>Ga0307486_1000264_pt1 | contig 52067 bp, 62 predicted proteins | sample CBIW02metaG_FD_203663 | JGI IMG/M metagenome (GOLD analysis project Ga0307486, IMG submission 203663) | Sea-ice brine microbial communities from Beaufort Sea near Barrow, Alaska, United States - CBIW 0.2 | ecosystem: Environmental > Aquatic > Marine > Coastal | place: USA: Alaska | collected... | reverse complement strand
TTAATTCACCGAATCAGTTGTTTACGACATTCCAACAAATAACAACGTCCAATGATTGGGTGAAAGTCTCTCCATCTAGCTACTTTACATTGGCCTTAAAATCTAATGGAACTATTTGGGCTTGGGGGCAAAATAATGAATATCAACTAGGGAATTCTCCTGCTACGGCAGAGCAATTGTTTCCTATCCAAGTAGGAGTGGATACTGATTGGGTGGAGATTGCAGCGGGTACAAGCTCTACTTCTTTTGCAATTAAGTCAGATGGTACAATATGGGGGTGGGGCTCCAATCCTTCTTCAATTATTGTTACGGGTTCAAGTACTTACACAGTAGCTATCCCAACTCAAGTGGGAACAGATACAGACTGGCTTAATATGAGTGTAGGTGGAAGTCATATATTGGCACAAAAAACAGACAGTACTCTCTGGTCTTGGGGGGGCGGGCTAGGTTTAGGTGTTGGTGGAACTCCTACAGTGACCAATACCCCCCAACAAATTTCAGTGGATAAATGGATAAGTTTTTCTAATAGTGCGAGTACTTCTTTTGGAGTTAAGGAAGATGGTACTTTGTGGGCTTGGGGTGTAAATAATACTGGTCAGTTAGGTGATGGTACAACAATCAACCGTTTAGTTCCTACTCAAATAGGCACAGCCAATAATTGGAACAAGGTTTATTCGAGAAACTCTTACACGACCATGGCAACCAAAACAGACGGAACAGTTTGGTACTGGGGAGGTACAAACTACTACGGAGAGTATGGTAATGGTTTAAGTTATGGAACTAGTCATATTATGACGCCCACCCAAACCCAAGGTATTTGCGTAACATCAACAACCAGCGGCGGACCAACCTATACACCTGCAACAATCGGTGGCGTAACAGGAATAAACGCCAACGGTGTAGGAACATCTGTCGGAGATAGTGTTACAATTTCAGGGGTTGTACATTGCCAAAATTTCAGTAATTCAGGATATGACTTCGTAATTATTGATGCAAACAATGATGGAATTACCTTGTACAACTTAACAAATTTAAATGGTTATGTGCCTTTAGAAGATGATGAAATTGAAGTAGATGGAGTGATAACACAAGTGAATGGGTTAATCCAAATAAAACCAGATAATATTTCTGTTCTCCAACAAGGAGCTGCGCTTCAAATACCAACGCTCACAACAGTTTTAGATGAAACAACAGAGAGTCAGTTCGTAAAATTAGAAAACTTAGAACTGGTAAACGGAGAAACAATGTGGCCAATAAACGGAAACATTGAAGTAACTAACACAGTTGATACATTTACGGTTCACATTACTGCTGTCTCTGCTTTATCAGGAACCCCAACACCAGGAACCTATTTCCATTTAACCGGAATAGGAAAACAAGATGATGCTACAAGTCCTTTCGATAGTGGTTACCAGGTTTATCCATGTGGTGTTGATCCTTATTGTGATATTGATATTTCTACGACTTTAAATAATAACACCATTTCGGTAGTTGATACTGGTCTTGCTTATCAATGGATAAATTGTGCAGATAGTTCATTTATTACTGGAGAAACGGGTGAATCGTTTACAGCAACTACAGATGGAAATTATGCGGTGATTATTACCCAAGGCCCATGTGTTGATACTTCTGCTTGTGTTTTTGTTGATGTTTTGGGCTTGGAGGGGAATGAGTTGAAAGGTATTTCAGTTTATCCAAATCCAATTTCTGACGTGCTCAATATTTCTAACGAAAACGGAGCATTGATTTCTGTTGAGATGATTGATGCAAAGGGAAGTGTTGTGGTTTCTAAAAAGGCTTCGAAGAGTTTTACTTTTAATACTGGAGAGCTGAACGGTGGAGTTTATATATTGATTGTAAGATCGGAAGGGTCGGTGAGGACATTTAAGGTGGTTAAATAATTATGAATGTTAAATTATGAATGATGAATTCTCAAACTACGCTTATGGAAACAGAAAACTATACTGCTGGGAATAAAGCTATTTTTACTCCATACAACGTGGTTCTCGACGCCATCCCATCTCCATCCAATCCAAACATCACCTACAACTGGAGCAATGGAGCATCAACTCAATCTATTTCGGTACCTGATGGAGGACCTTATCGAGTAACTGCATCTTTAGGAGGATGTAGCGTTTCAAAACAAGTAGACATACCAAAAAATCCTGAAGATTATTTATGGATTTACCCTTCAGGCTGTTATACAGATTGTTATGCAGAAAAAGATGAGCAATATGGTTATTTAATAGGACCAACATTGCCTTTACCTTCTTGGAGTTGGAATGAAAGTGGTAATCCAATTCAGACAGGATTTGGTTCTTATCAAACACCATTTTATTTGTTAGGAAATGGTTCTTACTCATCAACCATAAATACTGGGCATTGTGAGATGGAATCTGATCCGTTAGACTTTGCTTTGGAAAGATGTGAGAAATGTGAGATAGAAGATGTAAAGATCGAGAAAGTTTATCAAAATAATACTCCGTATTGTTCATTTACATATCATGTTATGATCTATAGTTCAGCGAGTGTACCTTTTTCAGCGACAATCTCTGATGATTTCAATAATGTCTCAATCATTCCCTCAACATTTACGCTCAATCCAGGTCCAAATTACCTGACATTTACAGTGATTCCACAAAATCCATTTACGTCTGGACTTACAGACTGGACAATACAAGGATCAATATTCAAAGACGATCAATATGTACTTTGTATTTATGGGTTAAGAGTTGAAATTCCAAAATGTGAAAATGCTACATATTACTCTAAAAATATAGAGTTAGGAGACAGTTCGACATCAGACTTTGAAGAGATACTTAAAATTTATCCAAATCCAGCCAAAGAAACGGCAACTGTTTACTATGAAATGTCGTCATCAGAAGGAGACTTAGAAGTTTATGACTTATCTGGTAGAAGCGTAGCTAAACACAATTTGCGTTCAGCAAAAGGCGAAGTTCCGTTGAATACTGGTAAATATCAGGCTGGGGTTTACATTGTTGTCCTTCGACAAAATAGTGGACACACTCTGCAACAGAAGCTGGTTATCGAATAAATAAAACTATAATATTAACTAAAGTAAGGGTAGGCACTGCCTGCCCTTTTTTATAAAATATAAAACCATGAAAAAAATACTACTATTAAAGTTCATTTTACTCTCCTCTTTAATCGTTTCAGCACAATGTTATGAAACCTTGAATTTTGGTGGTGCTCACACTGTAGGCCAAAAACCAGATGGGACTTTATGGGGTTGGGGGTACGGAGCTGGTGGTCAATTATTGACAGCAAATCAAACAGAACCGAATCCAATTCAATTAGGTGCTGAAACAGATTGGGATATTGTGAGAAATGGCGTCGAAAATACTTTTTCAATCAAAAATAACGGAACACTATGGGGGTGTGGAAGCAATCAATTTGGATCGTTAGGTGTTAATTCTTCAACACAGTTCTTTTCAACTTTTCAACAAATTTCAACTTCCAATAATTGGGTCAAAGTAGCTCCTTCTAGGTTTTTTACGACTGGACTTAAATCAGATAGTACGATATGGGCTTGGGGTCAAAATGATAATTATCAGTTGGGTAATTCACCAGCAACAGCAGAGCAATTGTTTCCTATCCAAATAGGAACGGATGCTGATTGGGTTGAGATTGCAACAGGAACAAGTCGAACTGCTTTTGCTATAAAATCAGACGGTACGATTTGGGGATGGGGGAAAAATAGTTCTTCAATTATTGTGATGGGTTCTAGCACCTATACCGTGGCAGTGCCAACTCAAGTGGGAGCAGATACAGATTGGATTACTATGAGTGTAGGAGCGCAACACATTTTAGCTCAAAAACAAGACAGTACCTTGTGGTCTTGGGGCGGTGGGGTAGGTTTAGGGGTCGGAGGAACTCCTACAGTAACCAATACACCTCAACAAATCTCTGCTGATAAATGGATATATTTTTCTGCAGGCACAAATACATCCTTTGGCATCAAAGAGAATGGAACACTTTGGGCATGGGGTATGAATACAAACGGTCAATTAGCTGATGGGACATCCATAGATCGTTTAGTACCTACTCAAATTGGTACAGATACCAACTGGACAACAGTTCAAGCTAGAAACTATGCTACAACAATGGCTACAAAAACAGACGGAACAGTCTGGTATTGGGGGCGTAATTATTATGGAGAGTTTGGTAATGGTTCGAGTTATGGTACTGCATACTTTACATCACCCACCCAAACCCAAGGAATCTGCGTAACTTCAACAACTGGCGGCGGCCCAACTTATATACCTTCAACAATTGGAGCGGTTACAGGGAGCGATGCTAGTGGTGTAGGAACATCTGTCGGAGATAGCGTTGCAATTTCAGGCGTTGTACATTGTCAAAACTTCAGTAATTCAGGATATGACATTACACTAATTGATGCAAACAATGATGGAATTACACTTTTTAATCCCACAACCATAAACGGCTACATTCCAACAGAGGGAGATGAAATAGAAGTAGAAGGAGTGATAACACAAGTCAATGGTTTAATCCAAATAAAACCTGATAACATTGCTGTGCTGCAACAAGGAGCTGCACTTCAAAGTCCAATGCTTACTACAGTTTTAGATGAGTCAACAGAGAGTCAGTTGGTGAGATTAGAAAATTTAGAGCTTGTCAATGGTGAAACAATGTGGCCAGCTAATGGAAACATTGAAGTCACAAATACCATTGATACATTTACGGTTCACATTACTGGAGCATCAGCATTAGCAGGAACACCAACACCAGTAATTAATTTCCATTTAACAGGAGTAGGAAAACAAGATGATGCGTCTAGTCCTTTTGATAGTGGTTACCAGGTTTATCCATGTGGTGTTGATCCTTATTGTGATATTGATATTTCTACGACATTAAATAATGGAACAATTTCAGTTAATGATACTGGCCTTGCCTATCAATGGATAGATTGTGCAGATAGTTCATTTATTACTGGAGAAACGGGTGAATCTTTTACAGCAACTACAGATGGAAATTATGCAGTGATTATTACCCAAGGCCCATGTGTTGATACTTCTGCTTGTGTGTTTGTTGATGTGCTTGGATTGGAGGAGAATGAGTTGAAAGGTATTTCAGTTTATCCAAATCCTATTTCTGACGTGCTCAATATTTCTAACGAAAATGGAGCTTTGATTTCTGTTGAGATGATTGACGCTAAGGGAAGCGTGGTTGTTTCTTCTAAGGCGGCTTCAAAGAGTTTTACTTTTGATACTGGCGAATTGAATGCTGGAGTATATATATTGATTGTGAGATCGGAGAAGTCGGTGAGGACATTTAAGGTGGTGAAATAATTGCGAATTGGTGAGGTTCGAAGAGCGCCTGCGGCACTGGTTTTTACACAGAGGGAAAAAGGAGTGTTTTCACGGAGAACCACGGAGGAGAAAGAGGAGGTAAATAGTTGCGAATTGGGGAGATTTGGGGAGTGCCTGTGACACTTGAAGTTTTTTCACTTTTATGCTGCGTTGCGCTGAGTCTGTCGATGTGAGCATGTCGATGTAGAGATAAAGGCGATGCACTTGCCGAATATGAGTGTCTTCACAGAGGGACACAGAGATGCGGAGATTCCCAGAGAAGAAAAAAAAGAGGTGATTAAAGATGTTCAGATTGCTATCGGATTATAAATATTAATTAATGATTCTAAGGAATTCGTAATTGTTAATTCATAATTTGTAATTAACCCAAGTTGCGCATTACAATCCGAACAGTTTGCCTCGTCTTCTGCTCCATTAAAATTTCACGATTTTTTGTTACTCTATCAATTGTGTGTTGATCGTAGTGGCGAATCGTTACCAATTCTAAATTATCGTTGTAGCGCACTTCGTATTCATCGCTCAACATTTCTACTAAATGATTTAATTCATCTTTGTTGATGTCTAGACACACGGAAAAACTCACTGCTGAATTTTGCATTACATTAATGTGTCCGCCCGATAAAGATAGTTTTTTGAAAATATCACTTAGGTTTTCTTCTACAACGAATGAAAAATCTTTTGGAGTGATGGATAGTAAGACTTGGTCAACTTTAAAAATAAACGATGGAATTAAATCATCATTTTCTGTTGAAGATTGAATAATTGTTCCAGGTGCCTCAGGATCCAAAAATGACTTTATATATAATGGAATGTTCTTATTTTGAAGTGGTTTTATTGTTTTCGGGTGAATTACAGAAGCTCCGTAATAAGCTAATTCAATTGCTTCTCTGAATGAAATCTTATCCAATTTCACTGTATTTTCAAACCATTTTGGGTCGGCATTCAACATTCCAGGAACGTCTTTCCAGATGGTTACACTTTCTGCATTGGTGCAATAAGCGATAATTCCAGCGGTAAAATCTGATCCTTCTCGTCCTAAAGTTGTGGTAAATCCTTCTTTTGTATGTCCGATAAAACCTTGTGTAACAGAAATTCTGCACTTTTTAGATTTCAGTTCAACAGCCTGTCCAACAACTGGCGGATTCATTAATTTTTGGGTTCTCTCCCAGTCCACCTCTGCTTTTCTGTACGCATTATTGGTTCTAATGAAAGTTCTGGCATCTTTCCAGCACACATCATTTTCATAAAGAGATAAATACGCTGCGATAATTTTAGTTGAAAGTACTTCACCTAAAGAAACAATTTGATCGTATTGGTAGTTGTAGTTCTCCACCAGTCGCTCGTCTTTTTGGGCAATCAATTCCGTAAAAATCTCTTCAACGTCATCAAAAATCGGATGAGCATCATCGTCAAAAAGTCCATTCATGATCTCTAAATGAAATTCTCTTCGGTCCTCAACTAAGGCACAAAAATCATCGGTGTTTTTTTCGTAAAGTGCTTTGACGATTCCCTCCATCGCATTTGTAGTTTTCCCCATTGCGGAAACCACAACAAATAAGTCGTCGTTTTTATGTTGATCTAAAATCGATTTCACATTCTTTACTGCGCTGGCTGTTTTCACGGAAGCACCACCAAATTTAAATACTTTCATTCCCATAAATTTTCATTGCGAATTTAATGTTTTTAAATTAAGGTTTATGCAATTAGAAAGAGATTTGGGTTGCGTTTTCAGTTGCGCTGTAATGGGACGCGGATGACGCGGATACTTCGACATGCTCAGCAGAACTGCAAGCAACGCGGATAAACGCGGATTTTTTTGAGGGTTTGACTGGATAATCGCGGATTTTTTCACCTGCGGTAAACTTGAATGTTCGCGGATTGTAAAATGCTTTCTGACAATTAGAATATAATTTTTCAGAGTATAAATTTAAATAAGCTTTTCTTATTATTATATTAGACAACTCATCCTTAAAAGGATGAATTTAAAAGGAATAGCTACAAGAAAGGATGAAAGACTTAAAAAAGATAGATAATTCAGATTTAATAAAAGCATTCATCGAAAACGATTTTGCAACTGAAGTATTTTCGCAACTCAGCAAAGAATTCGCTAAGGTTGGAGTCCTAATCGAGTTTTCTGAAGAGGAATTAACAAGTTTTGAAAGCTTTAAACACCGATTATCAGATGAAATAGAACTCATCATGAGATCATCCGCGAGTCGAATTGATCAACTTCTGTATGTTTCTGACTTACCAGAAGGTAAAGTGAAAGCGGTCTTCAGCGAAAATGAGAATCCTGTTGCTGAATTATCAAAAATGCTTTTAATGCGTACAGCTCAAAAAGTGAATTTTAGAAGGCAGTATAAATTGGGTTTATTATAATTTCTAATCATCGATAAATTGAACAATTTCGATGATTTTACTGTTTAAAGTCTAATAATATTGTAAATTTGCTAATCCGGATAATGTTAAAAAATGACATGGACAAAGTATCATATATAGGTAACGCCGACGTTAATGCAATTGACGACTTGTACAACACGTACAAAAACGACCCAAGCAGTGTAGACGAAGGGTGGAGAAAATTTTTCGAAGGATTTGAATTTGGACAAACCAACTATGAAGATAGTGGCGAAGTTCCAGAGAATTTCCAGAAAGAATTTAAAGTAATAAATCTAATAGAAGGTTATCGCAGAAGAGGCCACCTATTCACTCACACTAATCCTGTGAGAGAAAGGAGACATTATGCGCCGAATCTTTCTATTGAAAACTTCGAACTTTCAGAAAGTGATTTAAACACAGTTTTTCAAGCTGGAAGCCGCATTGGCTTAGGTCCAGCGACATTGAAAGACATTGTGGCTCACATGGAAAGTGCATACTGTGAGAGTATTGGTTTAGAATTCCATTACATCAGAAATCCAAAGCGCAGGCAATGGTTTTTGGATGAATTGGAGTTAGACAACCGTCCTAAATTCACAAGTGATGACAAAAAAGCTATTTTCAGAAAACTAAGTGAAGCAACGCTTTTCGAACAGTTTTTACAGAAAAAATACGTTGGTCAAAAACGTTTTTCTATTGAAGGTGGTGAGTCATTGATTTCTGGATTGGATCAAATGGTTCGTCGTGGAGCAGATCTTAACATTAAAGAATTTGTTGTTGGAATGGCACACAGAGGTCGTTTGAACACATTAGTGAATATCTTTGATAAAGACCTTACAGAACTTTTCGGAGAAATCGAAGGAAAAGAATTCGATGATGACGATACTTTTGATGGTGATGTTAAATATCACTTAGGATTAACTAGAAGCATAGAGATTGGAGACAAAAAACTTCAGTTAACAATGGCGCCAAACCCTTCTCACTTAGAAGCAGTTGGCCCAGTTGTGGAAGGAATCACAAGAGCGAAAATCGATGATTATTTAAAATCAGAAAACGACATAGTTCCAATTATCATTCATGGAGATGCTGCAATTGCTGCTCAAGGAGTAGTTTATGAAGTCATTCAAATGTCTGAATTAGATGGTTACAAAACTGGAGGAACAATTCATATCGTTGTGAATAACCAAGTTGGTTTTACGACGAATTATAAAGATGGTCGTTCAAGCACATATTGTACAGATATTGCAAAAACGACTTTAAGTCCAGTATTCCACGTAAATGGTGACGATGTTGAAGCAGTAGCTCAAACTTTTATCATTGCTTTAGAATACAGACAGAAATTTAATAAAGATATATTTATAGATTTACTTTCATACAGGAAATATGGTCATAACGAAGGTGATGAGCCTAAGTTCACGCAGCCAAAATTGTATGAAAAAATCGCAAATCATCCAAATCCAAGAGAGATTTATAAGTCTCAATTGATTAAAGAAGGTGTAATTGATGAAGCTTTCGACGAATCTATGAAAGAGGAGTTAGAAAGTAAGTTAGATTCTAAATTTGAAACTTCAAAAAATGAAGACAAGGTAGTCGTTACTAACTTCTTGGACGAAATTTGGAAAGACTTTGATTATGCTGAGGAAGAAGATTTCGATAAAATCATCGATACAAAATTTCCAAAGGATAAATTAATCGTACTCGGGAAGAAAATAGCAACATTACCAGATGGAAAACAGATTTTCAGAAAGGTTTTAAAGCTGTTTAAAGACCGATTAAAAATGATTGAAAACGATAAATTGGATTGGGGAATGGCAGAAATGTTAGCCTATGCAACTTTATTGGTAGAAGGTCATCCTGTTCGTGTTTCTGGTCAAGATGTTGAACGTGGAACTTTCTCTCACCGTCATGCAGTGGTTAAAACTGAAGACGAAGAAGAGGAGATTATTACGCTTAATCATTTAGAAAAAGACCAAGCAGAAATGACAATTTATAACTCTCTACTTTCTGAGTATGGAGTTTTAGGATATGAATATGGATATTCAATTGCACAACCAAATGGTTTAACGGTTTGGGAAGCGCAATTTGGAGATTTCATGAATGGTGCACAAATTATTATTGACCAGTTTATTTCAGCTGGGGAAGATAAATGGAATGTGCAAACAGGATTGGTGATGTTATTGCCTCATGGTTATGAAGGTCAGGGAGCAGAACATTCTTCAGCGAGAATGGAACGTTATTTACAAAGTTGTGGAGATTTGAACATGCAATTGATCAACCCGACTACGCCTGCAAATAATTACCATGCATTGCGTAGACAATTGAAGCGTAACTTCAGAAAACCTTTAATTGTGTTTTCACCGAAAATGTTGTTGCGTTACCCGAAAGCTGTTTCTACATTGGAAGATTTGGCGTCAGGAAGCTTCAAAGAAGTGTATGACGATCCAAGAAACATTCATAAAACTGCAACAAACGTTGTGTTGTGTTCTGGTAAAGTTTATTACGACTTTATTGCAGAAGCAGAAGAACGCGGAATTGAAGACATGGCTTTCGTTCGTGTTGAGCAACTCTATCCTTTGCCTAAAAAACAAATCGATGAAGTTTTAGCAAAATATAAAAATGCTGAAAATATTATTTGGGGACAAGAGGAACCAGAAAACATGGGTGCATGGGTTTTCATGGCAATGAATTTGCGACATATTGACTTAAAATGCGTTTCACGTTTAGCTTCTGCAGCACCAGCAGCTGGAGCAAAAGAAATCCATTTGAGAAGATTAAAAAGATTATACGATACCTTATTTGAATACGCGGCAGTAGCTGCTAAATAAAATTATAGAGAACAGATGGCAATGCTAGAAATGAAAGTACCAAGCCCAGGAGAATCGATTTCAGAAGTTGAGATCGCTGAGTGGCTTGTTGCAGATGGAGATTACGTAGAAAAAGACCAAGCAATAGCAGAAGTTGATTCTGACAAAGCGACACTTGAACTTCCAGCTGAAGCTGCAGGGAGAATCACCCTAAAAGCCGAAGAAGGAGATACTGTTGAAGTAGGTCAAGTGGTTTGTTTAATTGACACATCTGCTGAAGCTCCTGAGAAAAAGGAAGCTCCAAAAGCAGACAAAAAAGAAGAACCAGCGAAGGAAGTTAAAGAAGAGAAAAAAGAGGAAAAGAAAGAAGCGAAGAAAGAGGAAACTCCTGCTGCTCCATCTAAGGATTCTTATGCCAAAGGAACGTCTTCACCTGCTGCATCTAAAATAATGAAGGAGAACAATGTTTCTTCTAAGCAAGTTTCTGGATCAGGAAAAGATGGTCGCATTACCAAACAAGATGTTGTGGATGCAATGGCTGCTGGTTTTGATGCTGAATCTACTTCTGGTTGGGGTGGAACGCGCGACAAAAAACCAAAGAAAATGTCGATGTTGCGTCGTAAAGTAGCTGAACGTTTAGTAGCTGTGAAAAGCGAAACTGCGATGCTAACTACATTCAACGAAGTAGACATGAAGCCAATCATGGACTTGAGAAACAAATACAAGAAAACTTTTTCTGAGCACCACGAAGTAAATTTAGGATTTATGTCTTTCTTTACTAAAGCGGTAACTGAAGCATTGAACTTGTATCCTTCTGTGAATGCGCAAATCGATGGTAAAGAAATGATTATGCACGATTATGCAGATATCGGAATTGCAGTTTCTTCTCCAAAAGGTTTAATGGTTCCTGTTGTGCGTAACGCAGAAGTTATGACTTTAGCAGAAATCGAGAAAGAAATTAAGAGATTAGCGATTAAAGCACGTGACGGTAAAATTACGCCAGACGAAATGACGGGTGGAACGTTTACAATCACTAACGGAGGTGTTTTTGGTTCGATGATGTCGACACCAATTATCAACCCACCACAATCTGCGATTCTTGGAATGCACAACATTATTGAGCGTCCAGTTGCAATTGATGGAAAAGTTGAGATTCGTCCGATGATGTATTTAGCACTTTCTTATGACCACCGTATTATCGATGGTAAGGAATCTGTAAGTTTCCTTGTGAAAGTGAAAGAGATGTTGGAGAATCCAGAGAGGATGATCTTTGGAGGAAAGGATCCTATTCAAGTTTTGTTGGGATTGTAATTAAGGATTTGTAGGGGCGTTTTGCAAAACGCCCTTACAAATCCATGATTACACATAATATATAAAGGAATATCGAAAGATGTTCCTTTTTTTTTGTGGGGGAATTTGGGATTGGTTATATATTGGAATGAAACATATTAGGTTTTTTGGAAGGGTATTTTAGGGAATTTGTTGATGTGTTTGGTGTTTGGTTTTTGGTTTTTAAATTGAATTGATTGTGTAGAAATGTTTTTTGATATTGTAGAAACGTTTTTTTGTAATGTAGAGACGTTTTTTTGTAATGTAGAGACGTTTTTTTGTAATGTAGAGACGTTTTTTTGTAATGTAGAGACGCACGGCCGTGCGTCTCTACATTACAAAAAAAATATGATTAATATTCGCAATCACAATCACCACAATGGCGAAATGTTAATAGACGATCTCTAGATTGTCGCAAATCAATCCACAGCGTGGTGACACAATTAAAATTCTACGATTTCAATAATTGAACAGTAACACCAATTCATGAATAGAAATGTCGAAAAATGTTCCATTATGTTTATGGGGAATTTGGGGTAGGTTTTAGGTTAGAATTAAATATAATTGAATTTATGAAATTGTGTTTTTTGTGAATTTTGGTATTAGATTTTGAAATTGAATTAATCTAAACAACTGCTCTGTATCAGCTACATCTGTCAATCTCATTTTACCATCTTGAGCAAGCATTTTCAACTGTCCGATATTTTCGGACAGTTCGCTCCCCTCATCTTTTAATTTCTTTTTTAGATCATTCCAATATTTCCTAGAACGAGAATTATCTGCTAAAATAGAAACGACATCAATAATGGAGAAAAACCATTTTTCTTGATCTTCATCCCAATATGAACGAACACTTTGTTCTTGAAATAATTTTAACGCTGTAGATTCTTTATTAGCCATGTGATTCAAATTATATTGAAGAAAACGAATTCCTTTAATTTAAGGTACAGATTTTAAATCAAAATATGCGATAAATAACCGCTTTTTTGTAATCTAAAGACCCATCCATTACCGCCACAGAATATTGAAACAATATTGAAACAATTTCAAAACCATCAAACCAATAATTCAATAGTAAAATCAATTCATAAAAAACCACCTCTAAATAATCTCCTATCTTTTCGTCTATTTTATTCTAAAATCACTCTTTCACTAACTTCAGATTGGTATAAGAAGTATTTGAAGTTATTTCTATAAAATAGACTCCTTTTGAAAGACCGCTGATATTTATTGGCAATACAATTTCGCTATTTATGTTAACCTTTTGGGACATTACAATTTTACCCGCCTGATTGATTATTTTCAAATCAGCTACACCTGAATACATTTCACCATTTAATTTTAGGTAAACAGTATGACTAGCGGGATTAGGAAAAAGTAGAATTTCATTATCCTTAGAATAATCTTTTACACCAACAGTATTGATAACTATTGCGAATGTATCTGAATTTACACAACCATTAATGTCTGTTCCAGTAACATAATAACTCGTGTCTGAAGTTGCCAAAACAATTGTTGTATCTGATGTGCTTCCTGTTGACCACAAATAACTATCTGCACCTGTTGCACTAAGTGTATCATAATCATTCCTTCTTGGATTGCTGTTTCCCGATACAATTACATTGGGCAATGGGTTTTGTATTACTTGAAACGCATCATTATTAGTGCATCCATTCGCATCAGTAAGCATTACATCGTAAGTTCCTCCTGTGTCAATTACAATAGAATCTTCAATACTTGAAGTATTCCATAGATAAGAATAAGACCCAATTGCACCACTCATATTAGCAACAAGTGTTTCTGTAGTTCCATCACAAAACGAGGTATTTCCCGTTATAGTGACATGAGGTAAATAATCTGTTACTTGAATAGAATCTATATTCGTACATCCATTAAAATCCGTGACTGTTACGTTATAATAACCTGCTGAATTAAATAAAATAGTATCATTCGTACTTGAAGTATTCCATAAATATGAATATGGCCCTAAAGTTCCAGAAGCAATAGAAACGAGCGTATCTGTTGATCCAGTACAAAACACAGTATCTCCAAGAATACTGAGGTTGGGTAGCGCATTTGTACTAACTTGAATTGTTTCAGTATCCGCGCAACCATTTGTATCTGTTACTGTTACACTATAATTACCTCCTGTATTTACTAAAATTGAATTATTCGTACTCGACGTATTCCAAAGGAAGGTAAATGGGTTTGCTGCTCCAACTACATTAGCTGTAAGTATCTCTGATTCATTGAAACAAAATGTATTATTCCCATTTATACTTACAACGGGTAAACTATTTAAAGTAACCTGAAGAGTGTCGGCATTGCTACAACCATTAACATCTGTAACCGTCACGCTATATGTTCCTCCAGTATTCAAGGTTATATTATTATTGGTCGCTGAGTTATTCCAAAGGAAAGTACTTGGACCAACTTCACCAGTAACATTAGCCACAAGTGTTTCAGTTGTACCATCACAAAATTCAGCATTCCCAATTATGTTTACATTGGGTAGATATTCTGTAATTTGTACTGTATCGGCATTACTACAACCACTTGCATCTGTAACTGTCACGCTATAATTCCCAGCAGTATTTAATAGAATACTATCATTAGTGCTTGAAGTATTCCATAGATAGGAATAAGGTGCGTTCCCACCATTTACATTTACAACAAGTGTATCCATAATTACAGCTCCCGTACAAAAAGCTGTATCTCCAATTATACTCACATTTGGAGAATATTCTGATAAATGTACGGTATCAGAAATAACACAAGCATTCGTATCGGTAACAGAAACAAAGTATGTTCCCAATGCGTTTATTAGAATAGAATCATTGGTGCTTGCGGTATTCCAAGAATAGGTATATGGACCAACTCCACCACCAACATCTGCAATAAGTGTGTCTGATATTGGATTACCTGCACAAAACGAAGTGTTCCCTGTAATATTCACATTAAAAGGATTCTCATAAGCTCCCATATCTACTATTCCTCCACTTATTCTCGCTGCACCTGTAATATCAGTAGTAATTCCTGAATTGACATAACTATTCTTCCCAACATTTGATGCTGGAGAATTACAACTCAGCGCCAAACCGTCATCGGCAGTCATCCAAATCCCATCTGCACCCATAGGAATAGAATCATTGATGAAAAGATTTGTGGTTCCTTGAATATTACCAGTGCCCGGCAATGCAGATTGGGTGTAACTATAGGTAATCGTTGCGCTGCTATTTGGTGCATTAGACACATCTACACCAATAGCTCCTGAATTCCCCCAAATCAAGGTGTTTTTTAACTTCGGATAAGAGTAATAACTATTATTCAATACTGCGCCAGTGTATTGAGAAGTATTACCACTAAAGGTAACATTGGTTAAGGTAGGTGATGATTGATCATTGGACACTCCTCCACCCCGACCTGAAGAGTTATTAATAAAAGCAACATTGTTCATGGCTACATGCGAATATGAAGTATTGTGAACTCCTCCACCGAAATAGTTTGCAGAATTATTATAAAAAATCACATTGGTTAAAGTAGGTAATGAAGTAGAATTCAACATTCCGCCACCAGTTGAATTAGAAGTATTACCACTAAAAACGATATCATTTAACGCAGGAGAAGAATTGTTATTATTGTACATTCCACCACCAAAATCATAGCCAGAATTACCTTCAAAAATCACGTTGGTAACCAAAGGAGAAGAACCGGCATTGTACATTCCACCGCCTCTAGTCGAATTATTAAGGATAAAAAAAGAATTCGTCACAATAGGATTTGAATTATTATAATTCAACATTCCTCCACCCCTATTTGCGTAATTATCAATAAAGGAAATGTTGTCCATCGAAGGTGACGAATTATCATTATACATTCCTCCACCGCTACCGATAGCGGTATTATCAATAAATATAAGGTTGCTCAACGTAGGAGAAGAACCAATATTAGACATTCCTCCACCATCTGTATCGCTGCCGTTAGTGATAATAAAGCCGTCTAACTTTGCAGCTGGTGAAAGATTATTGGTTTGATTATCAATTACCCTATCGTTATTCCCTCTTAATATTGTTTTGTTCAAATCCCAATCCCGAGTTGAAAAAGTAGTATTAAGAGCAGAAAATCCACCATAAATCTTGACACTATCTTTCATTATAAAACTAACATTATAAGCCAGTTGATAGGTTCCTTTGGCAACAAAAATACTATCGCCTGCATTTGCATTGTCGATTGCAATTTGAAAATTATTGTAGGCCGTTGTCCAGGAATTACCATTATGTATTCCACCTACATTAGCGCTATCCACGTATATAATGTTTTGTGCTATTCCATTCGTAGAATAAATCGAAAATAGAAGTAATAAGCTTAAAGCAATCAGTTTTCTAGTCATCATAAGATATTGATGTTAGTTCATTTATCCGCAAATGTAATGCCATTATATCATTTAAAAAAATGGAACTAGAAGAGAGGAAAATGTTGCCGTGTTAATGAAATTTTTAGTCCTATGTGTTTCTGACTGGGTATAAGGTAAAAGAAGATTCCAGCGAAGTTGTAAAGTTGTAAATATTTCAAAAAGAATTGAAAGGTTAATTCTTTATCGAACAATGCACAAGCCTGTAATCTTATTATTTAATCATAAAAAACTTTAAGCAACTTCTCTATTCTCATGATTATAAATATATTCGTTCAGCTTTGAAAATAGCTTTCAATCATATCATTGAAAAAATCTAAAAATGAAAAACAGTATTCCTTTCATTGCGCTCTACATTAAACAAAAACGAATGAAAACATTACTTCTCTTTTCTCTCTTTATTGTTTCAATAAGCTTCGCTCAAAATAATTGCAACTATTCCGAAAAAGAAATTGTTTCAATTTTCAAGCTCATCAACAAATCTGATACTTCCAACATCAAGCATCCAGAAGTGAGAAGAAATGATTTTTTTCAGAATTTTGATACTATTATTAGAATAATGAATTGTTCTGATTTTGAAATTCAGAGTGGAAATTACTCCAAAAGAGAAAAACGGAAAATTGAGGATGGAATAAGCCGAACGTTAATTCACATTTTTCAATCAGCTCCAGAGAAAATTCTAAATGATTCGACTATCGATTTATTTAAAAAACAATTAGAGATTTCTAACATGAAGAAAAAAACTTTGCTAAATGCTCTGACTATTTATAAATATGATAATTCAAATGAATTTGGAAGTTTGAAGAGTTATTATTCGAAAGCACTCGAAGAATGGGATATTAGTGAAGAGGAATTGTATTATTAGCTGGTGAAAATTGGCAATATTTAGGCGTTTAACTTCCATATATCTTTTTAACTATTGATGAATTGAGATCAATTTCACAATATAATCAGAAATAAATTGGCGCTTTTTAATCCACGTAGAGACGTGTTTTTTTTTTCCAATGCAGAAGAGTTTACGCAATTAAGTTTAAGATTCAAGAATTTGACTTCAATGATAATTTCGACCAGACACGAACTAATTAATTCTTTTTCCTGCTCTACCTCCAAGAACTAACCCAAAATAATGTCCGCCTTTTGGAAAGCTGAACTTTGATTTGAAATCATTTTTAAATGTATATTCAAATCCTATACTAAAGCGATTGATGTTTAGTTTTATTTGAGGATAAACAGCATAATCAAATTCAAATTCTGGATATATTGCATCATCAGTCGCAGTAAACACTCCAACATTTAACACTCCGTCCAAGGATAATTTCCGATTGTAATCAACATGAAACCCCACACCAACCTGAGCTGGTGCCACAAGCAGTCCGAAGTTATGAATTCCAACCCTTGCCCAAGTTAACCTAAGAAAACCAGTTGTTCGGTTAAATTTATCTAAAGCCCAATAATTACCAATTTCAAATTGAACGCCCGCGACAGCTAACATAGCCCCTCCAGTTGAATGCTTGTAACCACCACCAAGGTCGGTGACTTCTTTCTTATAGTAGTATTCCATTGCAACAGCAGGAATAACATTCCAAAAAATACGTTTTAACCCCATAGTATCTTGAGTTTGTCCAAATCCAATGAAAGCTTGAGCGAATAGGTATAAAAAAAGTCCGAGTTTTAAATATTTCATGATAAGTTCAGAAAGTAGATATACCAAGTTACTTAAAAACTTTGAAACGGTGATGAATAAATCTATTAGATTCAAATCTTAGAAACAGTAACTAACCTGTTTTATTCTTACCCCTTAAAAAGTAAACTTCATACTTCGTTCATCTAAAATGGCAAAACTTATCTTAAAGGTACTTCTGGGTTTGATTTGATTTCCATCAGAAAAGGCGGCATAAACTCCAATTCTCAATCTTCTTCTTGAGAATTTGAACACTCTTTCTAATCCTGCAAACATCTCATAATGTGTCCATTTATGTTCTGGAACCCAAAGATAACCTCCTCCAACGACGGTTGAGATTCTTGTTTTCTTCATGAATGGAATTTTGTTGATCAATGCACCATTAAAGTGATGAATATAATGCGATTCAAAATACCAATCCATAGTGGGTAAGGTAGAGTCTAAATCTTGATAAGAATACATCGGATTGGAGAACCAAATAGGATCTGCTCGGCGGTGATATTTCATGTCTTCCGGACGCAGAATTTTTTGATTCAAGAATTTCCCTGATGTGATGTGATATTTTGAAGTTCCTAAGGTTAAAACTTTGAAAGTTTGCATTAATCCAAAACGGATATAATCGTGATTGACTTCGCTTCCTATTAAACTTGGAACACCTTTCTCATAATAGGCATAAATTGTTGGCCATTTTGAACCCAAAATTACTTTTCGGTTGGGTTCTCTCATGTACTTTTGAAATGGAGTATAACGCAGTGTAAAATCAGCAATTAACGCATTATAGGCATTGAACTTTGGTGGTTCAGTATTCTCTAATGCTTTGTCAAACCATCGAATAAATTTAGTGTCATCTGGCAAAGGACGGCGATTTATATAGGTGAAATTCGATTCTAAATACAATCCATTGAAAATTTCGAAATCATGATACAATGTAGTCGAAGTGCGTTCTATAAAGTTATCTCGGAGAAATACTTGCGTTATGGCGTCAAAAGAGCGAATTAAATCATAATTGTGCGTGAAATTAATTCCGATTCGTGATTGTTTAAATGGATTGTATAGATATTTGATGTTGGCATATCCTTTAACGTCACCATTCAAAAGTCCAACATCTGCACGCATATATGCATCGACAGTTTTCTCATTATCCCATTTTTTAAAGAAATCAAAATCTGGCCCTACTCTTGGCCCTGCAATATAAATTGGCCTTACCATTGCAGCCACAGAACTAATTGTCCATTGCGTTTTCTTTACTCTATTTCTATGATCAATTCCAAACCAAGCCACTTTCCAGAAGGTTATTTTATTAAAAACTGAATCAACTGAGTCTAGATAAGTAGATTTAGAAAACAAATTTTCAATACTGTCTCTTTGCTGAATAAATTTTTGTTCTTCTAATGTTAAGGGCGTTAATCGTGTACTTGACCAATAACTAGAGTCTCTTTCGTAGGCCTGTTGGGTTGTTACAGCCAATTCATTTCCAAAGAATCCTTTTTCAAAATCTGGTTTAAAATCGTAGTTTTTATAATTGACAACTGTACTTCCTACAAATTTTTCTTTTCGATATTCTACATTGTAATTCATGTATTGGTTTTTCAACACACACATTGTATCTCCTAAAATTTCAAAATCTTGGACAATGGAAAAATTATCATAGATATAAAGATTTCCTTTAACAATGGTGAAGTCAATTTTCTCAACCAACCAAGTGCTGTCTTGGATATAGATAAATCCTTCTAATGTAGAAATAGAACTACTTCGGGATGAAATTTGTATTTTATTCAGCGTTGGTAAAGAATCTCGTTCAATTTTCTCAACGAGTTGATATTTATAGGACAAGATTCCAGCGGTAGAAATAGGAGATTGTATTGGCGATTTACTTAAATCATTGAGGTATAAAGTGTTTTGAAAGAAATTGAAATTTGACTTGGCTGTGGTGGTAAAATACAGGTTTCTATCATTTCCTCTCTTTTCATAACCTGTTCTAATTTCCTTGATTTTATTGGGAGGAGCATAACTTCTTTGCATCTCAACTTCTACCATATTAAGGTTATTGAGTTGCTGCATTTTCTTCCTTTTCATTTCTTCGACATCATCGAATCGGGCATCTTCTTCTTGCTTTTCTTGGTCTTTTTCGCTGGTGTCTTCTCCTTTAGAAGTGAGTGTTCTTTCATCTTTCGCTCGAATATAAACATCACTTGTGTAAGGAAATTGATTGTAATCGAATTGGTTTTTCTTTTCAACTGTTCGCAACACTATATCGCGACCAACATTTCTTCTTTTCACAGAAAAATCATATTCTTCGAGATCTTTTATTTTTATTGGAAAAAGCTGAATGTTTTGAATGTTTTCAGTCTCACGAACAATCATGTAATGTTCTCTGGTTTCATAGCCCAAAGCTGAAAAAACCATGTAATACTCTCCTACTTCAAGGCGCATTAGATAATTCCCCTCAATATCTGCCCTGGTGCGTAAATCAGCATTATTCTTCACATAGACATCGGCATACGGAATTCCAAGATTACTTTCATCCATTACTTTTCCTTTTAAGACATATTGTCCAAAGGCATTGCTTCCAAAAAGGAAACACGCGGTAAGAACAAAGTATTGGAGGAATTTAAACATGAAGTTTATTCATAGTATTGAATGAAAGTAAGTAAGCAAAGATTATATATATTAATGCTCGTCAAATATAAGTGGAATTGAATGAAGCAACAAAAGAAAAAGGCTTAAAGGAATAAACGACAATTAAAAAGACAGTTATACGGATAATCGGTATGAATTAGTCTTTGTCCTAATTTTGGTTCTAAAGAAAAACTATTTCCCCCTAAATAAAAGCACCAATAAAGGTCTGAAACCAAAACATTATATTTTTGCCTCAAGACTCCCTACTGATTAATTCTCCCTTTGTGCCAACCATCGCAATGAAAATCGTGAGAGTAGTACATTCCAAACCTCCACGAATTCATAATTTTCAATTCGTAATTCGTAATTATCTCTTTCCTTTGTTTTTCTCATTCAAAAACTGTTGGTGTTTTTCCATTCTTTTCATCATATATCGGCGAACAAAGTATAAAAGAATAGCGAAAAATCCGAAAATATAATATTCTTTCCATCTTTCAAATCCATCTTTAAATCCTAGAATTGTAACAGCTATTATAGTAACTATTCCAACAGCTAACCAAAATAACTGCATTACTTTATTGTACGTTTCCATTTCTTAATCTTTAATAAATATTTTTGCTGTTGGCTTATAAAATTGAGCAGTGTCGAACAAAGGTGTTGTCCATGCACCAATTCCTGTTAAAATCATATCTGGTGAAGTAATCACAACAGGTTTTTTGGTATGAATAGAATCTCCTCTTTTATTAAAGTACAACACTTCAGTTTCTAATGTTTTCTGCTGTTCTAAGTTAACCAGTTTCACACTGTCACGAACAGTAATATTTCCGGTTTCATCATCAATTTCACCAAATAAAGAAGTTAATACAGAACCAATTGTTCCATCATCTTTGTAGAAATTCACTTTCAAACCATCTTTAAACTTTCTAACGTTTTGTGGAGCAGCATAAGTTTCAGCAATAGTGGCGAAAATTTCAATTTGTGCATATCCAGAATCTGTAATAATAACGTGCAACATTTCAGCTGTTTCGTCAGGATTCTCTGGATGTGTGGTAATCTTCTTCACCTTATCCAAATCGTTTACACATGAAAAAAAGATTCCCGTCATGAAGATCATGACAGGAATCAAAATTATATTGCGCGTTATGTTGCTCAATGTTTTAGTATGTTTTTATTGTAAAGGTTCTGTTCCCCCAACAGCTTAACTCTACAGTTTCGCCTTCTGCTTTATCTTCGTTAAAGATATCACTTTTAGAAGGACATTTGCTTTTCATAGCAGCAATTAAAGCTCCGTTTCCAGACTTCTCTGCTAATTCAACAGCGTAATAATAATTCGCTTTACGATCGAAAGTAGAAACTCCACAGTCATTTGAAGTTGCACTCACACTTTGAGCAGCTATTTCATATCCTTTTCCTGAGTTTTTCCCAGTAATTGCTAAACCAGCAGTATAAGCAGAATTATAATTGTTAGTACGGAAATACGCACTTGCTATTTCAAATTCAATATCACTTTTCTGATTTGCATTTTCAGCCATACCTAAAGCATTTCTAAATGTAGCTATTGCTCCACTTGTGTTTCCTTGGCTAATTTGCAATTTCGCTTTTGCTAAAACTGCATCAACTGAAGGATCAATTGCAATGATAGTATCTACTAACTGTGCGTAAACTTTACTTTTTGTACATTCTTGTTTTTCAAGTAAGGCCATAAAGTTCTTTACTGTAGATTTCTTCGCTTCAATTTCTTGTGGCAATTCTTTCATAAAGCTAGTAATCTCAGGTAAGATAGACTCACAATCAGTAACGGCTCTATTCATGTAAACAGAAACGAAATCAATTATTTCAGCACCCATTTCACCTTTGTTTGCGTAATCAGACAATTTGAAATACTCAGTAATAATTCTCTTTTTATACTTCGCTTTCTCTTTTTCGTCTTGCTCTTGTACCCAAAGGTTATAAAGGTTTACATAATATTGTTGTAAAAATCCTTTGTTTACTTTTTCAGCTTCATGGTGAATTCCGATTTGGTAAGCAGCATCAGCTTTCTTCATGTTTCCTGGTGTACCTTGCATCATATAGTAATACCCAAGATAAGCTTGCCAGTCTTTTTGCATCCCGTGCGTTTCTTGTGCTGACTCATAAACCATGATTAAAGTATCTAAATACGCAGCTTTCGTTGTATCGTTAGTTGCATCATTCATAGATTTTTGAACAGAATAAATAAAAGGGTTGTAGAAAATCATTTCTAAAGTACCACATTCTTTCTGCGCTCTAACGTATGATCTTGTTACTTTCTCGTATTCCTTTGCTTTGTATGCATTCCCAGCAATTGCTTTGTATCTTGTACACTCGTCCGGCTCATTACCTCCTTCTTGTGCATAGTTAACAAGCCCAAAACTCAAAGTAAACAGAGCTCCTAAAATTAATTTTCCTATTTTCATTTTTATATATATTAATCAAGTTTGTATTTTCTAAACCACCTGTCATACCCGGGAGCAATATTTATGCCGAGATTAAATCCGTAATAGCTATCCTTCACTACTGTTGGACCACCATTCCGACCCATCGCACCGTAACTTCCTGATATATTCAAAGTTGAAGTTGCTCTATTCATTATAATTGGAAAACCTATTCCAGCAGTAAATCCTTGATCAACTAATTGCTCTCCATTTACTTCGTAAGGTGTGTTTACACTATAAGCTCCTACCCTGTATCTCAATTTATCAAAAATGTTGATGTATGCAGAGCGGTCAGCTGAAATTCTGTGACGAACAAATTCAACTCCAACACGGAAAGAATTTGAATTTACATATTGTCCAGTTTGGGCTAAAGAATTAAATGTTTCTTTATAATCTGACCAATTTTCCATCGAATATTCCATTGTCACCATTAATGAAGGAAGTTTAGAACTTCTAGATGAGGAGTCGTTTTGAGGTGTAAAGGTATAAGTCAATCCGAAACTTGTTTTTGCAGGAAGAAAAACATCTCCACTCACATCACCTGTTTTAATCAAAGTATCATAAATTCCTTTGTTAAGGTAATTTGAGAATTGAATACGCGTTTGTGATTTCTCAAAGTTCATTGCTTTGCTAGGACGAAAAACTCCTGCAACGCGAAAACTATGCGTAAAAGTAGGACGGAAATCATAATTCAATCCAAACTCAACTCCGAAATCGTTAGCCCGTAGCGATTGAATATCCATTCCACCTGACTCAATTAGATTGCTTTTTGTAAAAGTTCGACGCATATTATTTAGTTTACCAAAATAATATTTACCGTTAACACCAACTGAAAGGCTTTGTTTTCTAGCATCTATAAGATTTGCTGAAAACCCCAACAAGAATTCTTGAATATCACCATCTCCAGTGTAATCATAGAAGATACTGTCTCCGCCTATAACTTCGTGGTCATTAATTTCATATCCTCTTCTGCTTAAAGGCTTTAATCCTGCAGCAATTCCCAATCTATTTGCAAAAGGAATAACTAAAGCCATGTGCGTGATTCCAGAATAACGTCCACTTGATTCCATGCCGTTATTGGTAAAACGTTTTTCAAAATGAGTTATCCCCATAGAGAAAAGAGGCAATTGTTTTGCTGTTAACGAATAGGTAGATGGGTTAAACAAATTCGTTTGACTAGAATCTGTTAAAGCCGTTGCTGCCCCTCCTAACGCCGAGATATAAGCATTACCGTAGAAACCAACATCTCCAAGTCCTCTTGAAGAGTAAGGACTATTGGTGTTAATTTGTACTAGTGCATTTCCACTTATAACGATAAATAGTGCAACTAATAAACTTCTAAACATTGTGCTTTAGTATTAAATACAAACCTTTAACGGTCAAATTACAATCCGCAAAGATGCTATTTTTTAATTCCTTATCAAATCTTTTGAGGTCACCACCTGTCAAAAAAATTGTTAATGGTTGATATTGTTGAGTATATTGATTGATAAAACCTTCTATCTCTGCGTGAATTCCATTAATAACGCCAGATAGCATCGCATATTTTGTAGAATCTCCAACTAATGGAGAATTATCTTCTAAATCTAGCATGGGTAAAGCGCCTGTAAATTCATGCATCGCTTTTAATCGCATAGCATAGCCTGGCGAAATTGATCCTCCTTTGAAGTTTCCATTTTGGACAAAGTCAAACTTGATGCAAGTTCCTATATCGATAACCAAACTGCTTGGTGTTTTTGAATAATGATTTGCTGCAACGGCATTTGCTATTCTATCTGCCCCTAACGTTTCAGGAGTTTTATAAGAGTCAAGTTTAATGGGTAATGGTGTTTTATTACTCAAAACAACATTTGGTTTCAGTATTTCCACTATCCAATCACGCTGTTTCTCCTCTAAAACCGAAGATAAAATGCTAATTGTATCTTTTTTCAAAAAAAGAATTGATTTTATTTTTTCCTTGTCATTGATAGAAAAAGAGGTTTGACTGACTACACCACCATTCTCAAAATCAACAACTTTGACACGTGTATTCCCCGCATCAACCACACAATATTTTTCCTTTTCTTCCTTCACATTACAAAGTTAATAGAAGATTTTGAAAAAATAATTCAAAATGATGACATCGGAATAAAATTAGTTTATATCTTTGCACCCATCTAATCAAATAACTTGTTTGTAAAAACAATGGTGATGTAGCTCAGTTGGTAGAGCAAAGGACTGAAAATCCTTGTGTCGGGGGTTCGATTCCCTCCATCACCACAACAGCAAGGGCAACACGATGACAATCAACGTGTTGCCTTTTTTGTTTTAGAGTTGCGCCAAGAATTTCAGCCGTTAGCGCCCAATATTGAAGCCTTGAATCGTCAGAAATACCCACATAAAAAAGCCAAGTTAGTGAAGGGAAATCCTCGCTGGTATATTTATTTCGGTGTATATGATTGCATCACGCAAAAAATCAAAAGAAAAAGATACTATAAAGGTATCAACGAGATTGAAGAAATTGACAAGCGTCTACGCTTTGCGAATAGTTTAGTCGCTGAAATCAATTCTGGAATTGCATACTGGGCAACAAATAAACCAGTCCAGGAAGAAATTGAAACATTCGTTAAACCTGAAAAACTTCATATCATTGAAGCAATTGAGTTTATTATTCAATTAAAGTATAATGATTTCATTGATCTGCGGAAAACCTCGCACACATTCGCCAGCAATGCAAGGAAATTTATAGAATTCTGTAAAGAGAAAGGTTTTTTCAATATGGACGTTAAACAACTTCAAAAACATCATGTCCAGAATTATATTGATGATATGGTTGTGCGAAAAAAATTGAGTGGCCAAACGGTTGAAAATAGAATTTCGACAATGCGCGCAATTTACAACCACATGATTAAACGAAATATCGTTGACGAAAATCCATTCGCAAAAGACCTGGACAAACCTAAGATCATTAAAACGAAAAAGAATCATGCGTATTCAGCAGAACAAATTCAAGAAATAAAACAATACGCTGAAATTCATAATCCTGGTATTTGGATCATCTGTCAGTTTATCTATTATACATATATGCGCCCAGTTGAAATTGGACGTTTGAAAGTTGCCGATATCATTCTGGAGGAAGATAAAATATTCATTCCAGCAAGCATAAGCAAGAACGCCACAGAAGCGCATATTTTTATGCCACCAGCTTTAAAAAACTTAATGGTCGATTATTTAAGTGGAGCGCCAAAGAAAACGTATTTCCTTTTTTCAAAAGGGTTTAAACCTGGTCAAAAACAAGCTGGATATAATTATTATGGTAATAATCACAGAAAAATAACCAGACTATTAAATTTTGAAGATTATTATACGCTTTATTCATGGAAACATACAGGTGTAGTAAATGCGTATAAAGCTGGAGTAGATATAAAGAGTATTCAAATGCAATTGCGCCACTCTTCAATAGAGCAGTCGGATACTTATTTAAAAAGCTTAGGCTTTGGTAAAAATGAAAATTTTAGAACTGGAATTCCAAGTATTTAAAACAAAAAACCCGACTGATCCAGTCGGGTTTTTTTGTTTTAAACTACGTTAAAAAATTCTTCATCGTCAACCGTGTATTTAATCCGTATCCGATCTAATCGTTCTTGCATTTTAGAGTTAGCACTATGTGGGAGAATTCCCTTTTTTAGCTCTTCATCCCAAATATAGAATGCTCTCATTACAGACTGATATAATTCGTTAGCCTTATTACTACTCGTGTTAATTGATTCCTTTTCATCAATTAAGGGCATCTTATCAATTGGTTTTCCAATTTCTGCTAAATACCCAATCTTTCTTCTTAAATCATTTCCTTTTTCTTTGTGCATATCAAAAAAGTTTAAATACTGTTCCCTCCGTTAGGGCTGCACAAATACCTCAGAGAGATAGAAGAACTAGCCTTTCGGATTAGTTACCCGTGAGGGAACAGCGTATTATTAATAATTTTTTTCAGATTTTCGTCTGAAGTATTTGTGCGTTACAAACATAAATAAACTATTTTGATTTTTGAGTAATAATGCTCACTTTTTTTAAGGCATAAAAAAACCTGAGTGGATCCACTCAGGTTTTTAGTTTAATAATTTCAAAATTAATTCTTCAGACGGTTTTGAAATTCTGGAATAAGATTATTATATTTTCTTAAGACACGATCCCACTCTTTAAATGATTGATCAGACTTCACGCTTGTGCCTGCTGAATCAGAATATTCGCTTATTAGTTTAATTTTTATGACTCCATCACCTCCCGACTTTAAAATAACTCGAGTTCTAACAGTATTAGCTGAAAACGATTGAGCTTGCCATGAAGTTCTTAAATACAATGTTTCTTTGTCCGAGACTTCAATTACATCGAAAAAATCAGTTACAATCATTACTGCTGTCCTCCACATTTCAGACTCATCTAAATCGCTTTTATATTCTACTGCAAAATCGATGTTTGCCAAATTATTTAATTCTGAAGAGGTGTAAGAATCATCCTCTACTAACTGAAAATGGAATGTTCTTGGAGGTTTGGCCATGCCTTTCTTTTTATAGAAAGTTTGTGTTGAAGTTAAAAACCCAACTTTTTTAACTTCAACCAATGAACTTGAATTTTTAGAAACTAGCACTGTAGCTGAACCTGTTCCTATTTTTTGACCATTAGAATAAATTTCAGCATCCGATTCTGAGGCTGTGACTAAAATTTTAGCAGAAAAAGCCATAGTAGCCAATGCAAACGATAACAATAATAAAAGGTACTTCATATAAATAATTTTAAATTTCTTCAAATATAAAACAAAATTCAAGCCGTTTTGCGCTATTGAACGAATGACTTTTTTAAAGTGGCAAACATACAGTCTCAACCGCTGAATGGTTTTTAAAAGGACAAAAAAAGTCCGTACAAATTGCACGGACTTTAAAACATACCTAGAGAAAGAAAATCAAATCATTTTAAACGCTTGTTTCATGTTCTTTGCCTTTCCGCTTTTTATAAGTTTGGATGCGGCTTTTGCTTTTGTAGCGAATTTCTTTCTAGCTGCAATTTGTTTTGGTGTTGCTTTTTTCTTTGCTTTTGTTGCCATTATATTTGGGTTGAATTGTTACTTGTTAAATTTTGTTCCTGGTCTCTTTCCAATTCCGTTTCATAATCTTCAATCTTCGCCAAATCATAACCGTAATAATTCAAAATTCCTTTCACTTTTTGAATTGTCTCACGAATGATTTTCTTTCCTGCTGGAACACCGCGAACGCCTTCCGTGTTGGGTGCTAAAACATGATGAATTTCCGTTTCATCATAAATTACGTCTACTACTGTATTTTGAATATCTATTGCCATTGTGTTAATTTTAAATTGCGTGATCTATTAAATGCCCGTATTGGTTTTGGAGAACATAAACTTTTTGACCTTGGTTTGTTGGCGTACCATTTGAAACGCCTTGAACGTATCCAGCTGGTGCAACTTTCGCCCCTGTAAAAGAAAGTGAACCATCCCCCCAAGAGATATTTCTGAATCTATTTGGATAGGTTGCGAATTGTCCTGAGTTATTCGTTATACTACCATTTACAGTGCATAGGATATAGAACTGGTCTATAAATTCATCAAATCTTTCGTTGGTGAATGTGAAGTTTTTAAATATTACAAATCTGTTTAATGAGTACAAGTCCTGCCAAGAAATACTTATATCGTCTAACCTTGTGTTGTTAGAAAACGACACCAGTGATAAGTCATAAAAACCTGACATATCAAACCATTCTTTAGTATCAGTTCCAATCAAACTACAGTAAAAAACCTTTAATTTTTTAAATTCATCTATTACAGTAGGGAATGAATTAAATGAGTTCCCAGCTATTCTCAAATCCTCTAAAGATTCTTTAAAAACAATCCAGTCAGTTGGTAAGTCGTTCATTAAACTGCTAGTTAATTCTAATTGACGAAGGTTTGTAAATTGATTTATTTTAAAAGCGTTAGAGGAAACTATATTGGATAAGTCAAAAATGTTGTCAGACCTGAATATAGTTAAATTCAAATTAAAAAAACTATCAGGAATTTTGGATAATCTGTATTGACTTATAGCGAATAAAGACAGATTACTTAGCGAAACCAAACCAGCTAAATCTTCGGGAAAAGCTGTTAGATATCTAACGTATCCAAGATTAATCTTTTGCAGACTCGAGCAGTTTTTTATTTCATTAGGGAAAGACCCATATAAATCAAATGACTGAAACTGAATAGCTACTAGACTATCAATATTATCGAATTTTAAAGATATTGTTTTTGTTGAACCTAAAGGATTTGAGAAGTTCACTGATGAATATAAAGCTGTTATACCTACGGAGTTAAAACCAGGTATTGAAGCTCCATTACTAGTTATAGATAGTGAGTAATAAGAACCATTTGGGATTGTTGATTCGAAATAAAAAGATTGCTCATCAGTAATCAATATCATTCTTATAGGTTTTTCACTTATAACACCAAATGAAGCCACACTTGAAGTTGTTACAATCGGGAATCCAGCATCACTAACAGTTAATGTCAATGAGTCCAATCGCTTAAAACTAAACTTCCCATCAACCCTCATCAATTTCCCATCTACTAATCTAAAAGCCATATTCAATAATTTTAAACTACTGTTGTAGTGGTTATTTCCTCCCATTTAGCAGGGCTTGACTTCGTTTTGAAGTAAATAGTGTTGATTTGTTCGCAAACGACTTGAATCCCTCTTTCAACTGGATAAGCTGCTTCTAATTCTGCGTGTGACATTGTTGTACTTTGTGCATCACGAAAAACAATTGAATCTATCATTGGATGAGTTTCAGATTTTGCGTCTGTAGTCACAACTTCGACCATGTTTTCAGTTAAACCTCTGTGTTCTGGTCTGTATTTACTCGCAAAAGCATCTGTGATCTGCCATTTTTGAATCTCATCAACGTAAATTAATTCACTTGATCCTTCAACTCCAATATTTCCCAATCCAGTTGGTAATTTAATTTGATTTTCGGGTAAACTATTTGCGTCACCATTGTTTAGAACAGCTTCATAATCTCCGTTATTTATCAAAGTGATACGCTTATACTCTGAACTATCAAACCCTGTGAAAATAGCCTGTGCGTTTGTGTTGTTTAACACTATTACATTTCCACTCAAATCTGTATCGTGATAGTTTCCACCTGAAGAAATTATAAATTGTTTATCGACTGGTGCGCCACCATCTGAAGGAACGCCAGAACTACCAACTGGATATAAAATTACACGTCCATAGATCATTCTAATACTTTCCCATTCTCCAATTAACTCTTCATTTGCCTCAAGGGAAATATCAACTGGAGTATTAGTCACGCCATCATCATCAATAGAAGCTGTAACTCTAAAATTTGAATAAGGAATTGCTTGTATTTTTTCGTAAGAAACGCCAGCTGGAGAAACCTCACCTGCTTTTAATTCTATTATTTCAGCCATTGGATTAATTTGATTTTGTTAATAATATACGTCCGTAGATCATGCGAATGTTTTCCCATTCTCCGGTTAACTCTTCGTTTGCTTTTAGAGAAATCTCCATTGGTTCGCTTGGTAAATCTTCGCCGTTAACTTTAACAGGAGTTGCACGAAAATTTGAATAAGGAATAGCCTGGATAAAACTGAAGCTGTCTCCGTTTGGAGTTACTTCTCCAGCTTTTAATTCTATTATTTCGGCCATGATAATTACATTTTAATGACTGCGAACCAGTCTGAGTTGTCAATATATCCGTTAGTTGCTGGCACAATCGTTTCTCTAACTGTATTAGAAAGATTACCGCCTATTACCGTTAGATAATCACCATTGTTTTCGATTACGATATCGCCGTGAGTTTTTGCACCTTCATATAAGCCTGCTAAATCTCCGTTGTAACCTCGTTTTTTAATAACGATATCACCAGGAACAGGTTTATATTCGTCAATTTCATAAGCGATTTGAGAAGTTTGACCAGCTGTTCTGCGATCACGCGCCCAGATCACATATTTAGAATGACTTGCAGATTTTGGAAAATTAGAATATTCCGAACGCATGACGTATGAAATGAAAGCGGCGCTCCAGGCGTATTTGGTTGCGGATTCTGCAATATTATCTGCGTTTATCCACGTCCAACCAGCCCCTTCTTGCCAATATTCAACTAGAATTGGGTGTGCTGAAACGTCCGTTTCTTTGATATTTGTCCAGGCTAACATTTCAGTTTCTGCCTTGGCTACTACGAATTTCTTTCTCATGTATGTTCTGTATATAATGACGATAACTAAAATTATCACCACAATTAAAATTGCAATTCTGTTTTTTTCGGTCATGATTAACCTATTAAAAAGACCATTCTAATAAATGATAGAAAGTCTTCAATTTTTATCCAATTTTTTAAATAAGCGACAAAAAACAACCAGCCAAAAAATGCGGCTATTGCTCGCGAGAAATTCAAGTCTTTTTCGCCTTTTTCATTGACGAATACTGAATTTCGAAAGGTGGGAAGAATTCCGTCTGACATTCCTAGAAGGAAGTTTTTAAGTCGCTTTTTCATTTATTGTTTTCGTTTTTTTACAATTAACATTATTGTAATTAATACAATTACTGCTATTGCAATGTATTTGACATTATTAGTGTTGCTTGTACTTCCTAGACTTCGCTCCATCAAATCAAGTTCTTTTGCTTTCAATTCGTCTCTACGCTTTACGCAATCCTCAAAATCGGCTCTTCTGTCACTTCTGACTGGTGGTACTCCACAACCTTCAACCGCTTGTGCTGATAAACCTCCTCCGATTCCTAACCAATCACTTCCGCTAAATCCTATTCCAGCCATTGTTCTATGTTTTTAAGTTCTTGCTTAATTGTAAATAGTAATAAATCACTACCATTGAAGCTACTATGCTTAGTATTACCGATACTTTCGTGAGTGTTTCGCTTTCCATTTCTTAAAGTGCTTGAGTTGCGAAAACGACTTGAGTAAATGATCCAGTCGACTTACCTAAAAGCGCGATAAATGCCTGTTCTGTATTCGCGCCAAAAATTCCATCTTCTGAAAGTTTCTGAATTCCAAGTTTCGTTCTTACTTGGTTTATTCTGATCTGACTTTGTTTCACAACATTGGAAGAATCACCCTTTTTTAAAATTGTTTCCGCTTCATGTGTTGTTGTCGTGCTTTCCTTGTTTGGTGTTATCGTACTTTTTACAGCATCTAAAACACTGGGACTAGAACCAGTTGATTTTGGATTCATTTTTTGATAAATGAAAAACACAACTACGATCAAAACCACCACAACAAGAATGTTGATTGATTTACTTTTTTTCTTTTTTGCCATTTCTTTTGATGTTTCTGATAAATAATAAAACCGATAATACAGTCGGAACAACTAGCGAAACTATTCTGGCCAATACCTCTATATCTTGTAAAGAGATTAACCAACCGCCAGCCATTAACACCGTCATATCAAGTAGGAAATTATAATTAGTCATTTGTTTGTTTGGTATTGTTGCCATTTTTTAGACAGATTAATTAAGACCTAAACCTTTTAACCTGGATACTACTTTTTTATAATCTCCATAAACCGTATCCCATTCCTTATCAAACAATTTTGTTAATGTTGGATGTTCCGAAGCATACGTTTTGTTGTAATGATTATAAAGCAAAATCACTTGATCATCGGTTTGTAAATCCAAGATTTTTTGCGCCGTATCTGGATAAAATGACATATTATAACCTTCAATATTTTCAAAGATTTCACGTGCCAAAGGATCAGGAGACCATTTAACCTGCTCACCTGAAGCACTTACTCCAATTGATGGGATATTGCGCATATTAACGGCTGGAGTTTCCCAAAAAGTCTTGGCTTTTTTAAGGAAATAAAGCGCAATAATGATTGCAACAACAATAATTACCAGCTTTATTCCGTCCGTCTGCTTGCTATATAGTTTCTTGAAATCCATAATTAAGAGGCTTTTGTTTGTCGAGCAATAACCATCACAATTAATGATGCTATAATAATTGCCAGCGCTAAGTAAATAATTGACTTTGTAGAAATTTCTACATCGAAATTGAGTGTTGGGAGTGCTAATGGTTCCATGCTATTTTGTCTTTTTATAGATGAATATTGAAAGGACAACTAAAACAACCACCGCCACAGCGATATAAATTATTTGCTTTTTAGCTTTTGCCTTTTTTTCGCAATCAGTACAAGGTTGAATCGATTCTGTAGTTGGATTAGGAACTAATGTGCTTACAATTGGCGATGAGAGAGAAGTTGGTTTTACCTCTTTAAAATCGATAAATTCATCATTGACAACCTCTTTTTCTTTTACAGAAGAAACTTCTGGTTCAATTATAAAATCATTGGATTGAATTCTAGCAACCGTTGGCTCAACAATAGAAGAAGCTACCTGTACTTTTTCAAGTTTTTCATGTGTTACATACATTATTTATCTGTTTTATTCTTTTTCGTTTTTTTCTTGTTTAAGAAGCGAACTAAAAAGACAATGATTATTATTCCAATAGCAATTCCAAAAGCGAGAAACACCTTGTTTCTGTTGTTCTCATCAGACAATGAAGCGCTTGCTTTTTCCGCTTTTAAATCAGCTTCTCGGTTCGCAATCAACTGAGCAGTTTCAACACTTCCAATTGCGGAAATGTCAATCCCTTCTCTTGTCAAACCTTGATCTGCTAAGGTTTCATCTTGATCATCCATAGATGAGAGAGTGTTGTTCATGATAGTGTTGCTTTCTTTCAAATCATCAACCTCACCTGGAATCAACTCTAACCGAACTTCTTGACTTTTAATAAGGCCAGAAATGGTCTCAATTTTCTTTTTAGCCTCTAATGCTTTGGCGGTATTCAGGACTTGCATCATTTGAGAAAAGCGTGCTTTCCAATCATTTCTACTTGCATTATTAGCCCCAATTTTTGCGATTAAAGAGGTTTTTTCAGTATTTAATTCTCCAATTCTTTGAAGATTTTCTGCAATTCTGTTTTGAATGCCAATTCTGGTCGATGGCATTGACGCGTTTTGATTATTTGCCATTTTTCCCTCGTTTAAGTAAGAAAACCATGATCACCACCACCACAACTGAAACTGCGATGATTGCAATTAGATTTTGATTTTTTTGACGTTCTTCTGGAGATGATCCAAAGGTTGGAGCATTTCGAGAAAAGAAACTTTGATTTTGCGCAAGGTCAATTTGATCCTGGCGATAATTTGGAGAAAATGTGGAAGCCAATTGTCCACTATTCTGAACGAGTAAACCGCCAAAATTTAACAAGCTACCCCAATCAAAAGATTTGTTTGAACCTGGTGCTGTTTCAGAATTAGAACCTCCAATATTAGCTGGGTTTCCTGAATCAACATCTACATTAGGAACTTGAGCACCTGGCGTAAACGGATCACCATACCCTCCAATAGAAGGAGTTGGAATATTAGTATTTGTATTGCCGTAATTCATTGTTTTTGATTTTTAGGATAAGAAAAAAGCGCCTCTAACGAGGTTAGGGCGCTTTCTACACTATATGATGAAAATTTACAAAGCTTACTTTGTTTGAAGAGAACCGTTGTATTCTGCTGAAATATTAGCCTGAGCCAATCCAGCACGGTAACGTAGAATGTGCGATGCAGAAAAAGACGCTCCGATATCCCAGTTCATTTGCATTGAAGAGTTTGCTTTTAGCTTGAAAACGATTACTACATCTGTAGCAAGAGTTAAAACACTTCCTTTTGCCAACAATGGAATCTCAGCACGATCTTTCTGAAACTGATCTGCATTTACTTGATTTCTCAAGTTAATAGACATTGTTCCGTTTGAACGCTTGAATGGATTCAATGTAGATTGCTCTACAGTTGTCGCAAACTGATCTGGCTGATTTGATTGCAAATTCATTCGAACAATTCTGTGAGGATTGATCGCCACAAAATTCAACATTGATTGCAATGGATTTGAAGCGATTAAAGAATTCGCGCTTAAAGCGCCTGATGTTCCTCCGTCAGGATCTGCTAATCCTGTAACCGCCGAACCTTCTACATTTTCCATTGCACCATCTTTAGTGATGAATGCGTCAATGCCTGGTATTTTCAATGCAATTGCAGATGCTGACAAGCCTAATGATAATCCTGGTGCAAATGCAACAAACTTATCTAGACTTGAAGTGTTTCTCAACTCCATCCCGAACTCCATCCCTGTTTGATGCTCTCCAATAAACGAACCACCGCCGTTAAAATTGAAGATATCCCCTTGACCTTTGTATTGTGTATCTCTCATAAGACAATTTTTTACTATTTTTTACTTGATTTTTTTTCTAAACTTTTTTTTACTCAATAACCCCTGTCGTTATTGGGTTATCTGCTTCGCTAAAAACATTTCCGCTTTCGCTTGGCGTTGATACTGGAGTTACTGCCTTAGTTGAACTAGGAGAGACTACTGTTTTTTTTTTACCTCCAAGTCTGGAAATTTTGCCCGTTTCTACGTCTAGCGTAGCAGGGTAAAAGAGTTGGATTGCAACTACTGCGATCAACAAAATCACAATGAAAATCATGAGTTTATTTTTCGGACTTTTTCTTTTTACTTTTTTTGCGATTTCAGCCATAATAATTTTTTAATGAATTACCTCTTTTCTTTGTTGAGATTCCAAATATGAGACATCATAAAACATAGGTTTGTTAATGGCTTGCTTTTGTTGCGCTTTCCTTGCTATTAAAGGGTTAACAAGTTTTTTAAGGTTGATTTTAAGCCACGAAAAAAGCCATTGAACTTAATCAATGGCTTTTTATATAATTTCATCGGGAACACTAACTTTTAACGTCTCAAAAACTAGTATTCCCTTCTTTTTTGGTTTTCTTACTTAAACTCTTTTATTTATCTGCCTAACTAATATAATAGCTACTATCAGCAACACGAAAAAAGAAAAACTTAATGCATAAGCTACAATATTTAACCAACTTAACTTGTCTCTAGGCTTGTGAAATATGGGAGTTTCACAAGGGACTAGAATTTCACGCTCCGTTTCAATAATTAATGTATCGCATTCACCGCGAACACTTAGCGTATCATCTTTAATTTCAACCTCTATACTTAAATTTTCTTCATTAAATGTAAATGGGTTATTTCTTATTTTAGAAATAGGTATGTGTCCATCCAATTTTACACCAGGAACAATCACGTCAAAAGTGTCCGTAACTTTTACCGTATCTTTATGGATCAGGTGAGGATTATTTTTTAGAATTCTGTTTATTCTTCCCTGGGGTGAACAACTAAAAAGAAGTAGGACCAGGAATAATATGATATATTTCATAATTCAGTTTTAAATTGGCTCGCCGTAAATTTTCTTGAATTCTCTGTAAACTACTGGAGGAAGAAACTTGTCTGTTTTCTTATAGCCATAAACCTTAAGATCATCGAAATATCTTTTGTTTAGAAGTACGCGCAACGCTTCGCGAGAAATATTGTAAATAGAACAGATATCACTTTTCGAAATTGAACCTCTTACATTTTGAAGTTGCTCTGGGGTTGGCGTTTGGTTTTCCATTAGTTTACAAATATTGATGTTGTATAATATTTATCCTTCTGTTCTTTAACATGGTCAAATAAAGCCGTAACGTCAGGATTTTGAAATTTAGAGTTTACCAACGTTCGAGAATCTCCAGTCTTTTTAAGGAGTAGAATATCACAATTCTCCAGAACCTCGACTGTTGTTTTACGAAATGAATGAAAGACGTAAATAGAATCTATATTTTTTTGTTTTGTATCATACAAAGAACGCTGTTCAACTTTTGTGAGTTGGCTTTTAAAATACTTTGTTGCATCCTCCCAAATCAAAAAACAGTTTTTTAGATTTTGGTCTATTGCCGCTTTTATTTCCTCCATGTTAGAACCGAAAATCCTATATGTTCCCGACTTCCAATAAGGAAGTTGCTCAATAGTTATTATAGGTACTTTTATATTTGCACCTCCTGGATCATCATGGGTTTCCATATCATGCCAAACAGGATTATCATAAACATCTACAATTAGAGTTTTTGGAAGATTAGAAGATTTAATCAAGCTTTTAAGAGTGTCCGTTTTTCCCTTTCCCCTTCCTCCTATAAAAGTAGTTATGTAATTAACTCTTCCGCCTTTCATCAAATCATCATTATAGTTATCATTCGGCCAGAAAGAACCTTTACAAGTCCAGCGCCGATTGCTAAGTTTTCATTAACGTCAATTCCTTTTCTTTTACAATATTTGATTGTAGAAGGTTTTAAAGACGCGATATCAACTTCATTGAATGGAATTTCTGCTTTTACTTCTCTGATTTTTTCATCAAAAACCTCGTATTGCATCGCTTCTTTTTCTTCCGTCTCTGAAAGTTTTTCACCTTTCGACTTTTTAAGATAGGAAGCTTTCAACTCGTTTACTCTGTCTTTTCCGCCAAAACGTTTCATTAACTTCATGAAGGAAACAGGAACAAAAATGGCTTGCTGAATTACGTCAATAATGTCAATTGCTGAATCTGCGGATTCTTCCGCGTCAAATTCATCATAATCCTCTTCCTCCTCTTCGTCAATTTCTTCCTGATCTTCCATTTCTGGAACTGGAATCTTTTCAAAATCATCTGGTTTCAAATGATCAAAGGACGAGATCGGGGAATCACCTAAAAAATCCCCCGATTCGCTACTTTCTGCCCTATGCTTGGTAGGCGCTGAAAGTACGTCCCTTAACACAACTTTTTCTAATAAACTCATTTACTGCGCTTTTTCTGACTGTATTTCGTCAATTAATGATTTATGCTTAATCAAAATAGGTTCGAATTCTGATAGGAAGGCGAAACGCTCTTCGATTGATGAACCTCCGAACATCATATCAGATATAATTTCTTTCAATGAATTCAACACCTTCTTTTTAGTCGCTGACTTTCGTTTCTTCGCTTCCTTTGGCGTTTCGTTATCGGGAGATTTCAAATCAGAAACATCCATTCCAAGCGTTCCCAACATTTTAAAAACTGTTTGTCCGATCTCTTTTAAATCTTCGTCACGATCTTCGATTGTAGCATTTTGAAGCGTCAACAATTCAATCTTTTGATCTTCCGTTAAAATTGTATAGTCTGGCTTCGTCATTACATTGATCGTTTTCGTTTGAAAAAATCAGCGCCAGTTTCATTTGCGCCACGGATTTCACCAGAAGGTTTTTTTTCATTGCTCTTTTGCCTGTTTTTTGGCTTAGCGGAATCTTCGCTAGTTCCAAAAAGTTCAACCTGAGCGCGTGAAACTGCATCTTTCCAGCTTTCACCTTCTTTGCGAATCTCCTTCGCGTACGTCATTAAATTTGGTTTTGACATCTTATATTTTATTAGTTAAAATTTAGTTTATACCAGTAAACCAACCGCCATTGAAGGAAATCAAGTTTCCAGAATCGAAAAATGAATTTTTAAACAACTCTTCAATTGTTTCTGGTTCGTCTCCTTGTTTTACCAGTTCCTTTGCACGATTATTTCTGACTTTTTCAGCCATTTCCTTTTCATTGTCTGACAATTCAAACTGAATTACATTCGCATAAGGTTCTGTTTCTGTTTCTTTCGGGCTTGGTGTTTTCTCCTGTTCATCATTTCGTAAACGTTCCGCCAAAAGGTCGTTTTGAATGTTTTCTGATGTTTCCAGTTGTTTTCTTAATGATTCAATTTCTTCATCATTATTGATAACAGTAGGATTCAATGCGTTATCGGCTAATAACAAAAGCGCATCTTTGATGGTTGCTGGCTTTTCTTCTGTTTTCTCCTGTAAAACTTCTAAAGCTGAATTAATAATTTCTAATTCATCAGGCTTCAACCTGCATCCTATTTGCGTTTTATCAATTTGAAATATCATTTTTCTAGGGTTTTAAATAACAATCACAAATCTAACGATAACAGCGTTGTTTTTTATTGATTCTTGTTATTTGCAGTTTGATTTTTAGATAGTTACGTTTAAAAACAGTTATTAAAAGTGTGTTTTCAATTATTAAAAGTGTAATCTTTAAAATATTGGTTTTCTAAACGTTTTCAGTAGGGAAAAACATAAAATGTAAAAGTGTATTTTGAAAAATCTTCCTGACTTTCCAAAGGGTGTTACATTTGTTACACTTTTTGAACACTACTAAAATAGGGAGTTCTAGAGGTGAAATAGTGTAACACTAAATCGGCTGGGGTGTTACACTTTTTTTTGATCTGTCTTTTTTTTGTCACAAAGTGTATCAGTTTGTAACAAAAAGCCGTTAGGGTGTTACACCTTTAATCCCTTTACTACTCTATTCTATATTAATATTTGTAACAAAAGTAACACCCTAACCAAAGTTTGAAAAATTATTAAAAAACGTTTTTTTGTTGTTGGATTCCTAAAAAATCGGAAGGGAGTAGGAAGGAAATTAGATTTAGGATTTTTATTTTGTTATTTTTACTAAAAAAACACTCTAATATCACTCTTATGAAAATCAAAAACGCATCCTTATTATTCCTTTTTGTCTCTATTTTTAGTTTTGGAATGACTGAAAGCACCGCAAAAATTGACACCACAACATCAGACACAACAGTTTATGTCTGTGGAAAAAGTAAAATATACCATAACAGCAGATCGCATGGTGCTTTAGACAAGTGTAAATCTGGAATATTCGAAATTACGGCCGCTAAAGCGAAAGGATTAGGTAAAAGAGCTTGTAAGTGTAAGTATTAAGATGAATTTAAATACTTTTATTTAATTAGATAATAAAAATTTTATAAGCAATTAATGAAAAAAAAAGGAATTAATTTAGAACTTCTCGTTCAAATATTTGAGAAATCATTCGATCCATCAGCAAGTATTGAACATGATGTTCAAATGCCAGTAATAACTTCTAAAATAGGCGCTACTCGTCAATGTGACATAGTCATTAGGCAAGGAAAAAAAAGTAGAGAAACCATTACTATTATCGAAGTACAAGATAGAACATCTAAACCATCTAGAAATGATTTTGGTGGTTGGATTGAAAAAATGAAAGAAGTTGGCGCGCAGCATTTAATCTGTGTTTCTAAATTAGGTTTTACTCGATCCCAAAAGGAAAAAGCATTAGAACTAGGAAGTACTATTAGATTAATAAAACTAACTGATAACGAAATATCTCAAATTCCTTTAAATATCGACTTCAAGTTATTCAATAATAAATTTGATATTCAAAAAAATAAATTTGAATACACTAAGTTTTTAAAACCTTCGAATGTTAAAGAACTCCCCATAAGTAAGGGGACTAAAATTGATTTTATATTTGATTTTAATTCAAAATCTTTTACTACCGATAAAAAAAATTACTTTTCAATGCCTCAACTACTTTTTAATGAATTAGGTCTGAATACTCAAGAAGAATCTGAAAAAATTCAAAAAGGTTCTACAACATTAAAAATTCCATCATTAAAAAATAAAGAAGTATTATTTCTTTATCAAGGTTTTTTTATGGCAATTGAATTTGAAATTACATTTGATTGGTCTTATATTACAACTGAAATACCTATAAATATACTTTCCTATGAACAGAATGAAGATGGAACTTTAGGATGGGTTGCTGAAGGTGTTATTATAGAGGGAAACAAAAAAACCTCTATAAAAACACCTTTTGAACCTGATGGAAATAATGGATATATCGTTAAAACTTATTCAGAAGATAATTTCATAAACAATAAACTTGTTGAAAGAAAAATATACTGATTTCTTTTGATGTTATCTTCACATTTTTCTTAAATTATTTTATACTACTTTTCTCATTTCTTTGATAAGATCATCCATTGGTTTCAATACTTTTTTAAACTCCGCTGGTCTTAAATAATAATGAGGATCATAAACAGGTTGTGAGAGGAATTTATTATCAATTTTCAGTTCTTTCATTTTAAATGAAATGTACTGTTCGAAAATTCTTGCAAACACTTCTAACCTTCTGATCCAATAATCAGATTTATTTGGTTTTGGTTTTATACGTTCAAAAAATGCGGTTGGTTTTCCGTCTGGTTTCTCCAGGGCAATATTCAGAACATTATTTAATTTGTTTCTCAGAACATGGTTTTTGGAATATTCAATTTTTGTTTTAGAATTCCGATATGGACCACTTAACCAATTAGAATCTTTATTCGTATCAATATATCTGCCTAATGAGTAATCTAAAAAATGACCGTATTCATGTGCCATTGCCCCAGCACCTCCAGTTTTCAGCAACCTTTGTTCTTTTGGTATATTGGGAATTGGACTTAAACCAAAATTCATTCTTTCTTTATTGATCTTGTCGGTTCTCCAGTACCTTGTAATATTAATAACCTGATTTAACGCATCAAAATGCGCAGCTGCACTTGAAACGCCCCTGGCACCATAACTTAATGCTAACAATCCATTTAACCCCATGTTTTGACCTTTAAACTTCAATATTTTATTGATGTCCTTTAAACATAAATATGTAATTGCTAAATAATTATACTTGTCCTCTGTCGTAACCCAGTTACCAAACTGAATCCCTTTTAAACTGAATTCCTTATCTATTGCGGCTACTGAATTGACTTTTTTAACCATGCTAACAGGTATTGCTGATTTAGGTCTAAAAATTTTATAGAAGTACTGCGCATCGTCTAAGGAGAAGGCTCGTTCCTTCAAAGATGTTCCGTCATGATAACTATCTCTTATATATGGTAGATTTCCCATTTATTTTTTCTTTTTAGTTGTTGTTTTACTTGTTTTATTACCCTTTATGGATTTAAATGTTTTAGGGTTCAAATCTTTAAATTCTCCCCCTGCCGTTGTACCTTTATCTGGTTTTCTTAAAGGCTTTTTCATTTTGCTTTTAAAACTCATATATATTTTATTTTTGATTACTTTTTTTCTGATTCACCTACGAACCTATTATCTTCTACCACCATTGAAATAACAAAGTAGAATCCTACAAAAAAAGTGGCTATTGATATTGCTATTTTGTTGCCTGTTAACATAAATTCAATTCCCGACACCAGGAAGAATACAAATGATATTATCCAGTAAACACTCAAAATTTTCTTTTTCATAATCTGTTATTTCTTAAACTTTTAAAATCACCCCCCCATTCTATTGGTGGTCTGTGAATTTCGAAAACTTGTCTTTTAAAATCTTTGAATTGCAATCCCTCATCTTCAAACCTTTTTAATGAATATACTTCATACTCTATTTCGTCCTTGAATTCAAAAAATCTTTTTACTCTCGCTAAATCATCTATAGATGATGAACACGTGACTAATATTCTATTGATATTTTCTTTTTGAATTAAGCTTTTGTTCTTTCTCATGATCTGTTATTTTTTAGATTCTTCTTGTAATTCTTTCAACGCGCTATCATAATCCGTTGTAATGCTATCATAAGCCCTCAGCATTTCTAGGTCGATTTCAACATCGGAGGTTACAAAATCACGTTTTAGGAAAACCCACGGACGGCCATGACTTGGAACCATTTTTAATTCTCCATTTTCTATGCTTGGAACATTGAATCGTTTGGATTTCGTTTTTCCGTCTTTTCCTTTCAATTTTTCTAGTGAAAGGTTTTCTTCGCAAATTTGATTTACATAATCGTTTTCAAATCTTCCCAATCCGAAATGGTTACGGATGTCTTTAGTTGTCATTAAAATTTCAGCCATTCCAGTCGTTATAAACAACTCTTCCATTTGCAACCTTATTTCTTTTTCTACTGTTGGAAGTGATGCGTTAACGGCTTTATAGAATGCGTCTGTTCTTAATGCTACTGTATCAAACCACATTCGAGAAAGTGATTTTGTCACATACATTTCACGCTCTAAAAGGAAATGCAGGAAGTGCGGCAATTCGTTTTCAATTACTTCATTAAAATTATCAACGTGGTTTGTTTTTGGTATTACATTCACTTTTCGAACCCAAAAACGTTTGTCATCGGCCGACATTCTTAAAAACTTCTTTTCATCGTTGGAACAGAAAATAAATGATCCAAAAAAGGGTATTTCTCCAGCCGATCTATTTTTTTCGTTACGCTGTGTGTTTTCAGCTGTAGAAAGGAATTTCAATTTATTTTTAGTGGCTGATTTCTCCAGGGCTGTTTCTTCATTGGCAATTATCTTTTTATCAATCCAATGACTGTTGAAATCCCCTTCCATTTCTGCGTTGGTGATTACGGCCATGTTTGATTTAAAAATCTTTTTCATGAAATTAATGAAAGTTGATTTTCCTGTTTCGTTTTCCCTGGACACTAAACAAAGAATCGGAACTTTAAGAAATGGACGCTCATACATTAATTTTATATAGTCTAAGCCATATTCGTACTGATCTCCGAAAATGTGCCTTAAAAATTGTTCGGTTACTGGAAATGGTCCTGGCTCCATTTCGTGATGTACTTCAGAATATAAATTCCATTGATTGTTGATCCTTCTTTGATAATCTAAGTGAGAAGGGAAATTCGTAAATGAATTGAAACGCTCAATGTGCTTGATCACGTCTTTTGAATGATCGTCAATAATTGCCGTTTTTGTCCAGGGAATTAGTTTTTCTTCAGTCAGTTCTTTCGAACCTCCAGCAGGAACAACCGACTGAATTACTTTGTAATAATCATGGCCAATTCGTTTATAAGCTTTTACGTTGGCTGGAATTTTTACTTTTAAATCTCCGCTTTCGTCTACTTCATAAGTAGAGTTCCGGAATACAAATTCTTTTCTTTGGATTTTGGCTTCATGAAAACGATAGAAACGTTCCGGCTTATCAATATGAAAATCTTTATAGATGTTTTTTAAACCAATTTCCGCTGTGATGTTGATGAATTTGAAAAAGTAATTCACTTTAGGAAGTGCTATTAATTCAGTTGCGATGTTTACAATTTTATCATCATAATCAATTAGCAGATCGTCTAATCCTTTAGATTCTTTTTCAATCCCTTCATTTTTGGACAAAATACGTCCAAAATGGATTGATAATTCTTTCGATGAGAATTTGTCACGCAAAAGGGAACGCGCTTTTGAAGCCATTGCGGCAAATGTTCCAGGACGCTTATATAAATCCTCTAATTCGTTGACCGCCCAAGTTGTAATGTCACGACAATCAGCATCCCAAAGAATCACAACGTTTTTAACAGAACATTTTTCAATGAAATCAACTATTTCGGGGTGAATCTGTGTTGCTCCTTTCTTTTCGGTGAAAATTGTAATTGATGGAAGTCCAACGCATGGAATACCGCACTCTACCGCCTTAAAAGCTTTAAAATATCCTTCTGTTAAAACAAGCGTTTCAATCTCTTCTGCATTTTCATATTTCTCAACTAAGTCTGGATGCCACATTAAATGGTTTCCTGTCTTGGAAGAATCAAATTTGTATTTTCCTTTCGTTTGATCTTCATCCAGATTGAAAATTGCTTCACGCCTTGGATGGTGACGCGTTAAAACGGCGAAATCTTCACGCGCTTCTTTCGTTCCACTTTCTTTGTTCTTATAGTCATAAGTATAGATAAACGGCTTTCTGTGTAAAGAATAAAGCAATATTTCTATATCTCCGTGCTTATTGGCCGAGAAAATCTTGTTTTGCGTGATCGTGTTTTCATTAACGTCAATTCCTCCTTTTAATTCAATGAAGTTTTGTTCGTCTTTAATTCCTAGATCAGCGAGCCGACGGTTTAAATATTCCTCACGCTCAAAAGCTGGTTTTTCGAATTTAGCTAGTTTGGCTTCATTGTCCTTTTTCCAAGCAGAATCGAAAATATACGGTGAAACGTGCCATTTCTCAAATCCTTCTGGATGCTTGAAGCTGTCCAAAGCATCATAAGGAACGTAAAAACATTCTTCGTTAATATCGAACTCGTAGCCAAGCGCCATAAGTTCTTTATATTTTTTAAAATCTTGTTGCATTGTTGTTGTGTTGTGGGGTGTGTTAAATACTAGTCCATTGTTCCGCCATTGCTCGTGCGATTCATGGAAACGTTTTACTTCTTTCTGTTGAGTTTTTGCAATAAGTGAAATAATCGTTTTTGGTTTTTCCGTTTTTATTAATCCAGGTAAAAGCGGGTTCCGGTCTGTTGGTGTGGGTTTGTTCATCAAATAAAGTAGCAGCTTTATAATGCACTAATTTTGGTAAATTTTTCAACCACAAACACGTTCTTTTCATTTCCCGGTCACCAAAATAAAATGGATGGATTGTTTGATCTGGATTTCTGAATATATGTTTCATTACTCCTGCAGGATTTTCAAGTGCAATTCTTTCGATATCGGCGTTCATTAGCTTCATAAAAAAATCAGCAGCTTCAATCCTCTTAATTGTTCTATCTATACTTTTTCTGCATAAGTGAGTTTGGACGGATGATAAAAAGGTACAAGGCGGAAAACCTATTAACATATCCCATTCTTTTGTGATTTGTTCTAAAACATCACCTTGAATATGCCATTCTGGATGACCTCCGGTTGCTTTTTTAATGTCACAGCTAAAAGCTTCATGACCTAATTTTCTCAATTCGATTGTTACAGATTGGCTTTCTTCACACGCTACTAAAATTTTCATATCTCAATTTTTAAACTGCCATTCTTAATTCTTCCAACTCCTCCAACTCTGGAGCGTTGTTTTCGTGCCATTCCTCATTGGCTTTTAGGTTTGAATCATAATTATTTTGCAATGTTTTGATGATAAACTTTGTTGCTTTTATGATATCGGTTGCCATTGCTTTGAATAGTTCGAAATTCAAATTCTTATCCTTTGGAATGGTGTCAATGATCGTTTGAAGGTTTTCATTGATATATATTGCAATGTTTTGATGATAAACTTTGTTGCTTTTATGATATCGGTTGCCATTGCTTTGAATAGTTCGAAATTCAAATTCTTATCCTTTGGAATGGTGTCAATGATCGTTTGAAGGTTTTCATTGATATATATTGCCATTTTCCAAACTGTAATTTCACTCTCTAGGTGTTCACTCATTTTTTTGAGTTTCCAGAATGCTTCAATAAATTTCATTCGGTCATTTGAATCACCTCCGCCCTTTCCACTGTGAATTATCGTTGTAATAGCGTTAATTCTTATAAAATAAGCTTCAAATGTTCCTGTCAAGAATGTTTCAACATTGGAAATTGCCCAGGGCTTTATTTCTTCAATTTCGTTGAAAAATCTTTTAGATATGATTAACGGTGCGTCTGAATTTCCAAAGTAATTTGAAAGGTACAAGGCACATTGATAACCGTTGGATTGTTTTGCGTGATCGAATTTAAACATGGCAATTGGTTTAGATTAATAGTTGCGTTTCATTGATCTTAACTCCAAATTGTATTTATTGGAATAAGAAATCAATTCTTTCATTATCGATTCAAAATCGTGTGAAGCAGCTTTGATATCTACATCTATTCTGATAATAAAAATGAACATGGATTTATCATAAAAAAGTGTACTCCAAATGGTTTCATCAGAATCCCCATTTAACAGGGTTTCATCGCTTTTAAATTTATAAACCCAACCTGCTTCTAATTTCTCTTCTGTGATGTCGCTTAAATGTTTCATGGCTTAAGATTTTACAATTAGGTTTAAAAATGTGTGAAAGGCTTGCATTTCATATTTGAAAAGTTTTACATCTGCATGATCCTGGTGTTTAACTTTTGGCGCTTTTACAATCCAGTTTCTTCTAGAGTTTGTAAGATTTTCAAAAGGCATATTCGTAGTTATCAAAAAGCTATATCCTTTTACTGGAAGTTCTTGAAGTCCTCCGTTTCTCTCTATCCCAACGTATCTAGCTGTTTGAAGGAACTTTATCTTTTCAAAGTGGTCTTTCATTTTTTGATTATAAAAGTTAAATTCGTCTATTGCGATTAACTTTTTTGTTAAGAATTTTGGATATTCTTTAGTTAAATCGTTTTGATTTATTATTTCCATATCATAATTGAACAAGTCTTTTAAAAGTTTTATAAGGGATGTTTTACCTGATGCTCTAGGTGCTATCAAAAAGATTACTTTTTGAAATAAAAAGTCTTTAGAATTGTTGTTTTGCACTTTAGATAACCATATATAAAACTCTCCTGCTTCCTCTTGGAATAGGTTTGTAATTAATTTATCAATCTGTGGAAATTGTTTTGTGTGTTTTTTTAATTCAGTCTTATTCATAATTCTAGGCTTTAATTTTATAATAAAATGATTCACTCAAATTCTCAATTATTGGATGCACAGTTCCTTTTTTTGGTGGGAAGAATGTTTTTAGAAAATCTAAATCCGTTGTGTTGTGTGCGTGGTGCAATGGACATTCAATTTCTACTGGTGTAGAAGGATAAAATCTTACGTTTGGCGTTTTCGTGTCAAAAACAACATTGCCTGGTTTCTTTAGGATTTTCATAATCTTATTTATTAGGGTTTTATAATTTTATTTTAATCTTACACCGCACACTCTTACAGTGCCAAGATGTTTAAATGTGTTAATACTGGCTACTCGTTTACCTACTGTTTTTTCCAGCTTATTAAGTATTTCAGAAATCTCCTGTTCTGCCTTATACACTTCTCTTCTAATTGTCTTTTCTTCCATGATTCTTACATTTCTACATTAAATTTTGCGCTTTTCTCTTTTTCGAAGTCTGCGACCAGCTTTTCATAATTGATTGATTTTACTGGACTGGTATACATTTCTTCAACTGTTACATCAAAAAAAGTTGCAAGCTTTACAAGGTGGTCTGCTGGTATCATCTTTGTTGCATCGGCTTTGATATATAACCAATCGTTAAAAGTTGTTCTATGAACCCCTACCGCAATAGGCAATCTGCGCATTACTAATTTATGGCGTTCGTGTGGTAACTTATTTAAGTATTCGAGCAATCGATACTTATAAGGTACGTGCTGTTGTTTTCGGTCTTGTTTTTGCATAATTGTTTTTGTATTTAGTATTTTTACTTAAAAAGTGAGCGTTATTACTCAGGCAAATATAGGATGAAATCTTATATTTCCAATATTAATATAAGAATTATATGAAAATTAATGGACTTGATTTCAAGAAAGCCTATAAACAAAGGGGGTTTACTCAAAAGAAAATATCGGAAATATTGGATATAAATCAACCACAATTAAGCGATTGGATAAAAAGAGATTCGATACCAGATGTATATATTGAAGTAATTAAGGATAAATTGAACATCGATTTAATAAATCAACCAAATGAAACAATAGAAAGTATTCCTACTTCAAAAGATTCCGTTCCTTATTACGATGTTGACGTGACGGCAGGTCAAGTAGATTTGTTCCAAGACGCTTCGTCCGAATATGCGAGTTCATTTATAACTGTTCCTGGTTTAGTGGCAGATTTCGTTGTTCCTGTACATGGTCATTCCATGCACCCAATAGTTTCAAGCGGTGATTTAATCGCTGTAAGGCGTTTACAAGATATTGAATGGATAAATTTTGGACACAAATATTTAGTGATCACTAAGGAACAAAGAATGGTTAAGATTATAAAGCGTCATGAAAATGTAGATCAGTTAGTTCTGGTTTCCTGCAATGATGAGTTTGACGATATCGACATTCCAAGAAAAAAGATTGAGCAGTTGTTTTTGATTGTAGAGGTTTTTAAACGCGAAGTAATGTAAGCGCCCAATGCGCCCGATATACTTAAAAATCATTACTTCACAAGTAGTTGTATAATATGTAGTTATGAAAAATATAAAGAATTTGGATGGATTCCCTCCATCACCACCAGAAAAATCCAGTAAACTGTTCATCAGATTACTGGATTTTTTTTTGTTTTAATATACGCCAGTAAATCAAATTAATGCATCACTTTTATCGGATCAAAACTAAATGTTGGGGATTAGGTATAAATATTCGTCAATCTGAACAAAAAATATTCAACATTTCTCACTCCTCTAAATCTTGATCTAAAAGCTTTTATTTTCGCATTAAAAGATTCCGCAGCTGCAATTGAAAATAGAATTTCATCAATGCGTACGATCTTCCATCACATGATCAAACGAGATATCACAGAATCAAATCAATGAAATTAAAGAATATGCCTTGCTTCTTGATCCTGCAATTTGGAAACTAAGTCAGTTTATATATTATTCATACATGCGGCCTACTGAAATAAGAAAATTGAAGGTTGAAAATATATTATTAGATCAAAATAAAATCTTCATTCCTGCAATAATGAGTAAAAACAATATTGAAGTATTTATTTTGATTTCTCCCGGATTAAAAAAGTTTTGGCCACTCATTTACATGAAGTTCACCAAAAAAATTATTTTCTGTTCTCAAATGATTTTGTTCCTAGTCCTTCGCAAGTCGGAGAAAATAAATTTAGGAGACGTTATAATTTAATTACGGCTAAATTCAATTACGAAAGTGATCATACTTTTTATAGCTGGAAGCATACAGGAGTAGTTCAAGCGTAAACAAAAGGCGCAGATATAAAAGCAATTCAAATGCAATGCCGCCACTCTTCGATTCGGCAGACAGACAGACATTTATTTAAAAAGTTTAGGATTTGTAACGAATGAGATTTTTAGAACTGGAATTCCAGATATTTAAGCATAAAAAAGTGGACTTTGAATTATAAAACTCAAAGTCCACTTTTGAAAATGAAAGACTATTCTACTACTCTACAATATTAAAAGCTTCAACCACTTCTTTATAATTTGAAAGATCAACGTTAGGATTAGATTGGATATAACTACTTTTGATATGTACAGCCTTAAACTTAACATTTGCGGAATTTTGAACTGGACTACCAGCTGAACCATCTGCATTTGAGAAATTAACATACAAATCCCCATTATCTTCAGATACTTCTGTCCATATATTTACACCATTGTAAATATATGGGGTTTGAACGTAATAATCAGAGCCGTAATTTGCGTTTAAAACATAATTAATTACCATATCTCCTGAATCGAAATTTGTAATTCCGTTGTACTCTTTATAAGTATCTCCAGCATTAATAAACAGAGTGTAATTATAGGTTTTACCTCCAGTTCCAGCGACACCCTGGTCTCCCTTTTCTCCTTGCGGACCTTCTTTCTTACATGAAGAGAACCCAACGGCTACGATTGACAAAATAAATAGTAACTTTTTCATAAATAGTTGTTTTTAGTTTCTACAAAGGTAGCAATTGCATTTCCGCATTTTTAGTTACTTACCAAGCGTCTACTCTACAAGGACGAACATACAATTTCAGCTAGCGAATGGCAATTCTAGATGAATCCATAGTTTTTCTCCTATTCATCTGTAATTATAAGTTCCAAAGTATTATTGCAACTCCATCAATTTAATAATCAGTTACTCTAAAAAATAATTAATGTTTAACCACATCGGAAACATAAAAATAGGACATTAAAAAAGGGCTCTTCGTCTGAAGAACCCTTTTAAATCTAAATTGGTTATGGATATTACTTCACAATTTTCTTTGAAATCATTCCTTCTGATGTATTTACCATCAATAAATAAATACCAGAATTAATTGATTGCGTATTTATTGTTGTTTGTTTTCCGCTTAAAATTCCTTCTTGGATTACTTTTCCTGAAATTTCATAAATCACATAGCTATTCAAGTCTGCATCTGCATCGATGTTTATCTTTCCGTTAAATAGGTTAGGATAAACATTCATTGACACATTTGACTTACTGAACATAGTTACAGAAGAAGTTCCTTGTTCAAATGAAGGATAACCGTCATTTATGTTAGCATCCACCTTCCATGGTCCGTTTGCGTCACCAGCATTCAAAAGAGAAGCCATTGCTGCTGTTTTCATTTCTGACGTAGTTTTAGCGGTAATATCAGGCGTGCCTGGATTTCCTTGCCAACCACCAACAGCGTCTGCATGTTGTGAAGACTCAGTATCCCAGTAATTGTTAGCTGTTTGGAAGTTTCCTCCTCCACCAACAAATCCACCAGCATATTCCGGTCCAACAGCTGTTCCTGTTGAATAAGAGTTATTGATTGACAACAAAGCTACTGCACTACCTACAAATCCACCGGCATAACCATTTACAACGGTTACGTTTGAACGTGAATAGCAATTGTCAAATACATTTTCAAGTGTTCCTGGGAATCCAACAACAGAAGCTCCAACTAAACCACCAGCTAAGTGATTTGCATGAACAGTTCCAGTAGAGAATGATTTTGAAATTGTATTGTTGTTGTAAGGCGAACCTAACAATCCACCTACTTGGCTACCACCAGTTACAGAACCTTGAGCGGAAGATTGAAATATTGATCCATTTTCAACTAGATCTCCAACTAATCCACCAACATTTGCTCCAGTTGCCTCAATAATTACCCCAGTTGCGTGACAATTATCAATAATTCCATTTTGCCAAACATTTCCAGCCAAAGAACCAACACTGTCGTCTCCTTTAATTGTAGGATTTTCCAATTTCACATTCAAAATCGTTGCATTAATAGCACGACCGAAGAAACCAACCATTGAAGTTGTTGGTAAATCAATATAAACTCCGTTGATTATGTAATTATTTCCATCAAAAGTTCCAGAAAAAGGATTTGTAGCATCTACACCAATTGGTGACCAAAGGTGAGTACTTAAATCCATAGCTCCATCAATAGAGATGGTAGATCCTAAGAAATCATTTCCGCCAGCTACTAAAACTGACAAACCTGCTAATTCCGCTTCAGTCGTTAGTGTGAAATCTGAATCTTGGGTATTGTACCAAAGCACATCTGCATTATCATCCCAAGAAGTAGTTGGTTGAGCAAAAATACTACCCGTTGCAATCATTAAAAAACTTAAAAAAAGTAATGTTTTTTTCATATCATTTTATATTATTGGTTATTAATTTCAATCCACAAAATTACGCTTAAGTTGTTTTAAAGTGGAAATATCATAGGAATTAACAGACTTTTAGACCATCATTATTGTATTCCTAAATGAGTATCGACAAATAAATTTACTACCCAATTTATTTTAGAAATAAGTTTTAATCACAAAAAAAGGTGAACACTTCTGTTCACCTTTAATCTTTTTAGGTTCTATATGATTTTGTGTGGGTAGTTTTAAAATCTATGGTTTTAATTGAAGCTAAACGATTGTTAATTTGGTTCTACTTTTATTTAAATGGAAACTTTCTATTAAAAATCTAATTCGCTTAA
>Ga0307486_1000263_pt1 | contig 52112 bp, 44 predicted proteins | sample CBIW02metaG_FD_203663 | JGI IMG/M metagenome (GOLD analysis project Ga0307486, IMG submission 203663) | Sea-ice brine microbial communities from Beaufort Sea near Barrow, Alaska, United States - CBIW 0.2 | ecosystem: Environmental > Aquatic > Marine > Coastal | place: USA: Alaska | collected... | reverse complement strand
CCAGATATACAGCTGGAAATGTTCTAGGGGTACCCTGCTATTTGCATCACAACAAAATTTGACAGTTCTATGGGGCTAAACGAACCAATAAATCTAAATCCTTATTTTAACCGGACACTAATGAATTATTATAGTTTATTTACCGTCTTCCTTATCTCCACTAAGTTGCTTAATAATTTCTCCAGATAATTAAGGTCTAACATATTAGCTCCGTCACTTTTTGCGTTTGCAGGATCAAAATGAGTTTCGATAAATAAGCCATCTACTTTATTTACAATACCTGCGCGGGCTATAGTTTCAATCATTTCCGGTCGGCCTCCGGTAACGCCGCTACTTTGATTAGGCTGCTGTAATGAATGCGTAACATCTAAAACAGTAGGGGCAAATTCACGCATGGTAGGAATTCCTCTAAAATCTACAATCATATCCTGATAGCCAAACATTGTCCCACGATCGGTAACCATAACCTGTTCATTATTACAGTCGGTTACTTTTGTGACCGCATGTTTCATACTTTCCGGACTCATAAATTGTCCTTTTTTAAGGTTGATTACTTTTCCGGTTTCTGCAGCAGCTACTACTAAATCTGTTTGTCGAACCAGAAAGGCGGGGATTTGTAGAATATCCACATATTCAGCCGCCATTTTTGCATCGCTAACTTCGTGGATATCGGTTATAGTGGGAATCTCAAAAGTTTCAGAAACTTTTCGAAGTATTTTTAAAGCTTTTTCATCGCCAATTCCTGTGAAACTATCTATTCGGCTACGATTTGCCTTTTTAAAAGATCCTTTAAAAACATAGGGTATTTCCAGTTTATTAGTGATTTCCACTACTTTTTCGGCTATTCTAAGTGCCATTTCCTCTCCCTCAATTGCGCAAGGGCCGGCAAGTAAGAAGAAGTTGTTGGAATCTATGTGTTTTAGCTGGGGAATTCTTTCAAGTTTCATAAATAAGGAATTGAGTCTGCAAAGATAACAGAATTATGCGGTAGGGGCAATCCAATAATTAAGTGTTTTCCCGAGATTATTTTTCTGGGTATAACTCGAAAGCAAAAGGTTTTTGTTGTAATTTTCCTAAGTAATTTTTTTAAATATGGAACTGCAAAATCTTCTAATATCTGAACTTCAACACGAAGTAGTGCTCACTGAAAAGTTTCTAAAACCTATTCCAGCCGATAAAATGGACTGGCGACCGCATAAAAAATCGATGAGTATAAAGCAATTGGCAAATCACCTGGCTGAAATCCCAAGTTGGATTACTGCTACTATGGAAATGGACGAAATGGATATGGCCGGTTATAAATCACCTGATTTTGATACTGTTGAGGAAATGATCGAAGTATTGCAAAATAATACTTCAGAAGCTGAAGCAGCTTTAAAAAAGCCTGATAAAGAATATGAAAAAAACTGGAGAATGATTCAGGACGGGAAGGTTTTAATGGATATGCCTAAATACAGTGTGCTAAGAATGATGGTGCTTAACCAGTTGCCGCATCACAGGGCACAATTAGGAGTTTACTTCAGATTACTGGATATTCCGGTGCCGGCTACTTATGGTCCTTCGGCCGATGAAAATTAAAGATCAATTTTAAATTCATAGCTTTGCAAAAATTTTAGCTATGGGAGGATTAAAAGAACAATTTAGCAACTATTATACACCGAAGCGTTTACTCATCAACGCCCTAATAATGACAGCCGCTACCATTTTCTTTATTTATCAAAGGCCGGAAGAACCTTTATTGGGAATTGGTTTTGGAACAATTGCCGCAATTTATTTTGGTTTTTTCGTTTACAAAAAGCTAAAACCCACCTCCTGATTTTTCTGATTCTTGTCTTTGAAATTAACCTGTTGATTTACAGTTAGTTTGACTCCTTATATTTTATTCTGAATAAGTAGCATTACATACTTGTTTCTTTAAAATAAGCCGTACATTTGCAGCCTTAAAAATGAGGCGCTTATATGACAGCTATTAAAAACATCGCGATTATCGCGCACGTAGACCACGGTAAAACTACCCTGGTAGACAAGATTATGTACCACTGCCGTTTGTTCAGGGATAACCAGAACACAGGAGATCTTATCCTGGATAACAACGATCAGGAACGTGAACGTGGTATTACAATTACTTCAAAAAATGTATCGGTAGTCTATAAAGACACCAAAATCAATATTATTGATACTCCTGGCCACGCCGACTTTGGTGGAGAGGTAGAGCGAGTATTGAATATGGCCGATGGGGTTCTATTATTGGTAGATGCCTTTGAAGGCCCAATGCCACAAACTCGTTTTGTGTTGCAAAAAGCTATTGACCTTGGTTTAAAACCTTGTGTTGTAGTGAATAAGGTAGATAAACCAAACTGTACTCCAGATGAAGTACACGAAAAGGTTTTTGACCTTATGTTTGAATTGGGTGCCGAAGAATGGCAGCTTGATTTTCCAACGGTTTATGGTTCTGCCCTAAACAATTGGATGAGCGATGATCCAGATGTGAAAACAGAAAATATTGAACCACTTCTTGATATGGTTTTGGAACATATTCCAGCTCCTAAAGTTCAGGAAGGTTCTCCTCAAATGCTTATTACTTCTTTAGATTTCTCTTCTTTTACAGGAAGAATCGCAATTGGAAGAGTACAACGTGGGCATTTGAAAGAAGGTATGCCGGTTTCTTTAGTGAAACGTGACGGTAGTATTAAAAAGACAAAAATTAAAGAACTGTTTATTTTTGAAGGTTTAGGCCGTAAAAAAGTAACAGAAGTTCAGCCTGGTGATATTTGTGCTATTGTTGGTCTTGAAGGTTTTGAAATTGGTGATACTGTTGCCGATATTGAAAATCCTGAGGGTCTTAAAACTATAGCTATAGATGAGCCTACAATGAGTATGCTTTTTACCATCAACGATTCTCCTTTTTTCGGAAAAGATGGAAAGTTTGTGACGTCAAGGCATATTAAAGAAAGGCTTACCAAAGAATTAGAGAAAAACCTTGCCCTTAGGGTAAAGGAAACCGATAGTGCCGATAAATTTTTAGTTTATGGCCGTGGGGTTATGCACCTTTCTGTTCTTATTGAAACAATGAGAAGAGAAGGTTATGAGCTTCAAATTGGGCAGCCACAGGTAATTATCAAGGAAATTGATGGTGAGAAATGTGAGCCGGTAGAAGAACTAACTATAGATTTACCTGAAGAAGTTTCTGGAAAAGCTGTAGAAATGGTAACGATGCGAAAGGGAGAAATGCTAAGCATGGAAACCCGTGGCGAGCGAATGATTATTCAATTTATGATACCTTCCAGAGGGATTATAGGTTTGCGTAACCAGTTGCTTACTGCTACTGCAGGTGAAGCTATTATGGCACACCGTTTTAAAGAATACCAGCCTTTAAAAGGTGGAATTCCACAAAGACAAAACGGTTCGTTAATTTCTATGGAACGCGGAAAAGCAATTCCTTATTCTATAGATAAACTTCAGGACAGAGGTAAGTTTTTCGTAGATCCGGGAGAAGAAATTTATGAAGGTCAGGTAATTGGTGAAAATTCACGTCAGGATGATATGGCTGTGAATATTACCAAAACCAAAAAACTTTCTAACGTACGTTCATCTGGTGCAGATGATAAAGCGAAGATTGTACCTGCTCTTAAGTTTTCTTTGGAAGAAGCTTTAGAATATATTCAGAAAGATGAATATGTTGAGGTTACTCCAAGCCATATTAGATTAAGAAAGATCTACCTTACCGAGAACGAGCGAAAAAGAAATAAAATAGTTTAATAAAACAGCAGGCATTTAGCTAAATGTTTTATTCAGAATAATAATGGAAAGCCCGTCATTGAGATGGGCTTTTTCTTTTTAAAAACTTTGGGTATGAATGAATTTTTAGGAATAAGTCTAACAGAATGGATAGGCTATCTTGCCTCCTTTTTTGTAGCGATTTCTTTCTTTATGAAGAATATCATAAAACTTAGAATTGTAAACAGCCTGGGTTGTATTTTCTTTATTGTCTACGGAGTTTTAATAGATTCCTGGCCGGTAATTATAACCAACGCAGTAATTGTATGCGTTAATTTCTACTACCTTTTTATCAATAAAAAACCGCACAGGGTAAGAGCTGATGAAGTTCAGCCTTAAACTGATTTCTGGACTACTTCAAAAACACGTTGCCCATCGCATTTTAAGGTTTTTGAAGGATATTTTAGTAATAAAGCATAATCGTGCGTAGCCATAAGAATGGTATTACCGTTTTTGCTGATTTCCTGAAGCACTTCCATAACTTCGACTGAAGTTTGTGGATCAAGGTTCCCGGTAGGTTCATCGGCAAGAATAAGTTCGGGATCGTTCAATAGTGCACGAGCAATTGCTACACGCTGCTGCTCCCCACCAGAAAGCTGATAAGGATATTTAAATCCTTTAGATTTCATCCCTACTTTATCTAGTACTTCATCTATTTTACTATCCATACCTTTTTGGTCTTTCCAACCTGTGGCTTTCAGTACAAAAAGCAAATTATCTTTAATATTTCTATCGGTCAACAATTTAAAATCCTGAAAAACAACGCCGAGTTTCCTTCTAAGAAAAGGAATGTCCTTTTCTTTAAGCGTTCGCAAATTAAAATCTACGATAGTCCCTTCGCCTTCGGTAAGTGGTAAATCGCCGTAAAGTGTTTTCATAAAACTACTTTTTCCGGTTCCGGTTTTACCAATTAGATAAACAAATTCGCCTTTTTTTATGTGTACATCTACTTCAGATAAAATAAGGCTTTCACGCTGATAAATAGCAGCGTTATTTAATTCCAGGACGGTATTAGACATAGAGTTTAAGGCTTTTCTTAAGTGTAAAAATATCGGTAAATATACATTTTTCAAAAGGCGCTGGTTTACTTTTTTTTACATTAACATAATTATCACTTTATATCGGCGTTAATAAAGCAAGGTTTAAATTATCTTTGAATCATCAACCTAAAAATCTATAAATGACACCTAACAAAATTATCCTGTTTGTTGTTTTAATTTTCTTCTCTTTTAAAGGAATTTCACAGCGATCGGCCAACTATACACACGATCTCGCTGAATTTAACAAGGCTCTTGAACTTTATAATAATCAGCAATTTTTGGCTGCCCAAAATTTGTTCGATGAAGTGAAAGAACAAACTGATGACGAGAAAATTGAAGGAGATTGTGCTTATTACATCGCCAACGCAGCCGTAAGATTAAACCAACCCGGCGCCGATAGGTTGATGGAGCGTTTTGTAAGTCGTTATCCTACCAGCACAAAAACCAATTCGGCTTATCTTGATGTAGCCGATTATTATTTTCAGACCGGAAAATATTCCCTTGCCCGAAAATGGTATGATAAAGTTGATGAAAAGAGCATGAGCCGGGCAGATAGGGACCGCTATTATTTTAATAATGGTTATGCCTATTTTAGGGCTAAACAATATGACGAGGCTCGTAAATATTTAGAAAGGGTTCGTGATTCCCAGGAATTTGGTTCTCAGGCTAAATATTATATTGGGTATATGGCTTATGAAGGTGAGGATTATGAGGAAGCTAACGAAAACTTTGAAGCGGTAAGTAATAATGAACGCTATAGCGAAGACCTTTCTTATTTTCAGGCCGATATGAATTTCAAATTAGGGAATTTCGAGGAAGCAATTAAACTGGCCAAAGAACAATTGCAAAGTTCTAACCGTATTGAGCGTTCACAATTGAACAAGATTATTGGAGAAAGTTATTTCAACCTAGAGCAGTATGAAGAAGCATTGCCTTATCTAACTGAATATGATGGCGAACGCGGGAGATGGAATAACACCGATTATTACCAGTTAGGTTACGCTTATTATAAACAGGGAAATTATGAAAATGCAATTTCTGAATTCAATAAAATTATAGACGGAAAAAATGAAATAGCCCAAAACGCTTATTATCATTTGGCGCAGTCTTATTTGGAATCCGATCAAAAGCAACAGGCCTTAAACGCTTTTAAGAATGCCGGAGAAATGGATTTCAATCCAAAAATTCAGGAAGATGCGTATATGAATTACGCTAAGCTGAGTTATGAAATAGGAAACAGTTACGAAAGTCCGTCCCAGGTTTTGATCAATTTTATTGAAAAATATCCGGAATCTGAAAACAGGGCGGCTATGGAAAGTTTGCTAATAGATTCTTTCCTTACCTCCGGAAATTTTGAAGAAGCGATGCGCTTGTTGGAGAACAACCGCAATTTTAGCGATAAGCAGGCATACCAAAAAGTAGCTTACTATTACGGACTTCAGCTTTATGAAGAAGGTGATTATGCAAAAGCCATCACTAATTTTGAGAAAGCACTTTCTGAGCCCAGAGATCAAGAGATAACAGCTAAAGCTACCTTCTGGAAAGCTGAAAGTGAATATAATATTAATAGAATTGACGATGCAATAATTGGTTATCGCGAGTTTGCGGGGATGAATGCTGCACAGGGTACCGATGAACTGGAAAATCTGGATTATAACCTTGGTTATGCATATTTCAAAAAGAATGAGTATTCCAGAGCGATAGAATATTTTAAGCGTTATTCTGAAAATGGATCCAACGATGTTGCCCGTAGAAATGATGCTTTATTGCGTTTGGGGGATACATATTTTGTTAGTAGCCAGTACTGGCCGGCGATTGAAGCTTATGATAAAGCACTTTCGCTAAGCGGTGATAACGATTATGCCGCTTTTCAAAGGGCAATGAGCTACGGTTTTATAGATAGACGAGACACCAAAATTTCTGAACTTAGAAGTTTTATAAATCAATATTCGCGGTCTTCATTTAGAGACGATGCAATGTATGAGTTGGGGAACACTTTTGTTTCCGCCAATAATACTTCTGAAGCATTATCAGCTTACGACAGGTTGATTAGAGAAGTGCCACAAAGTGCTTTTGTACCTAAAGCAATGCTTAGGCAGGCGCTTATTCATTATAATGCTGATAACGGAAACCGTGCTTTAGAAAGGTTGAAAAAAGTAGTTAATGACTATCCTGATACGCCCGAGGCTATGCAGGCGGTTTCTACTGCAAGAATGGTTTACGTAGATCTTGGCCGAACTGATGAGTATGCTGATTGGGTACAAAACATAGATTTTGTTGAAGTTACCGATGCCGATTTAGATAATACTACTTACGAGTCTGCAGAAAATCAATATTTCAATAATGAATATGATAGAGCGATTAGCGGATTTGAAAATTACCTGCAGCGATTCCCTAACGGAATTCACTCTATAAACGCAAACTTCTATTTAGGGCAAATGTATTTTAGAAATGGAAACAAGGAGAAAGCAGCGGCTAATTACCGATCTGTAGCCGATAAACCTAAAAATGAATTCACGGAAGATGCGCTTTCAAGATTGTCTGAAATCTTGCTGGAAAATGAAAATTACCGTGAAGCGGTGAGTTATTTAGAACGATTGGAGAAAGAAGCCAGCTCTGAACAGAATGTGATTTTTGCACAATCTAACCTTATGAAATCTTATTTGGAATTAGATCAGCCGGAAAAAGCTGCTAACTATGCAGATAAGGTTTTGGCTAATTCAGAGTCAGATTCAGAAGCTAGAAACGATGCCCGTGTAATTGTGGCACGTGCTGCTTTTGCTTCAGGAAATATGAGTAAAGCGAAAAATGCTTATTCCGAAGTGCAGAAAACCGCTAAAGGAGAACTGGCTGCCGAGGCTTTATATTATGATGCTTACTTTAAAAATGAAAGCGGAAACTTCGAAGCTTCTAATGCCGCGGTACAAATCCTTGCTAAAGATTTCTCCGGATATAAACGCTGGGGGGCAAAAGGCTTGGTGTTGATGGCCGATAATTTCTACGAACTGGACGATACTTATCAAGCTACCTATATTTTGGAAAATGTAATTAAGAATTTTCCAAACTATCCTGAAATTGTTCAGGAAGCAAAGCAGGAACTTTCCAGGATAAAGACGGAAGCAGCAAAAACCAACTCTTCAGTAGAAGCAAATAACTAATTCAACTTTCAATCTAACATTTAAGAATTTCTATATGCAAATGTTTTCAATAAAAAGAAGCCTGTTTTTAAGTATATTTTTAATTAGTGGGGCTCTTTTTGCTCAGGATCCTATAGATAGCGAAACCGTAACGGTAATAAAACCATATACGCCCACAGTTCAAGATGCGAACAAGATAAAACAAACCCCCAGCCAGTCAGATTCTGTGAGGACCGAAAAAAGGCCTGTACAATACAGCATATTTTCAGTTCCGGTAGCATCTACGTTTACTCCCGCAAAGGGACGCGCTACTACGGTAGAAAGAGAACTACCTGTAAAGGTCTACGATAATTATGCGAGTCTTGGTTTTGGAAATTACGGTAATCTTCTGGCCGAATTTTATAGTAACCTGGAAGTAAGTCGAAGCGATAATTTTGGAATCTACTTAAATCATAATTCTTCACAGGGTGGTATAGACGGGATAGAATTAGACGATAAATTTTATGATACCGAGCTAAACTTAAGTTATAATTCTAAAACACGTGACCTGGGTTGGAAAACCGAAGTAGGGGCACAGCACCAGCTATTCAACTGGTATGGTTTGCCACAGGCGAACAATTTTAGCAATGCAGAATTAAATGCTATAGATCCTGCACAAAATTATTTTTCAGCCTATGCAGGCGGTGAAATAGAACTTTACGATTCGTTTTTTGATAATGCAAGGGCAAAATTCAGGCATACCGGGGATTCTTATTCTACTACAGAAAATCATTTTGACGCCCGCGGTACTTTTGAAATAAATATTGCAGATGAATTAATCACTACAAATATCTATACCGATATCGTGAATGGCCAAATGGGAGAACAATTCCTGGCGACCAATAGTTATGATTATACATTTATGAACTTCGGAATTAATCCCAGTTTATTGATTTTAAGGGAAGATCTTACTATAAATCTGGGTGTTGCTTTCTTCTATAGCCAGGACGTAGAAAACAGCGATGGTAACTTTTATATTTACCCAAAAGTAACAGCCAGTTATAGATTAGGCGGTGACTATTTCACTCCTTACGCCGGGCTGGAAGGTGGTTTGCAACAAAATACCTATTATAATTTTATTCAGGAGAACCCTTATGTTTCCCCAAGTTTAGAAATAAAACCTACCGACAATGAGTATAATGCTTATGTTGGTGCGAAAGGAAAATTAAGTAATAGTATTTCCTATAATTTCAAAACAGGCTATGAGTCGCAATTCAACAAGGCAATGTTTAAACGCAATGCACAGGCAAATGATTTATTGGCTGAAAATTATGCTTACGGGAATTCCTTTGAAGTAGTTTATGACGATGTAAAAACACTGTCTGTGGCAGGAGAAGTTAATGTTGATGTAAACCGAAACTTCCGTTTGGGAATTAATGCTGAATACTTTAATTACAGCACAGAAGATGAAGTAGAAGCCTGGAACCTTCCAGATTTTAAAGCCTCTTTAAATGCCGATTATCAAATTAACGAAAAATGGTATACCGGTGCCAACTTGTTTTATATTGGCGAGCGTTTTGACCAGGAAAGAGTTGCTTCAGCAGGAGAACCATCTATGAGTACAATTAGCCTTGACAGCTATTTTGATGTAAATGCTCATTTAGGATATAGGTTTAACGACAGGCTTTCGGTATTTGCGAAGGGAAGTAACCTTTTAAATAACGATTATCAACGATGGACTAATTTCCAGGTACAGGGATTACAGGTTCTTGCAGGAGCAACTTATAAATTTGATTTTTAATAAGAACAGCCATCTTAAAATTTAAAAAAGCACCATTAAATGGTGCTTTTTTACGTTATTAATAATATCTTCATTGAAATTATAGTACTTAAAAACCTTGTGATCAGGCATTTAATAGGGTTTGCTAACTAAAATTCCTTAACAATAACACAACATTAAAAATTCAGAATTAACATTAGAACTACCTAATATTGTACCCAAATTTTTAATACGGTTTTTAAAGGAAACCGGTTTCAAATATACCAAAACTATCAAAAAGGCTACTTAATGGCAAAAGGCAAAAAATTTCAACGTAGTGACCGGTCCCGGCCGTATTTGAATATTCTGGACTTTATGGTTCAGGAAAAAGCTTTTCTTGCAATTGTAATTGTAGGCATTATTATGGCAGGAATATTTACCGGTAATAAAACTGCAGCTATGTGGCTCGGTTTTTTCTTTGCTGCCTATGCCACGGTTGCTAATGATAGTATTCAGTCTTTAGGTACTTTTATTGAAAGTAATAAGGCAAAAAGATGGTGGATTTTGTGGCTCTATGTGGGAACCATTTTCCTGGGTGTAGTTAGTTTTAGCTGGTTTTATTTTGATGGAGACGTTACCTTTCAGCGCTTATTGAAACCCGATGGAACTTCGCCATATCCACATCCAGAGAGCTTCAGTTTCTTTCAAATTATAGCACCTTTAGTCTTATTAATTCTAACCAGGCTTAAAATGCCGGTTTCTACCACCTTTCTTATTTTAAGTGTGTTTAGTGCCGATACTTCAGGAATTACTTCGGTAGTTTGGAAAAGTTGGTCTGGGTATGTGATGGCCTTTGTATTATCTTTTCTTGTTTGGTATTTTTCCTATAATTTTATAAGAAAATACTTTAAAAGCCGGAAATTTAACAATAGCTGGACAGCAGTTCAGTGGATTGTAAGTGGTACGCTTTGGGGAGTTTGGGTAATGCAGGATGGTGCTAACATAGCAGTATTCCTTCCAAGAAGTCTTGACGCTTTCCAATTTGTAGTATTTGCACTTACCATTTTTGGTGGTTTAGGATTATTATTTTACCTGCGGGGAGATAAAATCCAGGAAGTAGTTAGTGAAAAATCACGTATTTCTGATATTCGAGCTGCGACTCTGGTAGATTTAACTTATGTAATTCTACTTATTTACAAACTATTTATTAGTACGGTACCAATGAGTACTACCTGGGTTTTCCTTGGTATTATTGGTGGTAGGGAAATCGCAATAAGTTTGGCGAGAAATAAGAAAGGTAAAAAACACCGTAAGAAGGCTGGTAGAATGATCTTTAAAGATTTTGCTTACGCGATGATTGGTTTATTTGTTTCTATAGCACTTGCTGCTGCTGCAAACGAAAGTATACGTGACCAGATTATAGATGCTATCTTTTAACTTATTAATTAAATAAACATACTAAAATGCGCCCTTAATGGGCGCATTTTTTATTTTTATCCAAAAATTGAGAAAAATGAAAAAAATATTACTTTTTAGTCTTATAAGTATAATGCTTATTTCTTGTAATTCTGAAGATAAAGAAGAAGCAGATCTCCTTGTTTTTAATGCCAAAATTTATACTGTAGACGATAGTTTTAGTACCGCTGAAGCCTTTGTTACTAAAGATGGGAAATTCCTGGAAATTGGGACTACTGAAGCTCTAGAAGAAAAATATAAAGTTGCAGAAAAACTTGACGCAGGAGGTAAAAGCGTTTTTCCCGGGTTTATTGATGCCCACGCCCATTTTTATCGTCTTGGGTTACAACAGCAACGTGTAGATCTCTCCGGCACCAAAAGTTTTGATGAGGTGGTACAGCGCATAGTAGATTTTCAGAATAAAAGAGGTGTAGAATTTATTACCGGAAGAGGTTGGGATCAAAATGATTGGGAAAATAAAGAATTCCCCACTAAAGATACCTTAGATCAATTATTTCCAGATACTCCAATTTCCGTTACCCGTATAGATGGGCACGCGCTTTTGGTAAATCAGGCTGCTTTAGATAAAGCCGGGATTACCACCGAAACTCCTTTTGATGGTGGCGATATTGAACAAAAAGATGGTAAACTTACCGGGATTATTGTAGATAATCCTATGAGTCTTATTGCCGATGCCCAACCTGAACCTTCCACCGAAGAGCAAGTAAATGCATTACTTGAAGCTCAAAAGATTTCTTTTAAAAACGGATTAACAACAGTTGTTGATGCCGGAATTGATAGAAAAACCATAGAACTTATGGATAGCCTTCACAAGGAAGAGAGCCTTAAAATAAGGTTATATGCGATGATTAGTAATACCGAAGAAAACCTTGATTATTACCTTGATAAAGACCCGATAAAAACTGAAAGATTAAATGTGCGTTCGGTTAAATTTTATGGCGATGGTGCACTTGGTTCAAGGGGTGCTGCTCTAAAAGAAGAGTACAGCGACCGTGCCGGACACTACGGTGCTTTGCTTTCTCCTGTTGAAGATTTTAAAGAAACTGCTGAACGTTTAGCTGCTTCTAAATTTCAGTTAAATACCCATGCAATTGGTGATTCGGCTAATTATCTTGTTTTAGAAACCTACGATAAGCTTTTAAAAGGCGATATAGACCGGCGTTGGAGGGTAGAACATTCCCAGGTTATAGATTCTTCAGATTTTAAATATTTCAGCAAAAATATCATTCCATCTATCCAGCCAACTCACGCCACCAGCGATATGTATTGGGCTGAAGATCGCTTAGGCGAAGAAAGATTACAGGGAGCTTATGCCTACAAGAAATTATTGGACCAGGCGGGAATCATTGCTCTAGGAACCGATTTCCCGGTAGAAGAAGTAAGTCCGTTTCTTACTTTCTATGCAGCGGTAGCAAGGCAGGATACCGATAATTTTCCAGAAGATGGTTTTATGAAAGAACAAGCCTTATCGCGTGAAGAAACCTTAAAAGGTATGACGATCTGGGCGGCTTACGCAAATTTTGAAGAAGAGGAGAAAGGAAGTATCGAAACAGGAAAATTTGCCGATTTTATAGTACTGGATAAGGATATTATGAAAGTAGAAGCTTCAGAAATTCCTGAAATTAAAGTTTTGGAAACTTACGTAAATGGCGAAAAAGTATATTAAACCATTCTATTAAAAATGGATATCTTTGCACCCTAAAAATATAAGAAAATGAACGACGGATTATATGCTAAATTTTATACTACTAAAGGTCAAATTTTAGTGGAACTAGAATACGAAAAAGTACCCGGAACGGTTGGAAACTTCGTAGGACTTGCCGAAGGTAAGCTGGAGAACGATGCTTTTGCACAGGGAAAACCTTATTATGACGATCTTAAATTTCACCGTGTGATTCCTAATTTTATGGTTCAAGGTGGTGATCCACAAGGAACAGGAGTTGGTGGTCCCGGTTATAAATTTGAAGATGAAATTCACCCCGATTTAAAACACGATGCTCCTGGAAAACTTTCTATGGCCAATGCCGGTCCCGGGACCAACGGAAGTCAGTTTTTTATCACTCATACTGAAACTCCCTGGTTAGACGGGAAACATACCGTTTTTGGTAGTGTGATTGAAGGTCAGGATGTGGTTGATAGCATTAAGCAAGGTGATAAAATTGAAAAACTGGAAATAATAAGATCCGGAGAGACTGCACAGAATTTTAACGCTGTAGAATCTTTCAGACAGTTTGATGGCGCTAAGGCAAAAAGGGAAGAAGCCGCAAAGCAACGGGAAGAAGAATTGTTGGGAAAATTATCCCAGGGTTTTAAAACCACAGAAAGCGGACTTAGATATAAAATCGAAAAGAAAGGTGAAGGTGCAAAACCCGAAAAAGGACAGACCGTTTCTGTACATTACAAAGGGATGCTTACCGATGGTAGCGTTTTCGATTCTTCTTATAAGAGAAATCAGCCGCTGGAATTTCCGGTAGGAGTAGGGCACGTAATTAGCGGATGGGATGAAGGTATTCTTATGCTTAATGTTGGAGACCAGGCCCGTTTGGTGATTCCTTCGCATTTGGCATACGGTGAAAGTGGTGCCGGTGGTGTAATTCCGCCAAACGCAGCTTTGGTTTTTGATGTAGAATTGGTTGCAGTAAAGTAAAAAGTCCACTAGTTCCCGAAGGGGAATTTAAAATAAAAACACCTCACAGGTTTCAGAAACTTGTGAGGTATTTTTATTATAATTCAAACTAAACCCTGAAAAGTATTGATTCCGTCAAGCTGAACTGGTTTCAGCTTCTAACAGGATGCTAATTAGATCCTGAAATGAATTCAGGATGACAAACTTAGTAACATTTCGATGCTCTTCTTTCTTTTACTTAGAATCCGGTTGTGGTGTCATTCTAAGATATGGTTTTACTTCTTTAAAACCTTTTGGAAACATCTTTTTAGCATCTTCATTAGAAACCGAAGGGCTAATCACCACATCTTCTCCTTGCTTCCAGTTAGCTGGTGTAGCTACTTTTTGGTAAGCAGTAAGTTGTAATGAATCAATTACCCTTAGTAATTCATCAAAATTCCTGCCGGTACTTGCAGGGTAGGTGATCATTAATTTGATAGTTTTATCGGGCCCAATTACATATACCGAACGTACGGTAAGCGTATCATCTGCTTTTGGGTGGATCATGCCGTAAAGGTTGGAAACCTTTTTATCTTCATCGGCAATGATTGGGAAATTCACCGTAGTATTTTGAGTTTCGTTGATATCTTCTATCCAGCCTTTATGAGATTCTACGCCATCCACACTTAGTGCCATTACTTTGGTGTTGCGCGCTTCAAATTTATCTTTGTATTTGGCTACTGTACCTAATTCTGTAGTACAAACAGGGGTATAATCGGCAGGATGCGAGAATAAGATACCCCAGCTATCTCCTAAATAATCGTAAAAATTGATTTTTCCTTCTGAAGTTTCAGCATCAAAATTTGGTGCCTTATCTCCTAATTTTAATTCGCTCATAATGCTATATTTTTTAGTAATTAGATATAAAATTAAAGAATAATTTTCAGGAAAAACCTATTAAATCAATAGGATTTGTTTGCATTATGATAAAATTAACTGATAACTGTTTTCGAAATTTCAAGCTGTAGGATTTCAGGATATTAGGATTCAGGCCTATACTTCCATTTTATATTACAACCAATACTGGGTTTCTGATTTTGGGAAACTTTTTTGTTTGAAAGAACAGCATCCATAGCGTCACGGAGATGCCGCCCGTTCACCGGAATGCCGTTTCCGGGGCGTGAATCGTCGAGTTGCCCACGGTAGATCAGTTTAAGCTCCTCATCAAAAAGGTAGAAATCTGGTGTACAGGAAGCTTTATAGGCTCGCGCTACTTCCTGGTTTGCATCGTAGAGATAAGGAAAAGAATATTGGTGTTTTCGGGCTACTTCTTCCATATTATCGGGATGATCTGCCGGAAAATTTTCAACATCGTTGCTCATAATGGCGGCAAAACCAAAACCCAGAACCCGGTAATCTCCGGCAAGTCTTACAATTTCTTCATTTACGTGTTTTACAAAAGGACAGTGATTGCAAATAAACATAATTAAAGTTCCTTTGCTTCCCTTAACATCCTTCAAAGAATACCTATTGTTCGTAATTACATCCACCAGGGTGAAATCTGGGGCAGGTGTTCCCAATTCTAGCATATTTGAAGCGGTTCTGGCCATTGTCTCTTTTCTTATAAATTTACAAATTCACTTCGGAATATGGACTTTTTTTCTATTTTGGATTAAAAATTAGACTATGGAAATTTCCTGGAAGGATTTTGAGAAAGTAGAAATGCGAATAGGAACTATCATTGAAGTTTTAGACTTTCCTGAAGCAAAAAATCCAGCCTATAAAATGCTTATTGATTTTGGCGATGAAATTGGAGTAAGAAAAACTTCGGCACAAATTACCAAGCGCTATAAAAAAGAAGATTTACTTAGCAGACAAATCGTTGCCGTTGTTAATTTTCCGAAGAAACAAATCGCCAATTTTATGAGCGAATGCCTGGTTTTAGGAGCGGTAGGTGATAAAAATGATATCGTGTTATTAAACCCCGATTTTAAAGTGGAAAATGGTTTGCGGATGGGCTAATTAGTCTTCTGCTTTTTTATATTTACTGCCACAAGCCTCAATACATCGAGGACTATGCGGATAAACAAATAAATCACCTTCTTTTAATTGATAGCGTAACATAATATTTCTATTTGCACAGGCTGCGCTAATCATTTTTTCAGCGGTATCGTAAGAAGCTTCATTAATTCCTACGCCATAGCAAAAGCTTTTAGAGGAAAAAATGATTCCATCCATTTCAAATTCCAGAATACTTCCGTTTTCTAAAGTTTACCAGGCAAATGATTTAAAACAAATACAGAAAATTAGAAGGGGAAGCAGTTTTTGCATGATATTTTTTGTTTGGCGTATAAATAAAAAAACCGTCCTAAAAATATTGGGACGGTTTAGTATGATCTTTAAAGTAAGTTTTAAATATCGTCAAAACTAACATCTGTAAACTTCTCTGCAGACACGCCTGACGCTTCGCCGTTTTCTGAAGTTTCATATTCCTTTTTAAAATCTTTCTGGTGACGTTCGCTAATTACTTCTTCTCCTTTTTCGTTCAAAATAAAATCTGTCATTTCCTGAAGGATTTCATTAAAACCGGTAAAATCTTCTTTGTATAAGTAGATCTTATGTTTTTTGTAGAAAAAAGAACCATCGTCATTGGTAAACTTTTTACTTTCGGTAATAGTCAGGTAATAATCGTCTGCACGCGTGGCCCTAACATCAAAAAAGTAAGTCCTTCTTCCGGCCCTTAGTACCTTAGAGAATATTTCTTCTTTCTCCATCATTCCCTTGTCGCTCATAAAATAGATTCTTTAATAGTTTTGTTTTAGTACCCTTCAAAAATCTAAAAATTTTTAACATCTAGCAAAAATTTTTCACATTTCTTTTTCATTTAACTGTTTTGCGTACAATTCTTTGTAATAGCCTTGTTGGTTTAGTAATTGGGAATGAGTGCCTTGCTGAACTATTGCACCATCTTCCAGAATTATAATCTTATCAGCATTTTTTGCTGAAGAAATCCTGTGGCTCACAATTATGGTAGTTTTCTCTTTTGAAATTTTAAATAGATTACTCAGGATTTCCTCTTCGGTTTCGGTATCTACGGCTGAAAGACAATCGTCAAATAACAAGATCTTTGGATCGTGAATAATGGCTCGTGCAATAGAAACCCTTTGCTTTTGTCCGCCGGAAAGTGTGATGCCGCGTTCTCCCAGCACGGTGTCATAACCTTTGCTGAACCCAACGATGTTTTTATGGACCGAAGCATTTTTAGCGGCTTCAAAAATCTCTTCGTCGCTGGCATCGGTTTTTCCGAATTTGATATTGTTTTTAATTGAATCACTAAATAAAAAGGCATCCTGCGGAACGTAACCAATGCTGTTTCTTAGACTACCCAGGTTTAGATTTTGAATATTCTTCCCGTCTATACAAATTTCCCCTTCTGGAACATCATACAAACGGCCAATAAGCTCGAGAATAGTAGATTTTCCTGCACCGGTTTTCCCAATAATAGCAAGGGTTTCCCCGTTACTTACTTCAAAAGAAACATTTTTGAGTGCGGTGATATTGGTATCATCGTAAGTGAAACTCACATTTTTAAAGGCAATACTTCCGTGAATTTCATCAGGTGTTTCTTTCTTGTTGGTGATTTCAGGAGCTTCATTTAAAAATTCATTGATACGTTCCTGCGAAGCATCAGCTTGTTGCACCAAAGAAGTCACCCAACCAATGGAGGCGATGGGCCAGGTAAGCATATTTACATAAAGAAGAAATTCAACAATAACCCCAATATTTTCAATTTCACCATTTATATACTGGGTACCTCCAACATAAATTACCAGCACGTTACTAATTCCTATTAGTAATACCATAAGCGGAAAGAAAAAGGCCTGAACTTTTACCAGGTCAATATTTTTGTCCCGGCTTCCGTTGGCCAGGTTCACAAAATTATGATTGATCTGATTTTCCATCCCGTAAGATTTTATCACGGCAATTCCGCTAAAGCTTTCTTGTGTAAAAGTATTGAGCCTGGAAAGGTATTGCTGCACCACGGTACTGCGTTTATGAATCGCAACACTTATTTTATATATAGAAAATGCCAAAACGGGGAGTGGTGCTACCGTATATAAAGTAAGCTCTGGCGCTGCCTGAACCATAAAAATTAAAACAACAACAGTAGAAGTAAATGTGGTGACCGTATACATAATGGCCGGCCCAAGGTACATTCGCACTTTACTTACATCCTCGCTAATTCGATTCATCAAATCGCCTGTACGGTTCTTTTTATAAAAATTAAGTGAAAGATCCTGGTAATGCTGGTAGATTTCGTTTTTAAGATCAAATTCAATATAGCGGGAAACCACAATAAAGGTTTGTCGCATTAAAAAAGTAAGAAATGCTGCGATTAAAGTAGCTCCTATTATTAACGCGATGTTTATAGCGAGTTCGGTTTGGAGTACTTCCATTGTACTTATTTCGCCATTTATATATTGTTCTATCGCATCAGTAGAATCCCCAATTAGCGGGATATAATAAAGTGCGAAAATCCGGGCCACTATGGTTATTACCAGACCAATTAATAATTTCCATTTATACTTCAGGAAATATTTATTGAGGTGCTTAAGGTTTTTCATCTAAAAGTAAAAAAAGCTAAATTTTGAGGATATGTCATTTTAACACGTTTTAAAAACCTCTTTATTGAAATATTCTTTATTTTTGCATTGTGATTTTCAGAAAAACGAAAACACTAATTTATAAAATGTAACAGGTTATGCAAATTGATGTTCTAAATGCAAATGAACTAAAGAAATCTGCACCAGTATTCGGTCAGCTCTCTTTTGACAACCACGAACAAGTAGTTTTTTGCAACGACAAAGATACAGGTTTAAAGGCAATTATTGGTATTCACAACACGGTTTTAGGACCGGCACTTGGTGGTACCAGAATGTGGAACTACAGCAGTGAGTGGGAAGCATTAAACGATGTTTTACGCCTTTCACGAGGAATGACTTTTAAAAGTGCAATTACCGGGTTAAACCTTGGTGGTGGAAAAGCCGTAATTATTGGTGATGCCAAAACCCAGAAAACACCTGAACTAATGAGGACTTTTGGGTGTTTCGTAGATTCTCTAAGCGGAAAATATATCACCGCCGAAGACGTGGGAATGGAAACTGCAGATATGGATACCGTACGTGAAGTCACCAAATACGTAACCGGAATTTCTGAAGATAAAGGTGGTGCGGGAAATCCATCTCCAATTACCGCTTACGGTGTTTTTATGGGAATAAAAGCCGCTGCAAAGCACAAATTTGGAAGTGACGATCTGGAAGGAAGATCTGTTTTGGTTCAGGGAATTGGCCACGTTGGTGAAACCCTTGTAGAACATTTAACTCAGGATGGTGCTAAAGTTTTTATTAGTGATATTAACGAAGAACGTCTTGAAGCAGTAAAAAATAAATATGGTGCCTTTATTTACCAAGGCGCCGATGTATATGGAGCCGAAGTAGATATCTATGCACCTTGTGCCCTTGGAGCTACGATTAACGATGATACGGTAAACCGAATTAAAGCTAAAGTAATTGCCGGCGCAGCGAATAATCAGTTGGCCGATGAGCTTACTCACGGAAAGATCCTTAGGGAAAGAGGGATTGTTTACGCTCCAGATTTTCTAATTAATGCCGGCGGAATTATAAATGTTTACGCCGAATTAGAAAATTACGATAAAAAAGAAATTATGCGTAAAACTGAAAATATCTACAATACAACCCTGGAAATTCTTGCAAAAGCAGATAAGGATGATATGACGTCACACTTCGCAGCCTTAAAAATTGCGCAACAGCGAATTGATGATAGAAAAAAACAGAATTTGAAGTAGTCAATTTCAAAAGTTTGGTATTTTTGCAAGGCGAAAGAATATTCTTTCGCCTTTTCTAATTCTAAAAAGTTCTTTTACACTTATGTTGACAAGAAGACATATTCGGGTTAAAGTAATGCAATCACTCTACGCCTTTAACCAAAGCCAAAATGACAACCTGGGAACCGAAGAGAGATTCCTGCTTAAAAGTATGGAAGAGATGTACGATCTTTTTCTGGTACAATTAAGCTTAATAGCCGAATTAAAAGGCCAGGCCGAAAACTTTTTAGAGAAATCTCAACAAAAGCACCTTGCCACCAGCGAGGATAAAGACCCAAATAAAAAATTTGTTTCCAATGCTATTTTTGAGATTCTTGAGCAGAATGAAAGTTTGCAGGATGCACTGGAATCTAGAAAAATAACGCACTGGAAAAGGGACGATGATTATGTGAAAATTATCTGGCAGGAATTAAAAAAGAGCGACATCTATGAAAATTACATGGTAACCCGCGATTCCAGCTTTAAGGAAGATAAGGCATTTATTACTGCTATTTTTAAAGAAGTTATTGCACCCAACGAAAAACTTTACGATTATCTGGAAGATGCAAAACTTACCTGGGTAGACGATCTACCGCTTGTGAATACAGCGGTACTGAAATTCCTTCAGAAATTAAAGCCTAATTCTGCGGAAAACATGAAGCTTGGAAAGCTTTATAAAAATGATGATGATAAGGATTTTGCTAAAGAATTATTCAGAAAAACATATTTGAATGATGATGTTTTGGCAAAAGAAATGCTTGGAAAAACCCCAAACTGGGACAAAGACCGAATCGCAGAAATAGATATGATTCTTATTAAAATGGCGATTTGTGAATTTTTGAAATTTCCGTCAATCCCGGTAAAAGTTACGATTAACGAATACCTGGAACTTGCCAAGGAATACAGTACCCCGAAGAGTAGCATCTTTATAAACGGAGTACTGGATAAACTTTCTAAAGAGTATCAGGAAGATAATAAGTTAAATAAAGTAGGGCGAGGCCTTATGTAGTCAATAAAATTTCTTAATTTTAAAAATTAATTTATAAAGTTCATTATTATGAAAAATGGAATCTTAATGTTAGCTGCAGTAGGGGCACTGCTTTTTACTTCTTGTAAAGACAACAACGATAACGCCTCAGAAAAAGTTAAAGCCGAAAATGTAGAAAGCGCTGCAGAGCGTGATGCACAGGCCACAGTTTATCCAAAAATGGAATTCGCAGAATCAGAACATGATTTCGGGAATATTCCTAAAGGAGAAAATGTAGAGCATACTTTTACATTTACTAATACAGGCCAGGCACCATTGGTAATTACCAATGCAAAAAGTACTTGTGGTTGCACAGTACCTTCTTATACAAAAGAACCTATCCAGCCGGGAGAGACTGGTGAAATGTTGGTTAAATTCAATGGTTCTGGAAATGGACAGGTAACTAAAACAGTTACAGTAACTGCAAATACAGAAGCCGGTACAGAGCGTCTTAGAATTAAAGCCTTTGTAGAAACCGAAGAAAATGCTAGCTAGTAAATGGATCAATTAACTCAGTTTGCCCCAATAATATTAATGTTTGTGGTTGTATATTTTTTTATGATACGCCCACAAATGAAAAAAGCTAAACAGGAACGTAATTTTGCTTCTGAATTAAAGCGTGGGGACCGTGTGGTAACCAAAAGTGGAATGCACGGCAAAATCGTTGACTTTAGCGAAAAAAACAATTCGGTAATTATTGAAACCGGAGCAGGGAAAATAACTTTTGATCGTTCTTCCATTTCTATGGAAATGAGTAAAAAACTCAACGAACCGGCAAAGCCAGAAAAAGAAAGTAAGGCAAAAGCTATTAAAGAAAAGAAATAGTTTTTCTGTTTTAATCAATACAATTTAATTCCCCGAGGCAAAACCCTTGGGGAATTTTATTTTGAGGAAAAGCTGTGAGAAAGTATTTCTTACGTTAACCTGTGTCCCGAAACTTCGGTACTGTGGCAGAGCCTGCTTCGAGATTTGTTCGGAGTTCTAATAACTTAGATCCTGAAATAAATTCAGGATGATGTTCTTCCAGCTTCCATGGCAGTCGGTTTTATTTAGCAGTTTCTGTATTTATCGTGAAGTCCCACGCCCTCCTTAATCATTGGTTTAATTTTTTCCAGTCGTGTATGTTTAGTAGCTTCACGTTTGGCCTGAGTAATGTAATCGGCATATTCCCTTTGTTTCCCTTTTGTTAATTGCTGAAAGGATTTCTCAAATTCCTCATCTTTTTTCAGGGCTTCTTTTAATTCTGAAGGAAGCACCAATTTTTTTGAGGTTTCCGGTTTTGTCTCTTTTCCTTCTCGCTGATTCTGTATCGCTTCAGTTACATATCTTTTAAGAATTTCAGGTTTAATTTCATCGCCTTTTTCAAACCTGATCTGTCTTAAAGCTTTAGTTTTTCCTTCCTGGGCATTATGAAGTAAGGCCGTGTTTTCTTTCAATAATGCACCATTAAAAAACCAAAGCGCGCAATGATTCTTAAAAGCTGCAATTCCCACAACATTTTTTCCCTCTAATACATAAGCGGGAGCGCCCCATTTTATGCATTCTTCAAGCTCAGTATTTTGCAATACGGCTCTTAGTGAAAACAATTCCTGTTCCCAGGTTGTGTGCGTTTCAATATATTGGTCTACAGATTTTACAGACATTTTCTGGTTATTGAATACACAAGTTACTTATATTTTTCTGAAGTCAGTTCAGCAATTTTCACAATTACTTCAGTGGCTTTTTGCATACTTTCTACTGGTACATATTCATATTTTCCGTGGAAATTATGGCCACCGGCAAAAATATTAGGGCAGGGCAATCCCATATAACTCAGTTGTGCCCCATCAGTGCCACCGCGAATGGGTTTTAAAAGCGGTTCAATATTCACTTCCTTCATAGCATTTTCTGCAATTTCTATAATATGCATTACCGGCTCAATTTTTTCCTTCATATTAAAATATTGATCGGTGATTTCTACTGAAATACAATCGTTTTCATACTGCGAACAAATTTCTGAAGCCAGATCCTGTATCATTTCTTTACGCGCGTTAAAATGCCCTAAATCGTGATCCCGAATAATGTATTCCAAAATGGTTTCTTCAACATCACCTTTCATATTGCTTAGATGAAAAAATCCCTGCCGATCTTCAGTGTGTTCGGGCGTTTCCAATCTTGGCAGCGAGTTAATAAAGTCTACCGCAATATACTGGCTGTTAACCATTTTGTCTTTGGCATAACCAGGATGGACTCCTTTTCCCTGAACGCTAACAATAGCTTTCGCTGCATTAAAATTCTCGAATTCCAGCTCGCCTATTTGGCTGCCATCCATCGTGTAAGCCCATTCGGCATCAAATTTTTCAACATCAAATTTATGCGCTCCACGACCTATCTCCTCGTCGGGAGTAAATCCTACCCGAATTTCACCGTGAGGAATCTCGGGATTATCCAGTAAATATTGCATCGCGGTCATAATTTCAGTGATTCCTGCTTTATCATCAGCGCTTAAAAGACTGTTGCCATCAGTAGTGATTAGGGTTTGTCCTTTATATTGTTTTAAATCATCAAAATATTCAGAAGACAGGATGATGTTTTTTTCTTTATTCAGAATAATATCCTCACCGTCATAATCTTCGATAATCTGGGGTTTTATATTGGTTGCATTAAAATCGGGAGAAGTATCAAAGTGTGAAATAAAACCAATTACCGGCACTTGATGCGGAACATTTGCTGGAAGCGTGGCCATCACATAGGCGTGTTCGTCTATGCTTACCTCGGTCATTCCCATTTCCTTGAGTTCTTCAGCTAACTTACGCGCTAAAACCCATTGTTTTTCGGTACTGGGTGTGGTATTGCTTTCGGAATCACTTTGGGTGTCAATTGTTACATAGCTGATGAAACGATCTATGATGCGCTGTTTGTTAATCATTAGGTTAAGCTTTTATTATTCAGAATTTATAGGCTATTTTGTGCAACTAATAGTCTAGCAAATATAATTTAACCCATTTAGCTATTTCTTAAACTTATGAAAAATATATTACTTTTTGTCGCGATCATGCTGCTTGTTTCCTGCAAAGAAAAGCAGCCTATAGGAACAGTTAAGCCTGCAAATAATCTTGGTCTTATCGCAGATAGTGCTATGGTGGTTTCTGCCCGCGAAGAAGCTTCTTCATTAGGACTTTCTATTCTGCAGCAAGGAGGAAATGCTTTTGATGCTATGGTTGCCACCGAGATGGCATTGGCGGTTTCCTATCCGTTTGCCGGAAATTTAGGCGGGGGCGGATTTATGGTTTATCGTAAAGCCAATGGAGAAACTGGTTCATTAGATTACCGTGAGAAAGCACCTTTGCTGGCTACTAAAACAATGTATCAGGATGAAAATGGGAATGTAATTCCTGAGAAAAGTATTTATGGATCAATAGCCGTAGGTGTTCCAGGTACCGTGGCTGGAATTTTTGCTACACACGAAAAATTTGGATCCTTGCCAATGAACGAAATTTTAAAACCGGTTATAGCCCTGGCTAAAAGAGGTTTTGTGGTGACCGAAAATCAAAAAAATACCCTGGCAAGTTACAGGGAGCAATTTCTTCGGGAGAATAAGGATACTATCCTGTTTGCAAAATCATATCAGGCAGGGGACACCATTAAGAATATGCAGCTTGCAAAAACATTAGAACGTATTGTTCAAAACGGGAAAGAAGAATTTTACGGTGGAGAAACCGGAAAAAAACTGGTCGCATATCTTCAGGAAAGAGGTGGAATAATGAGTGTGGAAGATCTAATAGAATATCAAACTCACTGGCGCGATCCTATTGAAGTAAAATATAATGACCTTACAATAATTTCTATGCCGCCTCCATCTAGCGGGGGAATTGTACTAGGACAAATCTTAAAGATGTTGGAACCTTATCCTTTAGATGAATTTGGTCATAATTCATTAAAAAGCATTCAGGTTTTAACCGAGGCGGAACGAAGGGCTTATGCCGATAGAAGTTTTTATCTGGGGGATCCGGACTTTGTAGATATCCCTGTAGACACTTTGTTAAGCGACAAATACCTATCCGGGCGAATGGATAGTTTTAGTTTTGATAAGGCTACCCCCTCTTCCAGTATAAGTTATGGTGAGATTCCAGGCTATGAAAGTGACGAAACTACACATTATTCCATAGTGGATCAGTTTGGAAATGCCATAGCAGTAACTACAACACTAAATGGAGCTTATGGCTCAAAAATGTATATAGATGAACTCGGGTTTTTTCTAAATAACGAAATGAATGATTTTAGCTCCAAACCTGGTGTTCCTAATATGTTCGGACTTATTGGTGCTGAAGCGAATGCTATAGCGCCCGGGAAGAAAATGCTAAGTTCTATGACACCTACAATTGTGGAAAAGAATGGCGAATTGTGGATGACATTGGGATCGCCCGGTGGTTCTACAATTATAACTTCGGTTTTACAAACCATTTTAAATGTTGAAGAATTTGGAATGGGAATGCAGGAAGCGGTCGATGCTCCAAGGTTTCACCATCAGTGGTTACCCGATGAGATCCTTTTTGAACCAAAGGCTTTTGAAGCGCCTATACTGGATTCCTTAGAACAAAAAGCTTACAACATAAATGAAGGAGAATCCAGGATAATTGGAAAGGTAGATGCTATAAAAGTTTTAGCTGATGGACGCCTGGAAGGCGGTGCTGATAGAAGAGGAGACGATTCGGCAAAGGGTTATTGAGCGAAAACGATTGAAATTGTTAAAATACTAGATTGTAACTCATTGTTATTCAATTTATACGTGTAATTACATACCTTTGTTAGCTAAAATATTGAATTATGATGAAAAATTACTTATTGATTTGTTTTCTCTTTTTAAGCTTCCTTGCTTTTTCACAGGAGGAGGAAATTAGCGGAACAGTTGTAGATGAACAATCTCAACCTTTACCGGGTGTATCGGTTGCGATTAAAGGAACCAACCAGGGTACAGTAACCGACTTTGATGGAAATTATTCTATTAATGCAGCCCTTGGACAAACATTGGTTTTTACTTTTGTGGGTTTTGATGCCCGGGAAGTAGAAATAGACCAAACTACTATAGATGTTCAAATGGTAGCCGGTACCGCTTTAGGAGAAGTGGTGTTAGTAGGCTCCAGGAGTCGCAGCAGAACCGTAACAGAATCTGCCGTTCCGGTAGATGTACTGGATATGCAGGAAATACAAACCGCGGTGCCACAGGTTAACCTTAACCAGATGCTTAATTATGTTGCACCTTCATTTTCTTCTAATACACAAACTATTGCTGATGGTACAGACCATATTGACCCCGCATCTTTAAGGGGACTTGGTCCAGACCAGGTTTTAGTGCTTATCAATGGAAAAAGGCGGCATAATTCTTCTTTAGTGAATGTAAATGGTTCTTTTGGGCGTGGAAGCGTAGGAACCGATTTAAATGCGATTCCGGCTGCGGCTATTCAAAGAATTGAGGTATTGAGGGATGGTGCCGCTGCTCAGTATGGTTCCGATGCAATTGCGGGTGTAATCAATATTGTATTAAATGAAGAAGTAGAGGAATTGAACCTGAATATAACTTCAGGAGCGAATTTCTCTGAAAATGCAAACAAACAAACCGGCGGGATAGATGGTGAAACGGTAAACGTCGCTGCCAGTTATGGAATAGCACTTGGGGAGAATGGCGGTTTCGTGAATTTCTCAGGAGATTTTGATTATCGTGAACCTTATAACCGAATGGGAGAATGGGAAGGTTCTATTTTTAATGCCTACAATGCTATAGAACGTGTTGCCGCAAATAGTGGTGCCGATATTTCTAACTTAAGCGATAGCCAAATTCAGCAATTTGCACAACAGGTTTCTTATTTCGATTCAGGTTTTCAAAATGATATCGCTTCCGCGGAAGACAGGTCGACTTTACAAGAGCTGCTTAGTATGAATGTTACTGAAGCCGAGCTTGATGCCCGGGGACAACAGCGCAGTGATTATAATATGAGGGTTGGCCAATCTGCGCTTCGTGGCGGTAGATTTTTTGCGAATCTTTCACTTCCGTTAGACGATAAAGGTACTGAACTTTATTCCTTCGCTGGCATTAGTTCCAGAAGAGGAGAATCTGCAGGATTCTACCGATTGCCAAATCAAAGCCGAACCTATACGCCAATCTATATCAACGGATTTCTTCCACGAATAAATTCAAAAATTAAAGATCAGTCTTTATCAGTAGGAATTAGGGGAATGGTAGGTGATTGGAATGTGGATTTCAGCAATACTTACGGGAAAAACAGGTTTGACTATTTAATTTCAAATACTTCTAACGCTTCTTTAGAAGGCGCCTCACCAACTAGTTTTGATGCTGGTGGATTTTCATTTGCCCAAAACACCACTAATCTGGATATTTCTCAATTTTATGAAGACATTTTTGAGGGACTTAACATAGCTTTTGGCGCAGAACATCGTTGGGAAAATTATGAAATCACTGCGGGAGAAAGAGCTTCTTATGAACAGTATACAGAAAACGGTGATGTAATTACCAATGCCACTCAAATGCCCGCACAGGATTTCTTCGGGAATGACCGGGCTGGAGGATCTCAGGTATTTCCCGGGTTTAGCCCAAAAAACGAGATTTCTCGCGAACGTAGCAGTATAGCCGGTTATTTTGATGTAGAAGCCGACTTCACAGATAAATTTTTATTGACCTTTGCCACGAGATTTGAGAACTATTCAGATTTTGGTTCTACCATAAATTTTAAGCTGGCATCACGGTATAAGCTAACAGAAAATGTAAACATAAGGGCAGCGGCCAATACGGGTTTTAGAGCTCCATCGCTACACCAATTAAATTTCAATTCCACGTCTACCGTTTTTAACGATGAGGGAGTTCCGGAAGAAGTAGGAACATTTTCAAACGATAGCCGGGCAGCACAATTGCTTGGAATTCCAGAATTGGAAGAAGAAACCTCCCGTAGTGTGAGTATCGGGCTAACCGCAAAAATTCCCGATGCCAACCTTTCTTTCACCGTAGATGGATATTTTGTAGCGATAGCCGACAGGGTGGTTTACACCGGGCAATTTAGTGGCCCTGGAACTGGTACAGAGTTGGACCAGTTGCTGTCTCAGGCCAATGCAACAGCAGCGGCGTTTTTCGCCAACGCCATAGATACCGAATCTAAAGGAATTGATGCGGTGCTTACTCATAATGCTATATTTGGTGAAAATCTACAATTAAAATCAGATCTTGCCGCTACTTTATCTAAAACCCAGCAAGTTGGCGAAATTCAGGCTTCGCCGGAATTGGAACGAGCCGGTTTGGTTGATACATATTTTCCGGAAGACAACCGTATTTATTTAGAAGAGGCTGTTCCGAGAACAAAGGTTAATTTAAGTAATAGTCTTATTGCTGGAAAATTCAATTTTTTTCTTAGAAATGTTTACTTCGGAAAAGTGACCGAGGCGTCATCAGATCCTTTAAGACAACAGGAATTTGATGGAAAAGTAATTACCGACCTTTCTGTAGGTTTTAAAGCTACTGATGCCTTAACACTAACTCTGGGATCAAACAACATCTTTGATATTTATCCTGAAGCAGCCGATCCGGCCTTTGGAAACCGAAGTGACGGAAGATTTGATTGGTCCAGAAGTGCGCAGCAATTTGGGTTTTCAGGACGGTTTTTATTTGCCAGGCTCAGTATAAACCTGGACTAAATGAATGATAGCCTTTAAGTGGCTGTTTAAATAGGATTATTCGTTTTCTTTGAATGCAATTCAAAATTTCAGTTTTATAATACAAAATTGAAATTAAACGATATATTTTTTCCTTTTTAAGCAGTCACTTTTTTATTGATTTCTGCTACAAATTATAAAATAATCACCAAGAGATTTTTCGGGTTTTTAAATTAAGCTATTTTTGTCCAAACCAGCTATCATGTATAAATCTTTGCTTAGGCCTTTATTATTCCGTTTTGACCCAGAATGGGTTCATCATTTTACCTTTAAAACCCTTAAGAAGATTGGCAAAACTGCCTCTTTCAGGAATTTTGTAAGAAAGAAATTTCAGGTGGAAGACCCGCGGCTGGAACGGGAAGTTTTCGGCCTAAAATTTAAAAATCCAGTTGGCCTGGCTGCCGGGTTCGATAAAGACGCAAAGTTGTTTCAGGAATTGTCAGATCTTGGATTCGGATTTATTGAAATTGGTACGGTTACCCCACAACCGCAACCCGGTAATGAGAAAAAGCGACTTTTTAGGTTAAAGGATGATAATGCGATTATCAATCGCATGGGTTTTAATAACGATGGGGTAGAAGCGGCAGTTGAACGACTGAAGAAGAATAAAAATGTTTTGATTGGCGGAAACATTGGGAAAAACAAGATTACACCAAACGAGAAAGCGGTAGACGATTATAAGATTTGTTTTGAAGCGCTCTTCGATTATGTGAATTATTTTGTGGTAAATGTAAGTTCCCCAAACACACCAAATTTAAGGGAATTACAGGATAAGGAGCCACTTACCAACCTGCTGAATACGTTGCAAAGTTTAAACGCTGAAAAGCCTAAGCAGAAACCAATTTTGCTAAAAATAGCCCCAGATCTTACCGAGTCGCAACTTTTAGATATTATTGATATTGTGAGGGAAACGAAGATTGCCGGGGTAATCGCAACAAATACCACTATTTCCCGTGATGGTTTACAATCTAAAAATAAAAATGAAACGGGAGGTTTAAGCGGCAGACCTTTAAAAAATCGCGCTACTGAAGTGATTAGATTTCTTTCTGAAAAAAGTAATAAAGCTTTTCCAATAATGGGTGTGGGCGGAATCCATTCTGTTGAAGATGCTTTGGAAAAACTTGAGGCGGGTGCCAGTTTAGTACAACTTTATACAGGATTTATCTACGAAGGTCCGGGACTTATAAAAAAGATTAATAAGGCGATTTTAGCCAAAAACATTCAATAAATGAAGAAATTCTACCTTAGTTTTTTATTGTTAGTTTTAAGTAGTCTTGAGGCTTACAGTTTTCCGGAAACTTCTGAGGTTAGTCGTTCGGTTATTACAAATGGAATTGGTCTTGGTACAGTAGTGGCTGCAATTACTTCCTGGGAACGCAACCGATCGGTTTTGTGGATGATCATCCACGGAATTTTCAGCTGGTTCTATGTGATCTATTTTGTACTTACAAGAAAGAAATCTGAAAGAAGATAGATTTTGTTAGAGCAACTCATTCCCTTTTTAACCGCATCTGCGATTCTCACAATCTCCCCCGGTCCAGATATTATCTATGTAATGGTACAGGGAATGGCTAATGGGAAGAAACACGGTTTTGTGACTGCTCTTGGTCTTGCTACTGGAATTATAATTCATACCAGCCTTGTGGCTTTTGGAGTTTCGGCAATCATTAAAAGTTCTGAAACCCTCTTTTTTATTATCAAAATTTTTGGAGCTGTTTACCTTTTATATCTTGCCTGGCAGGTTTATATAAGTAATCCGGAAATCGCCTATTCGTCAGAAGGAATAAAAAAGAAATCACTGTTTTCCTTATTTAAGCAGGGTTTTATAATGAATGTGCTCAACCCTAAAGTAACCATTTTTTTCCTCGCATTCTTCCCCGGATTTCTTTGGGAACCAGGCGGGAATACAGTAATACAATTTTATATTCTGGGAGCCATTTTTATGCTTTTAACTATTCTGATTTTTGGAAGTGTAGCTTTGCTGGCCGGAAAAATCTCTACTTATCTAAAAAAACATAAACATTCCGGAATAGTTTTAAAATGGCTTCAAATCGTAGTTTTTATAGGAATTGCAGTTTTTATATTAGTTTAAAAGAATGCTGTATTTTTTCTTTACAAGAAACTTAATGGAATTAGTAATTAATGGCTTTCAATTTAGTAAAATGAATTAATTTCTATCGGTTTCTAAATATTCCCTAAAATACTATCTTTGAAGACATGGATAAAATCAAGCTTATTGAGTGTCCGCGAGACGCGATGCAGGGAATTAAAACCTTTATTCCGACTGAAAAAAAAGTGCAGTATATTCAGTCACTGTTGCGTTGTGGATTCGACACCATAGACTTCGGAAGTTTTGTTTCTCCGAAAGCGATCCCGCAAATGGCGGATTCTGCTGAAGTTTTATCCAAATTAGATCTTTCTAATTCCAAAAGTAAATTGCTTGCTATTGTTGCCAATACACGCGGTGCGCAAGATGCTTCGGTATACGAAGAAATCGATTATTTGGGCTATCCTTTTTCTATTTCCGAAAACTTCCAGATGCGTAACACCCATAAAACCATCGCTCAATCGGTAGAAATTCTAAGTGAGATTCTGGAAATTGCCGAAAAGACCGATAAAGAAGTGGTGGCTTATCTTTCTATGGGTTTCGGAAATCCATACGGTGACCCCTGGAATGTAAAAATTGTAGGGGAATGGACCGGGAAGCTCTCGGCTATGGGAGTGAAAATCCTTTCTTTATCCGATACCATTGGAAGTTCTTCGCCCGAAATCATTGATTATCTTTTTTCAAATTTAATTCCCGAATATCCCGAAATTGAATTTGGAGCCCATCTTCATATTACACCTACAAAATGGCACGAGAAAATTGATGCGGCATACCAGGCGGGTTGCCGTAGGTTTGATGGTGCAATCCAGGGATTTGGTGGTTGTCCGATGGCAAAAGATGAATTAACCGGAAATATGCCATCAGAAAAAATGCTTTCTTATTTCAATTCAAAAAAAGCTGATTCCAATATTAAAATGACCAGTTTCGAATCTGCTTATAATGAAGCTTCTAAAATCTTCTCTCAGTACCACTAGTCGCTTTATTCCTCGAAAATATATCTTTATTTAAAATTATTCTTAATAAAGATTGTTGCAAATAAATTTCATTTCTATATTTGCAGCCTAATATTTAATCAGTCTAAATAAGGTAAAAAATGAAAAAGATTTTAACAACTCTTGCTCTAAGTGGTTTAGCATTCACTTCATGTACATCGGATGACTCTGTTAATCCAGATAAAACTGAAGAATTACAGGTTGAAGTTCCTGCTCAATATTCTTTTAAGAGAGATGGTGCATCAACGGTTAGTTACACCGGCCAAACTCAGAGATTAAGGATGGTTAAGGAACTGTTTTCCTCATTCCAGGATTTTGATAATGCTACTCAAAACAGTATGTCTAATATGTTTTCTAATGAAAACGATCCATTTACAGGTGCTGAGCTGAACGAAACTTCTAAAAGTATAAAAAGCAAAGTGGCTGCTTCAAGATTGTATTTTTCTACAAATACAGTAGCGAGCAATGAGATAAAAGCCGATTTCGAAGAATTTATAAACATCCAGGCAAACGAGGTTTTTCCTAAAGAGAATGAACTTGCAGCTCCCGGGCAAGCGGGACAAATTGCAGCTGGCTCTTCTGTGCGTTATATAGACGGAAAAGGTTTAGAGGCCGATCAGGCTCTTGCTAAGGGATTAATTGGTGCCCTGGTGGCAGACCAGATGCTTAACAATTATCTTTCTGTTGCAGTTCTTGACGAAGGAGATAATCTTGTTAATAATGATGACGAGAATGTAGAGGAAGGAAAAAACTACACTGCAATGGAGCATAAGTGGGACGAGGCTTACGGCTACCTTTATGGAGATGCTTCAGTTCCTTCTGAAGATCCTAACAGCATTCTAAATGAAAGTGAGGACATTCTTTTATTTAAATACATGGGAAGTGTAAATAATGATAGTGATTTTGAAGGTATTGCTGAAGAAACTTTTGAAGCCTTTAAGACCGGTAGAGCTGCAATTGTTGGAGGGAATTATGACCTACGCGACGAACAGGTAGAAATTATTCGTGAGAATATTTCAACCATAATCGCAGTACGTGCAATCTATTATTTACAAGCCGGTAAAAATCAATTGGCTGACGGACAGGATGGAGTAGCTTTTCACTCGCTTTCTGAAGGCTATGGCTTTATTTATAGCCTTATGTTTACTCACAACCCCGAAACAGGTGCTCCTTATATTTCAGCTGAAAATGTAGAGAATTACCTGGAACAATTAATGGCTGGAAACGGTTTTTGGGATGTAACCCCTGAAACCCTTGATGCTATTTCTGAAGATATTGCTGCTGCTTTTGATTTTAGCGTGGAGCAGGCATCTGAATAATTTTTGCAAACTAAACAACCAGGGTTAAAGAAGTTTCTTTTGCCCTGGTTTAATTCATTATAATTATGATCAGGATATTAAGATTCTCAATTTTACCCTTGCTTGCTGCGATGATCTCGTGTAGTGATGCTGACGAAACTGAAGACGACAATAATACCGATTCTTTTGACCGCGGTGAAATGCTTCAAAATTGGGCCGATAATATTATTATTCCTTCTTTTGAAAATTTTGAAGGTATCACTCAAAATCTTGAAGCCAAAACCCTTGCCTTTACTGAAGAGCCTACAGAGGCAGGTTTAGCAGAATTACGTAGCGCCTATGTAGAAGGATATCTTGGGTTTCAAACTGTATCTATATTTGAAATAGGTGAAGCTGAAGCTGTTAATTACCGTGCTAATCTAAACACTTATCCATTAGATGCAGAGGGTGTAGAAGAAAAAATATCTTCAAATGAGTATAACCTGGAGTTACCTTCTTCTTATGATGAACAGGGATTCCCTGCACTAGATTATCTCCTAAACGGTCTTGCTGAAACCAATACAGAAATTGTAGAATTTTATACTTCTCACGAGAATGCAGAAGTTTATAAAAATTATCTTCAAAATGTTTCAGAAAGAATAAATGCATTAACCAGCGTAGTTCATTCGGGATGGAAGAATTCTTATCGCGATGATTTTGTTGCAAATACAGGCTCTTCGAGTACGGGAGCGGTGGATCGTATAACAAATGACTATATTCTGTATTACGAAAAATTCCTCCGTTCAGGAAAAATTGGAATACCTGCCGGCGCTTTCACAGGAAATCCGGTTCCGGGAGCTGTAGAAGCATACTATTCGCCTTCGCTTTCAAAAGATCTTTATTTAAAGGCGTTGGAAACCACTCAGAACTTCTTTAATGGCCGTCATTTTGATGGAAGCCAGAATGGTCCCGGATATGGCGATTACCTGGATTACCTCAACACCATTAAAAATGGAGAGGATTTAAGCTCACTTATAGATGGGCAATTTGTTACAATTAACGAACAGGCCGCGGTGCTGGATAACAATTTTGTGAGCCAGGTCGAAAATAATAATAATGATATGTTAGCTGCTTTTGATGAGCTACAACAAAACGTGATTTTGTTAAAAGTAGACATGATGCAGGCGATTTCTATAAGTGTGGATTATGTGGATTCTGACGGCGATTAATATTTCCGTATGAATCAGTGGATTACATCATATTTTAACCGAAATACCCAGTCCGCTCCTTTAGCGGTCTTTCGGGTTTTTTTCGGTTTTATGATGTTGGCCAGTATTATTAGATTCTGGTTAAATGGTTGGATCGAAAAATTATACATTCTCCCCGAATTTTCATTTTCTTACTACGGATTTGAATGGGTAAAACCCCTTGGCAATTTTACGTACGTCCTTTTTATTATCTGCGGGCTTTCGGCCTTTTTTGTAGGGATTGGTTATAAATACCGGCTGGCCATCATCACTTTTTTTCTCAGCTTTACTTACATAGAGTTGATGGATAAAACCACCTATTTAAACCATTATTATTTTATTAGTATCCTGAGCTTTTTGTTGATTTTTCTTCCTGCAAATGCTTATTATTCTTTAGACGCAAAGAAGAATCCCGATATTGCTTTTCAAAAAATTCCTCGCTGGTGTATAGACAGCATTAAACTCCTACTCGGGATAGTTTATTTTTATGCCGGCCTGGCAAAAATAAATTCCGATTGGCTTTTAAAGGCTATGCCGCTCAAATTATGGCTTCCTTCAAATTATGATCTTCCTTTTTTAGGTGATTTGCTGCAACAGGAATGGGTGCATTATGCCTTTAGCTGGAGCGGGATGTTCTATGATCTCCTAATTCCTTTCTTGTTGTTATACCACCGAACCCGAGTTTTTGCTTTTGTGCTGGTGGTGATATTTCACGTCTTAACCAGGTTGTTATTTCCTATTGGTATGTTCCCGTATATCATGATTGTAAGTGCTTTAATCTTCTTTGATTCAGGAATCCATCATAAAATCCTGGAAAAAATCTCGCGCCTTTTCGGCATCGCAAAATCATATTTTGATAATGACAGGGAACTAAGTTTTCTTCCGAAGAAAAAGAATATACTTTTAAGCTTTTTGAGCCTGTTTTTTATTGTTCAGTTGATGCTTCCCTGGAGATACTTGCTTTATCCAGGTGAGCTTTTTTGGACCGAAGAAGGTTTTAGGTTTTCCTGGCGGGTGATGTTGATGGAAAAAGCGGGTTATGCACAATTTAAGGTCGTGGATGGGAAAACTGGAAAACGTTTCTATGTAGATAATTCCGATTTCCTGACTCCGTTCCAGGAAAAACAAATGGCCATTCAACCTGATTTTATTCTTCAGTATGCACATTACCTCGCCGATCATTTTAGAAAAGACGGCCACGAAAATATCGAAATTTACGTGGAAAGTTACGTAGCCCTCAACGGAAGAAAAAGTACATCTTATATAGATTCTGATACTAACTTATTAGAGGAGAAAGACTCCTTTAAGCACAAAACTTTTATATTACCATTCCATGACCAAATTAAAGGCCTTTAGTTTCTTTTGTTTGATATTTCTGACTTTCACGGGGACTTATGCCCAGTCACTGCGGGGAAAGGTGATTTCTTCTGAAGATAATTCTGGCGTTCCATATGCTGAAATTTATAATAAAACTACCGGAAATCTTACGCTTGCTGATGAAACCGGAAACTTTACTATTGAAACTCTGCCGCCGGCGAGTTATGAGTTTGTAGTTTATAGTTTTGAATATCAGATTGAAGAAAGGGAAATTCAAATTACTGAAAATACCGAAGTAATATTTTCACTTCAACCCCTGTCTGAGAATCTTTCTGAAGTTGTGATTACTCAACGCCGTGAAAAATTATTCGCCTTACGCAAGCTCAAAGAAGTGGAAGGTACAGCAATCTATGCGGGTAAAAAAAGTGAGGTGGTGTTGATGGATAAAGTAACCGGAAATCTAGCCGCTAATAATGCCAGGCAAATTTATAACCAGGTTGTAGGACTAAATATTTATGATAATGGTGATGCTGGTTTGCAGTTAAACATAGGTGGAAGAGGCCTTGATCCGAACCGCACGCAAAACTTCAACACCCGTCAAAACGGATATGATATTTCGGCTGACGTCTTGGGATATCCCGAGAGTTATTATACTCCCCCGCCGGAAGCTTTAAGCGAAATACAGGTGGTACGTGGAGCTGCATCTCTTCAGTATGGAACACAGTTTGGTGGCCTTATTAATTTCAGATTTAAAAAACCAAATCCTGTTAAGAAATTCGAGTTTATCAGTCGGCAATCTGTTGGATCTAACGAGCTTTTTACCAGTTTCAACAGTGCGAGTGGAACGGTAGGTAAGTTTAGTTACTACACGTACTATAATTATAAATCAGGAAATGGTTTTAGACCGAATTCCGAATATGAATCTCATAATGCTTTTGCGCATCTGGCCTGGAAATTTAGCGAAAAAACACAGTTGAGCTTTGAATATACCTGGCTGGATTACCTGGCCCAGCAGCCCGGGGGTTTAACAGATGCTCAGTTTTATGAAAACCCTAATTACAGCAATCGTTCCCGAAACTGGTTTGATGTTAACTGGAATCTTTTTGCTCTAAAGCTTCAGCATGAGATTTCAGATCGAACAGATTTCAGCTTAAACCTTTTTGGTCTTGATGCTTCACGAAAAGCATTGGGATACAGACAGAATAGGGTATCTCAACCAGATGATCCAGAAGAACCAAGAGAATTGTTATTTGATGCTTTTAATAATTGGGGTGCCGAAGCCCGTCTGCTTACCCGCTATGATTTTCTGGGGGAAGAATCGGTATTTCTTATAGGAAGCAAATATTATAATGCTGATAATATACAAAGACAAGGGCCTGGAACCGCTTCTTCCAATCCCGATTTTAGTTTTGCCACCACATTATATCCCAATTATTCGCGACAGTCTCAATTTCAATTTCCGAATAAGAACCTCGCAGTTTTTGGAGAAAATATTTTTCATTTAACTAAACGTTTCTCAATTACTCCCGGTTTTAGGTTTGAATACATACATACTCAAAGTGAAGGAAGCTTTAAGAATATCTTTACCGATCTGGCAGGAAATGTTCTGCAAAATGAAACAATTCCTGATAACCGAGAATTTGAGCGAGGTTTTGTGTTGTTGGGTGTAGGAGCTGCTTATAAATTTACTCGGCAGTCTGAACTCTATGCTAATTTCTCCCAAAACTACCGTTCAGTTACTTTCAATGATATACGGGTTGTAAATCCGGTTTTTCAGGTCGATCCCAATATTACTGATGAAGAGGGTTTTACTGCCGATTTAGGCCTTCGCGGTAGATGGAAGGATTTTTCTTATGATGCAGGCATTTTTGGACTTAAATACAACAACAGAATAGGTGAGGTGCTTAAAGCAGAAGAAAGGGAAAATGCCTCGGGAGAAATGGTAGAGACAGGGCGTTTGGTTCGTTTCAGAGGGAATATAGGAGATGCGTTTATTTACGGAATTGAAACTTTTGGTGAATGGAATTTAAAGAACACTTTGTTTGGCGAAAACGGAGACTATCTAGCCAGTATTTTTCTAAATGCTGCGTTCACCAATTCTGAATATACTTATTCTGAGCAAACAAATGTTGAAGGGAATCAGGTAGAATTCATTCCTGCGGTAAACCTAAAGACCGGGATAAGCTTTGGCTATAAAAATCTATTGGGGAGCTTACAATATACCTCTCTCTCTAAGCAATATACCGATGCTACCAATGCCAGGCAGGATAGGCGGGATTCGCAAAGAGGCATTGAGGGCGAAATCCCCGGTTATGGTATAATAGATCTGTCTTTATCTTATTCTTACAAGCGATTTAAACTGGAAGCAGGCATAAATAATTTATTGAACAACAGTTATTTTACGAGAAGAGCTACTGGCTATCCCGGTCCCGGAATTATACCGGCGCAACCATTAACCTGGTATAGTACCCTGCAGTTCAGATTGTAAAATTGTAATAGTTTTTTAAAGTAAATGTATAAAGTATTGATTTGAATAAATGTATAAGCCAAAAAAATAGCTACATTTTATTTAAACCTATTCTAAATAATTATATTTGTTCAAAACTTAAAACCCCGGAAAATGAAAAAAACGCTAGTTGGCCTTTTGGCATTAACCTTAATGTTCTCCTGTAAAAATTCAGAGGAAAAAAACGAAAATTCTGAAAGTGAAAAGCAGGAAGTAAATGTTTACACCCACAGGCATTACGAATCTGATCAGGAACTGTTTAAAAAATTTGAGGAAGAAACTGGAATTACCGTTAATGTAATTAACGCCAATGCTGACGAACTTATTCAAAAGATGAGCATGGAGGGCGAACAGTCTCCAGCAGATGTTTTAATTACCGTAGACGCTGGTAGGTTAGAGAGAGCTAAGAGCAGCGATCTTTTACAGGCTGTATCTTCTGAAATACTTGAAGAAACCATTCCATCTCACCTTAAAGACGCCGATAATTACTGGTTTGGTCTTACAAAAAGGGCCCGGGTTATTGCTTATGCTAAAGATAGAATAGACGAAAGTGAACTATCTACTTATGAAGACTTGGCTTCAGATAAATGGAACGATAAATTATTGATTCGTTCTTCCGGAAATATTTATAACCAGTCTTTAATGGCCTCCATCATGGTTCATAATGGTGATGAGGAAGCTAAAAAATGGGCTAAGGCGGTAGTGGAAAATATGGCACGCGCTCCAAAAGGAAATGATCGTGATCAGGTAAAAGCAGTTGTTGCTGGAGAGGGCGATCTTGCCATAGTAAACACCTACTACATTGGTAAAATGCTTAATTCTGAAGATCCTGAAGAAGTGAAGGCCGGAGAAGAAATTAAACTCTTTTTTCCAAATCAGGATGGTCGTGGTACCCACATTAATGTTAGTGGTGCCGGGGTTGCAAAATATGCTCCCAATAAAGAAAATGCAATTAAGTTTATTGAATTTCTAATTTCTGAGGATGCGCAGAAAATATTCGCTCATTCAAATTATGAATATCCGGTGAATGAAGCCGTAGCTCCTGCAGCTTTATTACAGGAATGGGGAGAATTTAAAGAAGACACGCTTAATCTATCTAAACTGGGAGAAAATAATAAAAAGGCAGTAATGCTATTTGATGAAGCAGGCTGGAAGTAGTAATATATTTTCTTTAAAATCGAGGCTAAAACGCCTGAAAAGAGATACAAATCGATGGTCAATATTTACATTGGCCATCGTTCTTTTTATTGCCCTGCCTGTAATTGCTATTGCTTTGAAATTATTGGAAGGCCCCGGGGAAACCTGGTGGCATCTGGTAGATAACCTCCTTGCAGATTATATTGGGAATTCCTTTTTTCTGATTTTTACCTGTAGTTTTTTGGTGCTAGTTATGGGGGTAGGTACCGCCTGGCTGGTGGCCCGTTTTGAATTTCCTTTTAGAAAGCAGCTGGAATGGTTGCTCATCCTGCCTCTGGCTATTCCCTCTTATATTGTGGCCTATGCTTATGCCGGTGTTTTTGACTATGGCGGAAGCCTCGAGCTCATTCTGCGATGGCTAAGTCTTGAATTTGTTCGAATAGATATTATGAATAAATTCGGATTGGCCTTTGTGCTTAGTATTTCACTTTTCCCTTATGTGTATGTGAGTTCGCGCGCATTTTTTCTGAATCAGGCAGGGAATTTACTGGAAGCCTCAACAATGCTTGGAGTAGGGGAATTTAAATCTTTTTTTAGATTGATGCTGCCCCTGGCAAGACCGGCAATTATCGCGGGACTTATCCTGGTTTTAATGGAAGTTTTAAACGATTATGGCGCTGCTCAATATTTTGGGGTTAATACGTTTACCACCGGAATCTTTAGGGCTTGGTTCTCGTTGGAAGAACCGGAAACCGCGGTTTATCTTTCGGCATTGCTTATTTTTATTGTTTTTACCCTTATTTTATTCGAAAAATGGCAGCGAAAAAACATACGGGTTACTGGAAATAAAGCCTCCGGGCGTAACCATAGAAAATCAGGAGCCAAACCAATGCAGTGGTTTAAGTTCTTCCTGGTTTTGACCCCCGTAATCCTGGGATTTATTATTCCGGTAGGGCAATTGATCTACTGGGCTTTTTTAACTGCAGAAAAAGTATTTGATCTCGATTTTATTCTGCTATCACTTCAGAGTTTTGGTATTGCTTTAATCACTTCATTGGTCACTGTTCTTTTTGCAACTCTGCTTATTTATTTTGCAAAATGGAGTAGTATAAATGGGATTAAAAGCATCTCCAGGTTAGGAATTTTAGGGTATGCTATTCCCGGTGCGGTTGTAGCAATTGGGATTATGATTCCTACCCTGGCTTTTGATAAATGGTTTATCAATACTATGGATACTGTTTTTGGCGTAAAAACCGGCTTTTTATTCAACGGAACCCTCGTGGCGCTAGTCTATGCATATAGTGTTAGGTTTTTGGCAGTGGCCTATAATCCTATAGAATCTACAGCTTTAAAAGTAAGTAATAGTATCCCGGATTCTTCTAAAATGCTGGGTGTGGGGAATTTTAAAACTTTTTGGAAGATAGAATTCCCGATGATTAAAACAGGAATTTTAAGTGCAGTAATTCTTGTGTTCATAGATGTTTTAAAGGAATTACCACTAACTTTAATTTTAAAACCATTTCATATTAACACCCTTGCTGTGAAAGCTTTTGAGTATGCAAGTGACGAAATGGTCATGGAGGCTGCAATTCCTTCATTATTTATTATCTTCACGGCTACCATTCCCGTGATATTTTTGAACAGATTATTGATAAAAGAATAAGATGCTAAGCGTAGATTCCATTTCCAAAAGCTTTGATAAAGGCAAAACTTTTGCCCTAAAAGAAGTTTCTTTTAATTTAAAAGAAGGAGATGTTTGCGCTATTGTAGGAGAAAGCGGAAGTGGAAAAACTACACTGGTTAGGCTTATCGCTGGTTTGGAAAGGCCCGATCACGGTAGTATTATTCTCAATAATAAAGAGCTTTCTTCAGTAAAGAAACTTGTACCGCCCGAAAAGCGTAAGATTGGCCTGGTTTTCCAGGAATATGCGTTGTTTCCACATTTCGACCTGCTTAAAAATGTGAGCTACGGCATTTCTAAACTTAAAAATAAAAAAGAAAGGGCATTGGAAATGCTGGAGCTTGTAGGGCTTAGCGGACTGGAAAAGCGCTATCCGCATCAACTTTCTGGCGGACAGCAGCAACGCGTGGCATTGGCCAGGGCTTTGGCGCCAAATCCATCGTTGTTGATCCTGGACGAACCTTTTAGCAATTTGGATGCCATGCTTAGAATGCAATTGCGGAGCCAGGTGTTTGAGATTATCAAAAAAACCGGGGTTACGGCAATTTTTGTAACTCATGATACGCAGGACGCACTTTCGGTAGCCGATGAAATCCTTATCCTTCAGCATGGAAAAGTGATTCAAAAAGACCAGGCCTCAAATTTGTACATCAAGCCTAATTCGGTTTATGTAGCTTCTCTTTTTGGAAATACCATTCAACTCAATAAAGAATTACAAACGGCTTTTGATTGTCCATTAAACCCGAATTGTAGTCACGCCATTCGCAATGAAAACCTTACTATTAATGAGGAATGTGAATATGTAACCCATGCCAGGGTATTAAAGAAGACCTTTATGGGAAATTCCACCCAACTGCTGCTTAAACTGGATAATGGGCATCAAATTTCGGTAGTAACCAAGGACACCAATGTGGCGGACCGTATAAAGATTGGTTTTAATTCTACCGACGTACTGGAATTTGCCGGATAATGCTTCCGAAGTAATTTTCTGAATACTAAATAGTTTTAAGGCTGTTTTTGCTATAAAAAGCTTATATTTGCACGCAATTAAATCTTTAATTGCTATGATCGCACACGAATCTAAAATTTTAGGAGAAGCCCTTACTTACGACGATGTATTGCTTGTTCCCGCTTACTCTGAAATATTACCTCGAGAAGTAAGCATTCGCACAAAATTCACCAAAAACATTTCTATAAACGTCCCCATTGTTTCTGCAGCTATGGATACGGTTACCGAATCCAGAATGGCTATTGCTATGGCTCGTGAAGGAGGTATTGGTGTTTTGCATAAAAATATGACTGCAGAGCAGCAGGCCCTTAAAGTGAGAAAAGTGAAAAGGGCAGAAAGCGGAATGATTATAGATCCCGTTACTTTGCCAATTACTGCTAATGTAAGCGATGCCAAAGCTAGTATGCGTGAACATAGCATTGGCGGAATTCCTATTGTAGATGAAGAGGGAAAGTTGTTGGGAATTGTGACTAACAGGGATTTACGCTTTGAAAAAAATAACAAGAGGCCAATTGCTGAGGTGATGACTTCAGAAAATCTGGTAACGGTTGCTGAAGGTACTTCCCTGGATCAGGCAGAAGATATTTTGCAGGAATACAAGATTGAAAAATTACCTGTTATTAACGATAACAAAAAACTGGTTGGGCTCATTACTTTTAGAGACATTACTAAACTTACCCAAAAGCCCAATGCCAATAAAGATAGTTTCGGAAGACTTCGTGTAGCCGCTGCCATTGGCGTAACTGCTGATGCCGTAGATCGCGCTGAAGCTTTGGTCAACGCCGGAGTAGACGCTATAATTATTGATACAGCCCATGGACATACCAAAGGTGTGGTTTCGGTTTTAAAAGATGTAAAAGCAAAATTTCCAGATCTGGAAGTTGTAGTAGGAAATATTGCTACTGCTGAAGCCGCTAAATATTTGGCTGAAGCAGGAGCTGATGCGGTTAAAGTAGGAATTGGCCCCGGTTCAATTTGTACGACAAGGGTTGTTGCAGGAGTTGGTTTTCCTCAGTTTTCTGCGGTGCTGGAAGTGGCTGCGGCCCTAAAAGGAACTGGTGTTCCGGTAATTGCCGATGGCGGGATTCGATACACAGGGGATATTCCAAAAGCTTTGGCTGCAGGAGCCGATTGTGTTATGCTTGGTTCATTGCTTGCCGGAACCAAAGAATCTCCGGGTGAAACCATTATTTACGAAGGAAGAAAATTCAAATCTTATCGCGGGATGGGATCGGTAGAGGCGATGCAAAAAGGCTCTAAAGATCGGTATTTCCAGGATGTGGAAGATGATATTAAGAAACTGGTACCCGAAGGAATCGTTGGCCGTGTTCCTTATAAAGGGGAACTTGAAGAAAGCATCCACCAGTTTGTAGGGGGCTTGAAAGCAGGAATGGGCTACTGTGGCGCTAAGGATATTCCAACGCTTAAAGAGAGTGCTAAGTTTGTGAAAATTACCGCTTCGGGAATTCACGAAAGTCACCCGCACGATGTAACTATTACCAACGAATCGCCTAATTATAGTAGGTAGTTTGTTGCTTTAAAAAGTAAAAGGCCTCACAGATTTTGAAATCTGTGAGGCCTTTTACTTTTTAAAAAGCTTGTAAACCTTATTCTTCTTCAGTATTAACAGGGGCTGAAGCTTCAATTCCCATTTTATTCATTACTTTTTCAGTAATATCATAATCTTCGGCGGCAAACGCAAGACTGTTTCCACCGGCGTGTAGAATTTGGGTGAAGCCTTCCTCTTCAATTACAGCCCGCATTGCGGTATCAATTTTTTCGTAAAGCGGGTTTGTTAGTTCGTTTCTTCTCATCTGCATCATTACCTGCGCTTTTTGCCTATATTGTTTAATTTGATTTTCCAGTTCAATTATTTCAGATTCACTCTGCTGGCGGGCTTCATCAGAAAGGCTTTCGGCATTTACCTGATAGGTTTTTACCAGGGTATCGTATTGTTGAATATTCGCCTGAAAATCCTGTTGTAACTCCTGGTCGTAGGCTTGCATCCCGGCATTTACCCCTTCCATTTCAGGCATTTGCGATAGGATGTAATCAGTGTCTATAGTTCCTACTTTGGTTTGTGCGCTTGCAAAAATGCTAAAACATAAAAATGCAATTAATAAACTGCTTCGTGTCATGATAAAATTGTTTTTGGCAAATATAATAGCAGCTTTTAATTATTCATATTAAATCTTAAAACTATTTCTCATTTAAAACACTTTGGTTGTTTTCTACAAAGGCCTTAAAATCTTTCATATATTGATATGATTGCTTTCTAAAGGCACCCGGCATAAAAAGCCCCATTAATTTCATAAATCCACTAAATCTAAATTCGTTGTGGGAGATCCAGAGAGTTTTATCTCCGGGAGTTTCTTCAAAGAAATTTTCCTGGATATTATAAACGCCTTTAGCTGTATAATTGACGTGAAATTGCTCAGGAAGATCGTTTTTAATAATACCTTCTTCCATCTCAATTTCGCGTTTCCCCATTTTATATTTCAGCTTATTTTTTGAGCCTTCTTCTCCTAAGTTTCCGCTAATAGGTTCCATAGAAATAAACCCACGTTGCCAATGCTTCATATTATCGGGATCACTAAATTTCTCAATCACCTCTGTACGGGGCTTTTCTATTTTTATTTCACTGGTATATTTCATGGTTTATTTAATTTAAAATAAAAGATAATCTTCTATTTTTGGATTAAAGAATATATTAAGAATACTTTTTAATGACTTATAATCGTTTAAGTATAAGCTTGTAGAACCTAAATGAATTCTTATTTTTGCTTGCGCACAAATTGCAGGCTGTTAGTCATTTAAAAATGGTATGTAAATTGCTTTCTCAACCTTGATGAATTTGAAAATATCACCTGTTTTTGTATGTTTCTTTCTCGCTGGTTTTTTACTTGCAGGTTGTTCCTATTTTGAGAAAGAAGAAGATCGTAAAGTTGTGGTAAGGGTTAATGATTCCTATTTATATGAAGAAGATATTAATGCCTTAATAAACGAGAACACCTCTCAAGAAGATAGCATTATTATAGTTTCCAATTACATTACCCGCTGGGCTACGCAGCAATTACTCATAGACAGGGCGCAGTTAAACCTTCCTGAAAGTCAGCAGAGAGAATTCAGGGATCTTATAGAAAATTATAAAAATGAGCTTTATACCAGCGCATATAAAGATGCAGTAGTTGGCAGGCAGTTGGATAGTACATTAGCAGCCGAAGAAATGCAGGCTTATTTTGAAGAAAACAAAGGCAACTTTAAGCTTACTGAAGATTTACTGAAATTAAGATATGTAAACCTGGCAGAAAACAACACCAATGTAAACGAAATAAAATCTTATCTCACCCGCTTTAATGATAAAGATAAAGAGGAGCTTGATAAAATTTCACTTCAGTTTAAAAACTATTCTTTGAATGATTCTGTTTGGGTAAAATTAAAAACGGTTTACGATAAGATTCCTGCTCTTTCTTCAAATCATAGGGATAAACTTTTAAACAAATCTAATTTTCTTCAGGTAGAAGATTCATTAGGTGTATATTTGATCTATGTAAAGGATGTTTTAGAACGAGGGCAGGATGCTCCTTTTGAGTATGCTGCGCCTACCATAGAAAAGATTTTGCTTAATAAGCGAAAACTTAATTTAATAAAAGAACTGGAAAAAGATATTACAAAAGATGCAATTAAAAATGAACAATTTGAAATCTATAATTAAAACCACCGGCTTTATTATGGCCGTTTTATTTGGGTTTACTGGTTATTCACAGGATGTGATCGTGACCGATAGTACTGCCATACAGCCAGAAGATGAGATCGCGCAAAATACCGTTACTGAAGTAAGTAACTCAAAGCGTAGAAAAGTAGACGGAATCGCAGCAGTGATTGGCGATTATATTATTCTTGATAGCGATGTAGATATGATGTATAAGGATATGCAAAGCCAGGGAATGTCTACAGCAGATGTTACCGATTGTCAACTTGCAGGTTCCCTTATGGAGAACAAACTTTATGCGCATCACGCCATCCAGGATAGTATTATAATCATGGATGCTGAAGTTAATAATTATATAGATCAGCAAATTTCTGAAATGGTTCGCCAGGTAGGTTCTATGGAAAAAGTCCTGGAATTTTATAACAAAGAAAATGAAGCTGAGTTTAGAAGTGAGTTGTTTGAGCTTAATAAAGAACGCCAGTTGGCCAGCCGTATGCAGCAAAGCATCGTGGAAGCCGTAGAAATTACTCCAGAAGAAGTAAGGGCTTATTATGAAAGTATTCCAGAAGATGAGCGTCCTGTGTTTGGAGAAGAAGTAGAGCTTTCCCAAATTATAGTAGAGCCTGAAATTCCTGAAAGTGAAAAGAAAAAAGTAATAGATCGTTTAAATGACTTTAGAGCTGATGTTTTAGATAACGATGCCAGTTTTGCTACCAAAGCTGTATTGTATTCACAAGATCCCGGAAGTGCCAGGGAGGGTGGTAGCATTTCACTTTCCAGAAAAGATAATTTCGTAAAAGAATTTAAAGATGTCGCCTTTTCCCTTCAGGCTGGTGAAGTAAGTGAACCTTTCGAAACCGAATTTGGGTACCACATTATTCAGGTAGATAGAATAAGAGGTCAAAATGTAGATCTAAGGCACATTTTACTTATTCCTGATGTTACCAATGCCTCTGTTGAAGAAGCTAAAGCAAAAATAGACAGCATAAGAAAGAGGGTAGACGAAGGCATTTTGGATTTTGCTGAAGCCGCACGTGAATTTTCTGATGAAGAAGAAACAAGATCAGATGGTGGTAAACTTATAAATCCAAGAACTGGCGATACCCGTTTTGAACTTACTAAGATAGACCCAAAATTATATGATGAGGTGGGTGATTTGCAGGAAGGTGAACTTTCTTTAAGAATGCGCGATCAGGATAGAACAGGACGTCCATTTTTTAAATTGATAAAAGTAAATAAAAGAATTCCTGAGCACGAGGCCAATTATGCTACAGACTTCACTAAGATTAAAGAACTTGCGCTACGTGATAAACAGTTGGAAGTTATAGAAGAATGGCAGAAAGAAAAAATAGGGGATACCTATATTAAAGTGAACGGAAAGTTTAAAGACTGCGAGTATAGCAGTAACTGGTTAAAAAAATAGCATTTTATCAATGTCAGACGTTGCTCTTGTAAAAAAACTGGTAGTTAAACACCGGGATTTAAAGAAAGAAATTGCCAAAGTAATTATAGGGCAGGATGTGGTTGTAGACCAGATCCTGCTTTCTGTTTTTTCAGGGGGGCATTCGTTGCTGGTTGGGGTTCCCGGTCTGGCAAAAACCTTAATGGTAAATACAATTGCCCAGGCTTTAGGACTTGATTTTAAAAGAATACAGTTCACACCAGATCTTATGCCCAGCGATATTCTTGGTGCAGAGATCCTGGACGAAAACAGGGCTTTTAAATTTATAAAAGGTCCGGTTTTTTCAAATATCGTGCTTGCCGACGAAATAAACCGTACCCCACCAAAAACCCAGGCAGCTCTTTTAGAGGCTATGCAGGAACGATCAGTGACTGTTGCAGGGCATAATTATCGCTTAGCGAATCCTTATTTTGTACTGGCTACCCAAAATCCGATAGAGCAGGAGGGAACCTATCCACTACCTGAAGCCCAGTTAGACAGGTTTATGTTCTCTATTTTACTGGAATATCCAAGTTTTCAGGAAGAAGTAGATGTGGTTAAAAGCACAACTTCAGATAAAATTCAAAAGATAAACGCTTTATTTTCTGCGGAAGAAATCGTAGAAATTCAGCAATTAATTCGCAGAATTCCTGTAGCCGATAATGTGGTAGAATACGCTGTTAGACTGGTAGGAAAAACCAGGCCGGATTCTGCTGAAGCTCCAGAATTTGTAAAAAATTACCTGGATTGGGGTGCAGGGCCAAGAGCCTCACAAAATCTTATTTTAGCCGCCAAATCTCACGCTGCGGTTAATGGAAAATTCTCCCCCGATATTGAAGATGTTCAGGCGGTGGCCATTGGTATTTTGCGCCATAGAATTATTAAAAACTACAAAGCGGAAGCCGAAGGGATCTCAGAAGAAAAAATTATTAGGGATCTTTATTAGTGATACAAAGCTTCTTTAAATATAGGATCTACTGAGTATTTTCCTAAACTGGACAGCCGTTGGGATTCTTTTTCTATTCTGGTTATTTATACTTATAGATATGATTCAGCAGAAAATAAAGGATAAAACTTTCTGGATCATTTCTTTGTTTTTTGTTCCATTTTTCGCGCCGATGGTTAATTTATTCCGAAGAAAAAAATTGCTGCATCTTCAAAATAATATATTTTGGAACTTTAAAAGATCTTAGTTAGTGTTTCCTTATCAAGAATGGGTTTAAATTTTGCTTTCTTTCCTCTTGTTGATTGATTTTTTTTCAATTTCGTTCCTTTGATTTACGAAATTCATAATATTCAATCTAAATATTATATTTAGATAAATTTATAGTATGTAAAATTGTGAAAAGTAAAAATATTTTCATTAAATTTTGATAATCACCTCTTATTTTCAAAATCCGTTCGAAATCCTTAAATTTGCAAGACTTTTTAGAACAAATACACAATAATATGGCATACGATATTGATATGATCAAGAAGGTTTACAGCCAAATGGCCGAACGTGTGAATACTGCACGTGAGGTGGTTGGAAAACCTTTAACCCTTTCAGAAAAAATCCTTTATTCACATTTATGGGATGGGGCGGCCAAAGAGGCCTACAAAAGAGGAAAAGACTATGTAGAATTTTCGCCAGACAGGATTGCCTGCCAGGATGCAACTGCCCAAATGGCTTTGTTGCAATTTATGCAGGCCGGGAAAAAACAGGTTGCTGTACCAACTACGGTGCATTGTGATCACCTTATCCAGGCCAAAATGGGAGCTGCAATAGATTTGCAGGCTGCCAATAAATCAAGTAGCGAAGTTTTTGATTTTCTTGAATCTGTTTCCAATAAATATGGAATTGGTTTCTGGAAACCCGGTGCAGGAATTATTCACCAGGTGGTATTGGAAAACTACGCATTCCCGGGAGGAATGATGATTGGTACCGATTCTCACACGGTAAACGCCGGTGGACTTGGAATGGTTGCGATTGGTGTAGGTGGAGCTGATGCTGTAGATGTAATGGCCGGAATGCCGTGGGAACTTAAATTCCCTAAACTTATTGGCGTTAAACTAACCGGAAGCCTTTCCGGATGGACTGCCGCAAAAGATGTGATTTTAAAAGTAGCCGGGATCCTTACCGTAAAAGGTGGAACCGGAGCAATTATAGAATATTTTGGTGAAGGTGCCCGCTCTATGTCGGCTACCGGAAAAGGAACCATTTGCAATATGGGAGCTGAAGTTGGTGCAACCACTTCAACTTTTGGATACGATGAGTCTATGGACCGTTACCTGCGTGCTACAAACCGTGCAGATGTTGCTGATGCAGCAAACCAGGTTAGCGAACACCTTACAGGAGATGATGAGGTTTACGAAAACCCAGAGCAATATTTTGATGAATTAATCGAAATTAATCTTTCTGAATTAAAGCCTCACCTTAACGGACCGTTTACTCCAGATTTAGCAACTCCTATTTCTGAAATGGGCGTAAAAGCAAAAGAAAACGACTGGCCAATTAATGTAGATTGGGGATTAATCGGTTCTTGTACCAACTCTTCTTACGAAGATCTTACCCGTGCGGCTTCAATTGCCAAACAAGCGGTAGATAAAAAGGTAAAAGCAAAATCTGATTTTGGTATTAATCCTGGGTCAGAAACAATTCGTTATACAGCACAGCGTGATGGCTTGCTTCAAATATTCGAGGATCTTGATGCTACAATATTTACTAATGCCTGTGGACCGTGTATTGGTCAATGGGATCGTAGTGACAGAAAAGGAGAGGAAAAGAATACAATTGTGCATTCTTTTAATCGTAACTTCTCTAAACGTGCCGATGGTAATCCAAATACCCATGCTTTTGTAGGTTCCCCAGAAATGGTAGCTGCAATCGCAATTTCAGGTCGTTTAGATTTTGATCCTACCCGTGATAAATTGATGAACGAGGATGGCGAAGAAGTAATGTTAGATGAACCAACAGGAATTGAATTGCCAACCAAAGGCTTCGCAGTTGAAGACCCTGGGTATATTGCGCCAAACGAGGATGGAGCAACTGTTGAAGTGAAAGTAGCTGAAGATAGTGAAAGACTTCAATTATTAACTCCGTTTGAGCCTTGGGACGGTAAAAACCTTACCGGAGCTAAATTGCTTATCAAAGCTTTTGGGAAATGTACAACCGACCATATTTCTATGGCAGGACCGTGGTTGCGTTACAGAGGTCACTTAGATAATATTTCTAATAACTGTCTTATTGGAGCGATTAACGCCTTCAACAAAAAGACAAACTTTGTAAAGAGCCAAATTAACGGTGAGTACGATGGTGTTCCAGCTGTACAGCGTAAATATAAAAAAGAAGGAGTGCCAACTGTAGTGGTGGGAGATCATAACTATGGGGAAGGTTCTTCAAGAGAGCACGCAGCTATGGAGCCTCGTCACCTTGGAGTTAAAGTGGTACTTGTAAAATCTTTTGCCCGTATTCACGAAACCAACCTTAAGAAACAAGGAATGTTAGGATTGACTTTTGCTAATGAGGCCGATTATGACCTTATTCAGGAAGACGATACCTTCAACTTTATAGATCTTGAAGATTTTGCTCCAGACAAGCAAATTACCGTAGAGGTCGTACATGCCGATGGTAGTAAAGACACTATTAAGACAAACCATACATATAATCTGCCTCAAATTGAGTGGTATAAACATGGTTCAGCTTTAAACTTAATTAAGAAGCAAAACGCTGCTTAATTAATGTTGGCTTAAAACTTAGAGGCTGATTAATTTTGATCGTCCCGTCTTCTGAACTTGTTTTAGAATCTAAAATTCTTAGGAGTTAGACCCTGAAACAAGTTCAGGGTGACGCGGTGAAAAATCAATTTTAATCAGCCTCTTTTTTATGCTTAAATTCCAGATGTTAAGTACCTTTGTTTTGTACGTCTAAGTATTAAAATTCAGCAATGAAAAAACTTTTCAGTAACCAGTGGGCCAACATAATATTTATTGTTTTAATCCTTGTTTTGATTATTCCACAAACCCGCAAACCCATTCAAATTGTGGTAAACAAGGTTTTTGCGTTTAGCCCTTCGGTGACCGATGAGGAAGACCGGAAAGAACTCGAAAGTTATAGCTGGACCCTGGAAACAGCCTCTGGAAGCAAAGTTGATTTTGCTAAATCTAAAGGAAAAGTGATCATCGTGAATTACTGGGCTACCTGGTGCCCGCCCTGTATCGCTGAAATGCCAAGTTTCCAGGAACTTTATACCGATTATAAAGACGAAGTGGAATTTTATTTTATCTCGGGCGAAGACCATGAAACCACCAATAACTTTTTGAAGCGAAAAGGATATAATTTCTCTAGTTATAGAATGCTCTCAGAAGATCCCAAACCTTTAGATGGTTATACCTTGCCTTCTACTTATGTAATTGATATAAACGGGACCATTGTGGTAGATAAAAAAGGCGCAGCCGATTGGAATAGTCAGAATTTTAGAAATTTGTTGAGTCAGCTTTTAGTAGAATAAATAAAACCAGATTTCAACTTTGAAATTTGGAGATAATAAAAAACCCCGAAGAAAACTTCGAGGTTTTGACCGACTGTTAATGCCCCAATCGTTAACAGTCAATCATGAATCTTCAATCAAATAATCTTCAATTTTTTTTTGCCCAAGCAGCAGGTCGGTAATGTTGTGCGGAAGGTTCCTGGTATATAATAAATTGTAATATTGGCCTACATTCTCTAGTTCACAGTTATTGCATTTGTCCCATTCACTGGGAGCGAAGGAAAAGAAATTCTGAAGAAGAGTATCCATCTTCACAAAAGACAGTAAACAAGAAATGCTAGTCTGGTTAAGAGGGCATTTCTTATTCGCAAAGTAAGATCCTTCAATACATTCCTCCAACTCAAATTTTATACTCTCACGTAAACCCTTTCGCATAGCGATTGTTTTTTCCTTCGAAACCTCACCAGTGGTTTCAGACCTACACAAAAGCGAAGAATAAGTTTCCAACAATTTTTTGTTGGATATGGAAAGGCGGAGGATTCGAAGGTAAAAAGTAGTGTAAATCAAATATTTATATTTCTGGTTGGTTAATAATAATTGAATGTAGCCCGACTTCTAAAGGTAGTGATCATAAATACGAGATTAACATCCATTTAACTAGCTGTCTTTTATATTTATTATAATTGGTTATAAAGAAAGAATAAATTATAAATTGTATGTCCGTAAATATTCCTAATTAATGGAAAATATCCTATATTTGGATAAATTAAATAGATTGATAATGGATATATTTTCTTTTGGGGTTCACTTTACTGACGAGAAAAGTTGCCGCCTA
>Ga0307486_1000261_pt1 | contig 52507 bp, 39 predicted proteins | sample CBIW02metaG_FD_203663 | JGI IMG/M metagenome (GOLD analysis project Ga0307486, IMG submission 203663) | Sea-ice brine microbial communities from Beaufort Sea near Barrow, Alaska, United States - CBIW 0.2 | ecosystem: Environmental > Aquatic > Marine > Coastal | place: USA: Alaska | collected... | reverse complement strand
CCAGTCATACTTATTCTTTTGGGATCTACTCTTACCTCTTGTGGTGAGAAGAAGAAAAATTCTGAAGAAAATCAGGATGTCAAGGTTGAAGCTGTTGATACAGTGGCAAAAGTGAATGAACTTTCACAAAAAGAAAAAGATGAAGGTTGGGAATTGTTGTTTGATGGCAAAACTACCAAAGGCTGGAGAGGATATGATAAAGATTCATTTCCAACTCAAGGATGGATTGTTGAAGATGGTACCCTAAAAGCACAAGGATCAGGTTCTGGTGAAGCCGGCGGCGGTGGAGACATAATCTATGATGAGCAATTTAAGGATTTCGAATTGTCACTGGAATGGAAAATTTCAGAAGGTGGAAATAGCGGAATTTTCTATTTGGCACAAGAAGTAGAAGGGGAACCTATTTATACATCTGCACCTGAAATGCAAGTTCTGGACAATGAACGTCATCCAGATGCAAAATTAGGTAAGGATGGAAATCGTATGGCAGGGTCATTATATGACCTAATTCCGGCAAAACCTCAAAATGCTAAACCTGTTGGTGAATGGAATAAAGTTTCCATAATTGTGTATCGCGGTACAGTTGTGCACAACCAGAATGGTGAAAATGTTGTAGAATATCATTTATGGACAGATGACTGGAAGGAAATGGTGAAAAACAGCAAGTTCAAGGATATGAAAAACTTTTTAAACGCAGGAGGCCCGGATAAACAAGGTTTTGTTGGATTGCAAGATCATGGCGATGATGTCTGGTTTAGAAATATCAAGATAAAAAAAATGTAACTTTTTAATAAATTATTAGAGTTTCATTTTTAGAACTTTAGATAAATTTGTCAAAACCCATAAATCATAGATTTATGGGTTTTTCATTTTGTGTAATTTCTGCTGAAATAAATAAAAATCAGACTGATTCGGAAGTATTTTTAATGGTATAAAATAAAGATGTAGGATTTATATATCATGTTGAAGCAGGAATTGATTATGAATCAATAGAGACAGTGACAACTTTTCATTGCTTAATAATCCTAATTATATTTTTTAAAATGCTGTTTTTTTTCCTTTGAATAATTAGTTTTGCCAAATTCAATCCTGTTATTGGACAATTAAAATAATATTGAAATAAAAACTAGGTTGAATTAATCTTGAAAATAATTAATATGAATAAGACAATAACGGCGATGGAAGCAAAATATGAAGCTCAGAAATTAGCTTTTGCTCCAATTTATTTTCAATGCATGGTTGCCTTAAAAGAACTGGGCATACTAGAATATATTTCTAAACATAAGAAAGGCGTTCATATTAAAGAAATTTATACGGACTTGAATCTGACCGATTATGGCGTAAGAGTTCTTTTAGAAGCTGCAAAAATTTCTGATGTCGTAATATACATTGATGATGATACAGTTAAATTGAGTAAAATTGGACATTTTATTTTAAAGGATGAGTTAACCAAAGTGAACATTAATTTTGTGAACGATGTTTGTTATGACGGAACAAAGTCACTAACTGAAAGTATCAGAAATGGTAAGCCAGAAGGATTAAAAGTTTTTGGGGAATGGGATAATGTTTACGAAGGACTTTCTCAATTGCCTGATAAAGTTAAAACCTCCTGGTTTGAGTTTGACCATTATTATTCTGATGATGCTTTTCCATTTGCATTAAAAATCGTCAATCAAACCCCGCCCAAATATATCTTTGATATTGGTGGGAATACGGGAAAATGGGCTTTTGCATATTGTAAATACGATCCGAATGTAAAAGTTAAAATACTTGATTTACCCGGTCAATTAAATGTCGCACGAAAAAATGTTGAGGAAAGCGGATTAACCGATAGAATCGATTTTCATCAGATTAATTTATTAGATAGCTTTCAAAAAATTCCACAAGGAGCAGATACCGTTTGGATGAGTCAATTTCTGGATTGTTTTTCAAACAAGGAAATAGTTCAAATTTTAAAGAATGTATATCAGGCATCTGATGAAAAAACAAATATTTATATAATGGAGCCATTTATTGATAATCAGGAATTTCGCGCTGCAGAATATTGTTTAATTGGAACCTCAATTTACTTTACGGCAATTGCAAATGGCAATAGCAAAATGTATAGTATAAACGTGATGAGAAAGCTTGTAGATGAGGCAGGATTAGATGTCGTAGAGGAATTTCCATTAATTGGGAATAGTTTTCACACGATCCTTAAATGTAAAAAGCGGATATCATAATTTTAAAGTGCTTATTATTCTTAGGAATCTATTCATGCGGAAGCAATTCGGTCAAACTTTCTAAAAAGATTATAAAGTTGGTTTCCTGAACTTTTAACCTTTTTCTTACCCGATATCTTGCTGTTTCCACACCCCGCACGGAGATATTTAGCAAGGGAGCTATTTCCTTATTGCTGAGGTTCATTTTTACAAAAGCACATAAACGCAATTCCCTTTTGGTGAGATCGGGATCAATTATCTTGAGTTGCTTGAAAAAATTCTTGTGAACCCGTTCAAAATTCACATCAAAAATGGCCATATATTCTTCGCCTATGCGGTGCTGCTGCAGCTTCAATAGAATGTCATGAAGTTTTTTTCTGGCCGGTGGTGTTTTAAGAGTTGTTTTAAATTCTTTCAGATTTGTATATGTTTCAGAAAACACATCCTTCTTTTTTAATAACAACATTGTATAATTAGCCAATTCCTTACTAATCCGAATATTGTCTTCTTCTAAAACCTGTTTATCTACAATAATCCTATGTTTGTCATGTTTAAGTTTAAGTTGTTCAATCTCCAGTTCCAGTAACTTTTTAGATTTTTGTGCAGTGATCTTTGCTTTTTGCTTTTCCATCTGAATTTTTCTTCTGATGAAATAAACTCCGAGAAGGGCGAGGAAAATTACGATAAGTCCATAGGAAATGAAGGCTAAATTAGTTTGATACCATATCTGCGGAATGCTGAAATGTAAACTACTTTCTACTCCTATATTTCCGGTCAAATCACGGCTTTTCACTTTAAAGATATAATCCCCAGGACCTAAATGAGTGTATTCTTTAAAGGCAGTTTCATTCCACAAGGACCATTTTGATTCTATGCCTTTTAAAATATGTTGATATTGAATAGTTGCGGAGGGAGACATGTGTGGTGTTGCAAATTCAAGTCTAATGATATCAGTGTTGTTTGGAAAAAATAATTTGTTTTGATCGTAAAAAGCAATTTCTTTCTCCATCTGTGATTTAAAAAATGAGGCCTTGGTAATCTGGGTTTTAATCTTATAATCTGCAATTTTTTTATTGGTATCATATAGATAAAGCCCAGTATTAGCTCCAACCAGTACTTTGCCATTTTCCAGGGGCAGAATGCTCTCCATTCCGCGATTTAGATAGCCTTTAAGGTCTAGGAATAAGTCTTTGTTGAGCTTGATAGGATCATCATTTGAATTAAAAAAACCAACTTCATCATCCAATACTACCCAGGTATTATTTTTATCCTCAAGGATCTTTCTGGTATTATATACCGTATCAAGTATCCTGTTTAACTCCTTAAAGGCTTCGAAACGGTTTGTAGCTTTATTAAAGGTGTATATCCCGGTGTTTGAAGTAAAAACTACACGTTGGTCCCAGTTGAACACATTGACATTGAAAGGGGAGCTTAAGCCGTTTTGATTTGTAAAATGTTCTTGGGCATAAAACCGGGTATAATCGTCATTTATTTTAAGTTTGTAAACCCCTTTGTAGCCATGGCAAACCCAATAAGTATTATCTCCGGGAGCTTTTAGAATATCCCGGGTAGATTCATCGAAACCTGTAATTTTATGCCTGAGTTGCCAGATATTGTTCTCCTGAGTCAATAAAAAAAGGCCGTTGTAATTTGACGCCAGATAAGTATTTGGAACTCCTTCAACAGCTAATATTTTCCAAAATCCACCTTGATTGCCAATTCTTTCAGGAATGCCATTTTTTAGCTGAAATAAACCTTTGTCGTGACTTATAATAATACTTCCTTCAGCCTTTTGAATTGCCCAGGCCTGACCTTCCAGATTAGGAATGTTTTTAAAGGACAAGTTATGGACCTCAAAATTTTCCCCATGAATCTCTGCGGTATAAACCCCTTTATTAGTAGCCAGATACAGTCTTTGATCATCTATTAAAATGTCGTAAACAGAAGCGTCGGTAAAGATGTTTGAAACTGGGGAATCAAATTCTATATAATCCAACCCATTATTCAGCAGTGCCCATATATTGCCGTTACATTCGTGAAAATTTAAAATTGAAGAATCGGAACCATGGGAGAATGCCGCGGGATGGTATATTATATTCCCATCTTTTGTCAGTAAGAGTATTTTGGAGTTCAGGGTTCCCAATAAGAAATTTTCCCCTTGTTTAATAGCAGTAATTATTTGGTCTTTATAATTTTCCTGGAAAATCGATTTCCAAAGTTCTATTTTTCCAGTCCGTATATCTCCTTTATAAATTTGACCTGTTTTAGAAATTGCCAAAATTTCATTTTTATTTTGAAGTGGTAAAAAGGATACGATCGCATTATTCTCAAAATCCTCTGCTTCAAACAGCATTTTCATACCCATACTTTCCGGATCAAACTCTAAAATGCCGTTTCCTTCATCCTGAACATAAAAGTGATTATTCACTATTCCGGAGAAAATAAATGCTTTGTTTGAGGAAATATGGGTGGCATTATTGCCTGAAATTGCAATAAGTTCATTAAAGGAACGGTAGATTACGTAGTTTTTTAAAATATGTACCTGCCAGAGATTTTCAATTTTGTCAATTTCCAGCTTTAAATCCTTGAGTAAGGATTCATACTGATAATTCCCTTTAGAATCTTTAACAATGAGTCCAATCTCATTATAACCGCCGGCATAAACTTTCCCATCTGGAGTGGTTGCCAGGCTCCTCACTCCCGAATTGTTAGGAAGAAGGACTTTTTCCCAACGTTCTCCATCAAAAATTAGGGCGCCATCATTATTACCGAAATAGAGAATTCCATCATTATCCCTTGTCATCGTCCAAAATTGGGCGTCAGCTTGAAAATCTGTTCTTGAATAATGGGTAATTCTTGGAAGTTTTGCTATATCCTCAAATTGGGGAATTTCCTGGCTGAAGCTGGGGGAAATACATATAAATAGTCCGGTAATGATTAGCCGAGTAAGGAATGCCTCAATAATTTTTAAGGTTTTTAGCAAACTGAATAGTTAATTAGACGTCTATCAAAACTAGTGAATTTTTCATGAAATTAACTTTTTTTTTAATTTTTAAATACTGAGTAATCAGATTCTTACATGTTTTGAAGTAAAAATGACGTAGAACTTTTTCTTTTTGATGTAATTCAAATGTATTCATTTTTCAGCTATATTAATTATCATATCATAATTTAGAGGACATAAAGATGGGTAAGAAAACGATTTCGATTGCACTAAAATTATGAATTCAATAAATGCAAATTTGAAAAGTTGTCTTATTTAGTTATGACAATTTAACCAGTAGATTTTATGCAATTTAACAATCAATTTAACAATTAATTCAATGAATAAAATTACATGTTTTTTAATTGTCCTATTTGGTGGTATTTTTTCACTGTATTCACAAACTTTTCAAGTAAAAGGAATAGTTACAGATGAGCAAAATATACCGTTAATTGGGGTCAATGTATTGGTAAAAAATGAGGCCAGAGGAACAACAACGGACTTTGATGGAAATTATGCACTTGATGTTTCCCCAAATGAGACTTTGATTTTCTCTTATGTAGGCTATATCATTAAGGAGATAGCAATAGACAAATCCCAGACCCTGGATGTAATTCTTCAGGAGGACAAAAACAGTTTGGATGAAGTTGTTGTTATAGGTTATGGTACTCAAAAAAAGAGTGTTGTAACAGGAGCTATATCAAGTGTAAAAGCAGCTGATATAGAGGGGCTTCCAGTTGAAAGAGTAGAACAAGCACTTCAAGGTAGAGTTTCAGGTGTAGTAATTGCCGCGGATGCCGGACAACCAGGATCCTCTTCTACGGTGAGAGTAAGGGGAATTACAACCCTTGGAAATAATAATCCTCTCTGGGTTATCGACGGAGTTATTGTAGATTCAGGTGGAATTGGATTTCTAAATCAATCTGATATTGCCTCAATTGAAGTTCTTAAAGATGCAGCATCGCTAGCAATATATGGAGCCAGGGCAGCGGCAGGTGTAATTCTAATTACCACTAAAAAAGGTAAAGCAGGACCATTAAGTGTTAATTATACCGGATTTATTGGTATTTCCGGACCAGCAAAAAAATTATCACTTTTAAATGCTTCTGAATATGGTGCTCTAATGAATGAGAAATCAGTAGCAGATGGTGGACAAATTGTTTTTCCCGATTTAGGTGCTTTAGGAGTTGGAACCGATTGGCAGGATGTAATATTTAATGATTCAGCAATGCGAACTTCCCATGAAGTTAGTTTGTCTGGTGGGAATGAATATTCTACATTTTATGCTTCCTTCGGTTTGAGCGAGCAGGAAGGGATTGTTATGTCTGATGTTTCTAAATTCGATAGAAAGAACATACGACTTAATTCAACCCATAAAATTTCTGACATATTTAAAATTGGTCAAACTTTAGGATATGCTCACAAAAAATCTTTAGGAATTGGAACAAATTCAGAATTTGGTGGACCTCTTAGCTCCGCAATTAATTTAGATCCCATTACTCCTTTAACTGTTACTGATCCAGTTGTTGCGAATGCATCTCCATATAGTACAAACCCAGTTTTTAGAGATGCTAATGGAAATCCGTATGGTATTTCTACACTAGTTGGACAAGAAATGACAAACCCCTTGGCTGATATACAAAGACAAAAAGGGAACTATGGATGGTCTGATGATTTTGTTGGAAACACTTTTGTTGAAATTGCGCCAATTGAAGAACTTATAGTAAAATCTTCCATAAGTGGCAAATTATCTTATTGGGGTGATGAAGGTTTTACACCTGAATACTATTTACAATCGTCTAGTATTAATAAAACAAATAGATTAACCAGAAATAGAAGCAAAGGATTTGGTTGGAGTTTAGAAAACACTGCAATTTATTCAGATGATATTGGTCAACATAATTTTTCAGTATTACTGGGACAAGGTGTATATGTGGATGATTTGTCAAGTGGGGTGAATGTTGTTCACCAAAATTTGCCAGTAAATACGAGAGAGGAAGCATCATTTAATTTTCAATTGGATCCTGAGGATGTCGATGGAAGTACATGGAATGGAACTGAACATAGAGTAACTTCTTTATTTTCCAGATTGACCTACAATTATGGAGAAAAGTATTTATTTACCGGAATTATTAGACGAGATGGATCTTCAAGATTTGGAGCAAATAATAAATTTGGTGTTTTTCCTTCATTTTCAGCAGGATGGGTTCCCTCAAAAGAAAACTTTTGGCCTGAAAATACTCTAATAGATCAATTTAAATTAAGAGGTGGGTATGGAGTTACTGGTAGTGATGCCATAGGTAATTTCAAGTATTTAGCCTTAATTGGTGGAGGGAGAAACTATACGTTCGGAAATCCTGGTTCAATAAATATTGGATATAGCCCGGATGCACCGGATAATCCAGATTTGAGATGGGAAGAAACTACACAAACCAATATTGGATTCGAAGCGAAGTTGTTTTATGATATTGATGTAACATTTGATTACTACGTTAAAGAAACAACCGGAATTTTACAAAATGTTGATATTCCCGGGTATGTCGGTGCTTCAGGCAGTCCTGCAGGAAATGTGGCCAATATGAAAAATACTGGTCTTGAACTAGAATTAGGTTATAGAAAATCCTTCGGAGAATTTAATTTTAGAGCCAGTGGAAATGCCTCTTACCTAAAAAATGAAATTACGTATGTAGGTGAAAATAAAAGCTTCATTGCTGGTGGTGCTGGTTTTCAATCTATGGGTGATGTAACAAGAACCCAGGTAGGCCAATCAGTAAATGCATTCTACGGATTTAAAACAAACGGAATCTTCCAAAATATATCTGAAGTCAATTCCTATGTAAATTCTTCAGGAACTCCAATTCAACCAAACGCAGTTCCAGGAGATTTTAAATGGACAGATGTTAATGGAGATGGAACTATTACAGATGATGACAGAACATTCTTGGGAACACCTCTTCCAAAATATACTTTTGGGTTAACATTAAATCTGGATTATAAAGGAATAGATCTTTTGATATTCACCCAAGGGGTAGCTGGAAATAAAATATTTCAAGGCTTGAGAAGATTAGATGTTGCCAATGCCAATCATCAAACATCAGCTATGAGTAGATGGACTGGTGAGGGTACTTCCAATACATATCCAAGATTAACGAACTCTGATCCGAATGGAAATTTTGGAAAATTTTCAGATTTTTATCTTGAAAAAGGTGATTATTTAAGATTTAAAACAATTCAAATTGGGTATACATTTCCCGGCAATACAATCAGTAAAGTTGGAGCTAAAAAATTGAGACTCTTCGTTACAGGAGAAAATTTACTTACGTTAACTGATTATACGGGCTTTGATCCTGAAATTGGTGGTAATGTAATGGGAATAGATAAAGGATATTATCCTCAGGCTAGATCATTTATGTTTGGACTTAATCTACAATTTTAAAAAAATGAAAAATATTATGAACTTTAAAAAATATAAGTTTCCATTAATAGCAATTGTTATTTTGGTATCAATCTTCTCCTGTTCCAAAGATTACCTAGATGTAAAACCCGAAGGAGTCTACCTGTCAGATAGTTATTATATCAATTCGGATCAAGCCTATACTGGCATAGTTGCCGCATATGATTTATTGAGAAAAAATTCCGGTGGTTTTGAAAATATGGTGACTATGATGAACGCTGGTTCTGATGATCATTACGCCGGTGGAGGTAGTCCAACGGATGGAGCAGGAATTCAGTCCTTTTCAAATTATACTTTAAATCAATTTGATATGCCTAAATCCTTTTGGGATGATTTTTACCGAGGGATATTCAGATCTAATATGTTGATTCTGAAATTACCGGATGTACCAATGGATGAAAATTTGAAAGCGAGGTTTATGGGTGAAGCAAAAGCACTAAGGGGCTATTATCATTTTAACTTAGTGAGAATATTTAAAAATATACCACTTATTACTGCTCCAATCTTACCTTCAGAAATGTATGATGTTGTTCAGGCACTCCCTGAAGAAGTTTATGCTCAAATTGAAAATGATTTATTAGATGCAATACCGGATTTACCTATCAAAATAACAAATGATGCAGAATGGGGTAGATTGACTCAGGGAGCCGCAAGAGCTATATTGGGAAAAGTTTACCTGGAAGAAGGCAAAAAAGCGCTGGCTGCAGAACAATTTGCCGCTGTTAATGGAACTCCTGGCGAAATTAGCCAATACGGATACCAACTACTTCCTAACTATAATGACCTATGGCAAATAGACAATAAGTATAATTCAGAATCTATTTTAGAAGTTGCACACACAAATTTAGCTGAAACAGGTTGGTCTAATAGTTATGGAGATACAGATGAAGGAAATCTTGTAAATTCTATGGTTGGGCCAAGAGGATTTGTTGACCTGAATGTAAATGATAGTATTCCAAATTACTCTTCCGGATGGAGTTTTAATCCAGTTGTTCCTGAATTATATGATTTATTAAAAAATGATCCGCGATTTGAAGCTACTATATTAGACTTAAAAACCTTATCAGAAGAGGGTAAAGTATCCTATTCTCCAGGTTATCAGGACACAGGTTATTTTATTAAGAAATTTACTCCTACCTCCGCCGAAGAATCAGATTTATTGGGAGATATGTGGCTAAATCATAGGCAAAACATGTATATAATTAGATTGGCTGATACTTATTTATTGGAAGCAGAAGCTTTAGGTGGAACTGGTGCAAGAGCACAGGCATTAGTAGATGCAGTTAGAGCTCGCGTTGGATTGCCATCCATCCCTGTTAACATGGGAGTCGTATTAGCTGAAAGAAGACTTGAACTTGCAGGTGAAGGTCATCGTTGGTTCGATTTAAGGAGAAATGGGCTTTTACAAGATAAACTTGGTGACAGAGGTTTTGTAACTGGCACTCATGAAATTTTCCCCATTCCATATAAAGAATTAGAAAATACTAAATTGGTTCAAAACCCTAATTATTAAAATTAAAAATATGAAAGTATTAAAATATCTTTTAAGCACAGTACTTCTTTTAGCCTTTACAGCAAGTTGTACTGTTCAGGATGGAATAGATCAGGATACTTCATTCTTGAATTCGGCAAATTCAGAAGCTGTCAACGCTATCTTTGATATCACCAACGACAATTCTGGAAATGTAAAAATTACTCCAACGGGTCTAGGCGTTACCTCCTTTGATATAAATTTCGGTGATGATTCCGGTGAAATTGTTGCAGTTTCACCAGGTGAAAATACAATCCATTCTTACCCGGAAGGAAGCTATTCAGTAAAAATAATTAGCAATAATATTGCCGGAGGTACCATGGAGACTGATTTTCCTTTACAAATTACGTACCGAGTTCCAGAAAATTTGATGGTTAATCCTGCAATAGATATTTATAATGCTACTGTGAAGCCAGAAGCCTTATATGCAAATTCATATTTAGTGTATTTTGGGGATGTTGAGAATGAAGTTGGCACCCCGATAGCCGCTGGGGACACTTCTCCCGGACATACTTATACCACCTACGGGGTTTATGATATTAAAGTTGTTGCATTGAGTGGTGGAGAAGCCAAAACTGAGACGACCCAAAGCATAACTATTTTTGACCCTCTTGCGCTTCCTTATACTGGAGAACTTGCTTCGCAAAATTATTTGGCAGGTGGCACATTTGGCGGTGCTAATTTCTCAATAGTTGAAAACCCATTTCCAACCGGATTAAATACATCTGCAAACGTGCCGAAATTTGAAAAACCGATAGGTGCTGAAGAATGGGCTGGTACCTGGATACCACTTGATGTACCAATTGATCTTGGCACAGGAACAAAAATAAAAATGCTTGTATATGTAACCGAAGCTGGTAAAAAAGTTGGATTAGAATTACAAGATTCCCCAAATGATGCACCAAACACCGCCATTTTTGCTACCACAACACTTGCTAATCAATGGGAAGAACTTGTTTTTGATACCACAACCATTCCTGAAATCCCTGATGGAGCCAAATACAAACAATTCAATATAAATTACAACCGGCCAAATATGGGCTTAGGCGAAGTTATTTATATCGACAATATTAGATTAACCAATTAATTAAAAAAATATGAAAGCAAAAATATTATACGGAATAGCTAGCATAGTAACCTTTCTCATCTTATTAGTTAGCTGTACCGAGGAAGATTATAGTTTAGGCGATTTAACTGCACCTTCGAATGTTGTAATTAATACTGAAATAGTGGGACAGGACGCTGAACACCCAGATGGAGACGGTTCGGGGAATGTAATAGTTTCAGTCACTTCAGATAATGCACTGGCTTATAAGATAGATTATGGAACGTCTTCGGAAGTTAACTTGGTTCCATTTAATGGTGTAGCTACAAAAAAATATACCGCTACAGGATTGAACAATTATAGGATTATTGTTGTGGCTTATGGAAAAGGAGGTTCTTCCTCAAATATTACGAAAAATATTTCCATAAGAAGTGATTTTAGCCCAGATCCTCAAATTGTAACTGATCTAACGAATGACACATCAAAAACATGGGTTATTGATAACAGCGTTGCAGGACATTTAGGGGTTGGCCCATGGAGTCCAGGTTCAATTACACCTGAATGGTACGCTGCTGGAATTAATGATAAAGCGGACTGTTGTAATTGTTTTTACACTGCAACTTTTACTTTTACTTTTGTTCCTGCTTCCGGTACTTTTTCATTAGATGTTGCAACCCCTGATGGAGCATTTACTAAAACTGGCGATTTAGCTGGTGGTCTTCCCGGGATTCCAGCTGCTGGCGATGAGGGATGTTATGATTATGGAGGAGGATCTTCTTCCTTTTCTTTTGCTCCTGCAAGTTCAGAAGTAGCAGACACAGCACCATCAACACAAACCAGTATTCAATTAACCGGTTCCAACACTTTTATAGGTTATGGAGCCACTCAAAAAGAATATGAAATTCTGGAAATAACACCAACCTATTTGTATTTGAGGGCTCAAGGTACCGAAACAGGAAATGCCTGGTATCTAAAATTAAAACCTGCACAATAATTTAACTTTAAATCTACCTAATACCCGGAGCATTTATCGCTCCGGGTATTTTTAAAACAACTTTTACGGATTATTAATTCGCTCTTTATGAAAAATAACAGGATAACAAGCAGCGCCTTTAAAAGTTCTATAAATTTATTTAAGATGGAGATATTTTCTATTCTGGCAATCCTACTTTTCTCTAGTTGTGATGGTTCCAACATTGATGAAGCTAGCTCAACTCCTTCAAATTTAATATTTAATGTGGAGATTTTAGGAACTACCGCGACAAACCCAGATGGTGATGGCAGCGGTAAAGTTATTTTGAATTTTTCTGCGGAAAATGCTACCTCTTATAAAATTAATTTTGGAAATGGTGAGATCCGGGAAACAACAGCAAAAACAATCTCTTATACTTATGTAGGGAAAGGAACCAATACCTATGAAATATTTGTATCTGCCTATAATGCCGATAAATTTATTTCATCAGGTAAAACCACTAGAATTTACATTGCTCCAGGTTTGGTCTGGGCCGATGAATTCAATACAAATGGGAGTCCGGACAACACAAAATGGGGATATGATTTAGGCGCTGGTGGCTGGGGTAATAATGAATCTGAATACTACACTGATAGATCAGAAAATGTGATTGTTGAAGGCGGATTTTTAAAGATCACCGCAAAAAAAGAGGATTATCAAGGATCACAATATACCTCAGCCAGAATATTGACTGCGGGAAAATTTGACTTTAAATATGGTAAAATTGAGGTGAAGGCGAAACTTCCTGGTGGCGGTGGAACCTGGCCTGCAATCTGGATGTTGGGTGCAAGCATAAATGATGTTGGGTGGCCCGCTAGTGGCGAAATTGATATTATGGAACACGCCGGGAATCGTCAAGGAACCATACAAAGTGCCTTGCATACACCTTCAAGTTCTGGAGATACGACAAATCGCGGTTCTCAAATGATATCTACGGTTTCAACTGAATTTCACGTGTACTCCGTCGAATGGACAAGTGATTATATGAAATTCTCAGTTGATGGGGTTGTACATTATACTTATAATCCACCTTCAAAGAATAGCAGCACCTGGCCTTTTGATGCGAATCAGTTTATCATTTTAAATGTTGCAATGGGGGGAAGTTTTGGCGGAGTGATAGATCCTGCATTTACCTCCTCCACTATGGAAGTTGATTATGTGAGAGTGTATCAATAATTGAAAACAATTAAAAAACAAAATTTAAATAGCGGGATTTATCTCTCTATCATAAGCTTATATCCAAGTTTTCCAGAGCTCAAATCCTAACAGTTATGACCTACAATAAAATAACCAAACTAATAAAAATCCTGATCTTGTCAGTTTTTATTATCAGCTTATCGAACTGCAGTGACCCGAATAAGGATGTTATAAAACCTATTCCTGATCCTCCAGTTGCTACAAATGAAGTGGATTTTTGGCTTACAAAAGGCGATCAATCTTCTAAACTTCAAAAACAATCAGGAATCCTGGCTTTCGGGAATACAATCAATAATTACGCTTCCATAGAAATCGATGGTTCTGAATCTTTTCAAACAATTGATGGTTTTGGATTTACCCTCACCAGTGGAAGTGCCCAAGTGATCAATTCCTTAACTGCAGATAAAAAACAGGAACTATTGCAGGATCTATTCGGCACAAATGAAAATTCCATTTCGATAAGTTATTTGAGAATCAGCATTGGAGCATCAGATCTAAGTGAATCGGTTTATTCCTATGACGATCTTCCTGAAGGTCAAACCGATATGAACCTTTCTCAGTTTAGCCTGTCTCCGGATAAATCCGATTTAATTCCGCTATTAAAAGAGATATTAATTCTGAATCCTAATATAAAATTAATGGGCAGCCCCTGGTCTCCGCCTGTTTGGATGAAAGATAACAACAGCAGTGTTGGGGGGAGTTTGCAACCTCAGTATTATGAAGTTTATGTGCAATATTTTGTGAAATATATTCAGGGAATGAAGGCTGAAGGGATTGAAATTGATGCGATTACTCCACAAAATGAACCCTTGCATCCGGGAAATAATCCTAGTTTGTTAATGACTGCTCCCCAACAAGCAGATTTTATTAAAAATCACCTTGGACCAGCTTTCCAGGCAGCTAATATCGATACAAAGATTATTATTTATGATCATAATTGTGATAAACCCGAATATCCAATTTCCATATTAAATGATGCCGCGGCAAAATCCTTTATTGCAGGTTCTGCCTTTCATTTATATGGAGGAGATATCAGCGCCCTGTCCACCGTTCACAATGCACATCCAGATAAAGATGTATATTTTACCGAACAATATACTCCTTCTGATGGCAATTTTGAGGGCGATTTAAAATGGCATTTAAAAAATGTGACAATTGGCTCAATAAGAAACTGGAGCAAAACTGCCTTGGAATGGAATCTGGCCAACAACGCTTCTTTTGAGCCACATACTCCCGGTGGATGTACCAATTGTAAAGGAGCCATCACCATTATTAGCGGAAATTCTTATACTAAAAATGTTGGCTATTACATTATTGGCCATGCCTCCAAGTTTATTCCGACAGGATCGGTCAGAATTGCGAGCAATATAACTGGGAATTTGTACAATGTCGCTTTTTTAACTCCAGACGGGAAAAGAGTGCTGATTGTTGAAAATGATGGTAATAACTTTGAAAATTTTAATATAAAATTTAACAGAAAATGGATCACATCATCATTGGATGGAGGATCGGTGGGAACATATATCTGGTAAAAATAATTTTTTAATAAATAATTTAAAATGAAAAAAACCGTATTATTCCTTCTCTTGACAATTGCATTTTTTGGATGTGATCAGAAAGAAAAGTCTGTTCAACCTGAAACCAAACCTGTAAAAGAGGTATCTCTAAAAATTAATAAAGGATCTGTAAAAATATATACAACAGCTCAAAATACTGATTTGAAGCTCACCCTTACAGATAGTATAAAATTAAATAATTACCGGCAACCCCTGGAAACAGAAAATTCAATTGTTGTAGATCCCGAAAAGCAATTTCAAACTATTTTAGGTATTGGGGCTGCACTTACTGATGCTTCTGCTGAGACTTTTGCCAAATTGCCTAAAGAACAACAAGAAAAGTTTATGGAAGCCTATTATAACACCGAAAATGGAATAGGTTACACTCTGGCCAGGACTAACATTCACAGCTGTGATTTTTCGAGTGAAAGTTATACTTACATTGATGAAGGAGATGATAAACTGGAGTCCTTCAATATTGATCACGATCGGGAATTTCGAATTCCCTTTATTAAACAGTCTATTGCAGCAGCGGGTGGCGAGTTGACTATGTATGTAAGTCCGTGGAGTCCTCCAGCATTTATGAAAACGAACAAAAGTATGCTTAAAGGCGGAAAATTGAACCCTGAATATTTTCAGCCCTGGGCAAATTATTATTCGAAATTTATAAGAACTTATGAAAAAGAAGGAATTCCAATTTGGGGACTTACTATTCAAAACGAACCAATGGCAACCCAAACCTGGGAATCCTGTATTTATACTGCAGAAGAGGAACGGGATTTTTTAAAAAATTACTTAGGACCAACTTTAGAAAAAGATGGATTGGGGGATAAAAAAATTATAGTTTGGGATCATAATCGAGACATGCACTACCAACGGGTAAATATCATTTTTAACGACCCGGAAGCTTCAAAATATGCCTGGGGAAGTGGCTTCCACTGGTATGAAGACTGGAAAGACGGCACCCCAATGTTCGATAACACAATGCGTGTGAATGAAGCCTATCCTGATAAGAAATTGATATTCACTGAAGGCAGCAACGAAAAATATGATATTGATAGAATCAATGATCCTGTATTGGCCGAACGTTATGGAAGATCAATGATTCACGATTTTAATAATGGAACTGTTGCCTGGACTGATTGGAATATATTGTTGGATCAAACCGGTGGTCCAAACCACGTTGGGAATTTTTGTTTTGCTCCGGTTCATGGCGATACCAAAACAGGTGAATTGACTTTCACAAATTCCTATTATTATATTGGTCATTTCTCAAAATTTGTGCGTCCGGGAGCAAAGAGGATAACAAGTGTTTCCAGTGGAAATAAATTGCTGACAACAGCATTTATAAATACCGATGACAGCGTGATCGTTGTCGTGATGAATCAAAGTGAGGAAACCACCACCTATTTTCTAAGTCTTGGTTTGAACTCTACCCAAATATCCATACCTGCCCGTGCAATCCAAACATTGGTTTATTAAATTTAAAGTTTAAAACTTAGAATGAGAATATTATTTTTCACACTTTTTGGTTTCCTGACACTATCCATGGCAGGTCAAGGATTCTTACATAGAAACGGGCAAAATATTGTCGATGGAAATGGAGAAAATCTGGTATTGCGCGGTTTGGGACTAGGCGGATGGATGATTCAGGAGGGCTATATGCTCAAAACGGGTTCATTTGCGGGGCCTCAACATGTTATTAAACAGAAAATCACAGAATTAATTGGCGCAGATAATACCGCGGAATTTTATGATGCCTATAAAGCAAATGGAATTACAAAAAGGGATATAGATTCTCTGGCAGCCTGGGGTTTTAACTCTGTTCGGTTACCGATGCATTACAATTTATTCACGCTCCCTATTGAACAGGAAAGCATTGCTGGCACAAATACATGGATTGAGGAAGGTTTTAAAAGAACTGATGATTTGTTGAGCTGGTGTGCGGCTAATAAAATTTACCTGATTTTAGATTTGCACGCAGCTCCAGGAGGTCAGGGCAAAGACGCCAATATATCAGATTATGATCCTTCTAAACCATCGCTTTGGGAAAGTACTGCAAATCTGGATAAAATGCTTGCCCTCTGGAAAAATCTGGCTCTGCGTTACAAAGACGAAGCCTGGATTGGAGCCTATGACATCATCAACGAACCAAATTGGAATTTTACTGGAACCAATCAAAATGGTTGTGACGAAACTTCAAATGCTCTATTAAGAGCTTTGCAAATGAGAGTTACCAATGCGATTAGAGAAGTTGATACCAATCATTTGATCTTTATTGAAGGGAATTGCTGAGGAAATAATTATAATGGAATGTTCCCGCTTTGGGACGATAATACGGCCTTGAGTTTTCATAAATATTGGAACAAGAATGACAAGGCTTCCATTCAGAAAATGCTGGATTACAGAACCCGTTACAACGTCCCAATTTGGCTTGGTGAAAGTGGAGAAAATTCGAATGTGTGGTTTGCGGAAGCCATCAGTCTGATGGAAGAAAATAATATTGGCTGGGCATTTTGGCCGATGAAAAAGATCGAAAATTTAGCAGGTATTACTTCGGTCTCATCTACACCAGAATATGAGCAATTGCTGGATTACTGGAAGAACGGGGGAACAAAACCAAACGAAGCTTTTGCAAAATCGGCTTTAATGCAGGTTGCCGAAAATTTCAAAATGGAAAAGCTCACTATCAGATATGATGTGATAGATGCGATGTTTAGGCAAGTGCAAACTTCAGCTACCAATAAATACAAAGAACACAGCCTGCCGGGAATAATATTCGCAACAAATTATGATTTCGGAAAAAACGGCTGCGCTTATTTTGATAAAGATACTGCCAATTACGATGGGACTACATTTACTAAATGGAACAAAGGTGGACTAAAGCGAAATGATGGAGTTGATATCAATTCTTGTAAGGATTCAATTAACAATGGATTTCAGGTTAGTTCCATAGAAGATGGCGAATGGCTTCAATACACAATCGATTCGGCATCAGAAAGATTATTCGATGTCGATATTCGTTATTCCAGCGATGAAGCCGGAGGCAAACTATTTTTGAAGGACGAAAACGGAAAAATTTCGGAAAGTATTGAGATCCCTTTTTCCGGGGGAAATAATAATTGGCAAACGCTGACCTTAAAAAATGTGTTGTTAAAAGAAGGATCGAATAAAATCAAGGTTTATTTTGAAAAAGGGAATTTCAATCTGAACTTTTTAGAATTCAAAACCCCGGAAAAGATCAGCCAGAGAGAAAAATAAGGAATTGAGAAAAAGAACAATCATATCTGAAATAAGTTTTTCACAAAGGAATTACTTATTTGAAGGTAAACATAGCCCTAAAATATTTTATCAGATGAAAAAATTTCTAACAACAGTATTTTTATTGACCTGCTTCTTTGCATTTTCTCAGCAAAAATCCATTGACCAAAAAGTTGATGTTTTATTGAAGCAAATGACATTGGAGGAGAAAATTGGTCAACTCAATCAATATACAGGAGATAATGCCGCTACCGGACCAATTACAATTAATCCTGACAAACAATCGGAAATTGAAGCAGGTCAGATTGGTTCCATGCTTAATATTTTAGGAAGCGGACACACAAGACAGTATCAGGAATTAGCGATGAAATCCAGGTTAAAAATACCATTGTTGTTCGGTATGGATGTTATTCATGGTTACAAAACCACCTTCCCCATTCCACTGGCAGAAGCCGCAAGCTGGGATTTGGATGCCATAAAACATTCGGCAAGAATTGCAGCAACAGAAGCTTCCGCAAGTGGAATTCACTGGACCTTTGCTCCTATGGTAGATATAGCTCGCGATCCGCGTTGGGGAAGAGTGATGGAAGGTGCGGGAGAAGATACTTATTTGGGTTCAAAAATAGCTTTTGCAAGGGTAAAAGGATTTCAGGGAGATACATTGGGAAACTTGAATTCCATTATGGCTTGCGCCAAACATTTTGCCGCGTATGGTGCTGCGGTGGGTGGCAGGGATTATAACTCAGTAGATATGAGTAAACGAATGCTATGGGAAACCTATTTACCACCTTTTAAAGCTGCATTAGATGCGGGAGCGGCAACTTTTATGAATTCCTTCAACGACTTGAATGGGATTCCTGCAACCGGCAACAAATATTTGCTAAGAGATATTCTTAAAGAAAAATGGGGTTTCACTGGATTTGTTGTTTCAGATTGGGGTTCTATTGGTGAGATGATCGCCCATGGCTATGTAAAAGATAGTAAGGAAGCCGCATTGGCAGCTATAACCGCGGGGACTGATATGGATATGGAAAGCAATGCTTACCGAAATAATTTAGCTCAATTGGTGAAAGAGAATAAAGTTCCGGTTTCGTTAATTGATGATGCTGTAAAAAGAATCTTGCACAAAAAATTTGAATTGGGATTGTTTGAGGATCCTTTTAAATATTCAAATCCTGAAAGAGAGAAGGCAGAACTTAACAATCCGGAGCATACCAAATTCGCCAGAGAAATAGCCGCAAAAAGTATCGTTCTGTTGAAAAATGAAAACAATATTTTACCTCTTTCAAAAGATGTCAAAACCATTGCTTTTATAGGACCAATGGTAAAACTATTAAGAGCAAATCACGGATTCTGGGCTATAGATCTAAAAGATATAGACTCAACATATATAGTTTCTCAGTGGCAGGGATTGCAAAATAAAGTTGGGAAAAATACCAAACTTTTATATGCAAGAGGTTCTGATATTGAAGGCGAAAATAAGGATGGTTTTGAAGAGGCAATTTCTATTGCCAACCAAGCTGATGTTGTGATTTTAAGCATTGGAGAAAGAAGCGATATGAGCGGGGAAGCAAAAAGCCGAAGCAACATTCATATTCCTGGTATTCAGGAAGAATTGGTAAAAGCAATTCAGGCAACAGGAAAACCCGTTGTGGTTTTAATAAATGCGGGAAGACCGCTGGTTTTTAATTGGACGGCCGATAATGTTCCTGCAATTCTGTACACCTGGTGGCTGGGCAGCGAAGCCGGAAATGCCATTGCAGATGTATTATTTGGGGATTATAATCCATCGGGAAAATTGCCTATGTCTTTTCCCAGGGATGAAGGGCAAATTCCAATTTATTACAATCATTTCAATACCGGAAGACCTGCTAAAGATGAATCCAGCTTTAATTATGTTTCCGCCTATACTGATTTAAAAAACAGTCCTAAATTTACCTTTGGATTTGGCCTTAGTTATACCACATTTGAATATTCAGATCTAAAATTATCAACTCAGAAAATGACGAACAACGGGAATATTGAGGTTAATTTAAATATTTCCAATACGGGAAAAGTGGCCGGGGAAGAATTGGTTCAATTGTATTTAAGGGATATGGTAGGTTCAGTGGTCCGGCCTATTATAGAACTTAAAGATTTTCAAAAAATAAAACTGAATTCCGGAGAGACTAAAACTATTAAATTTTTTATTAATAAAGAGAAACTTTCATTTTATAACAATGAATTGGACTGGGTTGCCGAACCTGGGGATTTTGAGGTTATGATAGGCAGTTCTTCGGCAGATATCAGATTAAAAAGTGATTTTGAATTGATCGAAGAGTAAACTACGAATCAATATTTAAAGCACTTTTTGCGAAAGATTTAATTTTCAGAATCAATTGAAAAATTGAGATTTATCTTAGAAAATTCTAAATATGAAGAATAATTGTTTACATCTTAATAGAATTCTACTTCTGCTGGCGATAATTAGTGGATTTGCTGCTTGCAGTCAGCAAAAAGAATCTGAAAAAGCTGGGTTTTGGATCACATCATTGGACCAAAGTTCTCTTCTAAATAAAACGGAAGTTGACATAAATGGAACTGAAAAAGTTGAAGCTTCAGCCACAATCACTATAGACACTTCCAAAAGTTTTCAGGAAATTGATGGGTTTGGATATACATTGACAGGCGGGAGTGCATTGCACATCAACAAAATGAATGATCTGGCAAGAAAATCATTGTTGCAGGAACTTTTTGGTCGTGGTGAAAATGATTTGGGGGTGAGTTATTTAAGGATTAGTATTGGAGCCTCAGATCTTGATAAGGCGCCTTTCTCTTATGACGATCTGGAAGATGGCGAAACAGATGAAAATCTGGAAAAATTCAATCTTGCTAAGGATACCCTTAACCTGATTCCTGTTCTAAAAGAAATTCTCAAAATTACTCCAGATATAAAGATATTAGGTTCTCCATGGTCGCCACCCGTGTGGATGAAAGATAACAAAAGCACCATTGGTGGCAGTTTAAAGAAGGAATATTATCCAGTATATGCCAATTACTTTGTAAAATACATTGAAGCCTTGAAAAATGAAGGTATCATCATTGATGCTATCACCATTCAAAATGAACCTTTACATCCCGGGAATAATCCAAGTTTACTGATGTTGGCGGATGAACAAAAAGAATTCGTAAAAGATCATTTAGGACCTGTTCTTGAAAAAAACGGAATTTCCACAAAGATTATCGTTTATGATCACAATGCCGACAGGCCGGATTATCCAATTAGCATTTTGGATGATCCCGATGCTGCCAAATATATCGATGGCTCTGCCTTCCACTTGTACGGTGGCGAAATTGATGCCTTGACGAAAGTTCATGACGCCCATCCTGATAAAAATCTTTATTTCACCGAACAATGGGTTGGTTTTCCCGGGGATTTTTCCAAAGAAATGTCCTGGCATACAGAAAACCTGATTATTGGAGCGACCCGTAACTGGAGTAGAAATGTTTTGGAATGGAACCTTGCCGCCGATGAGAACCAGGAACCTTACACCGATGGAGGTTGTGACAGATGTTTGGGAGCCCTGACAATTACCGGGGATACTGTGATCAGGAATCCCGCTTATTATATTATTGGTCAGGCTTCAAAATTTGTACGTCCCGGTTCGGTAAGGTTTGCTTCTAATGAACCGGAAAATCTTCCTAATGTCGCTTTTAAAACTCCAAAAGGCAAGATCGCATTAATTCTTCAAAACAAATCTGAAGAGAAAAAAATCATTAAAGTAAAAGTCGGCGAAAGGGAAGTAAACCTTTCCCTTGAAGCAGGTTCCATAGGAACTCTCGTATTATAAAAAGCTCAAGCGGTAAGTATTAATTATCTGTAAAAAGAAAAAAGCCCTGATTTCTCAGGGCTTTTTGAATAGTATTATATAAATTTTCAGGTTATTCACGCCAATTTTTATATGTATTGATTAATCCGTTTGTAGAAGTGTCATGAGATGAAACTTCGGCATCATCTTGTAATTCGGGTAACACTTTTTTGGCCAATTGTTTTCCAAGTTCAACTCCCCATTGATCGAAGCTAAAAATATTCCAAATAATCCCCTGTACAAAAATCTTGTGTTCGTACAAGGCGATTAATGAGCCTAAAGAAAATGGAGTTATTTTTTTCAGAAGAAAAGAATTTGTTGGACGGTTACCATCAAAAACTTTAAATGGAACTAATTTTTCTCTTTCTGATTTTTCCATTCCCTCCAATTCTTTGGCTACAACTTCCTTGGTTTTTCCGTTCATTAAAGCTTCTGTTTGTGCGAAAAAATTTGAAAGAAGGATAGGATGGTGTTCTCCAATTGGATTATGACTGATCGCGGGAGCAATAAAATCGCAGGGAATTAAATGTGTGCCCTGATGGATGAGTTGATAAAACGCGTGTTGACCATTAGTTCCCGGTTCTCCCCAAACAACAGGACCGGTGTTATAAGTGACATCCTTTCCATTTCTATCTGTATGTTTCCCATTGCTCTCCATATTTCCCTGCTGAAAGTAGGCCGGGAAGCGATGCATATATTGATCGTAAGGAAGAATAGCTTCGGTTTGTGCTCCAAAAAAATTGGTGTACCAAACGCCAATTAAAGCCATCAATATAGGAATGTTATTTTCAAAATCAGTATGCCTGAAATGATTATCACTTTCATGTGCGCCTTTCAGTAATTGCTCATAATTATCGTATCCAATTGTAAGTGCTATGGATAATCCGATGCTGCTCCACAAACTGTAGCGTCCACCAACCCAATCCCAAAAAACAAACATATTTTCTGGGGCAATACCAAACTTGACGACATCTTTTTCGTTGGTAGACAAGGCCACAAAATGAATTGCGACATACTTTTCATCTTTTGCCGATTTCAAAAACCATTCCCTTGCAGTATTTGCGTTAGTCAGAGTTTCCTGAGTTGTAAATGTCTTGGAGGCGATTAGAAAAAGTGTTTCTTCAGCATCCAGACCTTTAAGAGTTTCAGCAATATCGGTTCCATCGACGTTAGATACAAAATGAGCCTGGATTCCTTCCATCCAATAGGGGCGGAGTGCTTCAGTAACCATCACTGGTCCAAGGTCACTTCCACCAATACCAATATTGACAATGTTTTTTATTTTTTTGCCGGTATATCCTTTCCATTCTCCACTGTGAATTTTATCACAGAATGTTTTCATTTGCTTTCGGACTTTTTTTATTTCGGGCATTACATTCTCACCATCGGCAGTAACCGATGCTTCCGAAAAATTTCTCAAAGCGGTATGTAAAACTGCGCGGTCTTCAGTTTCGTTTATTTTTTCACCATTGAACATCGCTTCAATTGCTTGTTTTAAATGACATTCAGAAGTTAGTTCCAGAAGGTGCTTTTGCGTTTCGGCTGATACGATATTTTTAGAATAATCGAAAAGGATATCATTGAACTGAATGGACATTTTCCCAAATCTTTCAGAATCATTTGCAAAAAGGCTTTTCATCTGAACCGTTTTCATTTCGGCATAATGGGACGTAAGTTCCTTCCAGGCGGAAGTTTGTGTAGGATTAATTTTTGGTAACATTATATTATTTTTTTTAAATTTAGTTAAAATTTAACTGGTACCACTGTTTAATCTCATCTCTCCAATTGGGATGCCGCAGCTTCATCTAAAAACCAATGCAATTCTCCTTTCACCGGATTGATAAGTTGCGCTGGATATATTTCGGGATTAATTTCAGATTCCAATACATGTTGCACAGCTTCAGCCTTTTCCTGCCCATAAACAAGGAATGCGATATGCCTCGCCTTGTTGATAAGTGGTGCTGTCATACTAATGCGATAAACTTTTTGTTCTTTCAGGAAAACAGCTTGTACAGATTCCGATTTATCGGTTAAAATAGGCGTGTATGGAAATAATGAAGCTGTATGTGAATTATCTCCTAAACCCAAAAGTATCAGGTCGAATTTAAATTCTTGCTTTTCAAGATGTGCGCTAATAGTTGAGGTATAGTTTTTTGCTGCTTCTTTTGGAGGAAGAGACGTATCGATAGGGAAGATGTGGGATTTAGAAATGTTTAAAGGATCGAAGAGCGTTTTTTTAACCATATATGCATTATTCTCCGGATCATTTGCGGGAACAACTCGTTCATCTCCAAAGAAAAAATTCACCTTCTTCCAATTCAATTCTTCCCTGTATTCTGAAGTGGCCAAAAGTTCATATAATTTTTTAGGTGAATTACCTCCCGATAAAGCAACATTAAATTCTCCACTTGTGGTAATTGCCTTTTTTCCAACAGTTGTAAAATGGCCCGCAATTGCTCTGATCAATTCCGGGACTGTTTGTAAAATATGAAAACTGGTCATTTTTTAGGTTTCTTTTCGATAGGTAGAGAAACCCAATGAAAACCATCCTGAGCAATTAATGCCTCGGCAATTTCGGGTCCCCACGAACCTGGAGTATAATTAGGAAAATTCAGGCTCTGTTTAGATTGCCAGGAATTTAAGATAGGCATCAGTAGTTCCCAAGCTACTTCCACCTGATCGGCTCGCATGAAAAGAGTTTGATCCCCTGTCATAATCTCCAATAGCAGGGTTTCATAGGCCTCGGGAGTTTCAACATTGTATGTTCCACTATAATCAAATACCAGGTCAACTGTATTTAAAACCATATCTAAACCTGGTCTTTTTGCTTGTAGTTGCAGACGAATGCTCATTTCGGGCTGAATGCTGATAACGAGCCGGTTTTGTTGCCAATTATCTGTTGCTTCGGAAGGGAATACCACATGCGGAACATCCCGAAATTGAAAAGTTATTATTGAAGAAGATTGATGAAGCCGCTTGCCGGTGCGCACATAAAATGGCACACCTTGCCATCGCCAGTTGTCGACAAAAAATTTAATGGCGGCAAAGGTCTCGACATTAGACTTAGGATCTACATTATCTTCCTCCCTGTAACCCGATACCTTCTTTCCTTCAATCCATCCTTCCCCATATTGTCCTCTAACCGCTTGTTTATGAAGGTCTTCCGGTTTAAATTTTCGTATAGCCCTCAAAACATCAACCTTGCGGTTACGAACTTCCTCCGCCTCAAAGTTTATGGGAGTTTCCATAGCGATCAAACAAAGTAACTGCAATACGTGATTCTGAACCATATCCCGCAAGGCTCCTGCACTTTCATAAAATTCTCCGCGCTCATCAATTCCTAATTGTTCGGTTACCGAGATCTGAACGTGTTCAATATAATTTCTACTCCAAATAGGCTCGAGAATTGAATTTGCAAAACGAAAAGCCATAATATTTTGAACGGTTTCCTTTCCCAGGTAATGATCTATTCGGTAAATCTGCTTTTCTTCAAAAATACTGCATAATAGCTTGTTCAAGGATTGCGCCGATTCAAGGTCATGACCAAAAGGTTTTTCAACAACGATACGTGTTGTTTCGGGATTTTCAGCCAATTTATTTTGAGAGATATTTTCTGCGATAACCGAAAATAATTTTGGCGATACCGCCATATAATAAATTATGTTCGGCTCCTGTTTCCATTCCTTTTTATAATGTGCAATCCGGGTTGCAATTTCCTTGTATATTTTAGAGTCGTTTAAATTGGAAGCCTGGTAAAAAATATGAGATGCAAATTCTCCCCACTTACTTTTTTCAGCTTTCCCTTTTCTTGAAAACTTATTTACGTTCTCTAATAATTCGTTTCTAAATTTATCATCGGTTAACTCAGTTCTGGAAGTACCTATTATGACAAAATTATCTGGGAACCAGTTGTCCAAAAATAAATTATAAAGTGCTGGAGTAATCTTTCGCCCATTAAGATCTCCTGTTCCCCCAAAAATGATAAATATAGTTGGTTGTGCTTTCATAGCTGCTTCCATAATCCAAACTGATTTTAAAATTTATGATATGCTGTTCCCCTTAAGAGATAATTTCTTCATTTCAGATTGCCATTCGGTATGAAAAACGCCTTCCTTCCCAATAAGTTCATAGGTATGAGCACCAAAGTAATCGCGCTGAGCTTGAATAAGATTTGCAGGTAATTTTTTGCTGCGGAAGGCATCAAAATAACTTAGCGAAGCGGAATAAGCTGGCAAAGCAAAGCCATGTTTCGCCGCATCAGAAACTAGTTTCCTGATTCCCGGCAGACTCTTTTTGAGATCGACCTGAATATCTGGATCCAGAAGTAAGTGTTCAAGATCCTTATTTGACTGAAATGCATCGTAAATATTTTCCAGAAAAGCCGATCTTATAATACATCCACCTCTCCATATTTTTGCGATTTGATCAAGTTCAAGCTCGTATTTAAAATCGGTGGAAGCTTTTGAAAGTAATTGCATTCCTTGTGCATAGGCGGTTACCATACAAAAATAAAATGCCTGCTCCAGGTTTTTAATATAATCACCAGAATTATCTGAGAGTACAACATCTTTTTCATCGGCATAGATTTCTGAGGCTTGCATTCTCAAAGATTTATATTTTGATAAATCACGCATGGAAACAGCCGTATCAATTACCGAAATTGGTAGGTTTATGTCCATTGCCACCTGTGAAGTCCATTTCCCTGTTCCTTTTGCTTTGGCCTCATCCTTTATATCGTCCAATAGTAAATGATCTTCACCGGGTTTTTTAAAAGTAAAAATATCTTCAGTTATCTCAAGCAGGAACGATTGAAGCCTGCCTTTATTCCATTTCTGAAAAACTTTATGAATGGCTTCATTATCCAGCTGAAGTCCTCTGTTTAATACTTCGTAAGTTTCAGCGATTATTTGCATCAATGCATATTCAATACCATTGTGAACCATCTTTACAAAATGACCTGCAGCGCCCGGGCCTATATAAGTAACTGTGGGTTCCCCGTCAACCTGAGCGGCAATTTTTTCCAGAATTGGTTTTATCTGTAGATAAGCTTTTTCATTACCGCCCGGCATCATGCTTGGTCCTTTCCGTGCGCCTTCTTCGCCACCCGAAACTCCCATTCCAATGAAATTAAAACCTTGTTCTTCCAACTCCTTATATCGACGCTCTGTATCTCTAAAATAAGAATTACCTCCATCAATAATGACATCACCTTTATCGAGTAAGGGCAATAATTCTGTGATAACCGCATCTACAATTATACCAGCGGGTACCAAAAGCATTATTGTACGTGGCTTTTGCAGGCAGTTTATGAAATTATTGATATCGGGAAATCCCTTTAGATTGTTTTGATTCAACCCGTTGAGGTCTGAAACCTTCCCGGGATCCTTATCGTATCCCGCCCCGGAAAACCCATGATCGATAATATTTAAAAGTAGGTTACTTCCCATGGTTCCCAACCCGATCATGCCAAATTGATATTGATTTTCCTTTTTCATTTTATTTGATTTTTGACTTTGTTTTTAAGTGTTTCCAAATTTTTCTTTGTGGTTTCAAAATCCTGATGATGAAAACTTTGAATGCCTAATATTTGTGCTTCCTGCACCAGCATGGAACGATCGTCGAAATACGCACAATTCCCGGGTTTCACATGAGCGATGCTCGTTGCTAAACGATAAATTCCCGGATCTGGTTTCCGCATACCAACTTCACATGAGGAGATAAAGGCGTCAAAACAGCGGTGCAATCCAAATTTCTCAATGCGATAATTATTGAGTTCCCTGCCTTCATTATTAATGGAAATGATGGGTAAGCCGCAATCTTTTTTCCATTTTATCAACCATTGCAACATATCAGGTAGTTCCTTGCTTTGTGCGAACATAAAATTCTTGAATTCCTTTTTACTGAATTCACGTGACTGAGTAAAGACAACCATATCTAAATATTCATCCAGACTAATCTTTCCCATTTCGAATACATTGAAAATGAAATTGTGTAAAACATCCATTTCTTCATAGTTAAGGCCGAAAACTTTTGCTGCTTCCTGACGGGACTCATGTCCCCAACCATTGCTGAGCAACACGCCGCCAATATCAACAAATACAACCTTTACCTGTGATGTTTCCATATCCATCTTTTTTTAGGATTCAATCTTTGTTCTTTTCTTTTCAATTCCGGCCAAAAGCGTATCATAGGGCTTATTAAATTTTTCAATACCTTCCTCTTCGAGCTTCTTTGTTATTGTATCTATATTAATTCCGTTCTGTGACAGTTGTTTTAAAACCTGGTTTGCTTTATCCATTTCATTTTCCAAATTGTTTGCTGCCTGCCCGTGATCGCGAAAAGCTTCAAGGGTTTCCATAGGAATCGTATCAATGGTTTCTTTACCAATTAAAGCTTCCACATATTTCACATCTTTATACGAAGGATCTTTAGTGCTGGTGCTGGCCCACAAAACCCGTTGGCGTTTCGCTCCTTTTGCTTCAAGGTTTCTGAATTGTTCGCTGCTTATCACCTCCTTATAAATCTCATAAGCTTTCCTTGCAGATGCGATAGCGACTTCGCCTTTAAGATTTTCCAGACCTTTTTCAACAAGAATAGGATCTGTCATAACATCGATACGGCTTAAGAAAAAACTGGCAACAGATGATATCTTGTCAATAGGAAGATTTTCTCTAAGTCTGTCCTCCAAACCCTGCATATACGCCAGTGTGACATCCCCATATCTGGCTATGCTAAAGAGAAGAGTTATATTAACATTTATGCCCTCGCTGATGCATTTGCGGATAGCAGGCAAACCTTGCAAGGTTCCCGGAATTTTGATCATCACATTTGACCGGTCAACTGCCTTCCATAATTCTCTTGCCTGTCTTATGGTTCCTTCGGTGTCGCGGGCAAGATGAGGCGAGACCTCAAGACTCACGAAGCCATCCTTCCCATTAGATTCATCGTAAACTGGTTTAAAAATATCGGCGGCACGTTTTATATCCTTAATGGCAAGCTCGAAAAAGATATCTTCACTGCTGGTTTTTTGCTTTGAAAAAGAAGCTATATCTGAATCGTAGTCTGAACTGTTACTAATCGCCTTTTCAAAAATAGCGGGATTTGAAGTGAGTCCACTCACTCCGTCTTCCTCAATAAGTTTTTTTAATTTACCGGAATCCATAATTTCCCTGTCAAGTAAATCAAGCCAAATACTTTGACCAAAATCGTGAATATGTTTTACCCTGTTTTTTTCCATGATTTTATTTTTTAATTGATTTTGATTCTATTTTCTTTCTTAGATAATGAATATTGATCCTCGTCTAAGCAGGCAATTATTGTTTCTACAATAAGTTTCGTTTCCTCAGGACCTTTTACCTGAATGGATATTACACCTGTTTCTTTTACCGGAAAGTCATTCCCACCTTCAAATAAGGCATCACCAATAAAGATCATTTCTTCAATTTTTATATTGAGAATATCCCGAAGTTTTCTCATTGCATAAGCTTTGTCAATTCCAGGTTTTGTGATATCAATTGATGTTGTTCCTCCAAGTCTCACTGAAAAATCAGGAATGAATGGATCGAGAATTTTTTTTATCTGTTGGCGTTTTTCAAAATCGGGATCCCATTTTTTCTTTTCTTTTAATGGCGCTTTTTGACCTAATGCCGAATACGTGATCTGACTTCCGCGGTCTTCAATGGGTTCTCCCCATAATTCTTTTGCTTTAAAACCGGATTTATCAACCGCTTTCTCTAATGAACTTATAATTTTCTTTTTCTCCTCCTCGCTAAAATCTTCAGAATAGCGTTTTTCCCAATCCGATTTGTATTCGTAATACTTAGTTCCGGAAGTCGGCAAAAGGAATAAATTTTTCAAATATTTGTCATGAGGAAGTTTCAATAGGAGTTGTTTTTCGAATTGGGGCCAATCGCCTCCGGAAATGACAGCCACTTTGGACACATGCAGTAGTCTGCTAAGAAGTGTGGATATTTCCTCACTTATAGAAGATTTACTCGGTGCTAATGTGCCATCAAGATCAAAAACGATTAATTTTTTCATTTAAATATATTTTTAAAAAAATCCGTATTAAATATTGCGAACTATTTTTCGAGTTCTGACACTTTCTTTAATCGTCGACGGTGCCTTTCCTCACCGGTAAATGTTGCATTTAAAAAAGCGGATACGAGTTCCCTGGCACTGGCAGTTCCGGTAATCCACCCTCCAAAGCAAATCATATTCATGTCGTCATCTTCAACTCCCTGATGTGCCGAAAAATGTTCGGTAATTAAAGCTGCTCTTACTCCGGCCACTTTATTGGCAGCTATTGAAGCTCCAATCCCACTGCCGCAAATGGCAATTCCCCGGGAAACGGTATTTGCTGCAATTGCTTGGGCAAGCGGAATTACATAATCCGGATAATCATCCTCGCCATTCAGAATATAAGCTCCAAAATCCTCAACTTCGAAATCCATTTCTTTCAATGAATCCCGAATAATTTCCTTTAGTGCGTATCCTCCATGATCTGAACAGATTCCTATTTTCATTTGAATTTGGTGTTTATTAAAAGAATCGGAGTTTGGCCGACTTTATATCATTCTTTCCTCAGATGAACACTTTGTTCTTTACTTGGTCTCCAGTTTGCATTCTTACTAGTTTGGTGACGGCAATATCCTCACACATAAATAGATAAGAATTGATGAAGTAAGTTAAAGTCTTTCATCTATTATCTATATTCTTTTGTCTGCTTAATCAAGCAAGGCCTTTGCTCTTTTTACCACATTTTCTACTGAGAATCCGTATTCCTTCATCACTTCATCTCCCGGGGCCGATTCTCCAAATCTGTCGATGCCAATTATATCACCTTCATCTGTTACGTATTTATGCCAGCCCAAAGGGGAACCTGCTTCAACTGACAGGCGTTTTCTTAGGGATTTCGGAAAAATTTTCTCTTTATATGATTCATCCTGTTTTTCAAACAATTCCCAGGATGGCATACTCACTACCCGAGCTGCAATATTTTCCTCCTTCAGTTTTAACTGTGCTGCCAATATTAATTGAACTTCTGATCCTGTAGCGATCAAAATAATTTGCGGACTTTCTTCCGATTCGGACAGAATATAAGCTCCTTTTTCAAGTTCAGAGGCTTTGGTATATTTTTCCTGATCAATTACAGGAATTCCCTGACGGGTCAAAATCAATGCAATTGGTCCGCCGGAATGTTCAAGAGCAACACGCCAGGCTTGTGCTGTTTCATTTGCATCTGCAGGACGAATCAAAGTCAGGTTGGGAACAGATCTCAAACCGATTAATTGTTCTACAGGTTGGTGCGTGGTTCCGTCTTCCCCCAAACCTATGCTGTCATGTGTGTAGATAAATATGGAATGGATTTTCATGATGGCCGCCAACCGAATAGGTGGTCGCATATAATCTGAAAATATCAGGAATGTTGCTCCATAAGGAATAAAATTATGGCTGAGCGCTATGCCATTTAAAATGGCGCCCATCGCATGTTCCCTAACGCCAAAGTGAAAATTTCGACCATCGCGATCGGTAGATGAAAAGGATTTGTATTTTTCCAGATTAGTATCCGTAGAAGGCGAAAGATCTGCGGAACCCCCAATGAGTTTTGGAAAATTATCTGCGATTGCATTCAGGGTTTTTCCGGAAGCCTTTCGGGTAGCTATTTTTTCCCCGGGTTTAAAAACGGGTAATTTATCTTTCCATCCATCATGAGATTTTCCATCACTTAAAAATTCATTAGCCAGCTTTTCATGTTTCTCTTTGTAATTGCTGAATAATTCATCCCAATCCTTTTGCTTTTGAATTCCCTTATTACCAGCTTCGCGATAATAATTTAATATATCTTCAGAAACCTTAAAAAATTCATTCGGATCAAAACCAAAATGTTCTTTCACTAATTTTACTTCATCTTCACCTAAAGGCGAACCGTGCGCGCTGGCAGAATCAACTTTATTTGGGCTGCCATATCCAATATGCGAACGCACCTGAATCAGGGAAGGGCGTGAGGTTTCATTTTGAGCGTTTTTAACGGCTTCAGATAAAGCCTCGAGATCATTGGCATCTGCAACCTCCTGCACGTGCCAGCCATAAGCTTCAAAACGTTTTGGCAAATCTTCGGTATAAGTGAGATCAGTATCTCCTTCAATGGTAATATGGTTATCATCATATATATAGATCATATTTCCCAATTTGAGATGCCCGGCCAAAGACGCGGCTTCAGAACTTATTCCTTCCATTAAATCTCCATCGCTGCAGATAGCATAAATTTTATAGTTAAAAAGTTCGAAGCCTGGCTTATTGTAGCGGGCTGCCATATATTGTTCTGCGATGGCAAATCCCACGCCATTGGCAAAACCCTGACCTAATGGCCCGGTAGTTACTTCGATTCCGGGCATTAATCCATATTCCGGATGTCCTGCGGTGATGCTGTGCAATTGGCGGAAATTTTTAAGATCCTCCATGGTGACCTTATAACCTGTTAAATACAAAAAACTGTATTGTAACATACAAGCATGACCTGCAGATAAAATAAACCGGTCCCTGTTTGGCCATTCTGGATCCTTGGGGTTATAGTTCATACTTTCTGTCCACAAAATGTGACCTACCGGAGCCAGAGCCATGGGAGTTCCCGGATGCCCGGAATTTGCTTTTTGAACGGCATCAGCAGTCAATATGCGTACAGAATCAATTCCCAATTCAGTGATATTTTTTGTTTCTGGTTCCATGAGTATTTAATTAAAAGTAAAATTATTTGGCCGGTGTAAATTCGAGTCTGAATGTTTCAGTTTTACCAACTTTTTCTCAATAATTCGTCATAATATTTTTTGCGTCCGTTCTGGTATAGTTTAACAATTCGGCTAACAATTCAGACAATTTGAGGGAAGCAACTGCAATGCTTTCATCTGCTGCGCCATAGTATATATATAAAGTATCTTCAATTAAAATAGTGCCAGTTGGGAAAACCACTTTATCCACGTCACCTTCTAATTCATATTCCTGATCCGGGATAAACAATTTATACGGCAACCTTGCAATTTCTTTCCTGGGATCGTCCAGGTCCAGTAAGGAGGCGCAGGCGCTGTAAACGTAGCAGCCGTCAAGGGTACTGGTGGCGCCATGATAAATTACCACCCATCCTTGTTTAGTCTCAATTGGCGGACAGCCGCCGCCTATATAACTAATCTCATGACTGTGCATCGAGCTGAGAATAATATTTTCCTCAAAATGCAAGAAATAGTCATCCCAGAATTCTTTAGTGAGTTCATTTAAATTATTGACAGAAACAATTTGTATGTCCGGTTTAATGCGTTGAAGAAAGCATAACTTGTTGTCGATACGACGCGGAAAAAAAAGGACATCCTTCACCATCAGAAATGGATTTCCCTCATTCATCTCAAAATACTTAGGAGATATTTTAGACTTTGAGACAAGGCGTTTAAATTTGCTGTATTTCATTTGTGGCACTATGATACCTTCTTTTTTGAAATGCTTCAAATCTATGGAAGTAGCCAATGCCCCCAAAGCGTTTGTACCGTCATAGGCACTGTAGGTGAGGTAATATAGATCGTCAATTTTTACAATCCTTGGATCTTCCATTCCATGTGATTCATAATCAAATACAGGGCTTAAAAAGGGTTTTTTTAAACGCTCTGTGACCTCAAATGGATTCTTCAATTTACAATAACCTATGGTGGAAAAATTCCCTTTTTGCACGGCACGGTAGAACATATGAATCATACTTCCATCACTTATGGTTGCGGGATTCAATACAGCTTCATTTTCAAAACTCAGGTCTGTTTGTTTTAAAATGACATTATCTTTTTTAATCTCGATCATAAATTATATCTGTCTATTACTAATTCTTCAACAGGTCGCTATATATAATTCTGACTGTGCTGCTGACAAAAGCTGGTTCTTCCAATTTCAAAGTTTGTTCGGGGTGCATTTTTCTGATCGTACAAAACTCATTGTATGGATTTGAAAAACAGAGACGTCGACTTATATCCGGATTTTAAAAACAATCATGAGAATTTTGTCAGCCGAAAACATAGCGTCCGATTTCCCCTTTTGATTGTCTCACATCTCCCCATCAAACCGAGTATCAAATTACTGAATGTTAGTATCTTTAATTGTTAATGGAAGTTTAAAAAAAGCCTAATGTTTTGAACTCCTGATAAGATTCTGTAGTGTTTTGAGGTGGAAAAAAGGCGAAGTACTATAAACCGGGTGAGCAAAGCAGTTAAATAATAATGGAGATTTAGGATACAATCTTACCTTTTTATGAAGATAATTTAGTTGAGGTTAAAATACTTACAGTCAATTATTTAACAGCGTTTAATGTCTGTTTTTGTTAATTTCGGATGTTAAAAAAGATGGAATGAATGTTTAAAAAAAGTCATTGAAGACCTTAGGTAGAATCAGGCTTAAGGACTGATGGAATTCGAAGGAAACTATGTTAGGGGATCCGGATTTTTTTAAATCCTTAGTTATTTTTATTACTAATGTTCAGTCGGAATAAAATCAAATTTGAATTTGTCTCATCCGTCTTATCTATAATCTTAAATTTCAATTCTTTAAGAAGATTGTTTGAATGTTGATTGTCCTTATGTGTGTAAGCGTCAATTGTTTTTAATCCAAGTCTTTGAACTGAATATTCAATTATTTTTTTTGCTGCCTCCCTCATAATTCCTTTTCCTTGATATTCCGTTAAAAGTTCATATCCAATTTCGCATCTTTTTTGTTCTTCTGAAACATCAAAAAGACAAATTGTGCCTACAAGTTTTTTATTTCCTTTTTGTGTAATCGCCCAATAAGAAGGGTTATTGTTTTTTATCTTCTTAATAAATTCCAATGCGTCGTCCAATGTTTTACTTAGAAGTCTGTCCAGATATTTGTTTATTAAAGTATCAGAACGAAGAATAAATATTTCCTGAACATCGCTGTCTGATAATTGTCGGAGAATCAACCTTTCAGTTGTTAAAATAGGGAAGGTTTTCAAATTTCTATGTTCCATTATGTCATGTAATATTTGCACCTGATCTCTTATAAACTAAAATTTGAATTGAAATAACTCCTTTAATTTCCTTTATTACTTGTTGGTCAAAGTTTATTGAAAGAATAATAATTATGTTTTCATTTGGAGTGACTGAGATGCTGTCACTTTCAACTACAAAATGTAAGGTATCACATCCTTTGCATTTTTCATCAAATAAGTTTTGGCTGAATAAACTGTTTGGTATAAGGAATATTAAAAATAGAATTGCAGGTTTATATTGTCCAATTTAAGAACTCAGTATATATTTTATCATTAATTGTTTTTTAATTTAGTCAGATTTGATCAGTTTAGTCATATTTGGCGGTTGGTTGGTTTCTTCTTTGTCATTCCTTTTTCGGTTGATAATACAGAATTATTGCTCCACTATTAAAGGTTTTATTCTTAACGAGTTTAAAAATAATTCTTTCGTTAATGTCTTCAAATAATGGCAAACCTTTTCCTGCAACAACCGGATAAATGCAAAGTTGGAATTCATCAATCAAATTAAGGTTTAACAGCTGTATAATTAAACTGCGACTACCAACAAAAATATCTTTACCTGTTTGTTGCTTCAGTTCTAAAACTTCATCTTTTAAGTCACGTTTTGCTAATGTTGCACTTTCCCAATCAACATTTTTAATCGTGTGGGAAAACACTATTTTCGGAATTTTGTCTATAGCCTGAGCAAAGTCATTCATCGATTTTTCTTCGGAAGGATTTTCCAAAAGGCTTCGCCAAAATTCCATAAGTTGATAGGTAGTCCTGCCATAAAGAATTGCGTCTCCCTGACCTAAAAGTTCGGTATAATGTTGATGTATTTCTTCATCGGGTAGACCAGCAGTATGGTCGCAAAACCCGTCAAGTGTCATATTTAATGCTGCAATTAGTTTTCTCATACTATTTGGAAAAGAGGTTCTGTATTATTTTTCTAATGAATTTTATCATTGATCAGCGATTTGTGATAATGAAGCACAGCGGTATTGGTCATTTACAATAATAAATATTTCGTTCTTCCATCAACTACAAAATAGTCATAAAATCATACTCCAATAGATTTTTAATTCCAAATTAATTTAAAGAAGTATGCACCACTTTTAACTTTCTTTAAGACTTGGTGAGTTGGTTCAATTGTAAACATATTTCCTAAGTTGTTGTCAGTTTATTTTTTTTTTCGCTAGCAGTTAACTTATATTTTTTGATGGCAGGAGTTTTTTATTTTATAAATTCAATATCCCTCTCAGGCACAAAGCCTTTCACAAATATGAACACAAGCACGGGGACCAGCCATAATCCAATTAAAGAGTACCAATCGGAGATTACATTTTCACTATCTGAAAGTATTATTCCGTTTCCAAGTGGTCCATTCGAAAAGCTAGAGTTAAAAGTAAAATTCCATCCTAAATGAAGCCCAATAGGCATTGCAATAGATTCAGTTTTTGAAAATGCTAAAGCCCAAGCATATCCCATTAAACCCGTTCCAATAAAAACGAAAAACATTGGAATCATATTTCCAAATATTCCAAATGAGAACCAATGATAAATTCCAAAAGCGATTGCAGAAATAATTATGCCTTTTGATACTCCGAATTTCTTTATAAAAATGAATAGGATTGCACCACGAAACACCAACTCTTCTGTTATGACCGATATTGAATCCCAATAAAACATATTAAATATCAATTTTCCGTTTATTTTCTAATTTATTGACCATTCGGAGGATTTTAAAAAGGCTTCTAACAACTGAACGCCAACACAAAGAATTGCTGTTAACAAAAATCCAATTCCAAATTGTTGAAACCTTTTCGAAATTGGAATTAACCCAAGAGCTAAAATTGATTTCTTTTCGATTAGATAAAGTAGTATCCAAGAAATAGCAACAGCTACTAATATTCCTGCCATTTATTTTTTTTGGTTAATTTACAGCTATTGGTTTTGGTTAAGACAAGCCGAGTGGGTTAGGGCCGCGTTCAACTCGGTTTAATTGTTTTGTTACTGTTCTCTAAAATAGCATTTTTCACTTGAATGCCTGGTATATCTCCTAATTAAGTATGTTGCCACTGCCTTTTTATTATCAGCCATTAAATAATTTATTTTTTTTGATCCTAATTCCTCGATTTATTTTAGAAACAGATAGGACTGAGGGAATATCAGTTGTCCATTTATTAAGCTTTAAAATAATTAATATTATTTCAAATCTAGAGACTATGCCTAAAACAACACATATGTTAAAAGGAAGATAACTTGTTCCGTTAAGAACTAAATCAATTAGAAAACCAAGGAGCGTCAATGTCCATAATTTTGCTAGAATGGAATGTGTTGCAATTGATTTTTTAAATTTGAAGTAACTGATAATATAGCATAAAATCTCAAGAGAAACTATAATAGCGATCCAGTTAATATGTTCTTTTATAAATTCGATATTCAAATAGAATATCGAACCAATTACAATCAACCAAAAAAATTGGTCAACATTAGAATCCCAGATCCGTAATTTCTCGGTGGATACATTTAGCTTTCTAGCGATTATTCCGTCAAATATATCAGTGATTAAACCCAGGATCATTAAAATCACAATCCAAATTGAATAATTTTCAATTTTATATAAAGCTAAAATTCCGATTATAATTCCAATCAATATTCTGCTATATATAAGTAAAAACGGAATATTCTTCATTTTTCGGTTTTGCTGGTGGGAAAAGGTTTTATGCCGGGTTCCAAATATCCAGTTTCAGAATTAATTTTACAAAGTTTTTGAAATCTGAAAAAATTCGGACTGAACAAAATAAAAAAAGCCTCTCATTTTTGAGAAGCTTTAGCTTTAGAATGACAGGATAATAATGTATAATTTCTAATATTCATTTTTCAAATCGTTTCTTCATAGCATATCTTCATTTTCTATTCGTCTAATAATCGCCTGTGATAATTTATCTGGCCAAGATGATAAGATAAATGCGTTGCAAGGTGAACCAGGAAATAATATGTAGAAGTTTTTTGTTCAAAAATTAAAATTGGGTATTCCTCCTCAAGTTTGTCATTCGTGATATTCTCCAGAGTATTGTCAAGCATTAACCTTGTCTTATCAATTTCCTTCAATAGATCTGCCCTGGGAATATTTATGGCTGAAAATTCGATCTCTCTGTGTCTGATGTAGCCTGTGTTTCCCAGTTGAGTTCCAATAAACCAGTTGAGATTACCAATTAAATGTAGACATAAATTTCCAGCAGAATTGGTGATGCTTTTATCTACACGCCAAATATGTTTTTCGTTTTTATATGTTTCAATTTCAGATTTAAGTTTTTTCAAATCTCTTTCAAACAATAATTTCAAGGTTTCTGTCAGCATTTTTTAGTTTTTAAATTTTATAGAACATCTCAGCTATATGTAGTGGTGAGAAAAACCAATTAGTTAGCTATTGAGGCGTTTGTTTTTAATCTTAAAATTCGTCTAAACTATTTATTACAAATTTTCGGGATTCCTCACCGTCAAGCATATTAGTTTAAAATTTGTTTTCATATTTCTTTTATAGGTATTTAAATTACCGCTAACAGTCTTGTTGAAGGCAGGTAACTTAGGTAAGGTTCACCTTATTTTCGGTTTATTTGTTTTTTAACATACTACCTAAAATAGTCTTTTTTACTCAATTGCCTTCTTATTCCAGGTAAAGATGTTGGTGCCTATTTTTAGTTTGTTTCTAGTTTCATTGCTTTATAATGCAAATTCAACTTATCTATTACAGACCTTCCAAATAAAACAAATCCAATAATTAACCATGAATAAAACACTCCAGTTGCTGATAGGGAAATATTTGTAAAATGTAAATCAATATTGTTATATGTAGGTAATCCGAAATGTGTTGTGGGTGATAGTATTTCAATGCCTTTGTAATGGTATAAAGTCATTCCTTGATTGTATAAAAAGAGTAAAGGGATAATTAATAATAAGAGGTATTTTCTTTTCTTAACTGCTAAAAAAATAATAATTACTAGCGTAATGAAGATTGATATGTAAGCGAAATAAATTTGTCTTCTATTCGAGTCAAAATCAGGAATGTTGAAATCGGAAGAGGGAGAATAAAATGAGTCAGCAATATCTGCATTAAGGGGTTCAAATCGTATTAATGCCATTTTTCCTTCTTTCTCCGTAACTTGAAGAAGATAGGAAAATTCTCTATTATCCTTGAATGTTACCCAAAATTTTAAAAGATACTCAGAATTATCCCTATATCTGTTTATCAAACTGGCTTCACGTAGAGATATATTATGCTCGGCACCTTTCCAAATTATTGAGTTTGAATTAAATTTTTTTTTGTACTCTTTTGAAACGCTGGAATGGAAATATGAATTAGTAAAATTAGTAAGTGGATTAGTGAGATTATTTAGTGGATACGAATTAATACTTGCGTCAATAGCCTTTTCTGAAAACTGTATTATTTCTTTAGGCACTATGTCATCTTTTTTGGAACAAGAAGTGAATTGGAATGCTAAAAGAATAAATAATGTGATTTTCCTCATAATAAACTTGTTTGATTTTACTGGTATAATCTAAAAAGTACGCCCTTTTATTTTTATTATTCACTCTCAAATGTAACTGTTTCTACCAGAGGAGCTAAGGACTTTATAGGCTTAGCTGTTTGTGTACAATCTCGTTCATTCAAACCTTGCATTATTGTGCCTTTCTTCTCAATTCAGAAGAAAATTTTAACTTCAGTTGGATTTACGGAAGCTTTAGAATTAATTTCCTTACCGGTATCGCTTAATCCATAAAGAGCAATCAATGCAACTATAGTTGTGCTTTCAAAGAATAATTAGAATGCGTTGCTGTTTAAAGAATTTAATGTTTACAAAGATTGTTTTAGGCTTTTATCCGTATTTCTTGAATTTCTTCTCTTGGTTATAATTTGCTTTTTGTAGTAATTGTGATTATTGAAAAATTTGCAATTGGATTTTCAAGTTCTGAGCTATTGTTACTTAGTATCTAAGATAGTACTTTTTACCAGAATGCCCGCTATTGGCGCTTAACCGAAATTTGTTTAATTTTTCCCAAAAGTATTTTCGAGCCTATCAATTATTTGAAAAGATTTTTTTTAGTAATACTGCAATTCAAATTCGGCAATAAACAAGCTTAAATATTTTGCGACTCTTTTCTTAGTTAAATAACAGTAATCAGATAATTCGCTTGTCATTCTGAATTCATTTACGAACATTCCACATTGACTTCATTTCAAATACTTTTAATTTATTAATAAAAGGACCGTATTTATCTGATTCAAAGTAAAGTCCGTCGTTTTTATTTAGACTGCTTATTTGCTTCACAATATATCTAGCACCATTATTAATAAAAATTTCAGCAATAGATTTATCAATCAAGATTTCCATTTCGTTTTCTGCGTCTGGAAAATCATCAGAAAAAAGGTTTAAAAGCTCTTTTCCCTGGTAATAAAGCCTTATAGATTGACCTTTGTCCAGAGTAAAGTTTATCTTAACATGAAGTGGCTGGGGTCTTATTTGTTGAAGTTTCTTGTTTGCTTCATTAGATGTGAGTGCAGTCCAATTGTATTCACGTTTGTGTAATAGTTCGATTTCTTTTATTGGATTCGCTATGAGCTTAATTCCCTCTCCTGTAGTTTTAAGACTAAATTCTGTTGGAAACAACATCATTTGTGTAAATGGCATTCCTATTAAAGATCACCTCCTCTAAACAGACCAATCCAGTTATTTCAGAACAAAGTATTTCAAAATACTGTAATTCTCTTTTGTTATCAATTTGATCAATACACGGAAATCTTTGCTTCAAGGAAAAATTAAACTTAAACTTTTCTGTCGAAAAAAACTAGGATGTTTATTAAAGCTTCCTTCAATATATCATAATCACTTTTTATATGGCTAGAAACAATATTATATTTACTAATTGCATCTTTGTCAATATTTATCTCAATGTATTATTACCAATAGATTCCTTTTCTTTTGTTGCTTTTTTCGCAACAAAACGCAAAATGGTGTAGGAATAAGCTGGAAAGCTATAATTGAAGGAATCTGCTGGGGAATCTATGTTGTTTTCAATTGTTTTATACTTTTCAGGTAAACTTGGTGTATTTTCTGAAGCAAGTGGACCTGATAACGTATAACTAGTTATGTTGCTGTTTGAAGAACTAAAACCATCTATAGATAGAAGTGTCGGTTTCACTGTTCCCTCAATATTAACAACATGTATTGCAAGTGTATCGCCGTTTATGCTGCGAGTAGCAGTAATATCAAGTCCAGTAATTTTTCCCGAAGATACTAATAATGGCAGGTGGTTCGCAGATGCCATTTGTTGTGCATAGTATGGAGGCATACCCCATACTTGGTTAGGAGTGAAAAATATTTGCCCTTGATCCCATCCATTGTCATTTTGCATGTAGGGTTGAAGCGCATTTGCGGGACACGAGGTAAGAAGGAAATCACCATGTCGGCGAACTGCATTCAGTGTAGTGGCATGACCTAACGCACGTTGCATATTGTGCAGGTTTCCGTTTTCTTCGAATATTGCGCATTTTAAGGTGGTATTTGGGTCCCAATTGAGGAAATAGTTTTGCATATCGGTTAGTTCCTTGTCTATGTTTGTTCCTGAGTTAGCATCATCTGCCCATGGATGGTAATCCCAATACGATGCCTTCCCATTCATGGCATTAAAAACAGCTGGCATATTGGGAGAACCAGGGCGCCACCAGGCAGAACAAATAAACTTAATGGAGGAATCTTTAGCATGCATAGCATCATACAATGCATTGAAACGTTGAATGTAATGCATATATGTATTTAGATCGTCGCCTTCAAATAATACCTCCTCGTTTCCAATTTCAATGTATTTAACGTTGTAGGGCTCTGGATGGCCGTTTGCTGCTCGCTTAGCTCCCCATGTCGTTGATTTGTCGCCATTAAGGTATTCAACCATATCAGCTGCATCCTGGGCAGTTTCTTCAATGTTAATAGCAAAGGCTGCAGTAAAGCCAGCTTTCTCGCAATATTTTAGGAAGTCCTCAATACCAAAACCGTTGGTTGAATATCTATTCCAATGGCCAGTATAAGGTGGACGCTTGTCAGGATCTCCAATCATTTTCTTAAAACGGTATTCAGGAGCATTTACCATCGTACCTCCGTACCTTAGGAAGTTCAATCCCTGATTTACCATAGCATTTCCAATGTCAGCCCTTACTGGTACACCCATGAATTGCTGCTCTCCAGTTTGTGAAAGAACTACCTGGTCCACCCAAATTTTCCCAGGGGAGTCAATTAATACTACAAACCTTGCTTTTGCATCGGATGAAGTAGAGGTAAGGAAAAAGGGGTATTTTTTCCAATTTTCTGTTACATTATTAATGGTTTGCGATGCATAAGTAACATTACCATCAGCGCTTTGCAATGCAACAGTGACTGGACCTGTAAATTCTTTTGACCTCAAGTACAACCTGCCTTGAAATACCTGGTTTTTATTAACAGCTATTCCCCAACGGTTCAGGCTAAGGTTTGCAATACCTGCTTTGCCGGTTCCATTTATATATTGTATCGATTGAGAATTAGTACCATTGAATGGATTTTCTGTATCAACAGCATACACAATATTGTCGGTAATGTTTTTAACCATATCCCACTGGCTGCTGATAAACGATGGGGTGGCTATTTTAAAAGTAGTCGAAATGAAGTCGGAAGAATTAAAAGCTTTCAAGTTTTTGAAAGTAACATCGGCGTTCCAAGTTCTTAAACCGAAAGTGCCTGAGGTTATAGGGCTGTTAGAATCGGTATAATTTATAGCAGGCGTAGTTTCCTTATTTATATACACAAGAATTTGCGAGCCTTTCATTTCAATTTTTAGTTTTGTCCATTCGTAAGGGTTGAATGTAACATCTACCTCTTGTAGAAAAGTATAATTGTGCTGGTGTTTGCCTAATCGAAGGCGTTTGCCATTACGCAAAAGAGAGATTTCGTAGCCATTGAAATTATCGGCGCCAATGCCCGTATCTGAAACATGGAAAATTAAACCCGCGCTCTCTCCTAATACCCCGGTGAATTTGATATCTACTTCGGCGCTGCCTTCGGAAAAAGGATGAGCAGTACTTATTAGTTTTGCTCCAGCCCATGATTTAACTGAAACACCCCCATCCATAAGTCCCCATTGTCCTTCGTATTTCGAGAAACCGGCAAACTCAATTTTTGAGGCTGGTTCTTCAAAGCTTTCTCCAAAAATCTTTTGGTCGTATAGGCCGCCATAGATTTCGTGGTTTACATCTTCAATACACGAACCGTACATATTTGTTGGCAGACTTTTTAGTATTTTCGAAGCATCAACAGTAAGTTTTGGGGTTTGAGAGTAACACAATACGCCTATACTCATTGAAATCATCAGCACAAATAGCTTCTTTCCTGTGATAAAAAATAATTGTAATTTCATAACCTCTTTGTTCGTTTTTTTTGTGAGTATTTTTTAATCAAATAATATTTCACATTGCAAATATATTAAAATTCATCAAACTGGTACGAACTGGTATGTTTTTTGTTTAAAATTTATTTTAATATTTTTACGAACCAGCTCGACCAAGTAAAGTGAAACGTTTATAAATGATGAAAAAAAACCAATCGAAATACAAACTGATTGTAGACCACGTGATTGATGGCATAAACAATGAAACTTTGAAGAAAGGAGATTGGATACCGTCGATAAACGAATTCAGGAAAAAATATAACCTTTCGCGCGATACCGTTTTTGCCGGATTGAGCAAACTTAAAGCCAAAGGCATTATCGAATCGAACCCAGGTGTTGGATATTTTGTAATGAGTACCAAAACAGAGTTCAAGCACAAGATATTCTTACTTTTTAACGAAATCAATATTTTTAAGGAAGACCTATATAATTCCTTTATCGAGGCTATTGGAACAACGATTTCAGTCGATTTGTATTTTCATAATTATAACCGTAACGTCTTTGAAACCCTTATTAATGAGGCAAATCACAAATACACAACTTATATAATTATGTCGGGGAAATTCATGGGTATTGAGCCATTATTAAGCTCACTTTCGGGAAGGGTATTTTTACTCGACCACTTTCATCCGCAACTTAAAGGCAAGTATTCGTCTGTATCACAAAATTTTGAGAAAGATACCTATGAGGCATTGGTTTCGGGCTTGGAACTTTTAAAAAATTATAAGCATTTATTTATGGTGCAAAAAGAAGAATTTGAACCCGAAGAAAGGTTTAACGGACTCACTGAATTCTGTAAGCAATATAATTTTCGCTATGACTATATAGCCACCGTCAAAAACCGTCCTATTGCCAAAGGTGAAGTTTACCTTGTAGTCAATGACCGTGACTTGGTGTGCCTGCTAAAACAGGCTGACGCTCAAAACATGACACCAGGAAGGGAATTTGGTATAATATCTTACAACGATACGGTTTTAAAGGAAGTACTGGCTGGTGGAATCACCACTCTTTCTACTGATTTTAAACAAATGGGCAAAACTATGGCTTCACTCATCAACAAGAAGAAATGCGAAACCATCGATAATCCTTGGAAATTAAATATAAGGAACTCTTTATGAATTATGTTTGTACCATTTTACTTTTTTAATTTTAAAAATTCTGCCCATACTCAATTTATAACCTTTTAATAGTTAATAAAGCTTCTTTCCAACATAAATATATTAAACGAATAATCCACTTTTTTTTCCAGTGATAATTCTTCGGTTTCCGAAAATCAATGTGGGTTATAAAACAACTAACGTAAAGGTTTCTACTAGATATTTTCAGTATAAACACATAACATGAACGCCGTTACTATAATAGCAGGCTAGATGATCTAAAAATTAGTCTTATAAGCATTGTAATTGGCACAACCGTGCGGTCAGTAATATAACAACGGCGCTTAATTGGCAGTTACAATCACGGTTGCCGCAGTTGCCAAAACTATTTTGTAGGTGAAATTCAACTAAGACAAGGTAATTAGCCATTATAACAGCGGCGGTTAGTAATTTTTGGAAACACCGGACTAAAACGATCCCTCTACGTGGGCAAATTTAGCGGCATCATCAGGAACTTTAATTTACTGCCATTCCGGGCGAACTGACCCAGAAGATATCAAGGTTGGTTTTGTCACGGGCTATAATTTCATCATAGCTAAATTTAAGCCTTCTTCCATCCTCATTTTCTCCACTCCTGGTTTCGTGGTTCTTTCTTCAGGCCTTTTTTGAAAATCACGAATATTTAATATTTTGTGACCTTTATGTGATATTCAGTAATTAACTTTGAGCACTTAGAAGCATATCCTATGGAAAAAGTTTTAATTATTGAGGACGATCAGAATATTGCCGACTTAATAGGAATTCACTTGTCAGATCTTGAATTCGATGTAGACAAAGCTTTTGATGGAAAGGAAGGCTTATTCAAAGCTTTGAGTAATTCCTATAAAATAATTATCCTTGATATTAGACTCCCGGGATTAGATGGGCTTGAGATTTGCAAGAGAATAAGGCTTGAAAAAAATCAAACACCCATTTTAATGGTAACTTCCAAATCGGAGGAAATTGACAAAATCGTTGGACTTGAACTTGGTGCCGATGATTATATTACCAAACCATTTAGCATTCGTGAATTAATAGCCCGGGTAAAGGCTATTTTACGACGATCTGAGATTGCACAGCAAACTGATCCAACGGAAATGATCAAGGAAATTAAGTGCGATGGACTTTACATAAACATTACCCAAAGAATTGTTGAAGCACATGGTAAACGCATTGAGCTTTCACCCAAAGAATTCGACCTGCTCATTTTATTCGCGTCACACAAGGGAAGAACATTTACACGTGTTAGCCTTCTTGAACAGGTATGGGGATATCAGTTTGAGGGCTATGAGCATACGGTTAACTCTCATATAAACCGATTGCGTTCAAAAATTGAAAATAATCCTAATGAACCAGAATTCATCCTCACTACATGGGGTGTGGGTTATAGGTTCAGGGAAGAATAAAAGATTGTATCTCAAAATAGAAGGACCATGGCAAGCAAACAAAATATGATATTTAGTACTCTTTACTGGAAAATATCAACCATTTTTATTCTTGTGCTAGTAGTTTTTGCAGGCATTACCTTATATATCTCCATTCACTCGGCACGCAACTATGCTATTGAAGTAAACCAAAAGTTGAATTGGGACCTTGCCCGGAGTACTGTTGATGTAATCAAACCGGAATTTAAAAATGGGATTGTAAACAAGGAAAATGTTGATGATATTATGCATTCCATGATGGTTATCAACCCCAGTGTCGAGGTTTATTTACTCAACCCTAAGGGAAAAATTTTAAACTATATGGCTCCCAAAAAGGTGGTGAAGTTAGAAGAGGTTTCCATGGCACCAATAGAGCAATTTTTAAATGATAAGAAACAAAATCTTATTATGGGTGATGATCCACGGAATCCTAATGAAAAGAAAACATTTTCAGTAGCCCGTGTTGAAGATAATAACGTTCTAACAGGCTATATTTATATTGTTCTTGCTAGCCAGGAATACATCTCCGCTGAGCAAATGGTAATTGGAAGCTATATCCTTGGCCTCACCATTCGCTCAATAATTATCATTTTAATTGTATCTGCAATTGTTGGACTTTTATTTATCTGGTTTATCACCAAAAAACTGAATGTTATTATTGTTGGCATACAGCAATTCAAATCAGGAAATTTTAATGCCCGGATTCCCGTAAAAAAAAATGATGAAATCGAGAATATTGGGTTGGTGTTTAATGAGATGGCAGACACGATTGCCAATAATATTCGCGAGTTAAAAGAGACTGATGAATTCCGCAAGGAGCTGATCAGTAATGTCTCGCATGATCTTCGCACCCCTATTGCCTCCATACAGGGTTATGCTGAAACCCTCATCTTGAAACGGGACAATATAGACTCGGAAGAGCAGTTAAAATACATCGAAATAATTTACTCCAGCTGTGAGCGGCTTAAAAAGCTTGTCACCGAACTTTTTGAAATATCCAAGCTAGAGAACAATCAGGTTAAATTGAACTTAGAGCCTTTTTCTATATCGGAATTGATATCAGATATCGTTAACAAATACAGGATAATCTCACAAAAGAAAGGGATTAGTCTCAATGTATTTATTCCGAAGGATATTCCCCGGATAGAAGCTGACATTTTACTGATTGATCGTGTTTTGCAGAACCTTATTGATAATGCCATTAAATTTTGCCACGAAAATGATTATATAAATATCGAAATCCATTTGGAAAGTGGCGGAATGGTTGAAGTAAGCATTGTTGATTCCGGAGAAGGCATCAGTGCCGATGAGTTGCCGAACATATTCGAAAGGTATTATAAAGGCAAGAAATATAGTGAAAGTGCCGGTCTGGGACTTGCAATTGTCAAAAAGATAATTGATTTGCACAAGACATATATTCATGTAGAAAGCCTACCCGGAAAAGGAACCTCGTTCAGCTTCCAACTTCCAGTAACTAGAGTGGCCTAAAATAAGTTACAAAAACTTGTATTTTCTGTGATAATTCTGTGATACCTTTTTGGAATATTTATATGATATAAACATATAAAATATATTATCATGAAAGCGAAAACAAAAATATTACTTATGGTTTTAATGACCATCTTTTTTGCCTGTAATACAGACGACGATATTATGCTTCCTACTCCCAATGATCCAAATACGGCAGAGAAAGTATCCGTTGACCGTTTCAGCCCTGCTGCGGGTCATCTATTCCTTCGCAATGAGACCAATGGGCTTCCCGGAGCAAATGAGGCCATCAATTTCGACCAAGGACCGTTTATTACACAGGGGCTGGGGCCAGACGGACAGCTTGTTAAATATTACAATTTTGATGTGCTGCCAACGATGTCAGCTCCAATATTTGTTTTGTTCAAGGAAGGAGAGGATATGCCTGTTCCCGGACAATTGAATATTATTGATGTTATCCCGGGTGATGCAAACTACAATGATTTTTGGCATGTACATAAAGTTACCGTGCCAAATTATTATGTAGCCAACACTGTAGCCAGTGTTCAGGAAATCATGGACATGGGATATCCAATTGTTCAGACTGATATGCTTGTAAATTGTCCCGTCGTGCCCGAAGGTTCAACAGCCTCCCTGAGGTTTAATTCAAGTGAACCCACCGGTCTTATTAAGGGTTGGTATAAAGAAAAAGTGGTATTCTATTTCACTTTTGAAGAAAAAATGTTAACAGCAACACCAACAACCTCAGGTCATCCTGAAGTACCTATTTCTGAGATTCTAGTAACCTTTAATATTAACCCTGACCAGCCAAATGGTGGCCCAGACTCAGGATTCCTAATGGAAAGTGGCTCTCTGCAAACTCACAATGTAGTTCAGACAATCCCAACAGACTCAGATTATTCCCCGCTATGGGATGTTGATGTCTATGATAATGTTGATTTCGGTAATGTAAATAACTGGGCAACAGCAACGAGTTCGAACATACTGGCAGTAGGGGTTGCCCTGGTAAACTGCCCAGTAGTTTCTGTTCAATAACAAGTTTATAATCTCCGTGCAACCTCTCTGTGGTATCCTGGTAATTTAAATTTCCACAGGGAGAGTGGCACTGAGAATGCAATTACGACTATTGGAGAAGGTAAGCGAGCAATTGAATTATGATAAACGTTAAATTTATTCCATAGGAGAACACAAAATAATAAGTTACGAAAGACATTACTTTTAACCTTTAGACAATAGGTGACAGAATCGGTGAGAATATTCCATAAACTTGCCATTAAACCCAATTGATAGTAAGATAAAGTTACCCTTTAAATACAATGTGTTTATCAATGTTTTCAGCACTTTCATGAAAAAGAGGCAAAATCTATTCAATTTCCGAGAAACCCTTAAGACCTGTCCTTACGGAGTTTCTTTTTTTGATGTGACAATATTAAGAATTATCTAATAACCTATAAACAGACAGACCAATTACCGGGTGTCAGTCAACACAAACTAACAAAAAAAAGCCCCTCAGGTAGAGGGGCTTTTTTTTGTTAGTTTGTTAGTTTGTTAAATGTTATGTGCTGGCTAATAAATATTCATTTTTAATATTCATAATTGTACCTGAACATATAATCTTTGAACCTTGAGTTATATTGAACTCTTGCTTTATTTTGAGTTTTTGATTTAATCCTTTCATCTCTTTTATTTCAATTTCACCATGAACCGTTTCTCCATGTTTAATATTGTTTTTCTGTACAAACTTTATTTTACCACTAATTTTACTCTTCAAATTTGGGAAATCCATAATAAATACCTCGTTTGATCTATATATTATATTTTCTTGAGGTTGCTCAATGAAATTTAATACGGCAACTAAATCCGGGGAACTTTCAAAAAACTCACTATATTTATTAATCAAACTTAGATATTGTTTATACAAATTAGTCGAAATTTTCAAATTGATCTCATTTGATAAGGTTTTCACCTCTTCACTAGAGAGTTTTAGTTGAAGTTTTGGTACAACTCTAATTTTCTCTAGTAGGTTGCAAACTATTTCTTCTAATTTAATCACTAAATCATCGTCAGTTAAAATTATTTGAAGCTCTTTCTGTAATTCATAAATATCATCAAAATTCCAAGTAAAACTTGATACATTTCTAACCAATGAAAGATTACTAAAATCTATACGTCCATTAAAATCTCGACTATGACCAAAGCATGATTTAAAATTTAAATTTTCAAAAATCACTTGAGTTGTACAACCTAAAATAACTTCAATGAACCAAGCTGTAGTTCTTTGAGTATTTGAAGTTGTTTTCTTGAATCTATCGATTTCTTCTAAGATATTTTTTTCTTCGTGGTAGTATGAAATTTTGGGTGTTACAAAGTTATTCGGAAACCCCAATTCGATATACTTAATTTCTCCTAAATCTGTTTTTTCTGATTTTCCAGCTAAGCAATAGCCTAAAACATGTCCAAGTTCATGATAAACAGTAGATTTTATAAATTCTAATTCTTTATCAATATTCATAGCTTTTACCTAAAGTGTTTGTGTATGGTTTCGTTGTGTGAAAATCTGCAAGGATTTTTTCAGAAGTAGGCGAGAACAAGCAACAACTTATAGCCATTGCTGTATAAAGTTTTTCTATTCGTTCTATTTATAAGAATCCGCATATTCCTTCCAATTTTTAAGAGTTTCCTTGTCGACTTGTTCCACTATTACGTTACGCAAATAGTCAATCCTTTTGGAATTTGGCCATTCCTTTGGAATTTTTTCTTTGAACAAAAACTCATCCCACCAAACGAATATTTGTCCAAATAATTCAATTGCAACTTCTTTTTGAACCATTTCATAGTGAATTAATGCCTGAAGTCTTTCAAAAAAACCTTGAACAATCCAAACGTGAGCTAATTCGTTAGGTCGGTCTGGACTTTCGCTAATTTCTTTTAAGTTAATTCCTGGATTTTTCAGTAAATATGTAAATGCTATATCACGAGAACGATAAACTTGTTCGCCATTCCATTCTTTGTGGAGTTCGGCAAGAGTATCATATTTTTTAGCGGAATTATCCTCTTGTTTTTGAATTGCTCGAACTACTGTCGCCAAGTAAATAATAACACCTAAATTTAATAAGGATAACATAGTACCTAAAAGTCCACCGAAGTATGTCGCAAAGAAGGCCCAATCTTCCGGTTTAGCCGAATAAGTAAATTCGTGAAATTGAACGACCCAAAAAATTATCGGAAGTAATAATAATATGCAGCCAACAATATAAAAAGCCGTAAATCGTTGCTGAACTATTTTTTTTGATTTGTCGGAAAATGACTCGACTTTTTTTTTATCAGGTTTTTTCATCAAATACCCTATTGATTTACTACACTTGTTATATCAAGACCAATGTAATCTTTTATCCCTTATTGTTAGGGGATAAACACATCTTTTCATAGGTCAAACTTTTACCACAAGTACATTATTTTGCACAAGGAATTTACGTGTCAAACAATCAGAATAAATTGAACTGAAGTACAAATGAAAGTCATTTTGCGGGGAAAGTGTGCCCCCCTATACAAACCAAAAAACCCTGATAATCAACAGATTAACAGGGTTTAAAGTACTCGGAGCGGGACTTGAACCCGCACGACCGTTGCGGATCATTGGATTTTAAGTCCAACGTGTCTACCAATTCCACCATCCGAGCATAGACATTTATAATGAGCGAAAAACAGTCCCGAAGCTTCGGGAGAACCCGCGACTTCAAGAATTTCTCTCTCTCTTTCAGAGCGAAAAACGGGATTCGAACCCGCGACCTCCACCTTGGCAAGGTGGCGCTCTACCAGCTGAGCTATTTTCGCGTATATTAAGAACTTAGTTGCCTTTTTACCGGCGTGCAATAACTTATTGCGGTTGCAAATTTAATACAAATCTTAGAATACCAAAGGATTTTCTTCGAAAATTGACGACTTTTCTTCACCGTTTTTCTGGGACAAAAATAACAAAGCCTTAACCCCTTGTTTTCCAGCTTCGCAAAAATTTATTTGGGAAAATATTTATTTCAATTATCCTGAAAATGGAATTTGGAATTTGGAATTTTCAACCCGCTACACCTTTGTCTTTTGTTTACTGGAAAGCATGCGTTTGATCTCGTTCAACTTCATCAATGCTTCCACCGGGGTAAGTGTATCAATATCAATATTCAACAATTCTTCTTTCAATTCTTCCAGCAACGGATCGTCCAGGTTAAAGAAACTCAATTGCAGTTCATTTTCTGCTGAATTTTTTAAGATCTTCCCCGAGTCTTGCATCTGATGGGATTTTTCCAGCTTCTTTAAGATCTTATTGGCGCGATTGATCACCATTTGCGGCATTCCGGCCATCTTTGCCACGTGGATCCCAAAACTGTGCGCACTCCCGCCCGGAACAAGCTTACGAAGGAACAACACCGTATCTTTTAATTCCTTGACAGAAACATTGTAATTCTTGATCCTTTTGAAGGTTTCCCCCATTTCGTTCAATTCGTGATAATGGGTCGCAAACAGGGTTTTTGGGGAAGCCGGATGTTCATGCAGATATTCTGTAATGGCCCAGGCAATGGAAATCCCGTCATAAGTACTGGTACCACGGCCAATTTCATCCAGCAAGACCAGGCTCCGGTCGGAAATATTGTTCAAAATACTCGCAGTTTCATTCATTTCCACCATAAAGGTAGATTCGCCCATGGAAATATTGTCACTGGCCCCTACCCTGGTAAAGATCTTATCCACCAAGCCGATCCTCGCTTGTTTGGCGGGTACAAAACTACCCATTTGTGCCAATAACACAATAAGTGCCGTCTGGCGTAAAATAGCCGATTTCCCACTCATGTTGGGCCCGGTTATCATAATGATTTGTTGGGACTC
>Ga0307486_1000259_pt1 | contig 52603 bp, 46 predicted proteins | sample CBIW02metaG_FD_203663 | JGI IMG/M metagenome (GOLD analysis project Ga0307486, IMG submission 203663) | Sea-ice brine microbial communities from Beaufort Sea near Barrow, Alaska, United States - CBIW 0.2 | ecosystem: Environmental > Aquatic > Marine > Coastal | place: USA: Alaska | collected... | reverse complement strand
CAGCACTCCGGCGAGGCGCGTAGCACTCGCATCGGTCGGATACTCTTCGCTTTCTGCCAGCCACCGGCGAACCGTAGTTACCGTTTGGTCGGCAATCTGCTGGTGTGACGCATCGAGGTTGTCGGTAAAAGTTGACATGCTCACGAGAATAGGCCTCCGAACGGGGTAATGGCTGGAACTCTCAGTCTGAACCCCCAACTGCCTTTAGCAAAAGCGACGGAATTCGCACGGTATCAGTTAGAATAAGTTAACGATTGGACGGTGCATGCTCGACATCCGACGACTACGACTTTTGCGCGAACTCAAACTGCGCGGCACCATCGCTGCCGTAGCCAGCGCGCTCAGCTATACGCCATCCGCAGTGTCCCAACAATTGGCCCTTCTCGAGGAGGAAGCGCGGGTTCCGCTGCTCGTAAAAGCGGGCAGGCGAGTGCAACTCACCCCCGAAGCGGAGCTCCTTGTTGAGCACACCGTTGTACTGCTTGAGCGCCTCGAATTCATGGAAGCTGAGATCCATTCCTCTCTCACTGAGGTGCGCGGAACCGTGCGCCTAGCAGTGTTCCAGTCAGCCGCGCTCGGCATCATCCCTCAAGCGCTCAGCGTGATCGCTAACGAGCACCCCCAATTGCGCATCGAAATGACCCAACGCGAACCCGAAAGCGCACTCTTCGAAACCTGGACCCGGGAGTTCGACCTCGTGATCGCCGAGCAGTACCCCGGGCACGCAGCACCGCGGCATCCCGACCTCGACATGATCCCTCTTTATGCCGACGAACTCTCCCTCGCCGTGCCCGCAGGCAGCGGAATTAGCAGCCTCTCCGACGCCGCCAGAAGCGACTGGGTGATGGAGCCACGCGGCACCGCCTCCAGGCACTGGGCAGAGCAACAGTGCCGACGGGCCGGAATCGAACCAGACGTACGCTTCGAAACCGCCGACCTTCAGGCCCACATCCGTCTCGTCGAATCGGGCCACGCCACCGCGATCCTGCCCGGCCTCGTGTGGGGCAGCCGCACACCAACCGTCGAACTACGACCGATGCCTGGCTTGCCTCGGCGAACAGTGTTCACCTCCGTGCGCGATTCGAGTGTCAGCAGGCCCTCGATCGTTGCCTGCCGTGTTGCTCTCGAACAGGTGGTTCAATCGTTCGCCGTCGACTAGACAGCCAACCGAGGGCACAAATTCGCGACCCGAATGTGCTGCAGCTAGGCACCTTATTCACACAGGCACCTTGGACACACAGACGAGGCGGGCCACACCCGAAGGTGCAACCCGCCTCGCGCGAAGCTCAGACAATCAATTAGTCGTCAGTGCCGTCTTCGACCTCGACGCCATTCACGTCGTCGCTGGTGTCTTCATTCTGCTCGCCAGCGCCGTCGTTGGGGCCCTCTTGGACCTCAACACCGTTGACATCGTCACTCGCGTCTTCAACCTCGACAGCGTCTTCAACCTCGACAGCGTCAACGTCATCGGCGGTCTCGCCGTCGTTGGTGCCATCCTCGATGCCAGTGTCGGAGTGCTGCACCTGGTTGGTGGGTGCTGGAACCTGTGCCGCTGCGGTGAGCGACGCGCCTCCGGCGAGCGCGAGCACGATTGCGAGCCCAGCGCCGCCAATTGCCTTTGTCTTCTTCTCCATGAGTTAGTCCTTTCGTTGGTGTGGGCAGCAGTGCTGCGGCCACATAACAACGGTACGAATTGGCGCGTGAGATCAAGATGAGAGCCGCAAAATCGTGCCGGTCAGCACGGTGAACTCACGGCTGGGATCAGCGCAGCGGGATCCGCAGAGTCGCCACAGTGCCGACACCCGGCTCTGAGCGGATGCCCAGGCTTCCCCCATGAGCGCGGGCGATCTCGTCAACCAGCGCAAGCCCGAGACCGTGTCCCTCTCGGCTGCGCGCTGCCTCAGCGCGCCAGAAACGGTCGCGGGCGTGCGCGAGTTCGGCACGCGACATCCCCATGCCCTCGTCGTGAACCTCGACTGTGGCGTTTGTGCCGAGCACCCGGATGCTCACCCGCACCGCATCGTCGACGGCACTGAACTTGCGCGCATTGTCGATGAGATTGCTGATCGCTCGGCTCAGCAGCTCTTCGCTGCCGCGGATGCGCACACCGTCGGCGCCACCACCAACGCCGCCGCCAAGCTCACCCGCTGGCGGATCGATGACGATCGGTGCGAGCGCGGGTTGCCGTGCGGATGCCTCGGCTGCGGCATCCGACACCAATGTATGGAGCTCGACCTCGGTGAAGCCTAGGGCTAGCTCGCTCGATTCGCCTCGCGAAAGCAGGAGGAGGTCATTGGTGAGCCGCACCAAGCCAGCAGTTGCGTGGGCTGCGATGCGGATGGCCCGTTCGTATTCGGCGGGCGTTCGCGAACGGGTGAGCGCGAGTTCGAGTTCGCCCTGAATGACAGCGAGCGGCGTGCGCATCTCGTGCGATGCGCCATCCACAAACCGCTGCTGGAGTTCGTAACTGCGACGCACCGGGGCCATCGCCGCACGGGCCATCAGCCAACTCGTGATCGGCACGACCAGCAGCAGGCCGGCATAGATGACGACCAGAGCATTCCGCAGCGTCGCGAAGCTCTGCTCGGCGCTCGCTAAACCTCCCTCACCCTGTACCTCGGCAGTGTCAAAGTCGAAGGTGCCGGTGACATAGAAATACACAGCGAGAGCGAACGCCCCAAAGAGCACCAGCTGCACCGCGGTATAGGCGAGCGTTAGGCGGCGAATCGCGCGGCGAAAGATCATTCGTTCTCTCCTCGTTTCTCGGCCGACTCCGCGTGTTCAATCACGTAGCCCGACCCCCGCCGCGTCTCGATCACATCCGGCTCACCCGCGGCGGTGAGCTTCTGACGCAGGTAGCGAATGTAGGTCTGCACGACGTTACTGAAACCCTCGTAGTTGCTGTCCCACGCATGATCAATGAGCTCGGTGCTGCTCACGATGCGCCCGGCATTGCGCATCAGGTATTCGAGTACCGCGAATTCCTTCGCAGTGAGCTGGATGCGCCGGCCGTCGCGCTCGGCGGTGCGGGTGGATGCGTCAAGGGCGACCCCGCGCACCGACAACACTGGGGCCTGCGCTTGCGGTGAGCGACGCAGCAACGCGCGCACCCTGGCGAGCAACTCCACAAGGTGGAATGGCTTCACGAGGTAGTCATCCGCGCCCGCATCGAGTCCGTCAACTTTGGTGCGCATACCGTCGAGCGCGGTGAGCATCAGTATCGGCACGTTGGTGTCGAGTTCGCGGATGCGGCGGCACACCGCCATGCCTGCCAGTTCGTCGGCGGCGACACCGAGCCCGGGAAGCATCAGATCGAGCACCACAAGGTCGTAGGTAACGTCGACCTCGAACGCCTCGATTCCTCCAGGCGCATCGTGGGCGATGTGGGTCGCGTACCCGGCCTCGCCGAGGCTGCGACGAATGACATCGGCGAGGCGCACGTCATCCTCGATGATCAACACCTTCATACCGACCCCCTCTCCCTGAGGCTACCGCGGCCGGAATGAGATCAACGTGAGAGCGATCTTGACGGACTTGGCGTGGCGGCGCTTACTCCCAGACGCTTGGCGCTTCGGCGCGACTGACGGGCAGCGCGACGTGATCGGCCCACTCCTGAACCCACTCGGGCATTTCGGGTGCTGGGGAATCCCATCCAATGGTTTCAAGCAGTTCAGTGACGCTGACGGTTCCGCCCGACCGCTTAAGGAAGCGGGCGCGGGTCATGGCCTGGGCGTAGATCTGACCGTCGACGACGAAGCGTTGTTCGACGAAGACGGCTTTCTCGTCATAGCCAACCACGCGCGTTTCGAGGTCGTACTTTTTCCACAGGTCAAGCGACTTGCGAAAGCTGATGGTCTCGTTGGCCATCACCGGGTAGTAACCCTTAGCCGACAGCTTCTGCCACCCACCAGCGCGGATCAGCAGATCCATGCGGCCGATGTCCATGAGCGAGAAGTACACCCCGTTGTTCATGTGGCGAAGCACGTCGATGTCGGTCGGTAGGACCCGGAAGGACATGCTCCCGACATCCCTGACGCCCAACGCCGAACGACGCGTGCTGAGGATGCGGTGCAGGATGGTGCGGAAGATCAGATTCACTCGCCCAGATTAGGTGAATCATGATCGGCTCTGTAAATCGTTTGTAGGGAAGCTCTAGCAAGTTGACCTATTTAGCCCCGGCAAGACGCACAACGGCCTGCACTGGTGCGTGGTCCGACGGCCACCCGCCCTCGTACCGCGTGACGTTGATGCCGGCTTGCACCGCGGTGATTCCGGGCGTTGCGAGAATCCAGTCAATACGTTTGCGGTCATGCCTCGGCGGGCCATAGTTAGGGAACGTTCCCCACACTTGAGTCAGGCGCTCCTCGGCCGCATCCCAAGTGTCGAACAGCAAGCCGTGACCGGTGAGCTGATCGTAAGGGTCGGTGTCAGCATCCGTGTTGAAATCGCCGGTCATGATCGTGGGATGCGGTGTCGCCTGCACAATGCTTCTCAGTGCATCGGCAGAACGAAGTCGCGAGAGGCGGGAGCGGTGGTCGAGGTGAGTGTTTACGGCCTGAAATTGGATTCCGGTGGCGAGGTCACGGAAGATCGCCTCCACCACAATTCGAGGGGTTCGGTTGCCCCACGAGGTCGAGCCGGGAACATTCGGAGCATCGGAGAGCGCAGTTTGTCGCCACTCGACTACCTGCAGGCGTCGGGAATCGTAAAAGATGGGGCAGCCTTCGCCACCCGTGTTTTTTTCGCGACCGAATCCGATCGAACGATAGTGCTCCCCCAGCGCCTGGCGCACAAACCGCGCCTGAGTGAAGAGGGCTTCTTGCACTCCGAGCAACGCCGGTTGTTCGGCAGCGAGTAGACGTCTCATCAAAGGCTGACGGTGTGTCCACTGGTCAGGATTTCGCGGCAACAGTTTCGGCAGACGCCTGCGGATGTTGTACGTCATCACGTGCAGACCGGGAGCTTCGACAGGTCCGATCAGAGAGCTACCGCGTGGAGGGAACGCCAGCTCTGGTTCGCGCTCTGGCGCCAGCGCCGAAAAACGTTTCGACCGTGGGGTGGGGCTGCCAGTCATGATTCCAGCTTATGGTGCGGCCTCGCGTTTTGCTGATGATGTTTGCTCGATATGCGCGGTAACGGCACGTGGTCAACAGCGATGTCTCTGCCCGGCCATATTCTGATCGAGACATGTACCTTCTCACCGACATCGCTCTCGTCACGAGCGCCAGCGATCTGACCCAAGCCTCGAACTGTGAGTTCGGCTTTTTGCGCGTGCTCGACAAGCGGTTGGGATGGTCTACCGAGCCGCTGCCCGATGACGACGCGATGCTGATGCGGGCAGCAGAGCTGGGAAACGTTCATGAGGAACGGTTGAGGGATCGCTATCGCGCGGAGTTCGGCGACGCGATGGTCGAGTTCGATAAACCTCCCGGCCGCAGTGCCGACACCCTTCGTGAGTATGCCGCGCGCACCCGTGAGGCCCTGCTGGCCGGTGCCCCCGTCGTTTTTCAGGGGGTGTTTTTTGATGAATCCGATCCCGAGTCGCCGTTCATTGGCTACGCAGACTTTCTCGTCAAGCAGCCAGGCCGCGGCTATCGCGTGGTCGACTCGAAGCTGTCGCGCCATGTGCGCGTCACCGCGCTTCTTCAACTGGCGGCCTATCACGAACAACTTCAGAAGCTCGGCGTTCCCGCAGACGGCACCGTTGAACTGATTCTCGGCAATGACGAATCGGAGACGGCAGACGTCACCGATATCGCCCCGGTCTTTCGGCGCCGTCGGGCCCGCATGCACGCGATCATCACCGAGCATCGCGCCGAACGCAAGCAGGTCGACTGGCACGATGAGCGGTACGCGCGGGATGGCCGTTGCAAGTTCTGCACGGAGCCATCCAAGACTGCTGACGACCTCTTTACGGTGGCGGGGCTGCGCGCGGGCCAGCGCGCAAAGTTCATGGCGGCGGGCATCCGCACCCTCACGAACTTGGCCGAAACACCGGAGCGACCCGACGAACTCGCCATCCCGAAAGCTAGTTTCGCCAAGCTCCACCTTCAGGCAAAACTGCAGCACACCGTCGATCCAACTGACAGTCACGCGATCCCGCCCGTCGTTGTCGTCAATCCGCTGCCGATCGCCAACCTGCCAGCACCGAATCCCGGCGATCTCTTCTTCGACTTCGAGGGTGACCCGATGTATTCCGAGCCGGGAATCGACGGGGTGCCGCGCTGGGGCCTCGACTACCTCTTCGGCTGGGTTGACGCCCAGGGCGATTTCGATTGCCTGTGGGCCCATTCGCACGCCGAGGAACGGATCGCACTGCGGTCATTTCTCGACTTCGTCACCGAGCGCCGCCAACAGCATCCGGGCCTCCACATTTATCACTACGCCAGCTACGAAAAGACTCATCTGCTGAGCATCGTCGCCCGGTATGGCGAGGGTGAGGATGTCGTCGACCAGCTGCTTCGCGACGGCGTGCTCGTCGACCTGTACCCGATCGTGCGGGCCGCGCTGCGCATTGGAACGCGGTCGTATTCGATCAAGAAACTCGAACCGCTCTACATGGGTGTGGCCGAACGAGCCGGGGTGACGAACGCCGCTGACTCCATCGGGGAGTATGTCGAGTCGAGCGTTGAGGCCGCGAACGGCAATCTGCAGCGTGCGACCGAGATCCGCGATGCGATCGCCCGGTACAACGAGTACGACTGCGTTTCGACGCTCAATCTACGCGACTGGCTTCGAGCTCTGCCCGAGGTGCAGGGGGTGAGAGTCGAGCCTGTCGCTGAGGAATTCACGGGCGTACCCTTCGAACCCAGCGCGCTCGATCGTGAGCTGCAAGCCCTCGGCGATGACGCAGAAGAACGAGGCGATCATCCGACCGCCAGCGCGTATCGCATGGCCGCAGCGGCAATTGACTACCACCGGCGCGAGGTCAAAAGTTTTTGGTGGGAGCACTACGACCGCCTCGAGCAACCTTCTGAACTGTGGGAAGACACTCGTGGGGTGTTCATCGTCGACGGGGCAAAGTTGGCTCGTGACTGGCATAAAGAGGGGAGGCAGCGCACCGAACGCCGCCACTTGCACATTCACGGCCAGTGGGCGCCGGGCAGTATCGCACCGCGGCCGGGCGGCGACGTGTTTCTGGTCTACGGCGATCCGCTTCCTTATCGTCCGCCGGGCCATCGTGCCGGCGCGCGCATTGCCCGCGGGGTTCGTTTTTCTGACCCGGCCGAAGATGAGGGTGGCATTTTCGTCATCGAAACCCGGCCTGACGAAATCCCGGCATGGGATGAAATGCCCACGCACGTCACTCCTGGTCCGCCACCCCGAGCGGACAGCATTGTTGCTGCAATCGAGGAGTGGGGCGAGACCGTCGTGGCCGCCGCACCGGAATGGCCCGACGACGCGATGTCGGACCTTCTGCTGCGCAAAGCTCCCGCTGCGGTGAGCGCGCTCGAGCCCATGAAGAGTGCGGATGATGGTGTGCGCGCCGTCATCGCCTCACTTCTTTCGCGGGAGAGCGGCTACCTCGCGGTGCAGGGCCCACCCGGCACGGGCAAGACGTATCTGGCTGCTCATGTAATTCAGGAGCTGGTCGAGAAGCATCACTGGAAGATCGGCATCACGGCGCAGTCGCACAAGGTCGTCGAGAACGTTCTCGACGCGGTGGTTCTTGACGCGAACCTCAACCCGCAGCTCGTCGCGAAGGCGGTGCCGGGAGACTTTGGTGCGGGCTATTACGCCGGTGGTCCGTTTAGCGAGTTGCCGAAGGATGGTCACGCGGGCTTTGCGCGCGAGCACGACTCGACCGGCTACGTCATCGGCGGCACCGCTTGGGATATGACTAATCGCAAACGGGTGCAGGCTGGCCAACTCGACCTTCTTGTTATCGACGAGGCTGGGCAGTTCTCTCTCGCGAACACGATCGGTGTCGCCGCGAGCGCGAAACGCGTCCTGCTCCTCGGCGATCCGCAGCAACTCCCCCAGGTCAGTCAGGGCATCCACCCGGCGCCGGTCGATGGTTCGGCGCTCGGCCACGTGATCGGCGATCTGGCGGTGCTTCCGGATGACTTCGGTTACTTCCTCGAAGAGAGTCGTCGAATGGATGAGGCCGTCACGCGACCCGTCTCGCTGCTTTCCTATGACGGATTGCTGCGGTCGCACGCGTCAACCGAGGGGCGGATGCTCGAGGGTTTCGCCCCCGGCCTGCATTCGGTGCCGACCGCCCACGTCGACAACTCCACGTTCGCCAGTGAAGAAGCGGACCGTGTGGTTGAGCTGGTGAGCCAACACCTCGGCGCACTGTGGACTGCGGAAGCTGGCGGCACGCCGAAGCCTCTCGACGAGGTCGGCATCATCGTGGTGACGCCGTACAACGCCCAAGTGGAAGTGGTCCGTGGCCGTCTCGATGCTGCCGGCTATACCCGAGTCGTCGTGGGCACCGTAGACAAGTTTCAGGGCCGAGAAGCCGTCATCTCGATCGTCAGCCTCGCCGCTTCCAGTGCCGACGATGTGCCCCGCGGTCTCGACTTCCTGCTCTCCCGCAACCGCCTCAACGTGTCAATCTCGCGCGCCCAATGGGTCGCGTATCTCGTCTACTCGCCAGCGTTGCTGGACTCGCTGCCGCAAACCGCGGAAGGGGTAGCGACGCTGAGTCGGTTTATCTCGTTGGTTGAGAGGGCTGCGGTCGCCTAGTGATCCGACCGTTCAGATCGCTCTTTAGCCGCGTCAGTCCGAGGAGGGGACGACACCTGATAGACCCGTCGCCTCTGCCTCTTTCATCATCTTCAGACACTTCGGATAGTTCGTGCAGCCGTAAGATCGCCCGTGCTTGCTCGAGTGTGCCACCCTGGTGCCGTCACCCGGCTCATCGCCCTCGGCTCGTAAGCCATACGAGGTCGTTATAAGTTGCCTCCTTCGAGTGGTCATGCCCACATTCAAACTGGTTCTCACGGATATCTGCGGCAACTGCCTCGACCTTGGCCCTAATTTCAGCCAGAAGCACGTCGTTTACTGGTTCGTTAAGCCCGTCACCCTTCGAATCGAGATTCAACACTTGGATACGGTCTGCCGATTCGCCAGTAAGTTCGCGGTAACCGAGCGCATAGACGCTGAGTTGGTCCCGAGTCACCCCAGTTGCCTGTGACTCCTCCGTTGACTTGAAATCAACAATTGAAGTCTCATTCGTTTCCAGCCGCTTTACTAGATCGATGCGGCCGTTGACGGTGACACCCGGTGCGACGAGCACCTCGATCTGCTTCTCAGAGTGAATTGTGCGGGTTAGGTCGTCACCGTGCTCGACGAAATATCGCCTGATCGCAGAGTTCGCGGCTTTCTGCAATTGCTCGCGGAGCGCTGGATAGGCATATGGCGTGTGAAGGTGACGATTCACTAGATCAGTAGCTTCTTCGGGTTGAGGCACATCGCCTGTGAGCGCGCGCTTATGCATTTCCGCCAACGCATCGTGTAGACCCTTGCCGTATCCGAGGGCTTCGTGAATTGGTGGATTGAAGCCATACATGAATCGCAGCTTGAATTGATAGGGGCACTCAATCAGGTATTTCAGTTCCGAAAACGAGATCGAGATGGCCGGTGTCTCCACCTTTGGCGTCGGAACTAGACGTACTGTGTCGGGCAGTCCTTCGTCGGTCGTAGAGACCCAGTCTGATTTGGTCGAATGCAGGTAGAAGGCTGACGGCTTCTTTGCCTGGTTGCTCTCTCCGGGCGCGAACGTCATATACAAATACTTCTGCGCACGGGTGGTCGCGACGTAGAAGAGTCGTGTCTCATCGGCAAGCCCACCACGGTACCGGGTGCCGTTCGGCACTGCCTCCTGTGGGATTACGTGAAACACATTGAGCCCGCCGCTCACCCTGCTGGGGAAGCGATTCCTGCGCAGGCAAGGAATGAACGCTGCCGGCCATTGCATTCCCTTGGAACGGTGCACCGTAGTGAGAGTGACCGCATCAGGGGTCGCATACCCCGAGTCTTCGTCGGACTCTTCGTAATACGAAGGGGCTTGATGCGTGAGGAAACCAACGAAGGATTTATATTTGGATTCAGGACTAGACGCGAAGTAAATCGTCTCAAAGTCAGAAATTACTTGAGAAAACTTGCCTAGCTGGTACATGACCAACTCAGCCCTTGCTGGTGTTCCAGGAATCGTAGCTTCGCGAATGTCAAGAGCCTCGAGCACGCTTAGGTAGAGACGCTGAATGTTATATGTGCCCCATCGATCGTCGTCCCCGAATGCGGCCCCCTGATCGAGCAATGAGATGGCTCGTGCGAAGTGTTCGGGGTGCGGCAGTAGCTCCGCTGCATCGAACAATGACTTAAGTTCATCCCTGCTGATTTCGTCGAGCATGTAGCGGAATAGCCCTACAAGCGCGACGATCTCTGGTGCATCGAAAAGCCGAGCTAACCCTTTGATGATGTACGGGATGCCACGCTTACGCAGCTCCGCCACAATCGGTTCAGCGTCCTTGACCGTTCGGAACAGCACGGCACAGTCAGACCACGACAGTCCCCGTGGTGGGCGATTCGGCGCATCCACGAACGGTAAACCCTGAAGCGCGTCGATTCTGTCTGCGATCCAGGCTGCCTCTAATTCGAGGCCGTCGAACTCCAGCGCCACCAAGTCACCGCGATCCGATGTTTGGTGGGACGCGTATTCCATTTCCTTCGAGAGCCGTTCCTCCTCGGGGAGGAGCTCCGCCACGCTGCGGCCGAGGCGGACGATGCCTTCCGTGGACCGGAAATTGTCGGCGAGTTGGATTGTACGCACGTTCTCATAGCGCTCAGCGAACGACAAGATGTTGGAGACTTCACTGCCGCGCCATTGATAAATCGTCTGGTCGTCATCACCGACGACGCAGAGATTCGCCCCAAACCTAGTGAGGGCAGCGATCAGTTTCTCCTGCAGCGGATTGACGTCCTGGTACTCGTCGACGACAACATACTTGATGTCATCCTGCGCGTGCCGGAGAAGTTCTCGTTCCGTGCTCTCGAGCGTAGGGTCATCGGGTTCAGACTCGAGGTAGGCAACCGCTCCTGCGATCATCGAGGTGAAGTCAAAGTACTTTTGCTGGGCGAGCAGCGTTAGATATGATTTCAGGCTCGCATCGACCTCATCGGGAATCAGGTCCCACTCGATCTCATCTTCCTGAAGGATGGACAGTACCTGCATATAGAGTTTCGAGTCTGCATATCGCCACAATGTGGGTCGGCTTGGCGCAGTCGACGGGCAGGTCGTGAGTCCTGATTTAGAGCTCTGTCGATCGATCAGGAGCCGCTGCGTGATCTCGGTGAGCACACCGTATTTGAAAGCTTCAGGGATGAAGGTTTGGAGCAGGTTAAGGCAGTATCCGTGCATGGTGCCCACGTACATTTCAGCAAGCCCGGGCAAGTCACCATGTTCCGCTTTGACGATCGTGTAGATGCGGTCCTTGAGCTCCGCGGCGGCTTTCTCCGTGAAAGTGAAAGCGACAATGTTCGCGGGTCGGATTCCGGGCTGACTAAGAATTCGAGAGATCCGCTGCGAGATCACCTGCGTCTTTCCCGAGCCGGCGCAGGCGATCAACTGCAAGGGTGAGTCGATTTCCTCGATCGCGGACTGCTGAGCGGGAGTGTAGGCGGGCATAGTGTCGACGCTAACTGTCGCCACTGACGTCGCCGAGGGCGCCTAGTAGTTCTTGAGCGAGGATACTGACGGACAGCGCGACCTGCTGGGGGTCGCCGAGGCCTTCTTCTGTGGCGCCCGCCATCATGGACCCCTCGGCATCGCTGGTGCCGAACAATGCTCCCAACATTTCAATTGCCTCGATAGTTACGTCGGCGCTTACCTCTTCGGACGTAAGGCGCTTTAACGACTTGGCGAGTGTGGGGGTCTGGATGGCTACGAGGATTCGGTAGATGTCGTGTGCATCCTTGTTTTCGCTTCGGTCTGGCCGACCGAGCCGCTCGCTAACCTTGTGTAGTTTCGCAACTAGCAGCGCGGCAGGGCCCGCAACTTCGATGTTGTATGAGCGAGCGTCCGCGCCCGAATCAATAGCGGCGATTGTCATGGTGGAGTGGTCGACGAGGGCTGCTTCGAGCCCCTTAGTGCGTCTCATCGCGTGGCGAGCGTGAGGCGGCACTTCGACGCCCCGGCTCTTTTTAGTTCCTTTCCCGGCGACGGCTGTGGGGACCATGAGATCGACTTCGACACCGCGAGCGGACTCCCACGATCCGATCGCGCCCTCCATAGGTTCAAAGCCGCCTGATCGCATTGCAATTTCGATGAGCGGGTCACTTCCGAGCAAGTCGGGGTTAATGGCGATGTCACCGTCAGTGGTGTACTCGGCAATCGCTATTTGTGCTTCTCCGGTGTGGAGGTAAACGGCCTGAGCACCAACGAGGATGAGGGCGTCGAGGTGCTCATTCAGCGCATCGAGAGCGTCGAGGAGGCCCAATCGTGCATTGACGACTTCCTCATTCATTTGCGCCATGCTTTCTCGTTTGCGGTCATCCATTTTATGAGGGCTTCACCTTCTGCTGGGTTGCGGCCGGGGCCAGTGAGGAGGTCGACTGCTACTTGAGATGGCGAGGCGAGGACGACCCCGTCCCTCGCTGCCTGCGCGTTTTCGAAGACAATGCTGTCGGGGGACTTGGGCTCAATGAGGATGATGTTTTGCGCAACCTCGGTGGGACGCAGGTCAAGCCATTCGGCGGCAGCGTCTGCGTTTTCGACGTAGATCATTGCGGCCTTCGCTGGAGCGTAAGGCGCCCATTCACTAGCCGCGATGCTGCCAGTTACTGCGTAGCGGAATCCTGTGATGTTTGTGGCCTGAGCTCGCAATGATTCGATTCCGCGGGGTGCAATATACGCACGTGTCGTATTGAGTTGGGGTATCGCGTAATCTGCTGCCCACTCGCGGAGTAATTTCGGCCAGTCAGGCACGCGGTAGGTATTGTTTTCATGGAAGCGCTCGAGTAGACCTTCCTCTAGAAGGTAGTCGCGTACGCGGTAGGTGGGGCCCGTGGATGCGCCCGATAACTTCAGGATGTCAGAGATCGCGAGTGGCCCTCTGTAGTCAAGCAAGGTGCGGACTACCCGCGCGGCGGGCTCTCCTTTGAGTGAGCCGCGGGGTCGCCCCGGTTGGCGCCAGGGGTCCTTGTCAGCCACTCGGGCCGAGATGAACAGCGCGGGCCGTTCGATTGCTATCCGCATGTTGCCAGTCGTGTCGATGTAGGCGAGGTTGGTTTCTTCTAGTGCCGCACGTACTGGTGGGGAGAGGTACCGCGCGGCGACAAGGCCTTGCGTTCGCCCGCCGAACTGTGCAGTGTACTCATCGAGTTGCTCTTGGGTTCGCCCGATGTCGCGTCGTTCGACGACACGCTTGGCCTCGACGACGAGCTGGATCAATTCTCCGTCTGGATTGGTGAGAGTGAGTATTGCGTCTGCTCTCATTGCGCTCAGCTTCACTTCGTACTGTTCCGCCAGGCCCCAGCTTGAGGGCAGGGTCGATCTCAGAACCTGCACACATCGGCGCAGCACCTGTTGTGTCGACTCAGGAGCTTTGTCGTTCATCGGATACCTTGTTTCTGGAAACCTGTCCGTTCCTTCGCCAGCGGAATTCACTAGTTCTCAGAAACTATCACAAATTTCGGGAAACCAGGGATTTCCGCTGTCGCCAGAAATTGCTAGTTTCCAGAAACTTTTCGTTGATTTCGAGAAGTCACCGATAGCTGCCAGGCAACCATCATTGAGGCTCGTCAGAAACGGAGTCCTCCGGCTCCTGTTCGGCGGGCTTCGGCCTCGCCGCCTCACGCCTGTCAGCTGCATCCGCGTCGTGCAGAGCATTCCAATAGGGAATAAACGCGAGCTTCAACGCGAACCACCAGAAATAGGCGCTAGTAGCAGATCTACCAATCAAATCATCGACTAAGCCATGCGCAACATCGTTACGGACGTTCGGGCCCATAGGGCCGCAGAGGAGGGCGCGGATCTCGAACGCGACATCTGGGCTAAGAATCTCGACGATAAGCTCGTTCTTCATGAGCGCCGACAAGCCGACCTCGTTCTCGAACCCGTCGCTGTCGATCGTGCTCGTGCTCTCCCCCGAGTTTGCCAAGTGATACCGAACCAGCGCCTCAATGCGAGGTGAGAGTAGATGCGCCGCAGAGGCGAAGTCTCCGTTGTAGCCGTGGAAGAGCCCGCGGGCGAAAAGGCCCGCGGAACCGGGAGGAATTACTGTGCTCCCCTTAGTAATGGCTTCGAAGTCCCTTAAGGAGAGCCGGTGCTCGCTGGTCATTTGCCGCCACGCGTGTGGAATAACCACCCCGCCCAGAAGGTCAATTCGAATTTGGTACGTCTGTACCATCTGACGCCAGACCGGGCCTGTTTCGCCGTAGAGTTCGACGTCGTCGCCAGTGCCCGACCGATACACAGTTCGTCCATCATGGCTGAAGTAACTCACCGGAAAAATGCTTGACAGCGGGTACTCGGCTACTGCTCGTTCAGCGTCTTCCTTCGATCGGTCGTAGCTATTGAAGGGCTGCAAACCTGCAAATCGTCTCATTGCCTCAGGTGAATCAACCCCGGCGAGATGCTCCAATAGTTCGCGAACAGCGCCGGATACATCGATACTCTCGCTTTGAAATATGTGCATTTGCCCAAGTGAAGTAGCGCCGGCTTCGCGGATACGACGCGCCAAGTTCGCGGTCATGTTGCCTGCGCCAAGACGTTCTCGCGCGGATTTCGGCAGCGTACGCAATGTTTGGAGCGCGTCCTCGAGGTGAACTGCGGCAACTAGACCACCACGGCCATTGTCCTGCATTGATGCATCGGCCTCGGCGACGAGCCCCTGGACGATCGCGAAAACCGTGTCCTCCGCTGATGTCGTATCGCCAGCGCGCCGGAACCACATGGCAGCTTCTTCGAGCGTATAGCGAGAAGCGATTGAGTTCGGCGAGCCTGTCACTGCAAGTAAGCGAGCCGAGATGCTCGCAGCGTTAGCACCCGCCAATCCGTGCGTTCGCAGCACTCTCGCAACGGTCACGACAAGGGCCCCATCTGCGGAGTTCTCCACGGCATCGACCAAGAGTTGAACAAGCGAATCGAGCTCACTACGCGTCGCCGCGCCGAACCGAACCGCGACAGAGATACCTCGCTCCCACTGCTCACGCGCGTGGACGAGGGTGTGCGGGGCTACGCCATTGTCAATCAGCGCCTGCACCTGGGCGACATGCCTCTGCGGGCGCAACTTCCGATCCCCATGAAGGGCAAGGACATCAAGCACGCGACTGCGGAAAATTAAATCGGGGATCAAATCGACAACCAGCGATAGAACTTCTAGGTCACCCTCCGATAGGTCGCCGGGCATTTCGGACCGACTCCCATCAACCAGTTGAATCGTCGGCGCATATGGGTTTTGGAAATCGTCAGGCCGCGGCCAGAATGAGGCGACCGTGGCAAGCAACCTAGCGAGGTACTGGACATCCGTATTCGCCTGGGGAATGACTAGGTGACGGAGTCTGGAGCCAAGGCCGACTAGACCGGTCTCTGTGGGCGCAAGGGCCTCCTGAAACTGCTGAGAACCGATGATATCTTCCCAGTGGCCGTCAATGCCATTCCCGTCCGGCACTGACATCCTCAACCCACCTCAATGACTTTCATGACCTCGTCGCCGTAATCATTGATGACCTTGATGGCGATCTTGCCGGTGGAGGGTTTGTCAAACGGGAGTGACTCCTCTCGGTACAGCGCAGCCCAAGCATCGGCGTCAATGTCTGCCTTGAGGGCGGCCTTCAAGGACTTATAGGGGTCGTTTTCTCCGAGGAAGTAGCAGTGGCGGACGAAGAAGGACTCCTCGTTGTAGTCGGTGTCGATCATCCAGAGGGCGATATCCTTGCGGCTCGAGCTACGCACTTCGCCGGTCGACGGGTCGTAGACGTCAATGCCGTTAAGAGTGACCTTGAGCTTGTCTTTGTCGACCTCTCCGATCGAAACGTCTGGTTCGCCGAAGACAGTGAAGAGGTTGCCGCTGCCAGTCTTCTTGAGTTCCTCGCCCATTAGCAAGTCAGCATTCATTCTCACCAGTAGCACCTGGATGCGGCCGACCTTGCGCTCACCCTCGACGCTCGCAAATTCTTGAACAACAGTCACGCCGTCGTCCTCAGTGACACCGGTAGCTTGTGGGTCAAACGCGAAGCCGAGGACGCACAGCAATTCCACGGACTCGTCGGCGATCGCCTCCTTCGCAGCGGCCTTGATATATCCTGGGCTTACAGTTCCGTATTGCGGGCCAACGGCGATCGCGACTCGTGATGGCACGTCCGTTCTCTCGTCGCTCTTTCTGTCGCCGATTGCCTGCGTATAGGTTCCGCTGTACTGTTCGAGCGTCTCAAATTCGATGCGCTCCGCACGACGGCCGTTCTGGATGCCAGCACGACGCAGGTTCGCAAGGATGGACTGTTCGAATCCTGTTTCAGCGCCCGAGGCGCCAGCGTCAGAACGAAGTTCCTCTGCCTCGTTGAAGCTTAGAGAACGGTGCGGGGAAAGTGACTCGACTGTGAACGGCCCAGAGACTCGCAACTTCGACTTGTCTTGCTTCGGTTTATCGTAGAGCAACTCGAAGTCACCATGCCGCTTTACCGCGGAGTCGATCTCATCGCGTGTCATTCCCTCCTTGATGTCGGGGTTGTTCGCGATGGAGCCTAGGGTGATTCTTAGTGCCTTCTCATAGAGGAAACCTTGACGAATGTCATTGCCAGTTTTCGCTGGCACCAGTCCTTCCCGGCTCCGGCCATCATCGCTATCGACCATTGTGAAGTAGGGGAACTTGGACCCCATAAGACGCTGTCGCGCAAGCGTCAGCGCGACCCGTGATGTGTCGATAGTGATCCAACGGCGACCCCAATATTCTGCCGCGAAGGCGGTCGTGCCTGATCCGCAGGTCGGGTCAATGACGAGGTCGCCCGGATCCGTAGCCAGAAGGATGCATCTTTCCACGACCTTAGCGCTCGTTTGCACAACGAAAATCTTGCTTTCTGTGAAGTTTCCTGTTGCCGTGTCAAGCCATAGGTTGTTGTAGGCGTGCAAGCCGAAGTCGTCGACATATCTAACGTATTGAATACTATTCTTCGCCACATGGATGCGCTTTGCCCAGTCAAGACGCCGCATACCAACCGGGTAGTTTGCTTTCCAGTGGGACGAGGTTCCTGGGGAGTAAGACTTTCCGCGATATTCGAACGGCTGTGGCGTACTTGACGCGCCTTGAGACTGGATGTTGTCTGGCTTATATAGTCGTGCCCCGTCTGGAAGTTCAAAGTCACTTGCAGACTTTTCTGCCGCGGTTAGAGCACGAAAAGTGCCGTCTGCAAACTGAAGCCAGTTATAGCCTTGGCGCTCATTTGCCACCCGCCATAGCTGTCGTGACTTCAGGTGATCAAGTGATTTGGCATACCAAAGGATGTGATCTCCTGCACGTCCAAGTGCGGTAGCTTGCGAAAAACCGCTTGTTGTTACGAACGCGATCTGGCTCACGAAGTTCTCTCGCCCAAAGACCTCATCGAGAAGCGAACGCACTAGATGAAGATTCTCGTCTCCAATTTGAACGAATACTGAACCTGAAGTATTCAGTAGGTCATGCGCAACCGTCAGCCGATCTCGCAGATATGTGAGGTAGGAGTTAATACCCAAAGCCCATGTATCTCTGAAGGCCTTAATTTGCTCCGCTTCACGTGCGGCATCTTGTTTGTTGCCATCTCTCACATCGCGTTTGCCAGTACGGACCTGCCAGTTCGACCCAAACTTGATGCCGTAGGGCGGGTCGATGTAGATCATCTGAACTTTGCCACGGAGTGCTTCGCGCTCGGCAAGCGATCCCATGACCTGGAGGGAGTCGCCCAAGATCATCCGGTTCTTCCAGCTCTCTTCGTGCTGGTAGAACTCGACCTGGCTCAACTCATCGAGGGAATCAAAGTCTTCGAAATCAAAGAGGCTGGGAGTATCGTCATTTTCACCCCCATGGCTTTGCGTGCGCATGTTGGCAATGATCGCTCGCGGATCCAGCTTCTCCTGAATGTAGATGGGTGGCGCATCCACGATGAGGTCTTCGCCATCCTGAGCATCCTTTCCCCTCCAGACGAGCTGAGGATCCAGAGTCGGGTCGCGGGGGTAGCGAAGCGGCGGCCGCGTCGCGGCGGCATCATCGAAGAAGTCGGCAGCCGCATCAGCGGTCGGAATGTTGGCCCGTTTGTCTTCATGCTGGATGGACTCGACGGGGGTAGGCCCCTTCTGTTTGCTCGTGCGTGCCACTAGTCCTCCGTGAATCGGGCTATACCGGCCATCAGCCGGCTCGAGAGAAGATCGGGGTCCCCGATGATCGGTGTATCTTTGCGAAGTTGATCGATTCGCACGCGTAATTCGTGCTCGGCGTCATCCACCTCAGCCTTGCCCAACTCGGTGTAGCCCCAGCGACCAAAACCGCCGTGGTTATTCACAGCGGCGCACCATGAGTCGCGTGCCGTGCGAGCTTTCTCTTTCGTGGGGCCAGGACTTTTCTGAGATCCGGAGACCTCCACGATAAGAGTGCGTGGGAAGTCTTCGCCTTCGATTGGCGCGAGACGAAGCAGGAAGTCAGGCCAATACTCGTGGCTGCGTCCTTTGTGCACGTAAGGAATCGTGAAGTCGAGACGGTCATTTTTAGCGTAGCTCGTGAGCAGACCCTCCGCGACGAGGTGCTCGCACACCTGGGCAATGTGCTGCTCCCAGGTGTTTCCATCCTTCCCATCGAGCGTCACATGGCTGACGTGGGAGTAAGTTGTCTCGTACGTCTTCTTGCGGGTGTCGAACCATACGCCGTCAGTTGAACCTTCGGCAGACTCGCGAAGAATCGGACGCACAAGCTTGCGCCGGGATTCCGCATTTTCAAGGCGACTAATCGCGTTATATATCGCCTCAGCAGCGAGTTCCTGCGGCTCAGCGAGTGAGAGATAGCCGATACTGTAGCCCGACTCAATGTGTAGTTTCGCAGCGAGCCACAGTTTTGTGATCTCCACAAGTTGCGGGAAGAGCCAGGGCCGAGCATCATCTTGCGATGTGAAGAAGCGCTTCAGCACGCGACTCGCTACACGGAATGCAATCTCCTGCTCACGAATCTCTGTGATTCCCTCGATGCGTTCCTTCTCCCCCACGATTCCCTCATTCTGCACCCAACTCGGCACGGTCGCGGCGCCAATGGTCAGCGAATCGGCGTCCTCGGGGTCGAAAAGGAGCGGGGCTTCCGGCATTTCGATCCGGTAACCACCAACTCGGGGAAAGTCGATGGCCAGACTTGCTCGATCGTCTAGAGATTGCACCCGGGTCGGCGGGTCAAGCGGCTTGGGATCGACAGTTGGGGCATCTCCGGGAATGAACGAGAAAGGGATGCCATAGACGTTGGAGTATTCGGCGCCGAAGAAACCCGATTCCTCGTCTATCGAGTAGTCGCGACGACGAAGCCCGCGACCGACAACCTGCTCGCACAACAGCTGCGAACGAAATGGGCGCACGCCCAGGATGTGCGTCACTGTATTCGCGTCCCATCCCTCAGTCAGCATCGAAACGCTCACAACACAACGAACCTGTTCGCCGAGCTTTCCTTTCTTGCCAACCGTGTTCATGACCTCGCGAAGCAAGTCAGCATCGGTGACATCGTCGGCGCTGCCGCGCTGAACGCGATACTCCTTCTTGAACGCTTCGACCTCGGCCGCGGCCGCCTTCTTGAAGTCATCCTTCATCGCATTATCCGACTCCAATTGCTTCGAGTCGATGATAATCGTGCGAGGCCGGGCGACCGCCTGACCGTTCTCTACATTGCTGAAAAGGGGGAGAGCTCCGCTGACTTGCTTTGTTTGCTCGCCCACGGTGAGCTCGTACCCAGCGATCCAGTCATAAATAAGCTTGGAGGCAACGGTATTAGGTGCGACCACGATCATGACTGGCGGTGGCTCGCCAAGGTCTTTGAGTGTGCGTTCCCAACCGTCGTAGGCACGCTCATAACTCTTGTAGAGGCTGCGAACCGCCCCCTCGAGAGCGACCGGAATCACCCAATCAGCGGGGGACTTCGGCGCCCCCTTAATCGTCTTTGGCCAATTGGGATCGTCTTTAATCTGATCGTAAAGATGTAAGTAACTAACCTGGTCGCCCATTGCATCATCGTCGACAGGTAGTCGTGGCACCTTGACGATGCCCGATTCAATGGCATCCATGAGGGAGAAGTCACATACTGTCCAAGGAAAGATAAGACCTTCGCTCCAACCAGATCCGCCAAGATAGAACGGAGTCGCTGAGAGGTCGTAGACGGTCTTCAACTTGGCGTGTTTGCGTAGAGCCGCAATGCCCTTAAACCACACTCGCGCATCCTCGTTCGCCTCTTTTGCCTCGGCGTCAACCTTTTCGTCACGGTCACGGGGCTGGTAGCAGTGGTGTGCTTCATCATTGAGCACCACGATGTCCCCTTTGCCGGGAAGGGATTTCAGTAGGCGTGTTATGACAGCCTGCGGTGTTTCCTTAAATGGGTCTTCGGTCTTGCCCGCTAGGAGTAGCTTGCGAGTGCCGGAGGCGATTCCCTTGATCTCTTTCGCATCGCGAGGCATGAACTGGTGGTAATTAACAATAAAGACGCTCGCGGAGTTGAGCGGAAGACGAAGGTCTGGCGGGACGAGCCCACGCATGTCGTAGTAGTTGTCTGGGTCACCAGGTTGAAGGACCTTGAGCCGGTCCCGGATGGTGATGCCCGGAGTAACGACAAGGAAACGGTTTGAGAAACGGGCGTCGTGCGGAGCGTGAAACTTATTGAGAGACTGCCAGGCGATGAGCATGCACATAACCACGGTCTTGCCTGACCCAGTCGCCATCTTGAGCGCCATACGCGGTAAGCCGGAATTATGGGTGGTGTTGACTTCTGCGAGCGTATCTCGCCAGTCAACTCCGCCCGCGCGACTGCGTGTGTACTTATCGCGGCCGACCACCTCCGCTAGGTAGATGGCAGTCTCTGCGGCTTCGCGTTGAGCAAAAAGAATGCGGTTTTCACGATTCGGATCAGACCAGTGCTCAAGCAGCTTTCGGCTGATCGGAGTCACACCCGGATAGCCCTGATGACGCCAATAGCGAAGGTCATCACGAAGCTGGTCGATCGCGTCATTGCGCTCGACCTTCTCGTCGGTCAAATCGAACGCAAGTTGCGTTTCGCCAGCCTTCTTTCCGCCCTTCTTGGGTTTAGGAACCGGGACAAAGAACTCGCTTCGACGGCGGGATTCAGCAATTTTACCGGTTGGGCGGCCCTGATCATCAAGTGCAAAGTGACGTGACGGTTCGACATAGGGCGAGTTAATGACCGGATTTGCAAGCACATCCATGCTGGTGTTTTCCCCCTGCTCTAGATGCCGTGACCTCTCGCCTCGACGTCAGGCCATCTCGTTGTTGAGACTATCGCAACTTCGTTTGGGTGCGCGATCCGTTGCTCAGCCCCAGTCCAATCGAGCGCACCAGACTCGTCGCTTTGAGGGCCGGCGCCTTAGTCGGTGACCATGTTCAGCTACTGGAAACCTCGTCCTCGTTTGACTCGTTCTCCGCGGCGTATTCGAAACTCTCATCAAGATCTTCCGCTAGGTCGCCGACCGGGCGAAGTGCCAGCACGAGAGCTTCTGCGAACGGTAAATCCGGGTAGACAGCATGCGTGTGGCGATGCCAACGTGATGGATGACGGGGTCGGCCATCGAGCATCCAAGAGCGGACGTTGTGGATGCCAATTTCCACGCACAACCACGCGATTTGCTCTCGAAAATGGAAACGGGCCGGCCCCGACGGTTCCTGGCAACCGTAGCCGAGGACGACAGCGTCGGCTGAAGAAAGCGCCTCAGAAATTTCAGGCCGGGCGCTGAGCCAGCCGGCCTCGACAGCCCCGACCTCCGAGATACCACCCGTGCGGTATGTCGGAATGGAGAACAAGTTGACTGCTACGACAGACGCACATCCCAGAGTTTCTCTGGCCAGCTCCACCCGCTGAAGGGTCCGGAGTCCACTAGTGGTCGGCGGATTCGATAACACCACCGCCAGACGGCCCGGAGAGCTACTAGGAGCAGAATTCATCGAGAACCAAACTAGCGTACGCAAGAGCGTCCGGCAGGGAAATCGACTAGATGGACTACTGGCGTCGTGCTGCCAGATTCACGAACACTAAGCAGTGGGGTATCTCCCCCAAAATCTGACGCTGGGGCTATCGGCAGAATTATTAGGTGAGGTTCGAGAGACTCGGCACGATTTCGCCCGAGGGCCAAGTCAAGCCGATGCGAACAGCCGCGCAGGCTTCCCCACCGTGCCCGCCGCAACCTCGCCAGTTGAGCGCAGCTGCGGCTCCATCGCGCGCCGAAACGTGTCGCGCATCAGCGGCTCCCCGGCGACCGCCTCGTGCAGGTCCTGGAGCTGGCGGAGGGTGAAGGCGCCGTCCAAGAGGTGGAGCGGGTCCGGTGTCGATGCGTAGCTTGCGCGCAGCGTCGCCACCGCCTGGTCGAGGATCTCGTTGTGCCCATAAGGCAGGGCGCCAGCATCCGTGACGGGCACGACCCTGGCGAGAGAATCGTCGATCGTGAGGCGAGACCAGGGCACCACATCGAGGTGCGCGACCGAGAGAACCCACCCACGATTGTCACGCGCGGGGTCATCGAAGACGTGAAGTTGGCGGGGCGACAACCCCGAGACCCCGGCCTTCACCTGCAGCGACCGCAGCACGGCATCCGCCAGCAACTCCCCCTCGTGGAGGAAGGTGCCAGGCAGGCGCCAATCGTTTCCGGTGCGCACCAGAAGCACGCTGAGCGCAGCGCCCGGTGGGACGGTCAGCACGGCGGTGTCGACGGCGACGGAGGGCCGCGGGTAGTCGGTGAGTGCTCGATCATGCGAGTCGCGGTAGGTCTCCATGACGCAATTATCGCAGATTCGCGCTAAATGTCAGCGGGGCGTCATACTCTGAATTTGCGCAACAATGCGCTAACCATCGAAGGCACTATGAACACACCATTGCCCCAACTCCACGCTTTCGCCCGCCACCTGCAGGATATGCCCCTTGAAGACGGAGGCGACGCGGGGCTTGCCCGAGCGGTACGTTCACAAGAGGGCCGACTGCGGGCATCCGGAATCGTGCAATCGAACGCAAGTACAGCAACACCCAGCATCATCCACCTGACTGCGTTTGACGACGCGCACCCACTATTGGAGAACGCATGAACGAGCTGAACGCCACCCCGGAGCGCGCCCTCAACGAACCTCAACGTTTCTACACGCGATTCACTGACGCCGGCTTTCTCCACGTCGGCACTTTTACTGCGATTACCCTCGACGGCGTGCGACGGTATTTCATGTGGCAGACCGACGAGTGGGACGAGATCGATCTTGAGATGCTGCAGCATTATCGGGACGACGACGACTCACACTTCGCCGAAACAAGCCCAAGCGACATCGAGAAGCTCAACCCTGGTGCCGTCGAGAGCGTCCCGCGCCACGTTCGCACCTATGCCGAGTTCAACGACGCGATGCTCGACTCGTACTTCGGTCGTGACCCCGACGACCCCATCAATCAGCAGTGGCGCACGACGAAACAGGGTGAACCCGCTGAAGACGACACCGAGGAAGACCTCATGACCGAAGTCGACGCCATGGTGCAGCACGGCATCGCGGTCGGTATCGCGACGATCGCCCACCGCGGGCAGCTCGACAAGCTCGGCTACGACTACATCGACCACCCTGCGCGGGTTGCCGAGAACTTCGACTGGCTCAACGAACCGGTCGAGCACTGCACAGCGTGGCTGCACGATGTGATCGAAGACACCGACATCAGCGCCTCCGACCTTCTGAAGGCAGGGATGCTGCCCGAGATCGTGACGGCAGTCAAGCTGATGACCCGACGGGCGGATGTCGCTGACGCCGACTACTACGACCGCATCCGCCAGAACCCTGCTGCCCTCGCGGTGAAGCTCGCGGATATCAACGACAACCTCGCCGACTGGCGCTTTCGCAAACTCGACTACGACACCCAAGTGCGGTTGTCGAACAAGTACTTCCACGCGCGGCAGCTTCTGCAGCCAACGCCTGATGAAACGGAGAACTCATGAAACTGACTAGTGCACAAACTGACCGCGCCACCGGCGTCGTGCTTGCGGTGGCCTGCGGTGACGCTCTCGGCGCCGGCTACGAATTCGGCCCGCCCTTCGAAGGCGAGGTCGTCATGAAGGGTGGCGGCGGCTTCAACTGGGCTCCCGGCGAGTGGACGGATGACACCTCCATGGCCATCCCGATCCTGCGGGCTGCGGCATCCGGCCGTGACCTGCGCGACGACACGGTTCTCGACGAGATCGTCGCGGCGTGGGTCGACTGGGCCAAGACCGCCCCGGATGTCGGAGTGCAGACCAGCGGCGTGCTGCGCGGCATCGAACCCACCGCGAGCGCCGCACGCGCATCCGCTCGCCGACTGCACGACGCTCGTGGCCAGAGTGGTGGCAACGGCTCCCTCATGCGCACCGCCCCGGTCGCGCTCGCCTACCTCGATGACCCGCAAGGGCTTGCCGGGGCTGCCCGCGCCATTAGCGACCTCACCCACTTCGAGGAGGATGCCGGCGACACCTGCGTGCTGTGGTGCCTCGCCATCCACCACGCAATTCTGACCGGTGAGTTGGATGCGCGGGTCGGACTCTCGGCGCTCGCCCCCGACCGGGCCGCGCTCTGGGCTGACCGCCTCGCGGACGCCGAAACGAAGCAGCCCCGAGAGTTCACCAAGAACGGCTGGGTTGTCGAAGCACTCCAAGCAGCATGGTCGGCGATCGTCAACGGCGAAGGCCTCGTCGACACGCTTGAGCGTGCCGTCCGTGGCGGTCGTGACACCGACACCGTCGCCGCAATCGCGGGCGGGCTCATCGGCGCCCGCTGGGGTCTCTCCGCGATCCCCGCCGCGTGGCAACGCATCGTTCACGGCTGGCCCAACTTCACGAGCCTCGACCTCGTGCGCCTCTCCACGGAGGTCGTGCGCGGCGAGCCGACGCTCGAACGCGTCGACTACGCCGGGTATGGCGATATTTCGACTCTGGTGCAGCATCCACATGATAGTGGTGTGTGGCTCGGAGCCGTCGGCGCGCTCAACATCCTTCCCGCCGAAGTGGATGCCGTGGTGTCGTTGTGTCGAGTCGGCACCCAGCAGGTTCCCGACCGCATCCGCGAGCGCCTCGAGATCCGCCTGATTGATGAGACTGGCCCGGAAGAGAACCCTAATCTCACCTTTGTGCTGACGGACACCGCAGACGCTATCGCCGCTCTCCGCGCCGAAGGCCACATAGTGTTCCTGCACTGCGTGCAAGCGATCAGCCGCACCCCCACGCTCGCGGCTCTGTACGCTGCGCGGCACCTCGACGTACCCATCGAACGCGCGCTGTCAGAAGTTTCGGCGGTCCTGCCCCAGGCAAGACCAAATCGAGCGTTCCGCGACGCACTGATAGCGGCCTCACAAGGCCCGGAAAATGCATAACTATGCGTATACGCATAGTTATGCGTTATCATGAACAGCAACCAACAAAAGCAATTGGGAGAACACGATGCCGACCGCAGCCGACACGCTTCGAACTGCTCGCGATCATGCCGGCATAACTCAGGCTGAACTTTCACGTCGTGCTGGTATTGCACAATCAACTATCAGCCGAATTGAACACGAAGAAATTGATCCAACGTGGTCAACGATGCACAAGCTGCTCGCCTCGGTCGGGTGGGAAGTCGATCCTGAACCAACAGCGGCGGCAAATCTGCTTTCCGCTGAAGTTGTTTCACGCGCAATGCAGCAAAGCATTCGTAGAGGCGACAGAGAATCGGCGATTCGTGATCTTACCGAAGGTGTTGGACGACTCATCCTTGCGGGAAAGGATGGCAAAGGAATACCCCCGTGGGTAATCGCCAAACCAACAACGCCGATTGGATCAACTCTCTGGGAGACCTATTTGGCGACGGCGTTCGCCTTCGGCCTCGAAAGCACGAGTCAAGAACCGCCTCACTGGATGACAGAAGTTTCTCCTTTGCCTGAGGAGACCTCACCGGGCGACGATCCAGAACCAGAGTTCCGGACGTGGTTACGCGCGCGCACGCCGTCGACCTTCCTGAAGAAGAACATTCTTTCTCGAGCTGAGGATTGGGAGATCGCTTGAGCCGTGACTACCGGCAACTCAATGCTGAGGAAATTCGCAACCTGCTAGAGGAGCTGCTCTCGCGAGCTGCAACAGAGGGCATCGAAGTCGACGCATACGTCATAGGCGGGGCTGCGATGGCGATCCATCTTGGCCGCGAACAACTCACACCCGATGTTGACGGACTATTTCGTCCCTTCGTAGAAGTGAAACGTATCGCTAGCGCGATGGCGAAAGAGCACGGACTTGACCCGAACTGGATCAACGAAAACGCTCGGCCATTCATCACCTTCAACCCGAACGATTCCCGCCACTTTGTCGAGGTCGAGCTCGGGGGCCGCCCTCTGCGAGTCGCGTCACAGACAGCCCTTCTCGCGATGAAAATGGCACGTTATGCTCGCAAGGATTACGCGGATATCACCGCTCTGATCCGGTCATTGAATCTCACCTCGCCGGAACAGATCGTCGACCTGACATATGAGGTACTCGGGGAAGACTCACTGTCACTGAATTATGGGCGTGACGACCTAACTCTCCTAGCAAAAGAAGCCCTAGCAAGAGCTCTCAGAGATTAACCCTGACTAGTGCCGGCGATGATCCTGGATCGTCATCCGCGGCCCGAAACTGGGCTTGCGGAACCCGGATGCCGTGATGAGTCGCACCACCCGCTGGCGGTGGCCGCGCCAGGGCTCGAGCAGTTCGAGCATCCGCTCATCGTCGACAGGTTCACCGATGAGGGCCCAACCGACAACCGCAGCGAGGTGGTAGTCGCCGATGCTCGGGCTATCAGGGTCGGCGTGGGAGCGCTGCATTGTTTCGGCGGCCGTCCACACTCCAACACCCACGATTGACCGCAGAGCAGCCTCGACTCGTGCCCCGCCACGACCCCACTCGGCGGTGCGCTCCAAGGATGCCGCAGCCTGAGTCGCACGCATTACCGTCGCCGAGCGCCGTGGCCCGACTCCAGCGCGGTGCCACTCCCACGACGGAATCCTTGCCCAGCCGTGAGGCGTCGGCACAACCCGCATCCCGGCCGGCGAAGGGCCAGGAGCTGGCGAACCATGCTTGGTGACGAGGGTTCGCCACCCCCGCTTCGCCTCAATGCCGGTGACTTTCTGTTCCAGAATCGCCATCACGAGTGCCTCAAATACGAGCTTCGTGCGGGTCAGTCGCAGGCCAGGGTTCTGACGCTGGGCTTCCTCAGCGAAAGGAAGAGACGAAATGTCGAAGTCACTCCAGTCATCGCCCTCCCCCAGCAACTCGGGAACACTCTCAATCGCCCACTCCGCGCCGGCACCCCACGCAGTGCATTCCACTCGCGATCGGTGCTGCGCGAGAAGAAGGGTCGCTGGGCCAGCAGGCGTGAGCATGGTTCGCCACGTGCCCGCCGTATCCGTCTGCATGGTTGGATCCCCGGCACCACGCTTGAGCGGTTGCAAGGTTGCGCGCACGTCGACCGGGCGTTCCGGCGCGTAGCGAGTGCGCACAGGTTCGACGGCGGAGAGCGCGAAGGTCATAAAACTAGGCTACGCGCCCCCTCCGACGTGCAGATTCATCCCTCGCGAGCACGAGCGCACTGCCGCAATGCGCACCCAGTTAACACCCGTAAACTTGCCTCGTGGCTGTTCCTAAGATTCTGCTCTTCTACGTGTTCACGCCACTGGCCGACCCCGAGGCTGTGCGGTTGTGGCAGCGCGACCTCTGCGAGTTCCTCGGACTCGGCGGTCGCATCATCCTTTCCAAAGACGGCATGAATGGCACCGTCGGTGGCGAGCTGAAAGACGTGAAGCGGTACATCCGCAAGACGCGTGAGTACCCCGCGTTCAAGAACATCGATTTCAAGTGGAGCGAAGGCGTCGGGGGTGACTTTCCGCGCCTCAGCGTGAAGGTGCGCGACGAGATCGTGAGCTTCGGCGCACCAGGGGAACTGCAGGTCGACGAGAACGGTGTGATCGGTGGCGGAACCAAGCTCAGCCCCGAAGAACTCCACGAGCTTGTTGCCCGCAAAGAAGTCACCTTCTTTGATGGCCGCAATCCCATTGAGGCCGCGATCGGTAAGTTCACCGATGCAATAGTTCCGGATGTCGACACCACCCGCGACTTCGTTGCCGAACTCGACAGTGGCAAGTACGACCACCTTAAGAACACCCCAGTAGTCACGTACTGCACCGGCGGCATCCGCTGCGAAGTGCTCTCGTCCCTGATGCGCAGCCGTGGATTCGGCGAGGTCTACCAACTCGACGGCGGCATCGTTCGCTACGGCGAAACGTTCGGCGACTCCGGGCTCTGGAATGGTTCGCTCTACGTCTTCGACAAGCGCATGTCCATCGATTTCACCAAAGACGCCCAAACCATCGGCCACTGCTACCAGTGCGGTGCGGCGACCAAACGGGTCGAAAACTGCCACAATCCGGCCTGCCGCGAACTGTTCGTCGTCTGCGACGAACACGCAGCCGTCGCTGCCTGTGCCGCGCATCTGATCCCCGCTTCGGAGATTGTCGCGTAGCCAGCAACACAACTCGTGGCTCGCATTGCGGCCAAGATGCGCCATGATAGTTCCATGAAGATTGGGATCCTGACCAGCGGCGGCGACTGCCCCGGCCTCAACGCCGTCATTCGTGGTGTCGTCCTCAAGGGCACTCAGGTTTACAACAAAGAGTTTGTCGGCTTTCGCGATGGCTGGCGCGGAGTCGTTGAAGGCGACGCCATGCCACTGGCACGCAAAGACATTCAGGGTATCTCCAAGCAGGGTGGAACCATTCTTGGCACCTCCCGCACGAACCCTTTCGAGGGCACAGACGGCGCAGAGACAGTGCGCGAAAATATGGAACGCCTCGGTGTCGACTCCCTCATTGCCATCGGTGGAGAAGGAACCCTTGCTGCAGCCAAGCGACTGACGGATGCCGGAATCAAGATCGTCGGAGTCCCCAAGACCGTCGATAACGACCTCTCGGCCACCGACTACACGTTCGGGTTCGACACCGCCACGCAGATCGCAACCGACGCCATGGATCGCCTGCGCACCACGGGCGACTCCCACGGCCGCTGCATGGTCGCCGAAGTTATGGGTCGCCATGTCGGCTGGATCGCCTTGCACTCTGGCATGGCCGCCGGCGCCCACGCCATCCTGATTCCTGAGCAGAAGACCAGCATGGATCAGATCGTGGAGTGGGTAACCTCAGTTCGTGACCGTGGCCGTGCGCCCCTCGTTGTTGTGGCTGAGGGTTTCACCCTCGACACCATGGATGACGCCCACTCCGAGCGCGGACTCGATGCATTCGGCCGCCCCCGCCTTGGCGGAATCGGCGACCAGCTTGCTCCCGAGATTGAAGCGCGCACCGGGCTCGAAACCCGCTCGACCACCCTCGGTCACATCCAACGCGGCGGAACGCCAAGCGCCTACGACCGCGTGCTCGCTACTCGCTACGGCATGGCCGCCGTCGACGCTGTCATTCACGGCCGCTGGGGTCGCATGGTGTCGCTGCAAGGAACCGAGATCACCAACGTCGCATTCGAGGAAGCCCTCGGCAAGCTCAACGCTGTGCCCCAGTCCCGCTACGACGAGGCATCGATTCTCTTCGGCTAGAAAGCACCGAGGCGCAATTCAGCCGGCCACTCTAGGCTGGCCTCATGTGGCGTGGAATCGAAGTAATCAAGAACGAGTCCGACCCGAAAGCTCCGGCTCACGTCGAGCTCTCTGAGCAACTGGATGACAGCGTCCTGATGCCGGGCGACGTCACGATCGATGTCGAATACTCGAGCCTTAACTACAAAGACGGCATCGCACTCACAGGCAAGCCAGGCATCGTTCGCGAGCCGCGCCTCATCGCAGGCATCGACCTCGTCGGAGTCGTCTCCGAGAGCACCAATGATCGCTATTATGCTGGTCAGCGTGTACTTGTGAACGGGTGCGGCCTCAGTGAAACCCATCATGGTGGTTACGCCGAGCGTGCCCGCGTTCCTGGTGATTGGGTCGTGCCCGTTCCTAGCGGCATCAGCAACCAGCAGGCCGCCGCTATCGGTACAGCAGGCTTCACTGCGATGCTCTCTGTGCTCGCGCTTGAGCGGGGCGGCGTGACGGGTGACGTACTCGTGACGGGGGCGAGCGGCGGCGTTGGGTCGATCGCGATCGCCCTGCTCAGCCGACTCGGATTCGACGTGACGGCATCCACCGGTCGTGCCGACGAACACGACTACCTGCGCCAGTTAGGCGCAACAACGGTCATCGATCGTGCCGAACTGAGTGCAGAACCCCGGGCCCTCATGAAGCAGCGCTGGGGCGGTGCGATTGATGCCGTCGGCGGCACCACCCTCGCCTCCGCACTCGCGCACACTCAGTACGGCGGCACGGTCACTGCATGCGGCAACGCGCAGTCGAGCGAACTCCACACAAGCGTGATGCCGTTCATTTTGCGCGGAGTGAGCCTCGTGGGAATTAACTCTGTTTTCACCCCGCGAGCGTTGCGCCTGGAGGCGTGGAGCCGTCTCGAACGCGACCTTGACCTCGGCACATTGGGGAGCACGACATCCGTGATCGGATTGGGCGACACCATCGCCGCCGGCGCAGACATCATTGCCGGCCGCATCCGCGGTCGCACGGTGGTTGACGTCCGCAACTAGCCGAGCGCCGAGTAGTCGAGCATCGACTCGCCGAGCACTGACTAGCCGAGCGCCAAGCACCAAGCACCAAGTAGCCGAGCACCAACACCACACCGGCGCACGCGTCACGCCTGTGCAACACTTTCGAGTATGAACAGTGCCTTCGCCATACTTGGATCAGCGTTCGTTTTTCTCGCCGCGCTCGTACACCTCATGATCTTCGTCATGGAGAGTGTTCTTTGGCACACGCCGCGTGTGCAGCGAATCTTCGGTGTGCGCAGCGCGACGGATGCCGCCCTCATCAAGCCGTGGGCATACAACCAGGGCTTCTACAACGCATTCCTCGCGCTCGGCGCGGGAACCGGTTTGGTGATGATGGGCTCCATCAACCTGTGGCCGGCAGGAATTGCGCTTGCCCTGTTCGCGACGCTCAGTATGGTGCTCGCCGCCACCGTTCTCATCACGTCTCAGCCGAGAATGGCTCGTGCTGCGGCAATCCAGGGGGTTCCTCCCCTGCTGGGCATCCTGTTCCTCGCGCTGGCGCTCACCGTGCGCTAGCGACCGAGATACTCCGCAAGAGTTTCAACGAGAGACGCACTCGTGCGGTCTTCGGCGATCACGTGCACGGTGAGACCGGCAGCGCGAGCATCGTAGGCCGTGCGCGGTCCGATGCAGGCAACGATCGTGGTTTCTGGCAGCGGTGCAAGCTGTTCAGCTACCTGTCGGGCAACTGATCCCGAGCTGATGAGTATGGCCGAGATGCGACCGGATGCAACATCCTCACGCACATGGTCGGCAACCGGCACACCAACAGTGCAGTACGCCGAGACGCTGACCACTTCGAGGCCGAGCGCGCCGAGGCCGTCGGGAAGTGTGGTGTCGGCCAAGTTGGATTGCGGTGCCAGCACGCGAAGACCTGGAGTGCGGTCGGTCCACTCTTTGACGAGACCGCGACCCGAATTGTCTAGCTCGGGCACGAAATCCACGCGGTGTCCTGCAAGAGTGAGTGTGATTGCGGTAGTTTCTCCCACCGCAGCAATCTTGGTGTTCTCCGGGATTTTCACACCGCTGGCGAACATGACATCGACGGTCGTCGCGCTCGTTACCGCAAGCCAATCGAATTGGCCATCGTTGAGTTCGTGGAACGCGTTAGCGAGTGCCGGAACGTTTTCGGATGGTGCGAAATTGATGAGCGGAGCGATCACCGGAATCGCCGAGTATCCCCTGAGTATTGCTGCAGCGCTGTCGCCCCAATTGCCTCCCCGCGGAACGAGCACGCGCAAACCATCGAGTGTTTTGCCTGCCATGATCTCTATACTCCCCCTGTTGGGGAGTCAGACGCTAATCGAGCTAGTCGTCGTCGCTCAGAATTGCCCATGCGACGACAGCAACAACTGAGACTGCTGCGGCAGCCGCACCAATAATCCAAGGCAGTGGGTTGCTCTCGTATGAGCTGCGAACACGGGTTGCAACCTCGTCGACGCGCCTGCCGACATTGAACTTGTCTTCGATTGCGTCGAGGGTGCGCTCAAGTTCGGCGCGTGCCTGCTCGATGTTGTCGTTGGCTTTGTCAGACATCATGACCTCCGCTTTCGTGTGCCTTTGATGGCACGAACGTCGCTTTTAATACTTTCGATCGTTTCAGTGGGTGCTGGCGGCGTTCCCTTTTTCACGAGGTTGACCCCGACCGCAACCAAAATAGCTGTAATGATCAACAGAATTCCCGCAACGATCAGCGCGGCAGCCCACGCCGGGAGCACTTCCGCAAAGCCGAGTATGGCCGCAGCAATGAGCACCATGAGCGCGAAGAGCGCGAAGAGCGCGGCTCCCACAAACAGCCCAACACCGATCCCGGCGTTTTTGAGTTTGGAGGCCATCTCTTGCTTTAGAGCCTCGATCTCGCCGCGGACCAATTCGCCGAGAAGGCGCGGTACATCTGCGATGAGCGCAGCGAGCGAACGCTTCGGCTCGCGCTGAGGGTCTGTCTTCGGTGATTCACCGTACATGGCAGACCTACTTTGAGTTAGTGGACTTCGTCGTCGATGCCGTTGACGAAGACTTCTTGGCGGCAGGCTTCTTTGCGCTGCTCGTGCTCGTCGACTTGGTCGACTTTGCGGGCGAGCTCTTGCTGCTGGCGACCTGCTTGACTACCTTTTTGGCACCGTCTGCGAGAAACTCAGCGACGTCAGGGGCCTTGTCTTTGACAAAGTCTTCAGCGTTGTGGCGCTGTTCCGTGATGCGCGGGTCATTCCACAGCTTGGCCGCGGTTGCCTTAATTTTTTCGTACTTTTCGCGGCCAGCGCGGGTTCCCAGCACATAGCCAATGCCGAATCCTACTACTAGGAGGATCTTGCCCTTCATGGTGAACTCCGTTTCATGTTGCCGGTTGGTTCTTCCAATATACTCGCGATAGCCGCAGGCCGTGCTCAGATTTCGCTGCTACCGCAAGTAGCTATTCTGGAGCATATTCTCAGATTGGCATAGGGCTCTGCCCAGAACTCACACAGAGTTTTCAGTTGAGCAGGCCGGTGTTCCCTTAGTGCGGGGCGGACGACGCGGCAGCAGCCTTCGCCGCAGCGGGGAGTGCCTCCACGATCTTCGAGACAACCCCATCGTCGTGGGCTGCCGACACGAACCATGCCTCGAACACACTCGGAGGCAGTGAAATCCCCGACTCCAGCATCGAGTGGAAGAAGGGGGCGTAACGGTACCCCTGCTGAGCTTTTACGTCAGCAAAATTCAGCGGTTCGGTAGGGCTGAACACGAACGAGAACAGGTTTCCTGCGTGCTGAACAACATGCTCAACGCCTTCGGCTGAGAGCGCGGCGGAGGTTTCGCGGCTGAGGGTTTCGGCAACCTTATTGAGCCGCGAATACACGGCATCGTCGGCGAGCCGAAGCGTAGCAAGGCCGGCAGCAACGGCAACGGGGTTTCCGCTGAGGGTGCCCGCCTGGTAGACGGGTCCGAGGGGAGCCAACAACTCCATGATGCGAGCCGAACCACCCAAAGCGGCCAACGGCATCCCGCCACCGATGACTTTGCCAAAAGTGAAGAGGTCGGGAACCCAGCGGGCGCCCGGCTCGTGGGGGTTCGCACTGGCGCTGGCGCGAGCATCCAAGCCCCAGTAACCGGCAGGGTCGACGCGGAAGCCCGTGAGGACTTCATCGCTGATGGCGAGGGCACCGTGCTCGTGGGCGATGCGCACAATGGTTTCATTGAACCCGGGCTGCGGGGCCATGACTCCCATGTTGGCGGCGGCGGCCTCAAAGATAACGCCAGCGATGTCGTGGCCGTGCTCGGCAAAAACCTGCTCGAGCGCGGCAACGTTGTTGTACTCAATGACGAGCGTTTGGGCGGCGGTTTCGGCGGTGACCCCTGCGGAGCCGGGCATCGAGAGTGTTGCGAGGCCCGAGCCTGCCTCAGCCAAAAGTCCGTCGGAGTGACCGTGGTAGTGCCCGGCGAACTTCACGAGCAGTCGTCGACCGGTAGCGCCGCGGGCCAAACGGATGGCCGTCATGGTCGCTTCGGTGCCGGTGGAGACGAGGCGCAAGCGCTCGATGGGGCTCACGCCGCCGACGCTGATGCGGGCGCGCACGAGTTCGGCGAGCTCCGTCTCGGCGGGAGTGGATGCTCCAAAGCCGAGGCCGCGCGACGCCGCCTGCTGAACGGCGTCAATCACTTCGGGGTGAGCGTGGCCGAGGATGGCTGGACCCCAAGAGTTGACGAGGTCAATGTAGGAGTGGCCTTCGACATCCGTGACATAGGCGCCGGAGGCTTTCACGTAGAAGCGGGGAGTTCCGCCGACCGAACCGAAGGCACGCACTGGCGAGTTGACGCCACCGGGCAGTACGCCGCGAGCGCGGTCGAAGGACTCCTGGTTGGTGGCCGGGGCTGGTGCGGACGGAGTGGGGGTGGTGTTGGTCATCGGCGAAGCCATTCTGCAAGTTCTGTTGCGTAGTAGGTGAGCACCGCTTCGGCGCCGGCCCTTTGGATGCTGAGTACTGACTCTTCGATGGCGCGGCGGCGGTCGATCCAGCCGTGCGCTGCTGCGGCCTCGATCATCGAGTATTCGCCGGAGACTTGGTACGCCCACACCGGAACGCTGCTGACGTCGGCGGCATCGGCGAGCACATCGAGAAAACTCATGGCGGGTTTGACCATCACGATGTCGGCACCCTCGTCGATGTCGAGTTCGACTTCGCGGGTGCCTTCCCGACGGTTGGCCGGATCCTGTTGGTAAGCGCGGCGGTCGCCCTCAAGCGAGGACTGCACGGCTTCGCGGAACGGTCCGTAGAACGCGGAAGCGTACTTTGCGGCGTAACCGAGCAAGGGAGTGTCGGTGTGTCCGGCAGTGTCGAGAGCATCGCGCACTGCGGCAACCTGACCGTCCATCATTCCGCTGAGCCCCAGCAGTTGTGAGCCGGACTCGGCCTGAGCAACACCCATCTCGCGGTAGCGCTCAAGCGAGGCGTCGTTGTCGACGATCAACTCGGTCGCCCCCGTCGCGAGGTTGGTGCGTTTGCGCAGCACCCCGCAGTGACCGTGGTCAGTAAATTCGTCGAGGCAGAGATCGGTTTGCACCACGAGGGCATCACCGGCCTCGGCGACAGCCGCGCGCGTGGCGACGTTGAGGATTCCCTTCGGATCAATCGCTCCGGACCCCTCGGCATCCTTGTGTTCGGGAACACCGAACAGCATCACGCCACCGATGCCCAGCTCGGCAGCCTGAGCAATTGCGCGACGCATCGAATCGAGTGAGTGCTGCTGCACGCCAGGCATCGAACTAATCGGAACCGACTCGCTCAACCCTTCACGCACAAACATCGGCAGAATCAGTTGGCTGGGGTGCGTGCGGTTTTCGGCGACGAGGCGACGCATCGCCGGTGTCGAACGCAATCGTCGAGGTCGGATGATCACGCTCGCGCCCCCGTCAAATCTCCGGCACCCTGTGCCAGGAGTTCGTCGGCGACCCGCTGTGCTGCCTCGCGTGCCGGGTCTTCGACGTCGTTGACGTACAGAGCGTGGGAGCTGGTGAGGTAGCGGGAGCCGTCGAGGGCGTAGACGCGCGCATCCAAGAATAGGAGTCCGTCATCGATGACGGCGTGCGCTCCGAGGGGAGCCGAGCATCCGGCATCGAGGAAGGCAAGAACGTGACGTTCGGCGTCGGTCTTGGTGCGGCTGGGTTTGTGGTCGAGCACTGCGGCGAGTTTCTCTTCGCCGGTGCGAACCTCGACCGCGAGGGCGCCCTGACCAGGTGCGGTGGGCCAGCCAGCGATACCGAGGTGTTCGGTGACGGCGTCAGAGCGGCCGGCGCGGGCGAGTCCGGCGGCGGCCAGGATCACGGCATCCAGGTGACCGTCGGTGACTTTTGCGAGGCGTGAATCGATGTTTCCCCGCAGGTCAACTACCTCAAGATCGGGATAAAGCGACCGCAGTTGTGCCTGACGACGCGGCGAACCGGTGCCAACGCGAGCGCCAGCGGGAAGGGCCTCGAGGGTGAGGCCGTCGCGGGCACACAGCGCGTCACGTTCGTCGGCACGCTTGGGCACGGCAGCGATCGTGAGGCCGGGAACTTCGGCGGTCGGCAAGTCCTTCAAGGAGTGCACGACAACATCGCACTCGCCGGCGAGAAGTGCGTCCCGAAGCGCGTTCGCAAACACGCCCTGACCACCGATCAGCGACAGCGATTCCGTTGACCGGTCGCCCTGAGTCGAGATCGGAATGATCTCCGTCTCAACGCCCGTCTTGTTTTCTAACGCGCGAGCCACCGTGGTGGTTTGCGCCATCGCGAGAGTGCTCCCCCGCGTTCCAATACGAATAACGGTCACGGTGCTACCCCCGCGGCTGCCGGTTTGAAGCCGAGCCGCACATTCTCACAGCACCCAGGACGACACACGTCGTACCAGGGTCCAATGTCTGTCAGTGCGGGGCGATCTGCCACCGGCACTCCATCCCGACGTTCCAACACAAGGTCGACAAGACCTGTGACGAATGCCGGATGCACGCCAGGCGTCGGAACGCGGACGGCAACCATGTTGTGGCCTTCCGCAGTTTCGAGCGCCTCCGTGTCGAGATCCCACTTCACTTCCATGTGGTCGGAAATGAATCCGACCGGCACGATTACGACAGCTTCAATGCCGTCTGCGGCGAGCGCATCAATCGCATCGTTGATGTCTGGCTCAAGCCACGGCATCGTTGGCGGGCCACTGCGCGACTGGTACACGAGACTGTGCGCGGGTTGCGTCTCGTCTGGCGAGTCAGCAGCCTGCGCCGCCATCACCACCTCTGAGACAGCGAGGTGCTGCGCCGCGTACGCTCCCCCCGCTCCAAAGCCGCGCGATTCTGGGCCACTCTTAGCGGCATCCGTCGACGGGATCGAATGAGTCGCAAACAGCACGTGCGTCTTCTCTGGCGCCACGCCCTTGGCAGCTACCGCGGCGAGCCCGTCACGCACACCGTCGATAAACGGTTGAACGAAGCCGGGGTGATCGAAGAACTGCCGAACCTTGTCGAGCTGGATCGTGCCGAGCAGGCCGGTCTGTTCGAGCGCGATTGCATAGTCTTCGCGATACTGGCGGCAACTCGAATACGAGCTGTACGCACTCGTGCCCACGGCAATGAGTTTCGTGTAGCCGCGCTCGTTCGCTTCGGTGAGAGCGTCGCTCAGGTAGGGGTTCCAGTTGCGGTTTCCCCACAGCACCGGCAGGTCGATTCCGCGGCGAGCAAGCTCAGCCTCGAGGGCCGCTTTCAGTTCGCGGTTCTGATCATTGATGGGGCTCACTCCGCCGAAAGCCCGGTAGTGCTGTGCGACTTCCTCAAGGCGTTCCTCGGGGATGCCGCGCCCGCCCGTCACATTCCGCAAGAACGGGATGACATCGTCGTGACCCTCAGGCCCGCCAAAACTGGCGAGCAGAATCGCGTCGTAGGCCACGGCCTCCTCGACATGTTCTGGACCGGATGCTGCGGCATCCGTTGCCGCCAGAATACGGGTCACTCCAACACCTCAGCGATCTCCTCAAGCGAGATGCGACGCCCCGTGTAGAAGGGGATCTCTTCGCGCACGTGACGGCGAGCCTCGGTCTGACGGAGGTGACGCATGAGGTCGACCAGGTCGACGAGTTCGGGGGCTTCGAGCGCGAGCATCCACTCGTAGTCGCCGAGCGCAAAGCTGGCGACAGTGTTCGCAAGCACCTGGGGCATCTCAGCGCCCTTCATACCGTGGTCGCGCAGCATCTTGCTTCGCTCGGCATCGGGCAGCAAGTACCAGTCATAGCTGCGCACGAACGGGTAGACCGTTACCCAAGCTTCTGGTTCTTTGCCGCGCATGAACGCGGGCATGTGGCTCTTGGAGAACTCTGCATCGCGGTGAACACCCATCGCGTTCCAGGTGGGAAGCAACGATGTGAGAGGTTCGCTGCGGCGCAGTTCGCGCAGTGCCCACTGAATGTTTTCGGGATTGTCGCCGTGCAGCCAGATCATGATGTCGGCATCGGCGCGCAGGGATGACACGTCATAGAATCCACGGATGGTCACTCCGCGTGCTTCAACCGCGGCAACCGCGGGTGCTAGGTCCCCGGCAAGTGGGGGACGGTGAGGATCGCGACGGAATACCGCCCACAGGGTGTAGCCCAAAACTTCGGTGGCCTTGTCTCCGTCAGTCATGTCTTCCATTCTCTCTTGCGTCTTCACTTTCTGCCTCATCCGCGGCGGGAGCCAGCAGTCGATCAACCGTGGCATAGGCGTGCGCAACAATGCCGGCCAACCCAGTGCCGCCAACGGTTTCGCCGACGACGATTACGCCATCCGTTCGCTCTGCTGCGGCAAGCGGTGCCGGGCGAATCCACTGCTGACGGGCAAAGTCGGCGACAGACTCCTGCGGAAGCGAAACGCCCAACAAAACTTCGGCATCGTGGCGCGCAACCTCAACCAGATGGTCTGGCTCGTCGTTGTACGAAAGTCGCACGATGTGACGACCCTCCGCATACTCCTTCAGCCACTGCCATTTCGCTGTCGCATGAGTCAGTGCGCGGGCAGAAACGGCGGTGCAGCCGGGGGCGACGAGCACTCCAGAACCTCGTGGTTCGGCATCCAACTCTGGCGCATCGAGCACGAGGGTGGCGAGCGTCACGGTGCGACCCCGCACGGGAGCAAGGATGCCGGGGGCGGCAACAATCACGGTGCCGTCGAGATCGGCGAGCGCCTCTGCGCTCTCGATCCGGCGCTCGAAGTCGATGATGACGCCATAGGTCGTGAGGTCGGCGGCAAGCTCGGTAATAAGGCGGTTGATTCCGCCCCGGATGCCCTGAACCGCGGTTCCGGCCGGCATCGCGTCACGCATCGAGCGCGCCGCTGCCGCCAGCGAACCGTGCAGCGCCAGTCGCTCTTTCAACCCCGCAACGCGCTCAAGAGGAAGGTCGTTCGGGTGCAGCGAATACACGCCGTGCACGACGGGAGCGACGAGCTTCTCGAGAGTCGCCTTGCCCATCCGCCGACGTACGAGCGCACCCAAGGAGATATCGGTGCGATGCCCAAGCCACGGAATCAGCGAATCGAGCTGTGCTCGCAGTGCGCCAGCTAAGCCCAACACGGCAATCGTGTGTCCATCGAGCGGCGTGGCAGGGATGCCGAGCACTCCGGTGTTCGGCAGAGGCAGGGCAGCACCGTGAACCGGCTGCAACCACGCCCCCTCAGCGCTAGGTGACACGACATCGTCACCGAGCCCGAGTTCGCGAGCGAGGTCAGCAATTGTGTTGTTGCGGGTGGCGAAGCTTTCGGCTCCGGCATCCAGATTGATGCCGCCGACGAGGTGGGAGGCCACGGTGCCGCCGAGATGATTGCTTGCCTCAATGAGGCGCACGGTTCGCCCAGCCATCGCGAGTCGGCGCGCAGTGACGAGCCCTGCGATGCCGCCTCCGATGACGGTGAATTCTGTTGTGCTCACGCGCACTAGCCTTCCTGGTGAACGAGCTCCACAATTTTAGTGAGCACGTCGGGGTCGGTGTCTGGTCCAACGCCGTGGCCGAGGTTCACCACGTGGCCGGGGGCTGCACGACCGCGCTCCATCACGTCGCGCACGTGCGCTTCGAGTACGTGCCACGGCGCGCCGAGCAGGGCGGGGTCAATGTTGCCCTGCAGTGGAATTCCACCGCCGAGGCGACGGTCGGCCTCGTCGAGCGGGATGCGCCAGTCGACACCCATGACGTCGGCACCGACGGAGTGCATTGCTTTCAACACTTCTCCGCTGCCAACCCCGAAGTGAATCTTGGGCACGTCATAGCCGCGCAGCGACTGGAACGCCCGCTTGGAGTGGGGGGCGACGCGACGCACGTACTGCTGTTCGGAGAGCGAACCAACCCAGGAGTCAAAGAGCTGAACGGCGGAAGCGCCAGCTTCGACTTGAACTTTCATGAACTCGCCAGCAATGTCGGCACACCAGTTGAGCAGGGTCGCCCAGGTCTGCGGATCGGAGTACATGAGGGTGCGGGCACGCTGTTGGTCTTTGCTCGGGCCGCCCTCAACAAGGTACGACGCGAGAGTGAATGGGGCACCAGCGAAACCGATGAGCGGGGTTGTTCCCAACTCGGCAACGGTTTGCGCGACTGCTTCGCGGATGGGAGCAAACGCTTCAGGCTCGATGGGGCGCAGCTTCGCGACATCCGCTGCCGTACGAATCGGGTTAGCAAATACGGGACCACGGCCGGGAACAATCTCAACCTCCACACCGGCGAGTTTGGCGGGAATCACAATGTCGCTAAAGAAAATTGCGGCATCGACCTTGTGGCGGCGCACCGGCTGCAAAGTAATTTCGCTAGCAAGGTCGGGCGTCAGACATGCCTCAAGCATTTCGTTGCCTTCGCGCAGTTTGCGGTACTCCGGCAGCGAACGACCGGCCTGACGCATGAACCAGACGGGGGTCGTTTCGGGGCGATCACCCCGGTAAGCCCGGATGATAGGCGAATTAGCTGTGCGGCCGTCGAGAAGTGGATGGTCAGAATTCAGGGTCACGGGGTTAACATTAGGTTGTGCTCCTGTGTCTTAGCTCAAATCACCGCAACGCGAGCTTAGACGTACTCGAAAGTCTGTCTGAAGTTGCTCCCGCAGCCACCACAGACCTCGTGTCGACTAACGATTTCGTTGCCGGTGCTGTCGTTGTTGCTACCTGCAACCGCTTCGAGGCCTACCTCGATGTTGAAGAACCACTCACTGCCGCCTCCGCCGTGACGGTGTGCTCGCTGCTCGAGTCGCTCAGCGAGAGAAGCGGCGTAAGCGTTGACACTTTGCGCGCATCCATTGCCGTTCATGAGGGTGCGGATGCTGCAGCTCACCTCTTTGCGGTGACTTCGGGACTTGAGTCTGTTGTGATCGGTGAAGCTGAAATCTCGGGGCAGGTCAGCCGGGCCCTCGACCAGGCTCGAGTGGACGGCACAACCACTCGCGACCTTGAGCGCCTCTTCCAGCGCGCTACTCACACCAGTCGCGGAATCAAAAACAGCACGGCCATTGGCGGTTCTGGCAAGTCGCTAGTGCGACTCGCTCTCGAGCTTGCCTCCAGCCGGGTCGCCGACTGGTCGACCACTAGTGTTCTCGTCGTCGGTACCGGCCGTTACGCCGTCACGACCGTCAATGCCTTGCGCGACAAGGGTGCCCTTGATTTGCGGGTGTTCTCCCCCTCGGGCCGCGACGCCGCATTCGCCCTCAAGCACAGCCTCGCTCAGAGCGAAGACTTCGACGTCGATGTGATTGTGACCTGCACCGTGAGCGCCGTGCTCGGCACTGATCGTTTCTCGGCCACCAGCACGTGTCTCGTTCTTGACCTCGGACTCCCCCGCAACGTTGAGCCTGCCGTGGGTCAGCTTGAGGGTGTTGACCTGCTCGACCTCGAAACCATCAGCCTGCACGCACCCCTCGAAGAGCTGAATGCTCATGCGGATGCCCGTGACCTGGTACGCACGGCCGCTCACGAATTCGCGGCCGAAAGCCAAGCGGAGCCCGCGATTGTGGCCCTCCGCAAGCACCACTTCGCGCTCCTTGAGGCCGAGATCGCTCGCGCGAAAGCCCGCGGAGCCGGCGAAGAAACCATCTCAGCGCTGCGTCACCTCGGCGGTGTGCTGCTGCACGGCCCCTCCGTTCGCGCGCGCGAGTTTGCGGCTGACGGCCGGGTCACAGAATTCGATGCTGCCCTGTCTGCGCTCTACAACATCCCGGTCGAGCGGCCGACGGGCGCTGCCGACGCCGCGCAACCGCACACCGCGTAGCTCAAATACCGCACCTCAACGCCACCCATCAACCTGCACCGAGTGTTCACCACCCGTGAGTGGATTCAACTCGCGCTTTAGTGCACGTACTCCAGCAGGTCATAGCCGAAGGTACGCATCGCTTCGATCGCGCGCAGTCGTTCCTGCATGCTGCTGTCATCGAACTGAATGGATGCAGCATAGGCAACCGCACGCGTGCTGCCTCTGAGCGCCCCGGCTTCCGTTCGCACACCCAGGTCAATGCCGGTCTTGTTGACCAGCAGGGTGTTGTGGTCGGCTCCCCGATGAGCGAGAGGGTCGAGCCCGAAGGCACTCGCGACGAGTGATAGGTCGGTGTTGAGGGAGAGCCAACCGAGCACTCGTTGGCTGGCGATGGAGCTGACGATCTCACCTCGGGCGAGTGCGCCGAAGAGCCAGCTGAGCTCGATGGTGGAGCCAACAGAGACTTGGGGTGCATCGTCGGGGCCACGGTTGTCTCGTACTAGATCGAGGAGTGCCGTTTTGGTGAGGCCCAGGGATTCGGTGCGCGCCCGTACCGCATCTAATCCGATGAGTCGCAACAGAATGTTTGTCGCGAGGTTGTCACTGGTCGCGCCCACGAGAGCGGCGAGGTCGGCGACGGGCAGCGAGGGTGCCTGGAGGTGTTGCCAGAGCCCGGACGCTCCGACGGAAGCGCCAGCGACTTTGTCGAGGATGCCGTACGGCGCGAATTCGCGGTTGTGGAATCGTGCCGAGACTTCGATGAGCAGCAGGACCTTGCCGATACTTGCTGTGGGTAAAGCTACCCGGTCGTCAATGCTGAGAACCGTTGTGCCGGTATTGATATCGACGGCACTGGCCGAGACCCGCACGCCGGAGTTGCCGAGTTTCAGTCTTCCGAGCGCGGCAAAGGTGCTGGTGAAGTTGGGTACGTCACCAGTTCCGGCATGCTTCGCCACACGGGGTGCGCGAATGCGTTGCCGGCGCTCACGGGTCTGCTCAATCTCTACCAAATGGTGACGCGATCTCTCGGTGAAAGCCACAGCGAATCAGCTTCAGTTACCCCAAATGTCTCATAGAAGGCATCAATATTGCGAACAATTTGGTTGCAGCGGAACTCGTTCGGTGAGTGGGGATCGATCGCGAGCAGACGAATGACTTCTTCGTCTCGACCCTTCTGTTGCCATGACTGCGCCCACGACATGAAGAACCGTTGCGCTCCAGTGAGGCCATCAACGACGGGCGGTTCTGCCCCGTCGAGTGAAATCATGTATGCCTTCCATCCGATAGTGAGTCCACCGAGGTCACCGATGTTCTCGCCAATGGTGAGTGAGCCGTTGACATGGTGATCAGGGACTTGGGCGGGTGCGAGTGCGTTGTATTGGTCGATGAGCGATGTCGTGCGCTGCTCGAATGCGGCCTTGTCTTCGGGAGTCCACCAGTCAATGAGACGCCCATCGCCGTCGTACTTTGATCCTTGGTCGTCGAAGCCGTGACCGATCTCGTGACCAATTACCGCACCGATCGCACCGTAGTTGGCTGCGTCATCCCGTTCCACATCAAAGAAGGGGAACTGCAGGATCGCTGCCGGGAAGACGATCTCGTTGAAACCGGGGTTGTAATAGGCGTTGATGGTTTGCGGAGTCATGAACCATTCGTCGCGGTCGAGCTCTTTGCCAATCTTGCCGAGCTCACGCTGAAACTCGAACTCGTTAGCGGACCGCATGTTGCCGGCCAGGTCGTCTGCGCTGATCTCAAGCGTGGAGTAGTCGCGCCACTTCACGGGGAACCCGATCTTGGGGGTGAACTTGTCGAGCTTGCTGATGGCGCGCTCGCGAGTAGCGGCACTCATCCATTCGAGCTGAGTGATCGACTGGCGATAGGCCTCAACAAGGTTCGCCACGAGAACATCCATCGCGGACTTTGCTTCCGGAGGAAAGTGGCGCTCAACATAAATCTTGCCAACGGCTTCGCCGAGTACGCCTTCAACGAGGGAGACTCCGCGCTTCCAGCGTGCACGAAGTTGGGGGGTGCCAGACAGGGTGCGGCCGTAGAAATCGAAATTGGCTTCTACAAAGTCACCAGAAAGGTAGGCGGCATTGGTGCGGATGACTTGCCACGCTAGCCAGTCGCGCCATGCCGGCAGGTGGTCGTCGCTCAGCACCTCCTCGAGCCCTTCAACAAAGCTGGGCTGACGCACGACAACCTCGTCGAGGGCATGCTCGGGAACTTCGATGGCGTCGAGCCACGCGTTCAGATCAATCGCACCGGTGAGATCATTGGCGGCCTGCCACGTCATCGGGTTGTAGGTCTTCTCGCTGTCGCGGTTGGCGACGTTATCCCAGTGCTTCGACGCGATCTCGATTTCGAGGGCGACAATGCGGGCGGCACGCTCTGCAGGAGCATCGAGGCCGGCGAGTGTGAGCATCCGCTCAATAAAGGCGCCGTACTTGGTGAGAATGTCGGCGAACTTCTCTTCACGGTAATAGGACTCGTCGGGCAGGCCGAGGCCACCCTGTTCAATGAAGACGAGGTAACGCTCAGGGTCTCCGGGGTCGTTGTCGACGAAGAGTTGGAAGAAACCGCTCGTTCCGCCTCGTTCGAGACGACCGAGGGTGCTGAGCAACGTCGGGATGGAATCGACGGCCGCTGCTTCGGCGAGTTGCGGAGCGATGGGCGTTGCACCCAGTTCATCGGCGCGGGCCTCATCGAGGAAGCTTGCGTAGAGATCTCCGACCTTGCGCGCTTCGCTGCCGGGCTCAGCAGATTGTGACTCGATGATGATGTCGCGAACAGCCACTTCCGACTGCTCAGCAAGCACCATGAATGAGCCGTATCTGGCTTTGTCTGAGGGGATTTCGGTGCGATCAATCCACGCGCCATTCACATGGCGAAAGAGATCGTCTTGAGGGCGGACCTTCGGATCGAGGTCGTGGATGGCGATTCCTGAAGGCAAGCTCAATTCGGCACTCATGCACACAGCCTAGGGGTTTCTCCTCAAGCATTTGCTGCGAATTTGAGACCGGTGGGGAGACCTACTATTAAGCAATGACCGTCCCCTCCTCGGCCCCGGATGCTCCGCGGTACCCTCACGGACTCAGCCATCGTCAGGTGTTGTCGTGGCGGAACGCGATCGCAACCCTGTTCGCTCTCGCAGGGCTCTCCTTCGCGAGCTGGGTTGGCCGCATCCCCACGGTTCGGGATGCTTTTGATGCGAGCCATTCAGAGATCGGCATTCTGTTATTTGGTCTCGCCTTTGGTTCGATTTTTGGGCTGCTCTTCTCTGGCCGACTCGTCGAGCGATTCGGCGCACGCCCCGTCATCCTCGCGTGCATCACGCTGTTTTGCGGTGCACTCGCCGCCATCGCACTCTTCATCGGTGTCGCGGGCAACTTCACCGGTGCGCTCCTGTCGCTCGTTGTTCTTGGGCTCGCATACAGCGCATACGACGTCGCGATCAACCTGTCGGGTGCCGCAAACGAACGGTTACTCGGCCGGGCAACAATGCCGACGCTGCACGGCTTCTACAGCCTCGGCACGATGGCAGGAGCCGGGCTCGGAGCGATCGCCGAAGCTCTTCACGTTCCGCTCCAGTTCCACTTGACCATCGTCGCGGTCATCGCACTAACCAGTGGCGCAATAGTGCTGCGGTGGATCTTGCCCGAAACACTTGCGGATGCCCCACCCAACACCCAGGAGATCAAGATTGCCTCGGGAGAGCTGGCCGCCCCCAAGCGCCGCAGCGCCTGGCTCGAACCTCGCACCCTCATCGTCGGCGTCATTGTTCTCGGGATGGCCTTCGCCGAGGGAACCGCCGTCGACTGGCTCGCTCTCGCCATGGTTGACGGCTACGAACTCGACAACGCCATCGGCACCCTCATATTCGGTGTATTTGTCACAGCGATGACCGCGACCCGGTTCATGGGCGTGCGCGCCCTCGACCACTTCGGGCGGGTTCCCGTGTTGCGCGCTTCCGCGGGATTCGCCGCGGTCGGTCTGCTGCTGGTGATCTTCTCGCCCACCGTTCCACTCGCCATTATTGGCACGGCATTCTGGGGTGTGGGTGCCGCGCTCGGCTTCCCGGTCGGAATTTCGGCGGCCGCCGACGACCCCAAACGTGCCACCGCGCGAGTGACCGTCGTCGCCACCATTGCCTACGGCGCAACCCTCATCGGACCACCCATGATTGGCCTGCTCAGCGACCAGGTTGGTGTGCTGAACGCACTGCTCGTGATCGTGGTGCTCACCGTAATCTCTGGGCTGCTTTCCCCTGCGGCCCGCGAGTTGGCAGGCCGCCACGCTCGCACCGTCATCGATTTTGCTTCGCCAGGTACGACCTCCGCAGCCGTCAGCCTTGCTACGACGGAACTGCAGATCATTACGGCGGATGATATTGCGGCTGAGTCGGGCGACGAACGTCCCTAACGCCGGAATATTGCGGCACTTGTGTAGGCAAGAATATTCTGGCATGCTGGCGTGCAAGAATATCCCGGCATCACGCCACGCTTGAGAACGGAGGAACACACCGTGCCCACGATCACCGTCACAAGATTTAGAGACTTCGGCGCTGTCATTAAAGCGGCACGAGAGTCCCGTGGCCAGCGCCAAGATGATCTCGCTAACGAGCTCCAGATCACGCGACAGTATCTCCAAGATCTCGAGAATGGCCGCCCCAACCTCTACATCACGCGCCTGCTCCGCGCCATGAACTCGCTCGGCATCACGATCAGCGTGACCTACACCCCCGGCGGGGCAGCGAAACCCGGCACAGCTGCCCCTAGTCATGCAGAGGCACCCAACGACGCAGGAACCACCGATGGCTGAGACTCTCGCTGTGTTCCTCCACGACGACTACCTCGGTGACGTCGTGCCATTCGCGCAGGGCCGGCGCCGCCAGAAGAATCGGGTGCGATTCCATTGGGATAGCGGCTACCAGTCCGGGGCAGGCACCCTCACAGAGTCGTTTACCTCGATTCCCGGCCGAGAACCCGACAGCACGCTCGCATCCAATTTCTTCGGTGGATACACCCCCGATGGCAATCATCGTGAAGCGATGGCCGCCACCCGCAGAATTGATCAGGGCGACCTGTTCAGCCTGCTTCGCGAATTTGGCGGATCGCTCGGCGGGGCGCTCACCTTTCGTACGCCCGAGGAAGCCAGCCCGTACATTCCCCGCTATACGACAATTGATGACGCGACCGTCGCCCAACGGCTCAAGCAAGCTGTCGAACGTCATGACCTAGGGATTCAAGACGATAGCCGTTCCATGTTGCCCGGTTTTCAACCAAAACTGTTGCTCGCCCGTTTCGACACCCAGTGGCACGAACCTCACGGTCGCGCCCATTCCACGCACATCCTCAAGCCACAACTTCAATCGCAGCCCCACCAGATCTACAACGAGTACTACAGCCACCAACTCGCTCGTGCGATGGGTCTCTCCCAGTTCGGCAGCGAGGTCATCAGCATCGGACAGACCGCGTTTCTATCTATCGAGCGATTCGACCGCGTGGTCGACGGCACAGCGGTCTCGCTCATTCATCAAGAGGATGCTGCTCAAGCTCTCGGGCTCGACTGGCAAACCTCAGAGATCAAGTTCCAAGACTCGCAGTGGCAGGCAAACCCGGCACGCCCCAGCGCCCGCAAAATTGCGGAGATCACCGGCTCGCTTCCGAACGCACTCGTTGAGACCGCGCAGTGGCTGCGGCAGCTTATCTTTCACGTGCTCATCGGCGACAACGATGCCCACGCCAAGAATGTGGGTTTCGTGCACGAGAGTAGTGGCACGCGACTCTCAGAGCTGTACGACGCGGTGCCCAATCTCTATCAGGAGGGGAGAATCAACTGGGATATGGCGATGGCGGTCGATGGTGATTTCGACCACCGCAAGGTGAGCGCCGAGAGCATTGCCCACGAGGCCGCATCCTGGTCAGTGTTGCGCGCCGACACGATCGACCGCGTGATCCAGTCGACACTTCGCGAGTTTGCCGATGCGCAAGCATCCGTCACTGCGCCGAGCGAGGTTGACCCGGATGTCGTCGAGCGGCTCGGCTGGAATGCCCGTCGTCTCGCTGAAGGCAATCAGATCAGTACACCCAAGGAAAAACTCTGACGCTGGTTGTCTCTTGTGCCGCTCGGGTTGCGACGAATCACCACCGCCCACCGCACGCCGTTAGGCTCAATGAGTGCGACTTGTCATAGCTCGATGCTCCGTTGATTACGCCGGGCGTCTCAGTGCCCACCTTCCCCTCGCAACACGGTTGTTGTTGCTGAAGGCTGACGGCAGTGTGCTCGTGCACTCCGATGCCCTCTCCTACAAACCTCTCAACTGGATGAGCCCGCCCTGTGTGCTCTCGACCATTGAGCCCGAAACTGAGCAGGCGGATGCCGGGGTCACCGAAATCTGGAAAGTCGCCCACACCAAGTCGGCCGACATGCTCATCGTCTCGATTCACGAAATCCTGCATGACACCAACCACGAACTCGGCGTCGACCCCGGACTGCAAAAGGATGGCGTCGAGGCCCACCTGCAGAAGCTACTGGCCGAACACATCGACATTTTGGGTGACGGTTACCGCCTTGTGCGGCGCGAATACATGACCGCGATCGGCCCCGTCGACATTCTCGCGACCGACGAGAAGGGCGCAAGTGTTGCCGTGGAGATCAAGCGCCGCGGCGACATTGATGGTGTTGAGCAGTTGACCCGCTACCTCGAGTTGATGAACCGAGACCCGCTGCTGGCTCCAGTTGCTGGCGTGTTTGCGGCTCAGGAAATCAAGCCACAAGCGCGCACTCTTGCTAAGGACCGCGGCATCCGCTGTGTACTGTTGGACTACGACGAGATGCGCGGCCTCGACGACCCCAACATGCGATTGTTCTAGATTCAGGAACGCAGCCTAGGCTGGATGCAAATGGCTACTAACTGGACCTGCATTCTCGTTGACCTCGACGGCACGATCGCTGACTCTGCGCCCGGAATCACGACGTCTCTCGCCTTCATGTTTGAGGAGATGGGCTACCCGGTCCCTTCGCAAGAAGAGCTGCGTGCCTACGTTGGCCCGCCGATTCTGGACTCGTTCCGCGACCTTGCTGGGTTTACTGCCCTAGAATCTGCACAGGCGCTGTCGATCTACCGCCGCCACTACATGGAAGGCAACAGTGCCAACGGCAGCGACATTTTCCCCGGCATGCGCAAGGTTCTGAAGACGCTGCACGCGACCGGAATCCCATTGTCGCTCGCGACATCGAAGCCCGAGTTTCCGGCATCCGTGATTTTGGACCACGCGAACCTCACGCAGTACTTCCGCGTGATGTCTGGGGCCTCAATCGATGAGATCCGCAGCGCGAAAAAGGATGTTGTCGCCGAAGCAATCACGCGCCTGAAGATGATCGGTGCTGACGTGAGCAACCCGGTGATGATCGGTGACCGCGACTATGACATTGAGGGCGCAGCCGAACACGGCATCCCCACCATTTATGTTGACTGGGGTTACGGCAACGCGGGCGAGTCAGAAGGGTCGCTCGCTGTCGTCTCGAAGGCGGAAGAACTGCTGCCGCTGTTGCTTCCTAGCTAGCGGGCTCGCTGCGCTTAGGTGCCGGCCGGCCCTAGCGGGCGAGACTTTCCACGATGCGGCCGTAAAGGCGCGGCAGTCGCGCGGCGAGCGGCACGACGGCTCGGCGCAGCGGTGAGTTTGCGGCCGCCACAAGCCCGGTCGTGAGCATCCGAAAATCGCGGGTCACTCGACGCCACTCACGCTCGTACCGTTCGGGTGCACCGGCAACAATGCACTCAATCGCCGCCCGTGCCTCAGCCAGACCCAGCCGGATGCCCTCCCCCGTGATCGCATCGACGTAGCCAGCGGCATCGCCCACGAGAAGCACGCGGCCCGCACGCTGTCCGGTCGTGGTTTGCAACAGCGGGCCAGCACCCCGCACACTCGACGCGGGAGTAGCGTCGCGCAGGCGTTCCGCGAGCGCCGGCACACTCGCCAACGCTTCCTCAAACGAAGTGCCCCGCCGTCCAAGCACCGCGACACCCACCTCGTTGTCGCCAACCGGCGTGACATACAGCTCCGCGTTCGGCGCCCAATGCACCTCCACGAGATCAGTCCACGGAGCAACCTCAAAGTGCTGCCGGATGCCGAACCGCCGAGAATCGCGTCGCCTCACGCGGCGAGGGTGCGCGGCCACACCAACCAGCTCACGCACCGTGGAGTGCAGGCCATCGCAGCCGAGCATCCACCGCCCCTCGATGGTGCGACCGTCTGCAAGGTGCGCGGATACCGCGCCGTCCTGCTCTTCGTCAGCGCTCTGCTCAACGGCCTCGACCTTGCCGTGCTCGAACAGCACCCCGAGCTCGGTCGCGCGTTCCGCGAGCGCCCGATGCAGTTCGGTGCGACGAACGCCGAGGCCGGCATCCGAAGCGAAACGGTGTTCGGCGGTGCGCGTGCCGTCCTGATAATTGACGCCCGCGAGAGTTCGGCCGCAAGGATACACACCAAGGGCGGCGAGTTCGGCAACGGCGCCGGGCATGACTCCCTCGCCGCAGGCTTTGTCGATGGTGCCAGTGCGGGGTTCGACAACGAGGGCGGTGAGGCCGTGCATCCGCGCGTTGATGGCGGCGGCGAGACCGATGGGCCCGCCGCCAACGATGATCACGTCGACGACCTCCGAGTCACTCGATTCCGCGACAATCACGTCGGAAACCTCGCCCGGCACGCTCATGGCGTCAGTTCGCGCAGGGCCCGGTTTTCGGTCGGGATCCGGAACGCTAACAGCAGCACCGCATTCAGCACGGTAAACACGATCGCGGTGACCCAGGCGGTGTGCACGAGGGGCAGCGCAATCCCCTCAATGGCGACAACAAGGTAGTTGGGATGCGGCAGCCAGGTCAGGCGGTATGGCCCGCGGTTTTGTACGCGGCCGGCTCCGGGCACGACGATCACGCGGGTATTCCACTGGGCGCCGAGCGAGTTGATGATCCAGTACCGGGCGGCTTGGCTCAGCAGGGTAATGATGAGCATGGGGATTCCCAGCCACAGCAGGAAGGGCCGGTCGGCAATAAGCACTTCGGCGACGCACGCAATCAGCAGGCCGGTGTGCAGGGCGACCATCCACGGGAAATGCTTTTGCCCATACTCGCGACCACCGCGCTTGAAGGCGGCAGCGGCGTTGCGCTTCGAGATGCGCAACTCATAGAGGCGTTCCATGCCGGTGCCGAGAATGAGGGCGATGTAGGCGATCACGGTCATGCGCTTGGTTCCTTCATGCTCGACCCTCACTCATTCCGACCACTCCAAGAGAATGAATTCGGCGCTCACGCCTGGCCCGAGTGCGAAGGCGAGAGCGCTGCTGCCGGGGGCTGGCGCAGGGTCAGCGTTCAGGGCATCCGCGAGCACATGCAGCACCGCTGCAGAGGAGAGGTTTCCGACACGGGCGAGACAATCCCAACTGCGCTGCAGGTCGCTGCGGTCTAACCCAAGCGAACTTTCGAACGCCTCAAGCACGCGTGGGCCACCCGGATGCGCGAGCCACGTGTCGACATCCGCGATCGTCAGTTGGTTGCGGCCCAAAAACTCGCTCACCTCGGTGGGGAAGCTGTTCTGAATCACGTCAGCGACTTTGGCGGTGAGTACGATCTCAAAACCGGTGCCGCCAACGTTCCAACCGATGACATCGTGGCTGTCGGCGATGAAAGTGCTGCGGGTGTCGACGATGCGCGGGCCGGGTTCGCTGCGGTTTTCCCCCACCATCACGACGGCGGCGGCTCCGTCACCGAAGAGTCCCGTTGCGACAAAGTTGCCCATGGTCTGGTCGCCGCGCTGCAGCGTGAGCGAGCACAGTTCGACGCTCAGAAGAACACCAACCTCATCCGGATGCCCGACCAGATAGTCATGCACACGGGCCAAGCCCGCGGCTCCCGCCACACAGCCGAGGCCAAACGAAGGGACCCGTTTCACGTCGGGCCGCAACCCCAAACGTGGAATCAGCAGCGCGTCGACCGAGGGCGCCGAAATGCCGGTGACCGAAGTGAACATGACGTAGTCAACATCGCGCGGGGTGAGCCCGGCATCCGCAAGCGCTGTCGTCAGGGCCCGGTCGAGAAGATCGGTGGCGACGCGAATGAACTCGTTATTGCTCTCGCGAAAGCTGCCGAGGTCGCGGTAGCGCTCGATCGGTAGGGCGGTGTGCCTGCGTTGGATGCCGCTGGCCCCGTGCATCCGCTCAATGACCGCGTGATGGGAGGGACTGCCTGCGAGCAGCGGCGCAAGTTCAGCCGTGATTTCGGCTTGGCTGTAGCTGTATTCCGGCACCACCGGAGCGACGGCCGCGATTCTGCTCATGGTGCGACTCCGTTCATTCAGTGAAGCTATCACGCGTTGAGGTCGTTGGCGCCCACTGCCCTGAATTGCCGGGGATGCCGAGTTCTCCTCGCCGTTTCTGTGGTGAATTTCTTGCCTTCGGTGACTTCGTCGCAGGCGAATGATTCGACGTCATCGCTAGTGCCCTTTCACGGTTGGGCCCGTCGATCACCCGCTTCGATGCCTCTGCAGCTTCGGGTGAGATTCCGTAGCCAATGGCGATCTGCATCCAGTCGG
>Ga0307486_1000255_pt1 | contig 53271 bp, 73 predicted proteins | sample CBIW02metaG_FD_203663 | JGI IMG/M metagenome (GOLD analysis project Ga0307486, IMG submission 203663) | Sea-ice brine microbial communities from Beaufort Sea near Barrow, Alaska, United States - CBIW 0.2 | ecosystem: Environmental > Aquatic > Marine > Coastal | place: USA: Alaska | collected... | reverse complement strand
ATGGCAGCCCGTATATCACGGGTCACAGAGTAGCGATCTATGCCGCCGCGCTGATCGTCGAACAAGGCCTCAAACTGCTCCAGGTTGGTCTGGCCGTTCGCGCCTTCGATGATGTAGCCTTCTTCGACCAGGCGCTCAGCCATCGCATCAAGCGACAGCCCGCCCGTCTTGCGAAGCACGGGCACGCCGAACAGGCCAGACTTGATCCTGTCGCGCTCATCTACACCCCATTGATCCTTTGCTGCCGCACTGTCAATGCCTCCCATCTTGGCGATTGCCTCAAACAGGTTATCCACCTCGGGGTTGACTGTTTTGCTTGCGCCCTTCGGTCCCGATCCTTCCACCCTATCGCCGCCGCGCGCTGTAAGAAAAGTCCACACCCGGTAAACATCTTCACTCATCACCTCTGAGCGGATCTGCATCATCACATCACGCCGCGCCGCATCGTGCTTTTTCTGCATCGCTTTAAGGGCTCGACTTTTGGCGTTTTGCGCCCACTGCAAATCCTTGAGGCTGCGGGATTGCAACTCTGAAACGCTTTGCTCTGTCGCGCCGCCGGCCTGCAATTGGTAGATGTGCCATTCGTCATCCGTCATGCTTGGCGGCTTGGTGGCAAACATTGCCTCGTAGCCCCTCACATCTTCTGCAATCCGGATCTGTTCATCGGTGGCAATCATTCGATCCATGACACCGCGCACCTCGTCACTCAATTCGACGTTGAGCGACTTGATGCTTTTGTAAACATCCACCAACCATGCACGAAAGCGGCTGAAAACCGACTGAATCGCCGGGTTTGGTGCTTTGCCTTCCATAAGGTAGGCTTCAAAGCCGCGCGCAAATTGCTCGTGGTAGCTGCGCTTTTCGTCCAGGCTCATGTTGTGCCATTCCGCCTGATCCCTGACGCCCACCCAATTCAAAAAGGTGTTGAAGTCCGCACCTATTTCCGGCGATTGCACGGCCAGGTCCGCCATCACTTCCAAAAAGAAATGCCCGCTTTCATGCAGGAAGCTCGTTAAATCTGCGGCCTTGAACAGTGCAATGGTGTTGGTTGACGGATTAAAGCTGCCGCGCGCGCCCTTGCCTTGATTTAGTTGCGGCCCAGAAACAATCTCGAATGCCGGCTCAGTCGCACCCTTGCCATAGACCGCGCCATCTTCAAGCGTGCCGCCCTCCAAGCGCCGAACATCATAGCCGCGCCGCCTGAGCGCCTCATACACATTCACCGCATCGGCCTCGACCGTGGAATCACTAAAAACCTTGTTGCCATCGGCCAGGGCTTTGTCGATCAGCGCCATGTATAGGCTCAAACCCTCACCTTTCCCGCGACTGTCTGCATTCACCTGTGCAGTGCTGATGCGTAGCGCACCGTTACGGACATGCCCGCCAACCAAGCCTGAATCAGATTTTGAAGACACGAAGTCGCTTCCCGCCTTTTGCTCGACCATCACGCCGCCTTGCTCGTACCCGCCCGTGCCTTGCGCAACCACCTTTGGGTTGTAGCGTTCAAACAACTGCTCAGGCGTCATACCCACGCGCGAACTCTGCACGGCAAAGAATGCTTTCCACAATGCCGCATAGGGCTTGTTCACATCATCAGTGAATCGGTTTGCTTGTTTCAGTTGGGCCAGTACGCGCTGCTCGACCACATCGGCAGATTGACGCACGGAATCGTCTTGCTGGCCACCAAGAACACTGTCCACTAGCGATTGTGTTTCGGCGCCGCGCCCGTCCTGCATGTAGGCAGACGCACTGGATTGACTGAAACCGCCTGGCTCTGTTTTGAGATGAGGAATCAGCGACTGCTCAAACTCCGATCCAGGCAGGCGCGTCATGAGTTCAGCCGTTGGAATCGCAATGTCTTGCCCTGTGGCAATCGCATCCTGCAGGGCCTGTGCCAGCTCAGGCGTAGCACTCAGGCTGGGGGCCAACTCAGACAGCCGGGCCATATCAATACCTGCCGCCTGCAGTTCTGCCGGGTCAACGTAAACGCGCTCCATCGGGCCATCCTCGACGGCGCTTTGCATGAACCCTTCAAATGTCTCTGCGTCGCGTTCGCGCACCTTGTTGGCTGCCGAGAATGTCGCCAACTCCTGCAAGACCGCCGCGACGTTTTCGGCTTGTTGTGCCTTGCGCTCAGTGCCATTGACTTTATCAAGAGCACCCTGAATGCCGTTCATCAGCGTGATGTTGCCGCCTGCACCGATCAATGTCGCAATGGCTGTTTGCGCTGCCGCCTCAGGCCGAGCCGCCAGGTAGTCGCCAAAGGTCTTGCCTTGATTACTTCCTGTGACCGCCCAATCATTCAGGTCTTGCAGCGCAGTCGCCACCTGTTCACCTTTGTTTTCGGACCAAGCGTTTTTCAGGATCGACGTGAACAGTGGCGTACCTGCCTTCATTTCCTTCACCAGCCCACGCAGCGGCCCCAGTTCGGTCCCTGCCTCAATCACGCCATCGCTGACGCCGTGGATCATGGCTTGCCATTGCGGGACGCCAGCGGCTATGTCTTTTTGGTAGCTGTTGCCGCCCGACATCGACGCCATGCCAGTCAATGCCGCCGCCTGTCCACCCGGAAGAAACGCGGCCAGCATCATCGGGGCATTTTGCGCGAGTGACTGCACGCCACTAGAGACAGCCCCACCCAACCAGGTTGAGGACGTGCCGGCTGATTTCTTGGCAAGCGCCGCCTCACGGCCCGCAATCTCCATGAACCCTTCACTCAGCCTGTCCAATGGGTTGCCGCCAATGCTGGGGAATTCGTTCATAAACCCCAGCGGCCACCCTACGGTGCGGGCAGTAGCCCCAAGCGCGCCAGCCGCACCGGACTGCGCACCATGGTAAGCCGCTGCAATGTCGCCGCCAAGCGTAGATTTTTTGCCGGGATAGCTGACGACATACTTCGCCGCTTCACCCGCCGCACTAACGAGACTCTCTAGCTTCGTCAATCCTTCCACGTCATCATGCGCAATCGCCGCATTGTCAGGGTTCGACAGAAAGCCCGCTGTCAGTGGATTCATGCGCGCCAGGGAGCTTGTATTGAACCCGGCCAGCTTTTCCTGTTGACGCGACCAGTCCGGCATGGCTTGCGCGGTATCGACCGGAACCCCGAGTGTGGCCGCCGTCTTGCGCCACTGCGCTACTTCGTCCGGGTTCTTGCCGACCGCCTCCTGCAGTGATGCGCGCAGGGTGGTATCAGGCGAGGGGCCAGACAGGTAACGGGCTACGGCGGCATTGGCGTCGAATTCTTGAGGCATCAAAAGCGTCCTGTCCTTGGATCGTTGTTGGCTTTGCTGGCCCAGTAGGCGCCCAGCAGGTCGGCGTCGGTCGGTTTGGAATTGCCCGTCGCCTTGAAGGCATCTTCCAGCTTTTTCTTGTCGGAATCCGGGATGTCGCCCACCCGCATGCTCAGCATGTTCATGCCGGTGGTTCCGGTGTTGAAGCCCATGAAGGTCTTGCGGAACTGAATATTCTGCGCAAACAGCGCGTCAATATGCTGCTGGGTTTGCGCATCATCGAACTTCTTGCCGCTCTGCCGTTGGGCATCGAGCAAAGACGAGTCCACAAACCGCCGCATGGCCCCAATGCGCTGTGCGTCGTTGCTGCCGTCCTTCGGTGTCGGGTCCAGGCCCAGGCCAGTGATGCGCTGGTTCAGCACGCGATTGACCGCGCCGTCATTGAGCGAACCCGGCGCCGCGCTGCTTTTGCCGGACAGTATTTCCGCCCGCTTGGCAGTGAAGTGCTCATAGTCTTTTTGCGACAGACCGGGACGCAGCAGCAGGAATTCCGCATCGCTCATTTTTGCCATGGCTTCGGGATTGGTCGTCAGCCGGAAGTACAGGCGGTCGTCAGTGATGTCGTCGCCTTTGCTCATTTTTTGCCCAAAGCTCATGAGGTTGTCGATTTCCTTTGGCGGTATCTGGTTGCGAATCGCCGCCGGCATTTCCGACATGCGCCCGCCGTTGTCCATAAGCCACTGCATCCCCGTGGACGCGGCCTTTTCTTCACCCTGCTTTTTGCTTTTGATGGCGTCGTCGTACTGGCGGGTCACATCGGCCAGTGCAGTTTGCAGTCGCTGCGGGCTGTCCATGCCCACACGGTCACGCACTTGCTGGTGCAGGGCTTGCAGCGTTGGCAGTTCTGGCGCACCACCGCCGGCTGCATATTTCTTGCTAACGTTGACCACGTAGGCTTGCGTTTCGGCGGGCATCTTGGCAAGCCAGTTCTCTGTACGCTGCTGATTGGCCAGCTTGACTGCCTTGTCCACCGCGCCCGGCCCACCGTTGTAAGCGGCCAGCGCCTTGGAGACATCGCCCTTGTACTCACGGATCATGGCCGCCAGGTAATCAGTACCCACGCGCGACCGTTCAGCCAGGCTGTCGTCTCTGGCTGGCACGACACCAAAACCCGGATCACGGTTTGTCGCATCCATGACCTGGTCCCGTCCTTTGGCGCCCTTGGGAGAGGTCACTACCGAACCGTCTTTGTTGAAATCGCGGTTGCCTGATTCAATCTGGCGCTTGGCATCATTCAGCCGGTTGAAGTCTGCCCCTGCCAATGTGGCCAGCCGCACCGTGTCAGTCGGCGCCAGCGCAGGCATGACCGACCCCTTGATGACATCGTTTGCCACTGTCAAGCCCACCCGTGCATCCACCGCCTTGCTGACCGCCATCTTGGTCCGCAGCAGGTCCTCCACATTCATAGCGCCTGCATTGGCCTTGAGGTATTCATCCGCCTTCATGGGAAGGTCTTGATCCAGCAGCAGATTGATGGTGGTCACGCTGGCCTTGCTCGACACTGCCCGCACCGCCCCCGCAATTTCTTCCTCTGACTTACCCAGGCTTCGCATGTAACCCGTAGTTCGGGTCTGCGCAATCGCCACCTCAGCTGCAGACGCTGCCGTGTCGCCCGTACTGGCCACCAGCGCCGCCCGGTTGAGTGAGGACGTCACATCGGCCTGATACTGACCCTCGTCGTAGGTGCGACGCTCCTGCAGCGCATGACGATCCGCAAAGGATCCGATCTGGTTGCGCCGTGAATTCGCCACTTCCGCAAAAGCCATCCGCTGCCGGGGATTCACCAGGTCTTTGCCAATCTCTTGCGCTGACTTGTCAAACGCACTGGGCAGGGTTTGCGGCAGGCCAAAGGCATCCGCGCCGCGCTTGGTAATCGCCCCTTGCTGCGGGTCGTACACGTTGACCCGCTCCCAGTCGTCTAACTTGCGCCGAGCCGCGAATACCGCGCTGGCGTCGGCTTCGCGCTCCGCTTCGTCCGCCTTCTTCTTGGCCTCATGTTGAGCCAGAGTCTGTTCATGCAGCGCCTGCGTCATCATGCGGTCGCCGATGTTCTGCACCGTACCGCCCACCCGCTGACCCGCCTCGAACATGCCGCCGCTGACGTCCTGCGCTGCCGGCGTCTGGCCGACTTGCGGAATGAACCGGCCCGCGTTGCCTACGTTGATGCTGCCCATTTAGTAATCTCCCGCCCGTGTCGGCACCTTCGACCATGCCCGTGAAGCCGAGCCAATCCCGCTCAAGGCAGACGCCCCGGCATTGATGTAGCCCGCCGTCTTGGCGTTTTGCCCCCGGAGCGCCGCGACATTGCCGCCCGCCCTGATCTGGTCTGCGCGCGTGTCGCCTTGGTAGATGGACAGCAGCGCATCCGTCTCTGAATTGGCGTTGATGTCCTTGTCAATCAGTTCAGCAGTACCTGCCCCGAGCGCCACACCCGACCCAGCCAGCGCCGCGCGCGCGTCAGCCCGTTGCTTGTCGCCGGCTTTACGAATCTGGCGGGCTTGCAGTTGGGCCTCACTCGCTTGAACAGACGCATCCGCTTCTGCCTGGCGCTTTTGGTAGTCGCCCATGGCATCGGCTTGGTTGCCCTGTTGGATGGCGCTAAAGGCGCTGACGCCCGAACCGACGACAGCTGCAGCAGCCAAGATTTCAAGACCTGTACACATGATTAAAGCTCCATGACAAAAAACAGCCCGGCGTCTTTGGCGCCCTGGCTTCGGTATAAACGGGCGGTTGCTTCGACATGAACCCCGGTGGTGATGCCCATGCGTAATTCTTTGGCGCCTTGCAGCTTGCACCAGGCTTTCAAGGCCTTGATTAAGCGAATCGCCATGATTCCGTTGCGCGTATCTGGCCGCATGAACAGCGCATGCTCATAGCCGACTTTTTCCTCTGAGAACCAATACTCGGTGACGCCCCCGGCAATCCCGCCAACAATCTCGCCGCCCTGACGGACCACAAAGACCACCCCGTCTTGCGTCATCAAGCGCCGTAGCAGGGCAGACACCTTGTAGCGGTCATAGGGAATGCTCCTGTAGTCCGACTCGGCGTGCATCAGCGCACCCAGTTCGACCATGCGGTCCACATCCTCAATCTTGCCGACTTCAATCATTGGTAGATACCTTTCGAATCAGGTTGAGCAGGTGAAAAGGCAGGGGATAGGGCTGGGTGATGACCTGCTTTGTCTTGTATATCTGGTCCGAGAACGTCGCCACGCGGATATCGCCAGCAAAATCAGGTGGCGGCTGGTCCAGCAGGCCCGCACCGAACCGGCGCGGGTCAATCTCCTGGCCGTTCAAAACCACCGCTTTCGTGTCCAGCACGCGCAGGATGACTTCATTGACGCTGACCGGGTTGCCCTGAATCGTGGAGCCGTTGCCGCTGATTTCAACCTGTAGGGCTTCGACCAATGCCGTGTACCCCAGGCCGATCTGTGTATTCACCGCGACACGGGGCAGAGTGACCTGGCCGAACTCCACCACGAACTCGCCCATGTAGGCGCCATCGGCCAAGACTTGGACCGTCATGCCTTCGAGGTGATCCAGTCCGGACCAGGTGTCACGTCCTGCAGCGTCATAGCCCACGACACACGAATCCAACGCCACGTCCACATCAAAGACCTCGATGTAGCGCCGTGGCACGCCCCCGACCGTGCGATTGACCACCACATAGGCGTCTTCTGCCGTCCGCGTAGGCACATTGGCGACCGACTCAAACGCGCCTTGCGTCAGCCAGCGACCCCAGCCGATCACGTCTTGTTCGACGTCATAGGCGCAAACCGCCATTTGTCCGTCCGCGCGGATACACAGCAGGCGCGGGTCCGGTGTTTTCTGGTAAGCCATTTCCACAATGCCGCTGGCTGTGATGTGCTCTGAAAAGATGGTGCGGTCTGGTGCGTTGAAGCCGTCATTCTCGTAGCGGTAGCCAATGCCATGCACCTTCTTTCCCGCAGCTTGCACAAACAACGTCTCGTTGCCGACCTTGACCGGGCGCACGTCATTGGCCCCCGCAGACGATTCATCGGTCTTTTGGATGTTCGTCGGTCCCAAAGGTTTTTGGTCATTGCCGCCGTTGATGCTCATTTCATCCAGGTCTGTCAACGCCAGCAGCCGGCGTGATGGCGTCAGGTGCTGAATGGGACTGTTCCGCGCGCCATCGAGTTCAAAGGCAAATGCAGCATCGTCATCGACCCCTGCCGCGAAATTGAGCGTGTCACCGACAAAGCTGCCCCAGAGGTGCTGGGGATAGGCGAATGTCGATGCGTAGAGCAACCGCTGGCCACCCAGGGCCACGGCACGCGGATAGCCCGCCACCGCATCCCATGCCGGCGAGGCCAGCACCCAGCCATTGGCCGGAACGGCGACCGTTGACGATGCTTCTGTCACCACCAGGGCCGAGGCAGCTGCGCCTGCAATGCTGGTGATTTTGTAGCTCCCGCCATTGACCTCGACGGTTTTGCCAATGTCCTGCGCACGCCAGTCGGCAATAGACATACCCCATCCGTTGATGCCATAGGTCAGGCTCAAAAACACATCGGTGACGTTCAGGCTCACTTCTGACGCCGTGGTGAAGGCCGTGATAACCCCGACGCCCGCATCGGCATAAATGACCCGGCCCACGTCAGCCGGCACAAACGCAGGTATCGCACTGGTGGCCGTGGACGCGCCTACCGCCTTGGATGAAAGGGTCAGCGAGGTGGCGCGCGGCTCACCAATGTACAGCTGCGCTGTGGCGCCTTCCGGTCCTTTGATGTCGGCGCGCAAAAACCCTTGCGGACTGCCTGCCAATGACCACACCCCATCAGGGATAGACGTGGACACAAAAGGGGTCTGAATGTCCAGATTGACCACCGTGTTAGAAATGTAATCCGTGACCAGGCCGCGCCCGCCGCCACTGACCAGCACCCGGCCCACATCGGTGATGCGAAATGCAGAGGCAGACGCCGTGGCCGTTCGCGCTCCGGGCAATCCTGACGACAGCGTGACGGTGGCCGGTGGAAAGGTGCCCCGTTCGGCGGTAGGCATGTTGCTGAACGGCATGTTCATCATCACCCACTGCGCGTCCGAGAATCTTTGCAGCCGCTGGGGATAGGCCGACTCATGCGCAAAAAATGCAGTGTCTGACTTTTGGGCGTAGCGAATCTCGCGCCGCATGCCTTCTGCAAACGGCGTGCTGACCTCATAAGGCAAACCGCTCGAGAGGATGGCCTGGCGGTCCCGGATGAAGCGCATGTACCCGCCGCCCACCTCGATCACATAGGACTGGTCACGGGAAAATACGAAGTCAATCAGGCGCGCGGAATTGCTGGACTTGGTTTCAGCGATGAACCGGGTTCCTGGCCGACGCCGTGCGCCACCTTGGATCGTCAGGGCGATGTTTTCCTGTCGGCGGCTGCCGTTGGCATACTTGGCGACATCCATGCGGCCCAGGGCAATGCGTGGAGACAACTCGCCAGAGCTGAAGTTCGATTGAATGATCGTCGTCTTGGCCATCAGTAGCGCCCCGTCAGCAGCGTGAAGTCGTCGCTCAATGACTGGCTAGGGTCTTCCTGCGAATCAATAGAGCGTGCCATCTTTGCCAAAGCCGCGTATTCGGACTTGAGTTCATCGCGCAGGCTGGCCGATTGAGTCAGTGGATAAGCGAGCTTCCACAGCATGCGCGCGATCATGAGTTCTTGCAGCTTGGCGTCCCACGTCGATTCGTCCTCGTTGCGGTACACGTACTCAATGGACAGGGCAGAACCCGGCGCCATGATGTTGCGGCCCATGACGCGCCATGAGGAAGTCTCGGACGCCATATCGACCCGCACGTCCCCCACCGACACGAGCCGGAGGAAGTCGCCGGGCAGGCCGAACTGCGAGCGGTAGCCAAAGACGGGCGACTGAGCCAAAGGCGCCAGCACTACCCGTTTAACCGCGCAGTTCCAGATATGTTCCCGAAGGATCGAGTCCCGCTCGAAGGGGTAGATGTTCGCGCAGATGCGGGCCAAGTCCCCCGGTTCTTCAAACGAACTGATGGGCGACTTGCCCAATTGCAGCAACGCCGCCGAACAGATATTGATTGCGCTGCTCATTGTTCCCCCTGTCAAACGAAAAAAAGGGGCAGGCTGTGACACCTACCCCATGCTGGGCTGGGTCGCCCCAGGTTACGGCGCGATGTACGGAACTTCCACGCGGAACTGCTGATTGGCCAAGCCGGCCGCACCGGCGAAGGTCAGGTAAATCTCGCAGTCTTGCGGCAGGTAGTATTCCTGGCCGTTGATGCACTTCGTCCCTGTGTTGACCTGAACCGTTGCAGCTGCGTTGATAGCAGCCGCGTTGACGATGGCGGTCGCGTCGATAGCAACTTTCGTCACCGCGTCACGGATGCCGACCGACAAGGTAGAGGCGGCTGTGCCTGCACCGCACGAGACGGTGATGGGCAAAGCGATGCGCGAACCCTGCTTGAGAACGAGCTTTGTGCCTGCGGTGTCATTGGCTGCGGGCGCCACATAAGCGGCAGCGCTCTGAATGACCGCGCAACGCAGGCGGTTCTGAATGGCTGCGGGCGACTTGCGGCCTGCGGTCTGGTCCACTTGCGAGCGAACGACCAAAAGGTTTTCTGCCATGATGAATTCTCCTGAAAATGCAATTGAAACGAAGAAGGCCCGGACTGTGCCGGGCGTTCAAATGGGTTACTGGAAGTCGATTCTCACGACTTTCTTTTCGTCCTGACGACCGGCGCCGTAGCTGGCTTCCATGGAAACCTGCCATGCGTTTTGCTTGTCGGGGCGCTGCTTGATGTCGCCCTGCTCGTAGCCGTCGCCGAAATGGATGGCGTCTTTCGTGTAAGCAACGGTCGAGTACACGCCGCCAGAGACTTTCAGGCGCTCGTAGGGAATCCAGGTGAAGCCCATCCAGTTCGCCATCTTGCCGGTTTGCAGCATCTGGCCGGCGAGAAAGTCCGCGCTGGTCAGGGTCGTGTCCGACAGAATCTGCGTCAAGGCGACGGAGTTGTACAGCATGTACAGTTCCTCGCCTTCCTCGAACGAGTCAACCTCGTTGGCGCGCATGATGGTCTTGGCTTGGATGACCTTAGCTTTGGTTAGGCCCGTGCCGCCGCCTGCAATGATCTGGCCGGCTGGCAAGTCATAGGTGGTCGAGCCGTCATTGGACAGCATGGGGTTCAAAGCCGCGTTGTAGATGATGTCATCGACCTTGCGGTTTTTGGCATTCATCAGCGTGGTCATGTACTGGCCGCCCGTCACGGGATTGACGATCATCTTGGGGATGTCGGCACGGTCCAGCGGCAGGGCGCGGAAAAAGTCGCGCATGGGCACGGTGCGGGCGCCAAACAGGGTGTCGCCCCACTCGGTATCACCCAGACGGATGACCTTTTCATCCAGTTCGGTCGTGCCGATGTTGGTAATGGTGAAGGCCGAGCCGGTGATGTGGCCGCGATCCATGACGGTGCCACGCAGGCGGGACTGGCGTTGTTGTGCGGCAAGGCGCAGGGATGTGTCGAACTGGGTGACAAATGCCCGGTCGATGGTTTCTGATGGCATGGTGAAAACTCCTGAAAGGGTTGAACTTGGTTTCTCGCCTGTCAGGTGTTCCCTTGCGGGGCCTGCTGTTTACGCTGGCTATGCGGGCATTTCATGGTGATCCAGGTGCCAACCTGGGCCGATGCACGCAGTATGGAAGGCCGCCCCGTCAAAATCCCGGACAGATGCAGCCTTTGTCCCGTCAAATCGTGGGCGCTACTTTGTAGTTGTACAAGCGCAGATCACCCGCCCCCACTTCCTGTTCTACGCCGATCTCACAGCTCACCACGTACTCATTGCCAAGCGCCCAAGGCTGGCCGGCAGAGTCCACGCGGGTTGAGATGTAGTTGATGAGCGCGCCGATGTTGATAACGGTCCCCTGCGGTACAGGCATCACGTCCGGAACAAAAGCGATCATCTTCCAGCCGTACTTACCAAACGTGCCATCCAACCCGCTAAAGTTGTAATCGAGCCGCTTGGCGCTGTTTTGCGTGCAGTACACATGCCATAACTTTCCGTCAATCACCGCGTCATGGCTATACCAGCCAGGATTGCGTCCAACCGGATGAGAGCCGTAGCCGCCCCAGTTGACCAGCGGAATCATGATTTCATGCGTAATAGGAGACTGGCTAAATCCTCGGTACTGACCCGGCAGCGACTGCAGCCACAAGTCGTAAGACAGGTGCCCTTTGCCAGTAGGGAGGCCACCGATAAAGTCAAAATCGCAAGTGGCCTTCAGACTGGTGAGCGGCAACTGGAGTGGAAAGAACGTGCCTGGCGTCGCGCCAGACGGTATGGTTTGCGCCGTGCTGCCATCCGGCAGGCGAACCGGCAACTCCCATCCGGGAACATTGCCTGTGGCCGTGTAGTAGCCCGGCTTTCTTCCGCTCAGAATGGCAGGGTAGCCTTTGACCTCCTGTGCGCCAGGCGGGTTCGGCCAGCGCCATTTGATGCGCGCCGCCACCTGACCCTTTGGCCCCACGTCGAAACTTCGCCCCACATACTGCTCGAACTGTGTTTCGGCAAGGCCTTCGACAATGCTGCCCTTGCCCCAGCGGTTGTCCTGTACCCAGTAAGCATCCGAAGGGTTGCCCATTTGCAGGAAAAACCTGTCTGTATTGGACTCCAGCGCAATCGTCGGTGCGCCTGCAGGCGGAGTCACTATAACCTCCGGCACGGCGTAGGCAATGCCGGCCTTGGCGGCGCAGAATGCCCCGATGGCATCCCGTGTCGCTTGATTAGGTATGGAATTCTTGGTGTACACCACCTGGAATACTTCCAGGTTCGCCGCATCAGTCCCAGCCGCATTGAGCGCGCCGAGCGTGAACCCGGCCGTGCCGGCTGCAATGTTCGCGCAAGCAATGCTAACCACCGCCCCGCCATCGCGCCTCACATACAACTGACCTCCCGTCAACCATGCCTCAATCGTGACCGGAGTGGTCATGGCGACATTCACTGTGGCGCCCGAAGCAATGGCCCGCGATGTTCGACTGGCCCCCGTGCCCACGCTCATAATGAAGTCGTTGGACACCGCGCCGTTATGCTGCAGCCGAATCCCGGTGTTGTCTCCCGCCACGTCCGAGAACAATGTGCCGGTCAAGCCATAGACCCGCGCCGAATACGCCAGATAAAACCCTGTGGTCGCGCCACCGCCTGCTTCACTGACCATGCCGTTTTGCATGTAGCCGGAATGCTGCGCGCCGCCGTTGAAGCTGTGCGTGTACCCGCGCAATGCGTCGTTGGCCTGCACTGCATGGTTGCTGCCGCCCGAGCGGTCCAGCCAGCGGCCGAACATCGAGTCATACAGGCTGAGGGATTCGCCGTTACTGGCTGATGCGTGAAACCGGTTTGTCGGCTCTGCGTCGAACCATGCACCCACCACCCCTGCCGAGAAGGCAGCAGATGGCGCGTCAGATGTCGGCGTCACCACGGGCGGAGTGCTGGCGAGGACTTCCCGGTACACATTGACAATGTGCATGGTCGCCCCGTCATAGCGCATATCCAGGATGGTGCGGGCACCGACCGCACCGGACAGCGCGACTGACGAAGGCGCATAGCCCGCTGCCAAGGTCAAGGTTCGGTCTGCCACCGACCCCATGAGCAGGAACAGGGTGTAGCTGCCTGGCGTCATGTTGGTAGGCAGGGCCAAGGTAGCATTACCCGTCAGGGTGAGGAAGGCCGTGCTGCCCAATGCCGCATTCCAGCCAATCGGGTTCGTGCCGGAAAACACCAGCGTCTGCGGCTCAGGCGAGGAAACGCTACCCGACACGACGATATTGCCCGAGCCGATCAGGCTTTGGCCGCCCACGGTCTTGAGTGTGACGCCTGGCACCAACGCTGCTTGTTTTTCAGCCAGTGCCGCCGCCAGACCGGTGACGCTGGTCATGGGCTGAGAACCCGTGTGGTTCGCCCTATCCTTGAGGATCAAGTCTGTGCTGTTCGCTGTCGCGCCGACCGCAACGCCCGACAGCTTGGACAGCGCCGTATCGAGGCCGGTCACGCTGCTGCTTGGCTGGGTTCCTGTATGGCCCGCTCTGTCTTTCAATACCGCGTCGCTGCTGTTGGCGGTAGCACTGGGCGCCACACTTGCCAACTTCGCCAAGGCCACGGGCAAATCCACAACCGAACTGGCCGGCTGCGTGCCCGTGTGGTTTGAGCGGTTAATCAGGGCTGCATCGCTGCTGTTGACTGTCGCGCCGGGTGCTACGCTGTTGAGCTTGTTGCGTTCGTCCGTGGTCAACCCCACGCCCGTAGGCAGGGCCAGCACCTGATTGGCGGCAGTGAGCGCAGCTTGGGCAGAGGCGGCAGCGGTATCAACCTTTGCATCCAGACCCGACAGGCCGGTGGTGTACTTGCCCAACATCGCACGCTGTGCGACGGAGAACTCCAGAATGGCAGCTTCGAGCTTGTTGGCTAACTCTTTGTTGGTGGGCATGTACGGTTCTCGGGTCAGTCTTTGGGCGCAGTCTTCTCGAAGTGCGCACGCACTTGAGCCGAAATCGCTTTGTGGTTCGGGTTGCGGATGTCGCTGTAAGCCGGGTCTGCCATCAGTTCGGTAATGGTCTTGCCGCCACCGATGGCGCCATTGGCACTGGCCGGCGTGCTGTCTTCTGTCATTTCCTTGGCCAGCGAGGCCAGCATGCGAATTGCCACAGGGTTGTTACCGATGGCTGCATCCATTTCCGCGAACGACACGCCAGACTTCTCGGCCAGCTTCTGAGCGACCCCATAGGCACCGGCAATCTCCTGCTTGGTGTTGTCTTTCCAGACGTCAGTGAGGGCTGCGATGGTGTCGTCTGCCGTGACTTCCTTGCCGGCACTCACCAGTGCGGGGGCCATCTCGGCGTACTTGTTCATGACGGACTCGTATTGCGCTTGGCTCAAACCCATCTCATGCGCTTCGGCGCGAAAGGCTTTGGAGCCGGCGTCATCGAGCGCCAAACCCTTGAAGGTGTCGGTGTCGGGCAGCTTGTAGTCGTCCGCAGACTTCGGACGCACACCACCGGCACCCAGCCGCTTCTCCAGGCTGGCGCGGTGTTCTTCGACCTTGCGGAAGGTGGCGGTTACGTCCAGTTCGCCCTTGTCGTTCTTGACCTGGTACTTTTCAGGCACCTTGCTTGGAGCCCATTCGTCAGCCGCACCGGAAAGGGCAGACTTCGCAGGAGGCTCTGCAGGCTTGGCAGGTGGTGTCTCAAGCGCTTCTGGTGCTGCTTTGGCTTCAACTGCAGGCGTCTCGACCACGGGCACTTCAATGACGGCATCACCGCCACCGGCTGCGCCGGGTTCGTCGTTGAACAGGGGGATAAAACGTGGCTTCATTCAAAGTCCTTAATGTCAAAAGTAGATTGACGGTCTTCACCGCCGTTGGTGGCGAGGTCAATTTGCTGATCGATGAAGCGCAGCACCTTGTTGGCCCCGCCGTTCTCGAACGTCTGCAGAATGGCGTCTATCCCGCCACTGGTGACGGATGCCTGCGAGAAGCGATGCGCCAATTGGGCAAGAATGGCTTGCCCGCGTCGGTCATGCTCGAAAATCTGCCGGTAGTCTTCCGGCGTGGCGAGTTGCGTGGGATGCAAATCAAGCTCCTATGTTGTCAACGACCTTCGAGCCGGCTTGCATCATGAGTTGTTCTTTGGCCGCTTGCTCTTTGGCTTGTGCTTGTGCTTGTGCATCCTGCTGGCGCTTGGCAAGCAACTCGTCAGGCCCCCGAAGGAACTGCGCAGGCACGCCGTAATCCAGACCCATGTCGTAGTTCACTTCGTCCCACTTGACCGCATCGAGCGCGGACAGGTCTTGCCGGGCTTGTGCCTGGGCGAGAAGGCCAGCGGTGTACGCCGTCACGGCGTTGACCTGTTCCATTTTTTGCGAGCGTGCCAACGGGCTGATGTAGGTGACCGTGTAGTCAGCGTTCTGCAGGCTTTCAGGGACTGGCCCCAGTTGGGCTTCAAGCGCCCCCGCACGAAAGGCAATCGAGAAGCACCGCTCCACGACCACCTTCAAGTATTCGGACTGCAGACGGCCAAGAATCGGCCCCAGCAATTGCCGGATGAGCATGACGTTCTGTTGAATCTCAGTGGCCGAACGGACGGGGCCATTGGCCGGCGTCAACTGGTCAGCCATCAAGGTCTTGCGGATCGACGCCCGAAGCTGGTCACCCTTGCTGAACGAGACGTTGAAGTTTGCCCCGGTGGTCAGTGGCGCCATCGAGTCCAGGCTGGCCATCATGACGATCTTGCGCGGGCCAATGCGGATCGTCTTGGGGTTCAACACCCCGTCATCCACTGCTTTCCACATACCCGCGACTGCAATGTCCATTGACATGAGTTCCATGCGGATGATGTCGTTCAGGGTCTTGACGTCAGGCAGGACGTTCGAGCCAATGCCGGTGGCATATGGCGTGCCGGGTATCAGCCTCCAGCGTGGAACGGCACACGGGAACTCGTGGTAACCGCTTTCCTTGCAGATGTGTTTGCCGCTGACTTCCATATGCACGCTGGCAAAGGGCAGGCTCTTGGCAAGCATCCCGGTTGAACCCCGGCGCGGCTCAATCGCCCACAGCATTTCCACCTTTTCAGCCAGCTTGCCATCGTGGTATTTCTTGCGCGTGCTGTCTGATACCTTGTCCAACCCGTACTCGGCCACCGCTTGCTCCACTGTAGGCGACCAGCAGCGGTAGAGCGTGTCCACCCGGCCTTGCGCCTTGCTTGACGCGGCATAACACTGGGCCAGCGGCCAGGCCTCGAAGTTGAAGCCCGGTGCATCCCGGCCTTGCGAGTCTTTGGCCTGCTCGATGTAGAGCACGAACCAGCCTGCAGGGACCAGGTCTGAATAGGCTTCGTAGCTGACCGCAGAGAATCCGCTTGAATGGATATGCTCGAAGATGAACTGGGCCGCGCCGTCCATCCACTTCGTTGCTTCTTCACCGCGTTGACCCGCATCGAGCGAGAACCAACGGGAATTCTCAGGCGTCATGCCGGACGAGAAATTGCTTTTCAGGACTTCCGCCGCGTCCACTGCCGTGCTGTCGTACAGCCTGGCCCGTTGTGCATGGGCATTGCCTGCAGCGGTTGCAACGTCGCCATACCAGCCCTCAGCACGTTCGGGCGCAAGGTACGTGAACACATCGCGCCACACCGATTCGTTCGGCTGGCGCTGTGCTTTGAGTTGCTCAAGCCGACGCTGCAGTTTGGTGGCGGTATCGTCCATTACATCCCGAGCGTGGTTTTGCCGCCAGACGACAGGGCGGAGGCAGGCGCAAGACCGGCGCCCGTGGACAGGGCAGAGACGCGCCTGGCCTTGGTGCGGGTCGCGCCGTCAGCGTTGGCTTTGGCAGCGGCTTCTGCAGCAGCCTTGTCAGCGGCGATTTGAGGATCGACCGGAACCACCACATCCGGCACTTTGGGGCTACCGCACATGGCTTATGCCGTGCCCGACAAGCCGAGCTTTTGCAGCTCGTGCAGAACAGGGGACGAACCCAGGTGCGCAGGCACGATCCAGCCTTCTTGCGTCAGGACAGCGCCTTCCATCTTTGCCTGCTTGGCAGCGGTGAAGTTCGAAGCGCGCGGCAGTTCGACCACAGGCACGACAGCGCCGCGTGGCGCTTGCTTGGAGATGTCGTGGACCAACCCCTTGAGGCTGGCATTTTCCTGGCGCAGAGCGGCTTGCTCGGCCTCCATGGCGGCAAAGCGTTCTTCCATGCTCATTGATGGCGTCGCCGTGCGGACAGGCGCGTCATTCAGCACGTCAGAGGTTCGCAGGTCAGCGCCTGACAGTTCTGTGACTGGAGCGTCTTCGCCGGGCGTGCGGATAGAGGGGGATGCTTTGGACATGGGGACTCCGGGAAATTAGATGCAGGCAGTTTGCGTCTGCAGCCCGCCAAAATCCCGGACAGAATCACCCACCCCCTATCGCAACCCACTTCAGCGCCGCATACTGCAGCCACTACGCGGGAGCACATCATCCTTATGCGATTCGACTAAGCCACGATGCAACCTGGCCATACTGGCAAACCACTTGTACCCGCTGAGTAGTTCATGCAGGTGGCGCGCTTTTAGACGCTGATGGCTCGCAAGTTACGGGCGTCAAGTTTGGCAACGGCATAAGAAAAGCCCGGTTCTCGCGAGTCGGGCTTTTTCTTTGCACGGTGCAAACCTTCAGCCTGCGTTTGTTACCGCTTTTTGGGTAAAACCCCGTATTTTTGGAGACTTTCGCCTGTTTCTGTTACAGATTCAGCCGCCATCATCCGCCACGGTCGGCACATTACGCCACTCACCACCCTGCCTGTATTCCATTCGCCGCGTCATGGTGAGCATTTGCTCTTGGGTTAATTCTTCTTCCCAGTACTGCTGCAGCACTTTTTCATCCCTGGCCGTGTCGGGGCCGTATTGAGGCGTAAGCACTTGCTTGATGACGTAGCGTAGGTTTTGTGTCGGGATCATGGTTTGTCGCCTTCTATTTTTACCCATACCGACTCATACGCAAAGTCTGGGCGCGAGATGAATGTGCAGCCGGCGAAGGCGAAGGCTGGCGCGTTGGCCTTCGCCTGCATGGCTGCATCAAGCTCCGACTCACCAATCTTGACCCAGGCGCACTCGGCTTCGTCATATTGGCAAATCCTGATATCTGGATGACCACCTTTTGCGAAGCGATACCGCTCTGCGTCCACCCGCAGCGCCGCAATCTCAGCAGCCTGCGCATCCAGCCTATCAGCCACAGACCGCAGCGAATCCGGTGACACCGGCACCATACGCGACGCGGCAGGGTTATCGGCCCAGTCCCGCAGGTCTTTCGTTGTCGGGGTAAAGACAGATTCCATTTTCATGCTCCTGTTGTAAGTTAATTCACCGCGACCGCGCTGCACTCAGCACGCTAACCGTCCGCCGTGGCAGTCTATCCCGGTCCATTTCCGTCACATCCATCCACAACTGCACCAACGCCTCGCCGCTGGGGTGGCTGGGCTGGTGGATATTGCACCGCCAGCCGCCAATTGCCGTCCGGGAGTTGCCTGTTGCCAGCGATAGGGTTCTGTGCGTGTAGCCGTGGCGCTCCAGGTCTACGATGACGCGGAACCAGTCCACCAGGTCCACCACCGGGCAAAACGTGCGCGCGCGCGAGACTGAGGGATTTTCTCGCCCATCCCTTCCCAATTCCTGCGCAATCCGAACCGCTTTAATTTGCCGCATGGCCTTCTCCTTCAAAATTAAGCGCACCGAAAAGATCGAACTGCCCCGCCTGCACTTCAACCGCCACCGATGCAACCGCCTGCCTTGCCTTGGGCTGGGTCATCCCTGCCGACTGTGCGCACACCGGGCCGAGATAGAACGGGTAGCGGCCCATGCTGGTGTAGGCGGGTTTTGTCAAAGGACGATGACAGGCCGCGCACCTCATGGGCTTGCGGTGATTGACACGTGATGCATCTTGGTTGGGTCAAACATCATCCGGCCGAGCCATTGCGCAGCGATAGCCGCAAAGCCGTCATCCCCGGCCAGCAAGTGGTTCTGCGCGTAAACCTCGACCCGCTCAGCAAACCAGTCCAGGTACACGATTGACTCCACATCCTGCCCATCGGTCGAGGACAAGCCCAGCTTGCAATTGCTCCAGGCTGCAGCCAAAGGGTGCGAGGCAGGAATCTCTCCGGGTTTTGCAAAACGCTTTGAGCGAAGCCACATACCCTTCAGCCGCGCGAAGGTTGTATCGGGTTGATGGAAAACCATTACCGCCCTCCGTCTTGTTTTGACGCCGGCCCAATGCCAAGAGCGGCCTCAATGTCGCGGATGAACTGCCGAAGGCTTGCGCGGCTCAACAGCTTCTTTTCGCAAAGCTCGTCCAAGATCACGTCTGTCAGTGGCTGGCGCTCTATCGGCTTAGGCAATGCCAGCGCAGCACGAAGTTCGACAACAACAGAGGTTCTCGCCATTTGCGCCCACGGCGAACGCACGCCATTAACTGCAGCCGTGTCGGCATAGGCGTCGATCAACGCCATCAGCGCAGCATCCCGCAGGCTGGGTGTCGGGGCGGTCACAGTGCGGCCCCGATAGCAGCGGCAGATTCACGGACTAACCGGCGCGCATCCGGCCTTGATGCAAACCAGTCGAACAACTTGCGGCTGTCGTCTTGCATCATGCCGGGAGGCCAGCCCGTCTTGGGCGCAAGCTCGCGGGCTGTTTTGCTGCACGTGCTCATTGTGTTACCCCGGCACGAAAGTAGCCCGAGCCAACCAAAACCCGTGCAAGTTCCGCCTGCTCAGCGCTTTTCAGCATGTGCCCGCCGTCAACCTGGCCATTCATGTACCCGTGCCAGTAGCCCTTTTCGCGGCGGGTGTAGTCAGGCGTGTTTTTGAGGCCGGCGAGATAACCCGGCACCAGGGCGTCTTGCTCCAGTGCATTGAGTTGCGCGACAGTCGTCACGGCTCGCATGTCGGCCTTGGGTGTCTTAGAATCTTGTGCAGCAATCATTGAGTTACTTTCAGTGTTTGTTAGAAGCCCGTCCGGTGTTGAAAGCGCCGTGCGGGCTTTGTTGATTTTACCATTCCCGCACCCAAAATAGCAAGTTATTTGCCTCTTATTTAGTAGCATGAAACCCTTTCCGGCATTGCGTTTGCGCTGGTTTTGATGGTGCAAAATTAGCTATCATTTTTGAAGCTCTTGTAAACCGGCTCGACGTCCGACTGAGCCGCCACGGACAAGAGAACGCCATTCTTTTTGTATCTATTACCGGAAAACCTACGATTGCTTGCCTGGGTTTTTGCATCAGCCCACCGGCAATTCCCTGGCTCGTAGTTTCCGTTTACGTCGATTCGGTCAATCGACTGGCTTTCGTCGGGCATCCCCATATCAAAAATGAATGCTTCAAAAGAAAGCCGCCAAGCGTCGCAAACAGCGATACCCCTTCCTCCGTACAAATGGCGCTCACCATATTTTTCATAGTGGCAGCGATTTATCATGTTTCGCCAAATTCTGTAGGGGCGAGATTTTGACAGCCCATGGGTGGACGAGCGCTCGGAGGTCAATTCACGCTCAAGGCAGCCGCAAGACCTTGTTTTTCCGCCGGTCAGATGTGACCCGCGAACAACCTTTTGTATTCCGCAAACACAAACACACAGCCAGTTTGATTTGCCTGCGGACTTGCCCGCATAACTAATGACTGTCAACCTTAAAAAGACAGACCCGGATAGGTCAATCCTTGGTGGAATTGATTTATAAATTTCTGTAGAATTGCTATCGCTCATGCCGCTTGTCCTTTCATGACAATGGTTTGGGAAGTGGAAACCGCATGCTTGAACTCATGCGGTTTCTGCGCTTATTTTAACATCGTTCATTGCGCAAAACGCCAATGAATACTCGATCAAACTGCCGCCTCTGGCCTTGCTCATTGCGGCTGTTGACTCGCGCAAATTGACGAATTCCCCCTCGATTCCGGGGACCATCTCACTCCCTTCTTTTGTCGCGATGGCGTGACCTGAAACCAGCAACACCTTCCATTGCACGGCGTTGCGCGGTTTCCCTGCCCATTGCGTCTTTGCTCTTGCAATGTCTGAGCAAAGCGCGTGGAATTTAGCGTTTTGTTCAAGCGTCCGGCTGGGTTCCGCAATCGTGCAGATGTAGCCCTCTGGCGCGTCCTGCACCGCTCTAATCGCGCCTGCCCTTGCTTGGGCGTGGACTAAGCGGAAAAGGCGCTTCGTCATACCGGGTCACCTTCGAGCCGCCTGACGATCAGCTGCGAATACCCGGCGATGTCAATCCATGAGTCGGCATAGTTGGGGTCGCCGTTCAGAATGCGGCCGATTTTGTGCGCAATCATGTCCAGGGCTTCGCGCTGGTCGTCGTCGAGCCGGTGGTGCCAGTTATCCACGCCGCGCATGAGGTTCTTGAGGTCTTGCGTGATGGCAGCATGTTTCGTGAACACGCCATAACGGCTACCGCGCTCAACCAGGATTTCGTTTACGTTGCTCATGCCAGTTCCTTGATTCGTTTTTCCAGACGCCGCGCCTTGCGGGCAAAGACCTGTTTCAGCCGCACCAGGTAAGCCGCATCACTGCGCTTAACCGCGTTCTGCGTGCGCAGCCAGTCCACCTTGTCGGCGCCGATACGATCCACGATGCGCGGGGCATAGTTGGCAATGTTCCCGCTCAGGTGGTTGTTGCAGACGCTGCAAGCCTTGTGAATGTTCCAGAGGTGAAAGCGCAGGCCGGATGCAGCCCCTACGCTGCGAAAGTGTGATGCGTGCCACTGGCCATCCCACGATGCGGGCTTGTCGCAGCTGACGCAACCCATGTGGGCATCGCGTAGCCGAACGTACTTGTTCACCACGGCCTGCGCTTCGGCGGCCAGCGTGGCATTGCTTTTGAGCTTGGCCAGCTTGTCCTTCGTCTCCCTGCGCTCCCTGACTTGCGCCACCTTTTCAGCCTTGCCGCGAATCGAGACAGCCAAGGCTTGTGCGCATCCAATACCGCACACAGATTGCATGGGCAGTCGGGCATCGAACTGGCCTTTGCATACCTTGCAGGTTTTTGGCGTGCCGGTGATGAACTGCCCCAGCCGGGTTTCGGGTTTCCTGCGGATTCCGGCTTTTATCAGCGTGCTCATGCGTCACCGCCATTCAAGATTTCGGCAGCTTGCCTTGCACGCTCCCTCAGGTCCGCGTTCTGCATGATGGTCTTTATGTCGCAATTGCTAATGTGCGCGATAAAGTCCTGTGCGGCCTTCAGTTGCGCTTCCAGCCGGGCGACTTTTCGCAGTAGCGCGGCATTTGTCATGGGTTTTGTGCTCATTGCAATTCTCCAAGTTCATGTTGCGCAGGCCGATACCCTTGAGCCTTCACCAGCGCCCCCACAGCAGCCCGAAGGCCGATAAACAGCCCGTGGTAACCCCTGTCGTTTTCCAAGTCGCTACAGGCTGTTCTGGCGTACTGCCAAAAACCGGGCGTCATCGCCAGTTGCGCTAAATGCGCGGCTTTTCGGTTGAATGTGGTCATGCGGCCTCCCAGCGCAATTTGTCTTGCAACGGGCTTGTGTCAATGCGTGGGCGTGATGGTGTTGACCAACTCCTACCTTTGACTTCACCAACAACCCTCCAGCCAGCGGCACGTAGTGATGCGCCCATTTCAGAGGCCAGCGTATATGTCACCAACTTCGTGTAGCCCAGCGACTTAGCAGCACGCCATGCCGCGCCGTACAGCATCGAGCATGCGTGTGGAGTGCCATCTGTACAGAGCCGGTTGACTTCAATCGTCACGCCATCATCCAAGCCGCGCGCGACAGGGCGCCCGACAATCACCACGCCGACGACATCTTGCAAAGATGCGGCAATGCAGAATTTGGCTCCGACTACTGGGCCTCGGTGACGGTGGTACTGCGCAACAAAAGCGTTCGCCTCTGCAAGCGTCACAGGGGTTAAATGCAACTTCATCTCAACCCCACACCGCACAAAGCGGAAAAGCCGCGCGGCTTTGCGCCACAGCCGCTTCAACCAAGCGCACCAGCGGCACCGGCTTGGCTCTTGATTTGCGATTTGGCCTTGGCCTTGGTGCCGGCTTGGATTCGGGCTTGTGCAGGCGCTTTTTCGCAGCCGCTTTGAGCCTTTGCTCCTTTTCCCAGACGCGCGACAGTGGCGGCTTCTTGGCGTCTCGCCCAGGGCCGGCAACATATGTCGGGTCTGGCCTGCCCTTGAGTTTGCGGTAGCTGCCAATATGCACCTTGCCCTCGGCCCGCAAGAGCCTTTGGCAGCGGTACACCGTGGCTTCGCACAAGCCAGTGACGGCCCTGATGTGCTTGCGGTCGCCGGGCAGAGCGGCGAGAAACAGCGTGCTTGGCGGAATGGCGCGTGGGCCATTGGCGAATACCGCCTTGCCTCTGGCGAGCTTGCAATGCTTGCAAGTGCCAAAAGAGTAGCGCTCTGAGGTGCCACAAACCTTGCAGGGCTTGGCGGGGGTGTATGTCGTGGCGGTCATGCTTCAGCTCCTGCTTGACCAAAATGAACCCAGCCGCGTTTGCCGGTCAGCCTTTTGATCGGGTGCTTATCGCAAATGGCGTCAATGAATTTGCGCGCATCGCTCAGTTCGCCTGCTTCGTCGTCAAAGTCGGGCATGCAGTTGCTGCCAGTGATGCGGTAAACCCTCCAACCCATCACCTCCAGCTGCGCATCGCGCTCGCCATCTTTGGCTTTATCCAGGTGGAAAGCATGGCCATCGCATTCAATCGCCACTTTGGCGACCGGGTTGCCAAAATCCACAAAAAACCGACCAACCGGATATTGCGGGTACATGACGACATTGGCAGCGCGAATATCTGCCCACAACCATTCCTCGATGGGCGTCATGGAAAGCATCCCCGGCACATCGCACCAGGTGTAGGCGGGCATGCCCCATTCGTTTGCAGGTTCGTTGAAGATTTCAGCTTCGTGGCGCTTGTAAAAAGCGCGGATGGTGTTCCAGTTGTTCATTAATCCATCCCCCGGCTTGTTGATTTACCCATGCTGCGTGTCGGCACTTCCCCGCTCCAGTCGCTGATCTGCTGGTACTGGCCAACGAAGTTCATTGGCACAACACCTGTCCCGCCGTTGCGGTGTGCGACGATTTCCAGCTGCGAAAAGCCTTTGAAGTTGTCAGTTTTGGCGCTCATTGGATGGGCGTGGTCAGTGAACAACAAAGCGATCTGGTCAGCAGCAGCCTCAATGGCGCCCGAGTCGCGCAAATAGGTCATGGTTGGATGGTGGTAGGACTCGTCAGCCTTGCGACTCATTTGCGACAGCACCACAACGGCGATTTGTAAATCCATCGCCAGCGCCTTCAAGCCGTTTGAAATCACATCCAGCTCGCGGTTGCGGTTGTCCTCACCGGCCCCTTGCATGAGCTGCAAAAAGTCCACAAACAGCACATCAAGCCCGTGCTGGCGCTTAACCTGTACCGCCTTGCGGCGAATGTCCATCAAGCTCTGTGCGCTCTGGTCGTCATGCACCAGATTCAGCCGGCCCAGTTGTTCAGCCGCATCACTCACGCGGGACCACATGCCTTGGTCGCTGGCATCGGCGCGCAGAATGCGGCCCAGGTCAACAGACCCCATGGCGGCCGTGTGGCGGTGCATGAGCTGCATGATGGGCATTTCCTGGCTGATGAACAGCACGGCATAGTCGCGGGCCATGTTGCGTGCCATTTGCAGCGAGACAGCCGTCTTCCCATGCTTTGGACGGGCGCCAATGACCATCATTTCACCCCGGCGCATCCCGCCATTGAGTAATTTGTCCAGGCCGTTGATGCCGGTGGAAATCGCCGGGTTTTTGCCTTCACTCAAGTCCGTCAGCAGCGCGAGGTAATCGGCCAGTGATGCATTGATGTGTTGCGGCTCGCGTTTGCTTTTGACAGTTGCCAATTTGGCCAGCAGCATTTGCGCCGCGTCAATCTGTTCAGCGGCCGTGCCGGGCTGCATGGCCAGATCGTTGATTTCAGCAGCCGCCTTCATGAGCGCGCGGCTTTGATGCTTGCCTTTGACGATTTCGGCATAGCGGCGCAAGTTGCTGGCGCTGGGCACGAATTGCGCCAGGGCGTGTAAGTCGGCCAGCGATTGCGGTTTGCCGGTCTGTTGTAGTTGTTCAAACACCGTGACGATGTCAGCGGGCTTGCCGGTAGCCGCCAGCGATTGAATCGCGCGGAAAACATCGGCGTAACGTTCAGTGTAGAAATCATCCGCCGTCAGGTCAGGCACGCGGTGCAGGGCTTCGTTGTCCAGCAGCAGTGCGCTCAGAACACTGGCTTCGGCTTCTGCGCTGTAAGGCGCGGTAAGAAATTGATCTGTTTTCATGCCGCGCCTTTGTTTTCATAGTTGCCGGAAAGGACTTTGGCGAAGTTGTCAGCTTTCACCAGCCAGCCAAGATCACAGGCTGAAAACTTGTCGTTGCGCCCGGTCAGGAAATCGGACTTGCTGACATAGGTGAAGTAGCGGTCAAACCACGCCAAGCCTTCAGCCGCAGTAGTTGCCATGCGCGTTCCTGCACGCTCGCCTGTTTCGTAGCACTCGGTCATCACCCAGCGCCAGCGGGCACGCATCGCAGCTTCATTCTTTCCAGAGCGCCACAGACTTTTCCTTGGTTGTGGCAAAGCTGCAAGGTTCTTTGCGTAAAGGTCAATCAGGGATTCGTGAGGGCATGGCGGCAGCGAAGCTGACGAAAGATTGGACTGTTCATTGGATTGTTCAATGGACTGTTCTGTGCGTGTAGCCGATTCGGCTATGGCTCTGGTAGCCGAATCGGCTATTCCGCGTGTAGCCGATTCGGCTACGGTAGCCGATTCGGCTATGGTTTTAAGCTCAAGGTCTGGTGTGGTCAGTGTGTAGCGCGTGGACTTTGAGAACCCACCCAAACCTTCTTTTGTCAGCCATCCAAGTTTTGCCAGCGCCGTGGTGGCCTCGCTGATATTGGATGGGTGCACGCAGGTTCGTTCAGCAATGGCTGCACGCGAAGGCCAAACGGTATTGGTGGTCTTGTTCCTGAACGAAAAAAGAGCCACCAGCACGCGCACCTGTTCAAGCGTCAGGCGCTTGTCTTGGATGACTTCAAGCGGGACGACAGAGAATTCATTGCCATTCATGACAAGCCCCTTTCAATTTCGAGTTGCTTGACGTGTGCGGGCGTGCGCTGGGTAATGGCGGCTTCCATGAGCAACCGGTAGCCGTCAGCACTGCCACGGGCCGCAAAGCAGCCTGTGTGCACATAGACGGCGTGGTGCAACTCCATTTTTTCGCCCAGGCGCTTGATATGCGCTTCGTGTTCGGCGGCGGTCATGCTGCGCCTCTGTTGCTGAAAATGGATTTGCCCTTGTGAATCTTTTGGGTGAAGTGGCTCACCGGCTGGAAGCAATAGAAGGAGCGAATTTTTGGGTTTGGCTCAGTGAAGAAGATTTCAGCAGCACGCCATTCAATGAATGCCGGATAGCGCTTCTTGTGCGCCCGCAGCTTCTGTATGAACCGCTGCGCCATCCATCGCTCATCCGGAGCCTCGCACGCCTTTACGATGGCCCATTCCCATTCTGGAAATTCAGGGCTGATTTCTGGCGCGGCCAGATGCTTTGTAATTTCAGTGATGTCGTGCATAATTTGCCTATTGATGTTGAGAACACGACCCGGAGCAGTTAGCGCTGTTGCCGGGTTTCTTTTTTGCGGCTGATAACAGGCACAGCCGCATTGCCTTAAATCGTCCTGAACGCAACGCCAGCCGTTTTGCAGTTCAATTTGTCAGTGCCAGCGCCCACAGGAGCCGACCAGCGCATACCCAGCAAGGCAGCGGTGCGTTGTGCTGCCGTCAACGGGCTTCGCGGGAGGTTCTTAGCGCGCTTCATGTCGCCAGCACCGGCAGGTATTGCTCAACAATCAAAAACTTCTCGCTGACCGCAAAAACGTCAGGAGCAGCAGCGCACATTTCGGCAATGTTGATTTTTTCGGGTTGCATGAAATTCCTTGGGTTTGTTGTTAATTCGTTACAGGCAGGGTTATTTGTTTGTTTGTGTGTTTTATTTACAAAAATCCATCACAATCAGGGCATGTCAAATCACATCGTCAATCACGGGAGAATTCAGAGCAGCTTTCGCAGCCTTGCGGATGTGCTTGCCGTACTTTTCCGTGAGAGCCATACGCCAAGCGGGAGACAAGTTCTGTCGCTTGCGCCACATGCTGACCGTGGGTTGGTTGACACCGAGCGCCCGCGCAAGTCGGGAAACCCCACGTTCATAAGCAATGGCGGCATCTAATATGTCCATAGAATTGTTCATGACTCCATTGTATCACTTCAGTGATTCTGCGGAGCGCAGCGAAACTACCAAAGAAATTTTTAATTGTGATTTACTCAAAAACATGAGTGAAAACATTGGCAAGCGTCTGGCCCGCTTACGCAGGGCCGCCGATTTGATGCAAAAAGCATTAGGCGCACAAGTCAAAATGTCGCAAGGCGCTATTGGCAACATCGAAACCGGGACGCGCGGCTATGGCGACAGCGTTGTCGCTATCGCTACTGCATTGAAAACTTCTCCCGAATACCTGCTTGCCACCACGGAAGACCCGACGCCGCGCCTGCAGATCGTGCCTGTTGCCACGAATGCACAAACAGAGCTGACATTCAAGCCGACCGAAGAATTACCCGCCGCCTTGACGCCCGAAGCGCAGCACCTGGCACGCTGGTTTGACCGCCTGCCAGCCGACTCACTGGCCAAGCTCAAAGTTACTCAGGCGTGCCTGCAGTTGATTTCGAGCGAATTGCAGCAAGAGAACCCGCCATCGCATACGCCAGTGGCAGCTGCGACGACAAAAAAACAATCCGCATAACGCCGATTTCGGCCATTTCGCGGGCGTGGCGCTCCCACGCATCCCGCTGATCGAGCGACACCACCAGACAGCCCGGCGCAGTATTGCCTGCATACATCACGTGCGGGTTGTCGGGCATGTCAATAGAAATCACCAGCGCGGTATCCACCCGTATCACCAGACTATCGGCCCCTTGCGTGGCCTGTAGTGCTTGCGCGCGCAACGCATAAAACGCTGAACGCGACAGCGCCCCCTTGTAACTTATTTCCGCCGTGTTGCGTGTGGGCCAGCTGACCCGCGCCGAGGCGGAGTGCTGTGTGAACGTCTGTGCGCAGGGGTAGCGATCATTCGTCTGCTCAATGTGGGCCGCGTGCATTTCTTGGTCAGTCGTTAAATTGTTAATTTACACGATTTTCCACGCTTTACCGGGTAGGTAGATTCCCGCGAAGAGCTTAATGTAATTCTTTAGAAATTATTTAAAAGATTCTTGCGCGCGCTAATCACTTTAGTGATAAACTACAGCCATGCCAGAAACCCAACCACCAAAAGGAATCTCCATGAAGCTCGCAAAACTCTCAATCGTCGCCGTGGCCCTTGCTGCCCTGTCAGCGCACGCCACTGGCTTGAACCAGAACGGCAACAGCAACGCCGGCAACGTCCAAGCGCCACCTCCTGCGAATCAGGGTCCGACGACAAACAACGGCATTGGCATCGGCGTGCAGTCCAGCGCAGCCGGCACCGGAATCGCTACAGCCAAAGGCGGCAAGGCCAGCGCAAAGGGCGGCAACGCAGCGCAGCGCCAAGCGCAGGCACAGCGCCTGAACAACGCAGGCAATTCAAGCGTGCAAGTGACCGGCGACACCTATGAGCAGCGCCGCACCCCTGTCAGCACGGCCTTTGCAGCCGGTTTAGTGGCCTCCTATGGAACGTGTCTTGGCTCTGCCAGTGGAGGCGTCCAAGGCGCGGCAATCGGCCTGTCGTTCGGCACAACCACGATGGATCAAGGTTGCCACCTGATTCGCCGCATGAATGCCTTGATCGTCATGGGCATGCCGCAAGCCGCCCTGACGCTGGCCTGTATTGAAGACGACGCGATGTACACCGCAATCCGCACGGCTGGCTACTACTGCGCTGAGTCCGACCGGCCTGCTGCAGTTGTCACGCCCATCCCTGTCGCCAATCTTTCGCCTGTCGCGTTCATCCCGCGTGGCGCCCGCAACGACCGTAACTAGGAGAACGCCATGCAACTCACCTTCACCCCTGAAGCCGAGAACACCCTGGCCGCCGTCATCGACTGCCTCAAATCCGTGGCGATGTACGGCGCCAATCCCTACATCGCGCGAGAAAAGCAGCTCCTGGCGATTCGCCTTGTGGATCTGCTGATCGAGTCCAACGCCGATGACAGCGGCTTGACCGCGATGAATGCCGAAGTCGAAGCGCGCAAGGCGGATGTTGACGGCCAGTACGCAGAAGAAAACGAACAGCGGGCGATTGCGTCGGATCGGCATTGCGACGCGAACAAAGCGCAGGCCGCTTATCTGAAGCAGGCGCTGGCGGCCATCAAGATGGATTTACAGGCAACACAAGTTGAGGAGTTCCGGGCATGAAAACAGTTATCAAAGGCTTCATCGTCCACCAGCAGTGGGCATGGGAAGAAAAGGGCGAAATCACTTTCCGCACTTATGACCCACGGCTTGCAACGGGCAAAGAGACACACCGGGTTGTGGCAGTCATCCAGGAGCATGAGTTCGAAGTCGAAACACCTGACGACTTCGACCCCCGCCCGCAGCAAGTGCAAGCGCTGGAAAAGGAAATGCAGAAAGTCCGCGCTGACTTTGCGGCCCGTGTGACTGAGATTGAGCGGCAAATATCAACACTTACCTGTTTGGAGGCTGCATGAGTGCTAACCACACACCGGGGCCATGGTCGGTAGGCATCGCAGACTGGACAGACGCCGGGAACGCCCGCTACGAACTGCGCGGAATTAAAACAGTTTCAGCGCCGGATGCGCGACTGATCGAAAGCGCCCCTGACCTGCTGGCAGAGCGTGACCGGCTCAAGGCGGCGAATGCTGAGCTGGTGGAAGTTCTGCAGGCCATTGAAGTGTCGCTCGGCGTCCTGCGCATTCCAGCCGCCGAAGTGCTGGACGAAAACAGCCCGATCCGTGACGCACTCCGCGCCGCCCTGGCACAACACGACAAGGAAACAGCATGAACGCCATCACAAGCCACCGCCGCGCCATGTGCCGCATGAGTGCCCCGACTGCAAGCACGCTGGTCCGCATGAGCGACCGGGTTGCAAAAATGGAAACGACGCTGAGCGGAATCCGCATCGGCTCTGCCACGATTCAGCGCCAGCGCATCGAGGCCACGCCCGACGCTGACAAGCTCCAGGCCGCGCTGCTGACCAAGGCGGACGTGGCTGACCGCTATGTCGGCTGGACATTGGCTGGATCTGGGCTGGCTGTCGCTGTCATGGCGGTGATGGGCTGGTTGCCGGGAGCGGGTGCATGAAAGCCCTTCCCACCTGCTGCGAATACCACCACAAGACCGATTGCAACCAGGGCCGCAACTGCCCCGCCCGCAAGCCCACATGCGCCATTACTGCTTTTTATGCCGAGTGCGAGGGCGTCATGCCGATGGTCACGGGCTGCAGCGTCAAAGCCCTGCCCGACCCATCGCGCCAGCCGCTGCCCAAGATCAATATGCCGCTGGACCCTGCGGAATCTGCGCTGCTGTGGCTGGTGTCGGTTGGCATCGCCGGGATTTCTTTTTACATCGTCGTCTGCTTTTTGCAATTTATTGGAGGTTGACCATGAACCCATTTTTTCGCTTTGAGCTGGGGCGCTGCCTGCGCTCTGGCATGACCTTGCGCGAGGCGCGGCTGGCTGCGCTGGCTTATGCGCGTGAGCCGCTTCCTTTTTAACGCTTTATCAACCACTGGAGAATGAAATGAAATTCGTCAAGGCAACCCGGAAGAAAGCCCGGCTACGGCTGGCTCTTACTGGGCCGAGCGGGTCAGGCAAAACAATGGCCGCACTCATGATTGCAAAAGGGTTGGGCGGGCGCGTCGCCGTCCTGGACACAGAGCACGGTTCGGCCAGCCTGTATGCCGACCCCATTGCTCTGCCCAATGGATCACGGTTTGAGCCGCCCGAATTCGATGCGCTGGAATTGACGGCGCCCTATTCGCCAGAGCGCTACATCGAGGCCATCAAGGAGGCGCAGGCGGCAGGCTATGACACGCTGATTATTGACTCCCTCACGCATGAGTGGTCAGGGTCAGGCGGCTGCCTGGAGATCAACGATACGGTGGCGGCTGCCAAGTTTCGCGGTAACAGCTGGAGCGCATGGAATGAAACCACGCCGCGCCACCGGGCGTTTATCGACGCCATGCTCCAAAGCAGTATGCACATCATTGCCACAGGGCGAAGCAAGACCGAAACAGCGCAGACCGAAGGCGCAAACGGGCGCAAACAAGTCGTCAAGCTGGGGATGAAGACTGAGCAACGAGACGGCATCGAGTACGAGTTCACCGTTGTTCTTGACCTTGTCCATGCCGGCCACTACGCCAACGCCAGCAAAGACCGGACGGGTCTGTTCGCAGGTGGCGAGCCGGCCCCAATTGACGCCAGCACAGGCGAGCGCCTTCTGGCTTGGCTCGAAACCGGCGCGGAAGGTCCTGACGTGAAAGCCATTCTGGCGGCCATTACCGGCGCGCAAAACGTCGAAGCCCTGCGCGGCCACTGCGAGGCGGCCATCGCCATGCTGCCCGAGTCCGAGCACCAAGCGGTGAACAAGGCAAAAACCATCCGCTACCGCGAATTGGTGCCCAAGCAAGAAAAACAAGGAGAAGCAGCATGACCGTAGCACTCTATCAAATTGCCAACCAGTACCTGCAGCTGGCCGAAAAACTCGACAGCATGGACCTGGACACCCAGACCATCATTGACACCATCGACGCCAGCGGCATCGAGGATGAATTCAGCCTCAAGGCGCAGGGCATCCTGCACATTGCCAGCGAAGCTGAAAAGTACACGCCGCTGATTGATATGGAAATCGAGCGCCTGCAAGCCCTCAAGGCCAGCCGTGCCAAGCTGGCGCAAGGCCTGAAGGACTACTTGCTGACCAACATGGAGCGCAGCGGGATTCAGAAAATCACATGCCCGCTGTTTTCACTCAGCATCCGGCACAACCCACCCGCTGTGGAGGTGTTGGACGCCGCCGCCCTACCCCTGAGCTACTGGCGCACGCCCGAGCCAAAGCCGCCCGTGGCCGCGCCAGACAAGGCCGCGATCAAGGCCGCGCTGCAAGCTGGCACTGAAGTTCCCGGTGCGCGGCTGGTCCAAGGCTTGAAATTGGTCATCAAGTAAATGCGGAGCCTCTACTGCTGCGGATGCGGCCAAGATGTAAGCGCTAGGCTGACGGATGGCGGTGAGATTTACCCTCACCGGCCCGACCTCTATGCGCTTCCATTCTGGAAGTGTGATGCGTGTGGGAACTATGTTGGCTGTCATCACAAGACAGCCAACCGCACCGCACCGCTGGGATGCATTCCAACGCCAGAAATTAAGAGCGCAAGGAATCACATTCATGCGCTGCTTGACCCCATTTGGCAGAGCGGGAAGATGGGGCGCAAGCAACTGTATGCAGCCATCAGCGAGCGCGCCGGATGGAATTACCACACCGCGAAGATTCGCAGCGTTGAGGAAGCGCGTGATATTTACCGAATCGTGCTCGATATTTCAAAAAAGCAAGCCGCCTAACCGCTACTAAATCAATAGCTGCCAGCGCACAGCCAATATGCGCAGGCGGCTCTTTTCACCAATATATGCAAACCCAATTTTTCAAACAAAACCCTTGGACTAAAGAGAAAATGAAAAAAGAAAACACCATCGCAAAAATCACGCAAGCATCTGATTTGTCCATTGGCAACGATCCATTGCCCACTGGCCGCGCCCAGCCCGAAGGCAAGTACACCGCGATCTTTGCCAAGCTCAAACCCGGCCAATGCATCATTTGCCCGACTGGCTCGGCAAACTCAATCGGCCAGGCGCTGCGCAAGTGGGCCGACGCCAACAAGCCAAGCCATCGCGTCAGCACCACACAGGCCTACGCTGCTGATGGGCGAGGCCGTGTCTGGTTGCTGACTCCCGAGAAGGCGGGGAAGTGACCATGACCAACTTTCAACTCACCGCCAACTGGCTGTCAGTCTGCGGAAAAATCCCGAGTCCCGAAAATCTGTCTGTGCAAATTGGGTGCCAGATCGAGGAATTCTGTGAGTTTCTCAGTACCCTGCGCACCGACAAGGACGGCTACGCCAAGCTGATTGAGCGCACACGGACGGACCTGGACTGGATGGCTGGCAAGCTCAAGCGCGGAGAATTGACGGTCCATATTCCACTGCACTTGCGCGAAGAAGCGTTAGATGCGCTGTGTGATATTGAGGTCACCGGCAACGGCGTGGCCTACCTGGCAGGCTTTGACAAGGAAGGCGCGGATGCAGCCGTGCTGGACAGCAACGATTCCAAGCTGATCGACGGCAAGCCCGTGATCCTGCCGGGCGGGAAGATTGGCAAGCCTGAAGGATGGTTGCCACCGAATCTCAAACTGTTTTTGGATGGTGCGCCATGAAGCGCAAACCCAAACCTCGCCACACCTACACGCACTGGGATGTTTTGATGGCAAGCCCGACAGAGCCGCTACCCGAAGCCAAGCGCCGGTTCCAGTTGACCCGCATGTTCGGCGGCCTGGCAGCGATCGAGAAAGGCGAGCGGCCCAACCCGGACGATTGGAGCGTCTTGTCTGATTGCACAAATTTAATGGAAACGCTGGTGCTGTCGGGCATTGCCACAGACGACGACGGATTAATCATGGATGGCATCACCGCCTTGGCAATGGCCGGACAGCGTGCGGTCAAGGCCGGCGCGATCCGCTTGGACGGCCCCGGCATTGCAGCCATGCGGGCGATGCTGACGGATTACGCCGCGCTGCTTGAAGTATTGCCGGCCCGGACGGTGATTGACTGCCACCGCAAGACCGAGCGCCGCATTCGTGAGATTTTAGCGGGCAAGGCCCAAGCGCACGATGTTCGGGTTATCACGGGCGCGATGCTGGCGTGATGTTCCCCGACAGCCATTATGAAAAATAGAGGATTCCTATGACACCCGATAAACAGATTAAATTAACCGACGAGCAGATTGAATCTATTTACCTAGATCACCGAGACAAGTTGTTCAACATTCCTTTGATCCGTGCATGCATAGCGGCCCATGAGGCGCAGCGTCAAGCTGTGCAGGAGCCTGCTACCCAGAAAACAATACTTGAAGCCGCAGAGCTTTTCCAACAGTTAGATGCGCTTCTAAAGCCGCACGGCTGGCCTGCGCAAAAAATACTGCGCAATTATGTCGAGATGGTTAAAAAAGTGTGCATCGCAGCGCCCCAACCTGCGCAGGTTCCGCTGACGGACAAGGACGCCGAGATTGCCGCGCTCAAGGCAGAGCGGGATGCGCTGCTGGCGATATTGAATAATTCGCCGACCATGCCAGAAGATGTCGCTTAGCGCATGTTTGACAGTGCGAAAGAACACAAAGAATCGCCTAGATTCACAGCATTCAACTGGTTTGTAATAGGCGCAGTGATGAGTGAAGAATGGCAAAAACATGCCATCGATGCAGCCATGCAAGCAGGGGGTGCAGCCGTGAGTGACGAATGCTGTCACAAAACAGTATTTGAGAAGTGTGCAGACCGCCCCTACAAGACACTGCCCTAAGATAAGTAACCATATACAAGGGCAAAAAAGCCCGGTCAAAAACCCAAGTCCCGCCACGCGCGGGCGTTTCTCCCCGAAAGCAACCCATGAAAACGAACATTGAACTGGCCCGCGAGTGCGGTGCTCAAACCGGCTGGAGCAACGCACTGCGCTGCGACCCAGAATTAGCCGACGACGACCTGCTTTTTTCACCCGCCCAGCTCGACAACTTCGTCAAGCGCATCCGTGCTGATGCTTGTTTGCAAGGCATTGCCGAGTTCGGGGAAATCCAAAACATAACTGGGGTTTGCATCCCAAAATCAGCCGAATCCAATACACAAACGGATTTGAGTATCGTGGGCGGGACTCAAGAGCGGGCGGAGCCACACCCCGAAACGCTGGCCCGCTGGAGACTTGGCTTTGACCGCTACGAAAAGGCGCGCAAGCTGAATCCGCGTCAGTGGGGCGAACTGCACGAGCGCAACCTGGCTGGCGAGAATTTCGACGGCATGATTGACGCCCTGGAGTCCGCAAGCAGCACGCGGATCATCGGTGCCGACTTGGCGGCCATGACCACCAAAGGCGCGAAAGCATGGGCCGATGTGCCGGATGCGACGGCCTGGGTTGATGATCTGCGGGGCAATGAGTCCGCGCCGATATCCGTGCGGGATGCCAGCCTTTCAGGGTTGGAATCTGCAGTTCGTGGCGAGATTGAAAAGGCGGTCCTGGCCGAACGCGAGCGCTGCGCATTGCTGGCCAGAAACGAGGGCACAGCTTGTCTGCGGAACGCCAGGCATCACCTGGCGCTTGACAATGTGGCGCTTGCACAGAAGTGGCAGGCCCGGTCTGATTCTTGTCTGGCCATCGAGAGCGGAATCAAAAGAGGCCAGCAATGAACTCAATCGAAATCGGAAAAGTGACGAAAACCTTTGCAGGCAAAGTCACGGTTACCCCACTGCTGTGCAGCTACGGCTACGGCGTCACCTGTGGCGAGCTGGGCACGACCAACGGCCAGATAGCGGTTGCAGCCGAGGCGCTGCAATTGAGGGGTGAGCGCAGTCCTGGCAATCAAGACCAAAAAGCAGAGTACGGCTATAGGTTTGCGCTGGAGCTTGGCGGCAAACCGTGGGATTTTGACGCAGGGCGGGATGCGTTGAATGCCGAACTGGTGCGGATTTGGCGTGGAACTGCGCTGGTTGATGGGGTTTGCGGGATGCGGGAATAGAAGGCCAGATACTCATGCACTCATAGAAGTAGGTGCTTCGATCAATTTATGATTTGGTACTCACCTGTATAAACGCTCAGTTGCCCGGATGCTCAAAAGCTCAGATGATGCAGGAATGAAAATCATTGCACTGATGAACGAAAAGGGCGGCACCGGCAAGAGCACGGCCGGCACAAACCTGGCAACTGCCCTGCACCGTCGCGGTTTTCGCGTGGTATTGGTCGACGCAGACCCGCAAGGCACGGCGCGAGACTGGCGCGCGGCCAGCCCGGAAGACGTCGACTTGCCGACCGTCATCGCCCTGGACAGGCCGCAAATGCTGACGGCCATCACAACCCTTGCAGCGGATTACGTGATTGTCGACACGCCCGCCAAGGCTGAATCGATGGCTGCCGCGGTGGTGCGTGTGGCGCATGTGGCGCTTGTGGTCATTCAGCCGTCAGGCGCTGACATTTGGGCCAGCGCTGCCACGGTGAAGCTGATCCGCTCAAAGCTCGATGTAGGCGGGCAGATTGACGCGGCGTTTCTGGTTAACCGCGTGAAGGCTGGAACCAAGCTGGCCGGGCTTGTCAAAGGCGGCGAGTGGAACGAATATGGACTCGATCAGTTGACGTCGACATTAGGCGACCGCACTGCCTACGCGCAAGCCCTGACGGATGGTGTCAGCGTGTACGACCTGCCCAACCTGGATGCACGCGCTGACGTCGACGCCGTTCTGGCCGAACTGGAGGCCGCCCGGTGGCTCTGAAATCCAAGTCGCTTGAAAGCGTCCGGGCTGACGTCCCGGTGCATGAGGTGACGCAGGAAGAACTGGTGCGGGTGAACATCCTTGTGCCGGCCAGCGTGCGTAGAGCGTGGAAAACAGAGGCGGCGCAAAAAGATACGACTGTCACGGATTTGATTTTGAAGGCGATGCGCGACAGGACTGCAAAGGATGAGAAATGAAAGGCCGAGCCGACCAGATAGTCAGGGGCGAACCGTGGCAGGAAAAGACTGTCAAGGCGCTGTGGTTCCACATCGTCAGGGAGCAGGTGCAGTCCGGGGAAATTGCCCGCGTCGGCGCTGTGCCGTGGGCGGTGTACTGCGCGGTGAAGTCGCACACTGGGCTTGAGACTGGCGACGCATTCCCTTCAAACGCCCGTATAGCCACACTGGTCGGTGTCAGCCTTGACACGGTGCAGCGAGCCTTGAAAAAGCTGGCAGAGGCCGGCCTAGTCAACGCTGTGAAGCGCCGGGGCAGGGGCAGTAGTTATTCCGTGAATGAGAAAATCCCCATGGAAAGCAAGGATGGCGAGCCGTGGGCGACAGCCGAGAAGAAATACATCCCCCTGCAGTTTTCCAACTTTGTCGATGAATTGAATCGCCTCGCCAAAACAGGGAACCTGCCGACCGACAAGTCGATAACGATCAACCTTGTCATCCAGAACAACTACCTGGCAGAGAACAGCACGGTCATCGGCGTAAACAATGCGGGCTTGCCATCACCTGATAAGCCGGCTGTTTAACGCCTGTTTTTTAGGCGCAAGGCTTGAGGCAAGTTATCCAGTCTAAGAGTTTAATCTTAAAGTCTTATTACGAGCCGCACCCATGCGGCCACTTTGGGTATAACTGGCCGCTCGGGCGCGGCTCATTTGTCCACAACCAGCCGCACCCATGCGGCCACTGTATGAGTTATCTGCCGCCGGAATATGTGGATAACTTGCCGCATTCCCGGTAAAATAGCAGCGTGGCTAGGTTTGCTCCCGAAAAGCGTCTTATCAACGCCTGCCACACTTTTCAAACGATAACTTCCACTTTGATAAGGTGCGACACAGTGAAAATCAAACCAGAAACTCATGATCTTTTGAAGCTGACAAAACAGCTTGTTCGGATTGCCGGAGGTCAAAAATTCAATTGCAGCCCCTATGATGTCGCCAGGCCAATCGCGGAGGGGGCTTTAGGCGGATCCAAAGACAAGGCGGGATCTAAAAGCTTCATCAAAAAAAACTATTCCAGGCTGCGTGCATGGGTAGATGAAAACTTTCCTAACTGCCCAAAAAAGATGGGGGTCGATATACCCCCATGCGCGCTTCCACTGCCGTCAGTGAAAAAGAGCGCGGCAACAGTTGTGCAACCAGCAAAGACAAAAAAGGCGAAGCCGCCAAAGAAAACAACACTGGGCGCAGTTGTCTCTTACATCAAGCGCGCTGATATTGATCCTCGATCAGAGGATTTCCTGCTGTCATTTGCATGGCGCGCAACCCGCATGATGGCGCTCAAACAGCATGGCGCAATTTGCCAATGCTGTGGTGCAAGCGCCAAGACTGGCGCCGTCATTCATGTTGACCACATTAAGCCACGCCAAGAAAACCCGGAGCTTGCGCTCGACGTCAACAATCTGCAAGTGCTTTGCCATGAGTGCAATCATGGAAAGGGCAATTGGGACCAGACGGACTGGCGCATGCTGCCAGCCGGGCGGGCCGTAGAGTTGCTGCATTAGCCCTTCTTATCTTCTATCGGTATCAACCAGAGCGCAGTCCTGACTCACGGTGTTCAGGCTGCACCACCACAAAGGCGAATATGACAAACGAACGAAGAACCAGCACCCCTGAGTTTTTAGATCAACTGGATGCGGACCAGCTCTACCGCTGTCAAGAATTGCTACAACAGCGCATCAAAGCAAAGAATGACGAGGGCCGGGTAACGGTATGGCAAGTCAGTGACAGCATGATCAACTACCTAAGCACGCAGGACTACTTCGCGGCCATTGATGCCCTGCCACGAATTGCGCGCGAACAGTTCGGAAAAACCGGACAGATGGAAGAAATGCAGGTGTCTATATTGCGAGTGCGCTTGTCGGAGTTGCAGGATCATTTGACCTAAACACCACCAAGGCCCATTAGAAGATTTTGGGCCGCTTGGGTTTTTGACAGCACCACAACGAAAGAGCGATATGGAAAAATACCGAATCACCGAACTGGCGCTGGCCAACGGGTTCAAACTCAAGGAGCAGCCGGACGGCTCAATGGAGTTGAATCCCTATGTGTTCGACTTTGCCGCAGCGCTTCTGGCGGAAAAAGACGCCGAAATTGCAGCACTAAAAAAGCGGCTCGCATATTACGACACGCCGGGCGCATGGGTCGGCTGAATAGTCACCACCCCGCGAAATAGTCACCAGTCCGCCTGGTGCTTTTTTTTTGGGCAAATGTGCGGATTACTTGCTTATTTTGAGAATTTCGATATACTATAATCTCTAACAAAGGAGCACTAAATGACAGAGGAAATGACGCCAGCCCACGCATCCATGCAAGCCGACTACCTGTTGGCCGCACGCATTGCCAAAGGCTATTTACCTGATTCTTGCCCATCCATGACAATGCCACTTTCAGGCTTGCTGTATGCACAAGCTCAAGCCAGAATCGCCGAGATTGAGGAGATGGACAAGCATTTGCCCGAAAACGTCGCCCGGCTTTTGATTGATTACTATTTGTGTGACTGGCTTGGCGTAAAAACTGCGCCGGGCGTGACTCTCGAAAAACAAGGCGAGGGGTCAGGGGTGTCACATTCTTGGGCCTTCTGGATCGAGGAGGATGACACGACAAGCTATCTGCATGAAGATGGCCGCATCGAGTTTCGCGGCACAGTATGGGAGCCGGCGGCACTGCGCGATAAAGCCATGCAAACGCAGGCGGCAATCCAGAAATGAGAGGAGGCCCACGAAAGGGCTTTGGTGGCGAGCAGCCTGGCGCTGGCCGCAAGCCAGACGCCGAGCCGAAAAAGCCGCGCGCGGTGCGGTTATCCGACAGTCAAGCCGCTGCGTTTCAGTCGCTTGGCGGCTCACCCTGGCTGCAAGGGCTGCTGAACCTTGAGATTCAGCGACAACAAAAGGAGAAACTATGAGTGAATTAACCGACGAACAGATTCTGGCCGTATTCCGCACGGCCGCCAATCCTGACAAGAATGTTGCGCTGGAATTTGGACGTGCGCTCATCGCCGCGCATGAGGCGCAGCGTCAAGCCGAGCCGATGTTCGCTGGCTTGATTGCCAAGCACCCCGGTTTGGCAGAAGAACTGGCAACAAGGTATCCGCCAGCGGAAGTATTCGCCATCGTGGTTGATAGAGTGAGTGACGAAGGCCTATCGCTGGCAATACATGACGGCGTGAATTACACATTCAGCGACGGCGATTGTTTCGAGCGCGACGGCGATACATTGGGCGGCTATACCGCAGAATTCTTGACGCATTATCAGCTTGAGCGCCGACTCAGCGCGGCCACGCCAGCACAAGCCGCGCCTGCCGGTCCCGTCAATTCAGATCAGACTGCGCTCTAACCCAATCTTGCAACCCCTTCAGCCGCTCAGCATTGGCGTTCGCAATCCCATAATTCTCGATTACGGTTTGGGCAGCGGTATCAGCGGGGACGGCGGCACCATCAAGGACGCTGGCGGTGTCGGGAATTTCGACATTTTGAGCGGCGGCGTTGTGCAGGCGGCGATAACCGGCAGGCAGAGCGCAATCAGTAGCTTTGACATACACAGGCACCTTTTCGACAAGGGTTTTGGTGACGGTGCGAATCTGCACCTGAACGGCCTCTTGCTTGATCGATATCGGAATCCCGACATCGGCTCGCTTGTCGTCGGCCAGCTTGGCTTGCGCTGCGTATTCAGCCTGCGCTTTGCCGTAGCCGACAGCCTGACGCGACTTGTCCAGCGCCACCAAACCGAACAGTAGCGCGGCGATCAGAGCGCCGTAGAGCGCCCACCGGCCAGGATTTAGCCAAGTCACCGTCCGCCCCGTTTCCACCACAGAGCAATCATGGCGAACCAGATTGGATTCATTTCAGAACCTCCTGCACGGCCATTGCGTAGAACTTTGACCATGTGGCGCGATGCGGTTTACCCGGGCGCCAGCAGCGCAAGGCGTACAGATTCCACGCGGCGGCTTCTTGGCCGATGGCAGGCAGTCGCTGTGCATCCGTGAACAGCAGCAGGCGCGCCACGCCAGCGGCCAGCACGTCATCGAACTCGATGGCCGTCCAAATAGCCCGGGGTTCAAACTCACACGCCCGGGCGGCGCATAACTTCGCCAGCCAGTAACGACTCGCGGGATGGAGCCACACGCCCCACACGCCGCCACGGCTCGCCCGGGTGCCAAGCTCAAATTGGTAAAAACCCCGGGCGGGACCGTTGCCAAGCTGGCGCCGGAACTCGAAGCGGCTTTCCTGCAAGCCGATGGCCAGCATCATCACCCGGGCTTCTTTACTGTCCATAGCAGGCGGCAACAGGGCCAAACCCGGGCCGATGCCAGTTTCAATGATGGTTTTCAGGTTCATGGTGCGCCATTCGGAGCTTGGTCAATAAACTTCCCGCCAAGGCCGGCCATAGCAACGAAGAACGTCACCCAGGCAATCGCCTTGCCCACGGTGTCCGGCAAATCTTGCTTGACCGATTCAGGCAGCGCGGCCCACATGCCCTGCACAGACCCGGCAAAGGTCAGTGCCAAGGTGCTGTAGTGCGTCCATACTTCTTTGGGGTTGCTGATAAATTTCATGGTTGCTCTTTCTGTGGTTGAGTTTTCGCCGCCGACGCCTTGGTTGCAATCCAGCCGACAGCACTGTCTGTAATCGCTGACAGCACGCGCTTGATGCCGTCCTCAATGAATGAGATAAACCCGCCGCGCATCAAACCCGCGCCGAAAATGCAGCCCACCATCACCCACTGGTTCACCGGCCCGCGCGCGCTTTGCCAGATCATCAGCATCAAAAAAGCCACCGCGCCGACAGCCAGCGAGATAAACGCATCGACCGCGCCCTCTTGCAGCACGCGGTAAGTGGGCACAGAACTGCGCAGCGTCATGCCGGTTCGCACGGCCCCGGCCACCAGCGAGATAAACCCGGCAGTTCCGAACGAAGGCCAGTCAATCCGCATCCAAAAGAACACAGCCAGGCTGTCAATTCCCGCCTCAGCTGCAGCGGCATGAACACGAAAAACAGTTCCCATCAGCAAAAAGGCCACATACAGCGGCAGGCCCATCACGCGCGCGCCCGGCCGCATACGTCCTCCCGTTTGCGGGGTTCCGTCTTGTGGGCGCGAATCATGCGGCTGTTGTGCCAGCAAGCGACAAGCAGGCCTGTTCCAATGAGCATCATGGCGCTGCCCCGGTACGATTCGACAATGTGTGCAGCGTCCAGCCTTGCGGCGAAGGCTGAAAGCACGGCAAAGCCAATCCCGCCCATGAACAGGCCTGCACAGCCGATGCCTTCGCACCTTCGGGACCAGCGGCTGTTCGGGGTAAAGGCGAGCGTGACGATCAGCGGAACAATGCACAAGGCAGCGGTGAAAAACCAGCACACGACAATCCAAGGATGCGCGGAAGTCGAAGCGATCTTGTAGGCCCAGCTTGACGGATAACCCCAGGCAAACCGAGCCGGCTCCAGCATTTCGCGCAGCATCCACAACAAGTCGAACACCGCCCACCATCGCAGGCTTGTCACGACCTGACGCAACTCCAACTCGGAGGCGGCATGTGCTTGGCGTTCCTGCTCGATCCCCTTGCGCTCTTGGTCGTGGGCCAGCCGTTCGGACAAAACTGTCTCATTGCACTGGCGTAGCTTTTCTGAAAGGGTTGCGGGGGGCGTCGTCGTGTCGCCCTCTATGGCTTCTTTTTCGATGCTCATGCCAAGGCCTCCAATGCCTCTGTGAAAGTGATGCCAAGGCGGTATTGCGTCAGCATGTGGGCAGCAGCGGCATGTGTGATGCCATCCAGCGCGATTTGAACGCGGTAGGCCCTGATCTCAGCGGCAAGGCGAAACTTCTTAGACAGCAGGTAGCGAACCATCCACCAGGGAGTGATCCATGCCTGCTCGCGGTAATGCACCAACTCATGCTCGATGAGTGCGTTATCGTGGCGGCACTCTGGCCGCACCAGGATCAGCGGCCACACAGTCATGGCCGCAAAGCCACGCGGGATGAAGCGGGTCGAGATAATCACTTTATGCACGAACCCAGAAATTAAGCGGCACATCCGCGCCTGCCTTGGCCGCATTGCCTGACAGCGTGATAGTTTTTGCAGTCGTGTCGGCGGCCGTCACCGTGACGCCCACGCCAAAGTATTTGATGAGCCAGTCGTGCTGCCAGAGGTAGTCGCCCACCGCAATGTCCGTGGCGGCAAAATTGGCAAAGCCATCTCCGCGCCCGATGGCAGTAATGATCGGGCTGCCTGCCGTGATCGTGCCGAACAGCGGGTACGTGGTGCCGTAGGTGCGCGAATTGAGTACGTACCAGCTTCCCACGCTGGCGCTGATGGCCGTGCGGATGACGTTGCCCGCCCCGTCTGGATTGCTGTAGTTGTTCAGTGCCGTGACATTGGCAACCAGGGCTGTGTTGCCCGTGACCAAAAACAAGGTGCCGGTTTGGTCGTCCTGCACCACATCACCGGCCCGGATGCCGTAACGGAAGTTCACAGAACTGGTGGTGAAGTCCAAAGTTCCCACCAGGCCCGTAAGCGAAAGAATCCCGCCGGTTTTGCCCACGGAGACAATGTTGCGCGGCGCAGCAATGGGCAGTGCCGCCGCAGCGCTTTCGCTTTGCCTGACCGTTTGCGCAATGCGTGTCAAAGGGGTTGCGCGCCCTTTTGAGGTGCCCGCAGCAAAAGACACTGTATCTGTGCCGATGTAGTGCCGGATAGCGGGTGAGACGTCTTTAATAATAGCGACACCCACCGGCATCACGCCTGCGCTGGCATGCTGTGCCAGCAGCCGTGCAGCCGAAGGCGATGAATACATGTCAGAGGCCGTAAATGCCGTATTGGTAATCGTGGGCGGCTGCGTGGACGGCCCCATCGACACGATGCTCGGATTTCTCAGCATGCCCCCCGAAAACTGGATTTCGCCACCCGACACGATGTTGGCAGGCACGCCGCGAATCGCAACGGTCCCACTATCGAGCGAGAAATCGCAGGAGTTCATCGCAATCGGGTACGCCACGCCCGGCGTGACCAGATCACCCAGACGCCACACCAGCTCGCCGTAGCAGCCATCGAACACCATCGGGCCGCAGGTTCCCCGGTTCACGTCCAGAATGCGAATGACGCGCTCGATGGTAGAGCCAGAAATCACCCCGCCGAATTTTCCTACTTGCCGCCCGTGCGTCCGATTAGTAAAAGCTGTATGAACATCGCAGATTGTGCTGTTGATGACGTTGACCTGGCGCGACTGTGAATTGCCCGCGCTGATGCCGTACGCGCAGCGGTTGAAAATGGAGTCGGTGACAGAGACAAAATCCCCGTTGCTGTCGCTGTCCCCCGGCTGAATGGCCAGCGCCACCACAAAGCCCTGAACCGCCACATTGTCAATCAAGGTGACATCGGAGAAATTCTTTCCGTATTGCGCAACAGCGCCCAGCGAGGCAGGGTAAGTGACTGCCGGGTAAGCGGTGCCAGGCTTGACGCCAGAATAGGGGTCAACGGCAATCCCGGCATACGGCGCGTAACGGCTGTTGGCGGTGGCGTGCAGCGTGGAGTCAATCCAGGATGCAAGCGCCGTGTCATCCGAGGTCGGCGAACTGCCGCCAAAGCCGTTGCCTGCAAGAAAGTCATGGTTCTTGCCGAGCAGCGAAAAGTCCGCCAGCTTGACCCGCCTGCCGCCTTGCACGGCGATGGCCGGGCGGTCAGAAAACTGCGGCAGGAAAACAGTGCCGCCAAAAGACGAACTGCCGCGATACGAGCTACCCGAGCCGATCAGCGCCAGTTGCCGGAACGTGTCGCCAAACCCCACGGACAGCACATCTTCCAGGCTGTAGAGGCCGTGCTGAATATGCAATTTCCCCGATTTGGCTTCATACATGCAGGCGTAAATGCCTTTTTGCAAATCGGGCTGGGCGTTGTAGGTGCTGGTGTAGCCCTTGATGGCTGAAATCTTGGTTTTGTCGATGAATCGGTCAGAAGAAATCGGCAAGCCGCCCAGCATGTCGGACACGGTTTTAAGGTAAGGCGCGCTGAACCCGGCTGTGAGTGGGTCATCGTGACCGACTTGAAGCGAGCCGCCCAGCGATGCCAAATCTTCTTTGGTCGCGCCCTGATGCACCGCCACCTTACCCGCCGCCAGATCAGCGGCGACAGACGTTGATGTGTGCGCGATGACCGCGACATAGGCAATCCCGGCTGAGACGTAAACATCCTTGAGCGCGTAAGCGGTGGCGCCTGCAAAAGCGCCGCGCGCATTGAATGCCGTCAGGGTATTTATCGCTTCCGCCACCAGTGGGTCTTCCGGCAAATACCATCCTGTGCCGCTAAAAACTTTTTTCCGCGACAGCGGTGAATTGAAATACTCATCGCCCGCCACATTGACACTGCCATCGATGCGCGTGGATGGGTCCGCTGCAAGCGCCCCACGGTATTTGTGATTGATCGCGGTTTGCGCGGCCAGGGCAGCGGCGGCGCTGTCGGAGGCTTGTTCAGCGTCGCCAACGATAGACAGCGCACTGGCCGCCGCGTCTTGCGCGTGAACCAGCGCATCCGCGACTGCAGCCACCGCACCAGACTCGGCATCTTCTGCGTTGTCGGCAGACGCTTGAGCGGCCAGCAAAACATCCTCGACACTGACGTCTGCAAGGGTCAGGATGATCCATGCTCTGCCGTTCCATTTCCACGACTTTGCGCCGTAGTTGTAAATTTGGTTCAGGGTAGGATTGGAGGGGAAATTAAGCATGAGAGAAAAATCCTGTTGAGGGCGCCGGGCTTAAAAGCCGCTGGCGCTGGCGACGCTGAAAGAAAAAGCGCCATCGGTCGGCGTGAACGACGAGTTCACCAGCGTCACATCGAAAGTCGTGGGGGTCTGCTTGATGACAGAGCGAACCAGCGCCGTTCCGCTCGCATCGTTGGACACGGCGCTTGCGGTGTAAAACAGCGTTGAAATGCCGAACACCCCGGAAGCTGCGGTGATGCGGTAAATGCCAGCAGACAGCCGGGATGATGTGACGAACCGAGGCCCAGTAAGCATGGCGCCCGCCGCGTTGACGGAGCCCGCCACCGTTTGGCCGACATCGAACGGGACGACCAGTGACGAGGTTTCGTTGTATGTGTTCCCGCCGCCATCGATGAACCGCACGGCGCTGGGCGTGCCGTTGAAGAACGCCCGCGATGCACTCACTGGGTAAGATGCCAGCGACAGGAATTTATTACCCTGCAAAATGACATTGACCAGCCCGCCGCCAGAGCTTGTGGCATTGATGCAATTGACGGTATAGCCCGCACCCGAGGCGCGGTTGAACAGGCAACCCCGGACCATCACGGTCAGTGTGTCGGTCGTGGTGTTGTCAATCAGGATGTCGCCGCCGCCTTTGTTGTTTTCAAAGTAGCAACTGTCAACCACCAGCGGGCCGGAATAGTTGGCCGTGCCCAGGTTGAGCACCAGGCCGCCCGTGGTCAAATCGCCTTGCGTGCCATTGCTTTCGAAAGTGCAATCCCGAAACGAATTCACCGAGCCGGTGACGACCCCTAGCACCGCTGCCAGCCGGTTGCCAGTGAAAGTGCAACGATCAAAACTGACCGCATTGATGCCGCCCAATACCCCACTGGATGTCAACTTGGCGCCGTAGTCGCCATAGTTGAAATAAGAATTAAGCACTTTGCCGGTGAAGCAACTCTGCAACTCCAGGCCGCAAGCCATGTACTGCACCGAAATGTCTTCCAAGCTCCAGTAGGCTTTGTTTTGGATATAAATTCCGCTGTTGGACTTGGCAAAAGCGTAGTCCTGCACCGTCAAACCCTTGATCGTGTCCAGTCCGTGAATGCCTTGCCCGGCCCCTTCGTTGTCCGCGCCGAACAAGTTCAGGGCAAAGCCCGTGCCCGCAAAGTTGAGGATTGACCCGCTCATGTGGCCCGTGATGCTCAGTCGCGCCGAGGGCGCCCCTGGTGCGGGCATGGCCGTTCGGTAGTCACTGATAAGGCCGGCGACGTGTCGAAACTCGCCGGAAGGAAAAGTGCCGGACCCGCGCGAGAGCACGGTCTGCAATGCCGGGCCATCGTCCGCAGTACGGTCCCCTTTGGCGCCCGCTTGGCGAATGCTCATCGCCGTTGAAGATGCCAACTTCCAGCGCCCCCCGTCCGCCGCCACGATGACGGATGCACCGTTATCGAGTGTCGTCGTGTCTGCTGCGTCATAGGCGTACTGACCGCCGCCCCCATCACCGGGCGCGTAATACCCAGCGACAAACGCCTGCTTGCTGGGACTGGTCTTGAGCAGGGTACGCAGACCCGTGATGGATGGCACTGTTTGGCCGCCGCCGCCGATAAGCGCCGCGCCATTGCTGGCCACCAGGTCGGCGCGCAGTTCGGTTGCAAGCGACGAGCCGTCCACCGACGAGCCGAACATCTCGACCCATTGGAAACCGTCTGCATCGCCCAGCCACACGAACTCCCGTCCCGTGACCAGATCAATCCACCGGCGATTGGGGGTAGGAAATGGCGGTGGCGTGGCCGATGTGAAGGGCACCGTAATCAAGGCTGCCGCTTCTGAATCTGCAGCTGCGTCCGCGCTGGCCGCTGCCTCACCCGCTGCCGTGGTGGCAATCAGCGCCTGGCCGGTGACGTTAAACAGTTGGTCGTTGTAATTGTCATTCGAGACAGTCACCCCGCCCGCCGCATCGAACACCAGGGCTTTCTTGGCCCGAACAGAGGCTTTTGGCAGCACCACGGACGCATTGCCATCCGAAGGTGGCAGCTTGATGCTGCGATTGGTCAGCGCGAACAAGTCCTGTTTGGCCATCCACAGCCGGTCAAAGTCGGCATTGACGGTCTTGGCGTTGAAGTCGCCCGAGTATTGGTAGCTCGTTTCACGCTTCAAGGCCACGGCGCGAACGAAAAGGATGGCCGCGCCATCGGGAGGCGCAACAGCAAAGGTGATGGTCCCGCCTGCAGGGTTCCCCAATCCCGTCAGCGCATAATCGCTGTTGATGAATCGGTCAACGCCATTCACCGTCACCCCCAGGTCAGCCGCCAGCGTCAAAAGGAACTGGTAGGCAAAGGACGTGGTGACGCCGTTGCCGGTATGCTGGGTGATTGGCTCTTGCGCGGGGACTGACATGGGCTACTCCGTGATGACTTCGTACGTTCCCGCTTGGGGCCTCCAATTGTTCGCGGGAGTGCCAGCCAAAATCCCGGACGCTTCGCCCACCTTGCCAATGCGGATAGGGGTTTCAGCCACAGCGCCCGCGCCTGAGTCGATGTAGTCGTCGTGCTGATTCTTTGTGGCCGGGTTGAAGTCCTTCATCTGGTCCCACACCGGGCCATTGATGACAGAGGTGTGCGCCCACAGAAACCTGCTCGACATGGGCGCTTCAAAGGCATCAAGAATCCGCTTTTGCTTGTTTTCAACAGCATGGTCCTCCACCACCGCACACCGCACGGCAGGCTGTGGCCGGCCAGGGATGCCCTGGCCCGCCATGTGACGCCGCAGAATCGCCGGCACAAACCCGCCAATCCCGTTCGTTTCCACGGTCACGCGCGGCAGGTGGTTTTCAATCACCAACGCCCGGACCCGCTGGCATTGTTCGTCAATGTCGCCGGTCAACCCTTCGGCAAACTGCCAGTAGAGCTGCCCGCGCGCATCCGTGAACACCGCAGAAAAGGCTGATGCGTCGGTGTTGACCTTGCCTAAAGCACAGTCCCACCGCGCCGCCGCGCCGACCAGACGCACCTTGCCCAGCATGAGCATGGTTTCCTTGTTCGCCGTGTCCAGCCGTGGCTTGACGTCATAAGGAATCATCCGAGATGGGTCGAGCCGCAACTGGTGAACCGGCTTGCTGTGCAATTGGTATTGGCTATCCCATTCGTTCAGCGTGCGGGTTTTCTTGCGCCGCGTCTCTAACTCCTGCCGGTCAAAGCGTTCTGGCCAAGCGCAACCCCCATAACAATCCACCACTCCGGCAGGCGCAGAGGCGAAAATCAATCGCGTGCCTTCGAGCTTGTAGTCGGCCCCGGCCACCAGCAGGCGGGTATTTTTGCCAATGCCAAAGAATACGAACTCAGGCGCAAAGGGCAGGTCGTAGGCCGCTTTCTTGGCGTCCTCGATTCGGTGCTCTTGCGCGAACATGCGAATGGTCAGGCAGTCCGCGCCCAGCCTTTCCATTTCGTCATAGATGCTGTCATGCGTGTGAGGCGTGCCGATGTAGAGGGTTCGACCACCGGGCACCAGAATGTGTGTCTGTTCTCCCAATCGGTAGCGCAGCTTTTCGCGGGCTTCGGGCGTGCCGATGTTCCTTGGAACTTCTGGATCGTCGTTCTGGCACTCGTCAGCGCGCGCACTGGTCACGTTCGACAAGATGCCTTTGGCGTACATCGAGGCATTGCGCGAATCATTGTCTTGCGCGCCCTCTACCCACCACGATTCCACCGTGCCTTGGCCGCCCGGCATCAAGCCAACAGTCAAAGGATGATGGCGCAGAATGTTTTGCGTGTCGCGGCTGGTCTTGTATGCGGTCCCGTCAGACTCCGACTGGTGCAGGATTCGGTAATATGGATTTTGGTAGTAGCGCCAGGCGTTGTAAATCGCCAGCAGGGTTGACTTGCCGAAGCCCCGGAAGCACCGCAGCACCGCCAGGTTGCCCCGCCGCTCCAGCCAGTAGCAGGCCTTGACGTGAACGTCCGGCACCTGCCAGCGCATCCTGTCAGCCCAAATCAGGAAGAAAGCCAGCAGCGACGCTTTTTTATCCACCGCTTGACGCTTTCGCAATCACCCGCTCTACCGCAGCACTCGCGCGCCGTTCAGCGTCACCTATCTTGCGGTCCAGGTCCGACTCGCGTTCGGCCTCTTTTGGGTCTGTCGCAGGCGCTCTACCCTCGTGGTAAGTCGCCAAATCCATCGTGTAGCGCAGCACGCCGCCCGTGGACATGGCGTTTTTCTTGGCCCACACCCGGTCGCCGCGTGTCTCCCGGCTCCACTCCGACATGGTTTCGTTCGACCCCGGCCATTCGTCCGGCTCTGCCTCCATGAGGAAGGCGTCGGCCAGCCGTTCGGTGAGGTCATTGAGTCGCGCTATCTGGTCTGGCCGCATTGCTGTCCTTCGGGTTGGGTGTCTGCTGTGCAGAATCCCTTAAACCGTGGAAACAATCCCGGACAAAACACAAGCGCAAACGACAAACCCGCCGAAGCGGGTTACAGGGGAAGCGTGGCCGGGCGTTACAGTCTCAAGACGCGAACTGGAGTCGCATTCCTGGTTCTGGCATAGTTAACGCCTAAATCATTTACTTGCCAAGGCGCTCATGAGAATCATTGTTGTTGTCGCGCTTGTAACGGCGCTCTCAGGATGCGCCACAGGCAACCCTGTCCGCATCGAAGGCGTCCGAATAACCTCTCCTGAATCCGTCATTGCCTGCTCATATATCGACACCGTGTATGGGACTTCATCATGGTATGGAGTTTTTGCAGAGAAAGGCATTGAAAATGCCCGCTTGTCAGCCTTCGACAAAGCACAAAAACTCGGCGGCACGAATCTCGTATGGGAGCCGACTTCACAAGGCTACGGATCGTCCCAGGTGTCAGGCCGGGTTTACCGTTGTCCGTCTTAATCCCGTGAGGGCGGCCCAAACAGCACCGATTGCGGACCCGCATCATCCTTCCCTTCATCCCAGGCTTTCCAGCCCTTATAAGAGCGAAGCGACTGCACCACCGGAATTCCCAGCGCCGACCCCATGAGGCTGACCAAAGCCAGGACAGCCGGCTCATCCGCTTCGCCCTGCCCAACTTGGGCGCCTGCCTTGCCAATGTCGCCCACGATACGACCAACGGGCGGACCGGAATAATCAAACCCCGATATCGCGCTTGAGAACTCACGCAAGCCCACCACCATGCCCAGCAGGTAACCTGCCTGCCACTGTGCGACACGCTTGAGCCAGTCTTCCGGCTCGTCGCCGCCCCCGCCCTTGATAGCGTGCATCAACAGACTGGGCAGGATGGCAGGAATTAGCACAAGCAGACTCATATCCCCTAACCACCCAGCCACCGCGCGAGGGTTTTTGAAGTTCGTCGCTGCCGTGGCCTCTGCCGTCAGGTTCAGCGTGACGGAAAAATAACTGTAGAACTGCGTCAGCATGGGATGCTTGCGCTGCACTTCTGCCAAGTCCTTTGCCTGCCCGCCGCCCTGGGATTCGAGCACCATTCGATCCGCCATGGCAACCGCTGATGCTTCAAGCTCTGCCAGTGCAGCATCATCCAGCTTCGTGTCTCCCGCTGCAGCAATCCCGGCATCCATTGATTTTTCGTACTGCCCCAGCCAGGTTGGTACATCGGCCACCATTTGCATTTTCTGCATGACGGCAAACAACCCGGCATCGACCGCCATCATGGTTTGGCTTTTCCCGCCCACCGGCCCGCGAATCTCGCGCAACTCTTTGTTGAACGTCTTGGCGCGCAGGCGCATGAAGTCGGATTTTCCCGTGATAAATGTCAAGGTGTTTTCCATGCGCAGAGCATCGCCCGCCCACCGCGCGGCACCGCGCATAACATGCTTTGCCCCAATGCGATACATGGATTGAGTCAAGCCGAACGGCTGCAGGAAAGCCGTAGTCAATGAAGCCCCCATGGTGGCGCGCGTGACATTCGAGCGCAGCATCAGCATGGCCTTGTCGATATCAGTCTGTGCAGCCAGTTCACCCCCGGCAATGCCCATCACGCTTTCTCGCATGGCCTTAAGCACCTTGGGGCCATAGTGCGCGCGGATAGCATCCACAATCCGCTCGTCGCCCAGCATCCGGTTGGTGTCAATCAGCCACTCATGCCAAGCCAGATCATGCGTAACCTGCGTAACGTGCTGGGTGATGACGTCCAGGTCTTTGCGAACGGCTCGTTTCACTTCTTGCGCGCGCTCCTTTGTGTGACCTCTACGGGTTGTCGCCCGAGTGATAGCGCCCTGCATCATCTCCTTTGCCTCCTGCGCTGCCTCTTGTTGACTGGCGCGATCCGATCTGTCCGTGTCGTACTTGATAGGGTAGTACCCGCCACGCATGGGCACTGCCGCCCCATTGGACGCCGTGGCAGTCCAGGGCATTGCCTCCACCTTTTCAGGCGCGCTGCCAGTCAGGCGCATTTCCTTGTCGGCAATCTCAGGCCAATAAGAGTCCAGGTGCTCATGTACACCATTAACGAAGGCTAATTCTTCCTCGCTCAATGTGGCAAGCACGGCCCTAACCTGGCCTTCCGTCCAGTTGTCGCCTGCCATCACGCGCTGACGATTGTCTGCATTGCCCCAGTTCAAGGCAATGGAAAGGCGAGCGCCGCGCGTCAGGCTGGCGTTGATTTCCTTGATGAACACCTTGGAGCGCCAGCCGGCCACACCGCCCCGAAGTTTAAGCATGGGCGCATACAGGGCATCCAACGCCACCGTCGCCTTTTCCACCATCACATCTTCCATGGTCCCGCGCTCATTCATGGCTCGACCGATGAATTGATACATTGGGCCGTCATCGCGGTTGCCATCCATTTGCCGCAGAAGGCTCGACAACTTTCTATGCGAAGCAGCCAAGCCCTCAAACAACTCCCTGATTTTGGATGGCCCCTCGAGCTCCACTGGACGCGCCTTGCCGCCGTTTTCGATGATCGACACTGACATTTCGGTAGCGATTGCATCGAATTCCCGTTTATCACGCGCCAGCATCAGCCGATTTTTCAGGCGCCCCATGTGCTCGATCTGGGCAATGGCATCGCTCAGGCCGCGCAATTCTTCCATGCTGACATTTTTGTAGCTGGTCAATCCCGCTGCGTCAATCAGCGATTGCGGGATGTTTGGCACAATTCCAAGCTTTTCCTGATCTGCCAACCAATCGGACAAACTGGCGCGCTTGTCAATCGCCTTGAGGCTTTGCCCGGTCCGCAGATCAAACCGCTCCAGCAATTGGTCAATTTGCGCCAGATACCCCGAATCCAGGCTTTTCCGTGTACCGGGCTTGTCGAATCTTCCCAGTCGCTTGACGATCCGGAGGGCTTCGTCTTGCGCCGCCATGGCAGCCTTTGCGGCGTGGGCATTAATCAACTGATTGCGCTTTTGCACAGCCGCTGCCTGCAAGTCACCAGCCTTCATGGCTTTCGATGCAGCTTGCCCTGCTTTCCTTTCAGCCGCCAAGTATTCGCCCGGGCGCAAATCACGAACCCGTGTCCGCGCCACCATGGCGCTAGCGAACTGGCGCACCGCGCTATCCAAAAGTTTAGGCGACCCAGTAGCCTTAAGCAACGCGTTGGCTTCTGTCGCCACGAATCGCAGCCGCGCCTCGTTGTGAATCGCTTCTTCCGCCGCCCGCTCAATGCCTGCCGGCGTCGCCAAGTCGCCATAGTTCTCAAGCATCCGCTGATCGGTTAGGCGAGATATCAGGTCTTTGGGGTCTTCTGCTGTGGCCAGTCGCTGCACCAACTCGTCGCCCGACTCCATGCCGAACATTTGCGCCACCACCTCAGGTGATAAGCCCGTCTCGTCGCTTGTCATCCTTAGCTTGGACAACGTGCGCCACACGGCATCATCTTCCGTGCCGTACTGGTCGCGCAGGTCTTGCGTGCGCAGTTTGCCCGCACCCAACAGAGGCAACTCAGGAATTACCAACGGTGCATCGCCCATGGCAGCCCGTATATCACGGGTCACAGAGTAGCGATCTATGCCGCCGCGCTGATCGTCGAACAAGGCCTCAAACTGCTCCAGGTTGGTCTGGCCGTTCGCGCCTTCGATGATGTAGCCTTCTTCGA
>Ga0307486_1000254_pt1 | contig 53484 bp, 46 predicted proteins | sample CBIW02metaG_FD_203663 | JGI IMG/M metagenome (GOLD analysis project Ga0307486, IMG submission 203663) | Sea-ice brine microbial communities from Beaufort Sea near Barrow, Alaska, United States - CBIW 0.2 | ecosystem: Environmental > Aquatic > Marine > Coastal | place: USA: Alaska | collected... | reverse complement strand
TCTCGTGGCAAGCCTGATTGCATACTCCTTTCAAGAGAAAAAACCAGCAATTAAGTTTGAAGAAGATAATTATTCAAATGGGCAACTCGCACTATTTTGCTAATTCTTAGGTCGAACTCAGGTTAATTGTGACAGGCAAAATCTTAGGGTCAACTTTAATTGGTTTCAGGTTCTAATATGTTTTGAATTTCAAACATATTAGAACCTGAATAATCTCGAGGCTTCGATCCAAAATAACGTCAATTTATCTTCTATACAGCCCCTTTTTCATTTATTCCTATACTCCTTACTAAAACTTTCAGTTTAAATGATTATTCCTTAAATTCGCAACTTCACTAACTAAGTGAGATTTGAAATACTTCGATGCTTGTATCGAATTATTTTTATTTTTTTCCAATTTAATGCCTTGTGGGCCTGCCCCCAGGGAAGTTTAGTAAGCATAATAAAAAATTCCGAATATGAGTAAATACGATATCATTGTTTTAGGTAGTGGCCCCGGAGGTTACGTAACCGCCATTAGAGCTTCACAATTAGGGTTTAAAGTCGCTATTGTAGAGAAAGAAAGCCTTGGGGGCGTTTGTTTAAACTGGGGATGTATCCCAACCAAAGCGCTTTTAAAGAGTGCAGAGGTTTTTGACTACCTGAAACACGCCGAAGATTACGGACTAAGTTTGGAAAATCCCGATAAAGATTTTTCTAAGGTCATAAAACGCAGTCGTGATGTGGCGGCGGGAATGAGCAAAGGAGTTCAGTTCCTGATGAAAAAGAACAAAATTGACGTAATTGAAGGCTTCGGAAAATTAAAATCTGGTAAAAAAGTCGCTGTTACCGATAAAGACGATAAAACCAAAGAATACCAGGCCGATAATATTATTGTAGCAACCGGTGCGCGTTCTCGCGAATTGCCTAATCTCAAACAGGATGGTAAGAAAGTAATTGGATACCGTGAAGCGATGAGCCTGGAGAAACAACCAAAATCTATGATCGTGGTGGGGTCCGGAGCTATTGGAGTTGAGTTTGCCCACTTCTACAATGCTATGGGAACTGATGTTACCGTAGTAGAATTTTTACCAAATGTTGTGCCTTTGGAAGACGAAGAGATCTCTAAACAATTTGAGCGCAGTCTTAAAAAAGCCGGAATTAAGGTAATGACCAATTCTTCGGTAGAAAGTGTAGATACTTCTGGTAAAAAAGTTAAAGCTAAGGTAAAAACCAAAAAAGGCGAAGAAACGCTAGAAGCTGATATCGTACTTTCAGCGGTTGGAATTAAAACCAATATCGAAAATATAGGTCTTGAAGATCTTAAGATCAAGACCGAAAAAGATAAAATTATTGTAGATGATTTCTATAAAACAAACGTAGACGGAATTTACGCGATTGGTGATGTTGTTCACGGTCCAGCCCTGGCACACGTGGCGTCTGCTGAAGGAATTCTTTGTGTAGAAAAGATAAAAGGAATGGACGTTGAGCCATTAGACTACGGAAATATCCCTGGTTGTACTTATGCCACTCCTGAAATTGCATCGGTTGGAATGACTGAAAAACAAGCTAAGGAAGCCGGATACGAACTTAAAGTTGGTAAATTCCCGTTCTCTGCTTCAGGAAAAGCAAAAGCCGCAGGAAAGTCTGATGGATTTGTAAAAGTGATCTTTGACGCTAAATACGGCGAATGGCTAGGTTGCCATATGATTGGAGCCGGAGTTACCGATATGATTGCAGAAGCGGTGCTTGGACGTAAACTGGAAACTACAGGTCACGAAGTATTAAAAGCAGTTCACCCTCACCCAACGATGAGTGAAGCGGTGATGGAAGCCGTTGCTGCTGCTTACGATGAAGTGATTCATATTTAGGAAGCATAAGTTTTAGAAGCAAAATCCCCGAAGCATTACTGTTTCGGGGATTTTTTTGTTATTCCGTAATTACGAACGAAGTGATGTAATCTCTTACCAGTGATCACTGAAATCTTTGCAGATAGCCTCGGTGGCTATCGCCCCCTCGCAATACAGAAATTGTTAGTTTACCGTTTAAGAAATTATTTCAGCAACAAGTCACAAAACACAAAACCGGTATCCCAGGATTTTTGATCTTCAGAAAAACAATTATCCTCTGATTTTTTAGCAGGTTTGTATGATTTCTCTACCATCTCCCCTATTTTAAAGTCAATGGGTTCTTTAAAAATTGGTCCATCGAAAACAAAAGTATGAAATTCGCCGTTTTCGCCACAGGGATCTACATTTTTCGGTAGATCATTTATAAAATCCTGGTCAATAATTCTTCCGCAGAAAGATTTATCGAGTTTATCGGTATTAACACAAACCACAATCGCTTTAAATCCAGTTTCAATAAATTCCTCCAAAAGCTTCTTTGTATTTTGTTTCCAAAGTGGAAAAACCGCCCGTACTCCAATTTCCTCTAATTGCTTTTCGCGATAGCGCTTCAGGTCTTCCAAAAAAATATCCCCAAAAATACTATGAGTAAAACCTTCCTCTAAGAGTTTCTTGGTTTCTATTGTCATTACCTCATTATACTTTTGCATAGATACCTCTCCGTGCAATTCTATTTGATGAAGTGGTAAGCCTAAACGCTCGGCCTGTTTCTGCAGTAATTCTATTCTCACGCCGTGCATGGAGATTCGGCTAAATTCTGTATTTACCGAAGTAACTAATTTTTGAACTGAATACTCCCCTTCCCTCTTAACTTTATAAAGCGCTAATGCCGCATCTTTACCGCTACTCCAGTTTAGATAAGCCTTTTTCATCATTTTTCATTTAAAAAACTCTGAATAGCCAAATCATAACCCAGCAATCCAAAACCAAGGATTACACCTTTTGCGTTGGGTGCGATATACGATTTATGCCTGAATTCTTCTCGCGAATGGGTGTTGGAAATATGCACTTCTACCACCGGCGTTTTTATACCTTTTACCGCATCTCCCAAACCAACTGAGGTGTGTGTATAGGCTGCGGCGTTTAAAACAATTCCGTCAAACTCCTTGTCGGCTTCGTGGAGTTTATTGATAAGTTCTCCTTCTATGTTACTTTGAAAATAGGAAAGCTCAGTATTCGTAAATTTAAATTGAAGTTCAGAAAAGTAAGTTTCAAAGTTTTTACTTCCATAAGTATCGGGTTCACGGGTTCCCAAAAGATTTAGATTTGGTCCGTTGATAATCATTATTTTCATTTTTTACCGCTTAGTTGGTTATACTTGTAAAGGTAAAAAATAAGATATAGTTGATCCATAAAAAACCCTTCAGAAAAAAGGAATATCCATTTGGGAAGTCCAAATTTTAAGAAGGGTAATTATTGGTTGGTTAGTTTAATTATAATCCAAATTCAATTCCCAGATTTATTGAGCCGAAGCTGCCACCGTCTACACTAATTCCGGTATAAGAAGCAATTAGTCCAATTTTTCCGAAGTTATAACCCGCCTGTGGCCTGTAATAAAATCCGCCGTCGTTGCCGTCGTTAAGACCAACAGCATAACCAAGATCGGTGCCGAAGAAAAACCCTTCTGCTAATGCAACACGACCGGAAGCTGCGATGGGTAAGAATGCAGGATCGTCAACTTCAAAGCCTCCAAAATTATCTTCGTCCATAAAAAACCGGGTATAGCCTACCATAGGACCTACATATAGCATATCGGCTACGCTAAGCATATAGGCCAGGTCTACACCTGCCTGGAAATTACTGACTTCTTCCATATCTCCTACTGGTAGGCCAATATTAGCGCCAACTCTTAATCCACTTTGAGCTTGCATCACGGTGGCTCCCATTAGCATAAAACACACAATAAGTACTAATCGTTTCATAATTTTACATTTTTGGTTATGTACTTAAAGATATGAAAAATATCAAATAAATCGCTCATTAGTAATGAATTACAGGATTTCAGGTATAAAAAAAGCGGAAGATTGACTTCCGCTTTTCATTTCATAGGTGTTGTGAGGAATTAATCTAAAACATTAGTCCAATTCCTAACTGGATTCCATTATTTTTTATAGCATCGTCATCCCAGTTATCGCTATCAAACACATCGGTAAACCCTTGTGTGTATCTTGCAGAGGCAAAAAAACCGCTGTTAAACTTGTATGAAGCACCAATGGCTCCCCCAAATTCAAAAGCACTTCCGGCTTCAGTATCAAATTCTACTTCAGAACCTCCGGATGTCAAATCATATTCTTCTTCTACCAGGAAGTTAAAAGATGGTCCAGCTTCAATAGAAAGTCCATCTATTAAATAGATCTTAGCTAAAACCGGCACCTGGATATAATCTAGTTGGTATTCACCACTAAAATTCTGCCCGGCAACCATTCTATTAGCTTCAAGACCCTGAGTTGCATATAGCACCTCTGGCTGAAGGGAAAAACGGTCGCTTAAAGGAATTTCAGAAAGTAAACCTAAGTGAAATCCTGTTCTGCTTTTCTCATCCTCAAATCCATCTGAAGACATGTTGGTGAAATTCACACCACCCTTAGCTCCAAAATACACGAATTCCTGTGCACTTGCTGCACTAGTAAAACCAAATATGGCTATTACTGCAATTAAAATCGACTTTTTCATTGTTTTCATTTTTGTTAGTGTTACAAAGACAAATGTAGGAACAGGCTTCTTAATAAAATGTTATGCAAGCATAAAGTATTACTAAGATTATGGCTAATTGTTTATATCTTTAACGTATGAAATGGGCTTCAGCATTACAGGATTATTGCAACTATCTTCGCATAGAACGCGGACTATCAGAAAACTCCATCACTAATTACAGGTTGGATGTTGTAAAACTTATCAACTTTTTAGACGTTAAAAAGCACAAAGTCTCTCCTACTGAAATTTCCGAAGAAACCGTGCAACAGTTCATTTATGAAATTGCCAAAGAAATTAATGCCCGCTCGCAATCTAGAATAATATCCGGTTTACGTGGATTTTTCAACTATCTTGTTTTTGAAGATTACCGAAAAGACAATCCTTTAGACCTCATAGAATCACCTAAAATAGGTCGAAAATTGCCCGATACCATTTCTACTGAAGAAATAGACCTGCTTATTGCAACTGTTGATCTAAGCAAAGCTGAAGGCGAACGCAACCGGGCCATCCTGGAAACTTTATATGGCTGCGGTTTGAGGGTTAGCGAACTTACAGAACTCAAGATATCCGATCTTTTCTTCCAGGAAGGTTTTTTAAAAGTGACAGGGAAAGGAAATAAGCAGCGTTTTGTTCCGGTTTCAGATTACACGCAGAAGTTTATTAATATTTATAAGGACGAGGTTAGAGTCCATCAAAAGATCAAGAAAGAAGCTTCAGATACTTTGTTTTTAAACCGAAGAGGAAATAAACTAACCCGGGCCATGATCTTCACCATCATTAAACGTCTGGCCGAAAAAGCTGGAATTTATAAAAAGATAAGTCCGCACACTTTTCGGCATTCATTCGCCACACATTTATTAGAAAACGGCGCTGATTTACGTGCAATTCAACAAATGTTAGGTCACGAAAGCATTACCACTACCGAAGTTTATATGCACGTAGACCGAAAACACCTTCGGGATGTCATGGAGCAATTTCACCCGCGCCGTTAATGCTATTAAATTTGGGTTAAACTCGAGCAAAATCTTCTAAACCCCCTTATTTATTAGTAATTTCAAACAAATGTATTTACTAAGAATTGCTGCGGAAAATACAAAAACATCTCAACATGAAAACATTAAAATTTAAGAATGGCGATGAAATGCCCGCCATAGGATTAGGCACCTGGAAATCTGGAAAAGAAGAAGTTAAAGAAGCGGTTAACATCGCCTTAAATAATGGCTACAGGCATATTGATTGCGCTGCAACCTATGGAAATGAAGAGGCAATAGGTGAAGCTTTCGCTGAAGTTTTTACTAAAGGAAAAATAAAGCGTGAAGAGGTATGGATTACTTCAAAACTATGGAATAACGCCCATAAGAAAGAAGATGTAATTCCCGCATTGAAAAAGACCTTAAAAGACCTGCAATTAGACTATTTAAATCTATATCTAATTCACTGGCCGGTGGCTTTTAAACCCGATGTAGATTTTCCTCAAAACAATGATGAATACTTATCCTTAGAAGAAGTGCCAATTATTGAAACCTGGAATATGATGCTGGAAGCTAAAAAACAAGGTTTAGTAAAACACGTAGGGGTATCCAATTTTAGTGCTATGAAACTGGAAAAATTAATGGAAGAAACATCAGAATATCCTGAGATGAACCAGGTTGAATTGCATCCTTATTTGCAACAAAACGAGTTACTGGAATTTTGCAGTAAGCATAATATACACGTAACCGCTTTTTCACCGCTTGGAAGCGGCGACCGTCCTGATGGAATGAAAGCAAAAGATGAACCTTCCTTACTGGAAAACCCGGTTATAAAAAAGATTGCTAAAAAACACGGTGCCAGCGAAGGTCAGGTTTTAATTAAATGGAGCGAAATGCGAGGAACTGCAGTGATTCCGAAATCTACTAATGAAGAAAGGATTATAGAAAACCTTACTAGTGCAGGTCTAAATTTAAATGAAGAAGATTTGAACGCAATAGCCGCTTTAGATGAACATTATAGATACGTAACCGGTGAGTTTTTTGTAACAAAAGGGAACTCTTATGAGAATATCTATGATGACGATGATTATAAATCTTAAAAAGGGTTTAGACACTCCGCAAAGTATAAGAACTGAGACATTTTAAAAACAAACCCCTCCGGTCTGCGACCACCTCCCCTTGAAAATAAGGGGAGGAGCCTTTTTAGGTTTTCAAATTAAAAGAAATAAAATTTACAATCGCGAAACAGATAGAATCGAAAAAGGGTGATTGAAAATTAAATTCCAATCACCCTTTTTTATAAAGTATTTTAATATTTCTCTATCCTACTTAGCAATATTAACCGCCCTGGTTTCCCGAATTACAGTTACTTTAACCTGTCCGGGATAGGTCATATCTGTTTGGATCTTTTGAGAAATTTCAAAAGAAAGATTTGAAGCTTTTTCATCATTTACTTTCTCGCTTTCTACAATTACGCGAAGTTCACGTCCTGCCTGGATAGCATATGCTTTCTTTACACCACCAAATCCGAAGGCAATCTCTTCAAGATCTTTTAAACGCTGAATATAAGAATCGAGCACCTGTCTTCTGGCTCCTGGTCTGGCCCCACTAATAGCATCACAAACCTGAACAATAGGTGACAGCAGAGAGGTCATCTCTATTTCATCGTGGTGAGCCCCAATAGCATTACAAACTTCCGGTTTTTCACCGTGTTTCTCGGCCCATTGCATTCCAAGGATCGCGTGAGGCACTTCTGTTTCGGTTTCCGGCACTTTACCAATATCGTGTAATAATCCGGCACGTTTGGCGAGTTTAGGGTTAATTCCAAGCTCTGAAGCCATCACGCCACAAAGTTTAGCAACTTCCCTGGAGTGTTGTAGTAAGTTTTGTCCGTAAGATGAACGATATTTCATTCGTCCTACTAACTTGATTAATTCAGGGTTTAACCCGTGAATTCCAAGATCGATTACCGTACGTTTTCCTATATCAATAATCTCCTCGTCAATTTGCTTGCGGGTTTTCTTAACGATCTCTTCAATTCTGGCCGGGTGGATTCTACCATCGGTTACCAATTTGTGCAGCGATAAACGTGCAACTTCCCTTCTAACAGAATCAAAACAAGAAAGGATAATAGCTTCCGGAGTATCATCTACAATGATCTCTACACCGGTAGCGGCCTCAATCGCTCTGATATTTCGTCCTTCACGACCAATAATTCTACCTTTAACATCATCGCTTTCCAGGTTGAAAACAGAAACACAATTCTCAATCGCTTCTTCAGTTCCAATTCGCTGAATAGTGGTGATTATAATTTTCTTAGCTTCCTGCTGTGCGGTTAGTTTAGCCTCTTCTATGGTATCCTGAATCAACGCCATTGCATCTGTCCTCGCGCTATCTTTAAGCGCTTCAGAGAGTTGTGCTTTAGCTTCATCGGCAGAAAGGCCGGAGATCACTTCTAATTGCTGAATCTGGCTATTGCGAAGTTTATCAATTTCCTCCTGTTTCTTTTCAAGATATTCCACTCGATGATTATAATCGGCTAGTTTATCTTCAAACTCTTTATTGAGTTTTTTATTTTTGGAAAGTTCTCCCGAAACCTGTGATTCTTTATCCCTGATGCGTTTTTCAGCATCATTCATCTTTTTATCACGGTTAAGAATTACTTTTTCGTGCTCAGATTTTAATTCAATGAATTTCTCTTTAGCCTGAAGGATCTTATCTTTCTTGATACTTTCTCCTTCAGATTTTGCTTCTTTAAGAATATTTGCCGCAGTCTTCTTGGCATTTTTAATGGTTTGTGAAGCTCTCTTTCGCTCCAGTTGCTTGGCAATTGCAAATCCTATTGCTGCGCCAATAACCCCGATAACTATATTTAATAATATCTCCATATTTAAAATTTATGTATAAAAAAAGCCTGTATTAGATAGGTTTTTGGATTAAACTCCTTAAAAACAAGTTTAGGGCTAACAAGCTGATCAAGAATCCGCTCATCCCGAAAAACGGGAGCGGCGCGCTTTTACAACTTAGACTCACCCTCTTTAAAGAATCTCTGTTGAGTTTATCAAAATATCACTAATACAGGCAGTAACCTTTATTTATTTTAAGAACGTTTACGACACCAAGTGCTTCTGCAGTAAATCATTAAGCGATTTAAGTTTATCTTCTGCTTTAAGCGTATCGGTAGATCTATCTATATCTTTTTGCTCGGTCTGGGCGGCAAATTGTAAAGCGCACATCGCCAATACATCCTGCTTATCCCTTACGGCATAACTTTGCTCAAATTGCTTAATCATAGCCTCAATTTTCTTTGCTGCCTTGCGTAAACCTTCTTCCTGTTGTGGATTAATGGTTAAAGGATACACACGATCTGCAATAGAAAGTTTTATTTTAAGTTTATCGGCCATATTTGTTATTCAGATAATTGAACGATACATTGATCAATTTCTCTTATTAAGCTATTTAATTTAAGCTTAGTCTCTGTTTTGAATTCGGTACTGCCCAGCATTGCATTGGCGGCTTTAAGGTTTTGAACTTGCTGGTTAGAACCTTCAAGTTGTTGAGTTAATCTAAGATTTTCCTCTTTAACAGCTGTCATTTCTTCCTCTAAAGAACTTTGATTCTGCTTTAAATTTTCATACTTATGAAGCAGTTTACTAATCCTATTTTCAAGGCTATCAACGATTTCTGTCAATTCACTCATAAAAGCCAAATGTAATGCTTATCCCCACAAAGTTAACATTCGCGCTCTAATATGCCAATTGTTTTTTCTTCTATTTTTAAAAATCGGCAAGACTATTGCTAAGTTTCTAAGCACTAAGGCTTTAATTTTTGGTTAAACTTTAATTAACTTTACAGCTCGGTTAGACCCCAAATAAAAAATTTATATGAAATCTACTTTAGTTGTTTTTCTTTTATTTATTAGTACTACAATCTTCGCCCAGCCACAGGTTCCGCAAGATTATTTTCAAAAACCGCTTGAGGTGCCTCTTGTATTATCGGGTACTTTTGGCGAACTGCGCTCTAACCATTTTCACAGCGGCTTGGATATTAAAACCCAACAAAGGCAGGGACTAAATGTGCTAGCTTCGGCAAAAGGTTTTGTAAGCCGAATCAATATTCAGCATTATGGCTACGGAAAAGCGCTTTATGTGCAGCATCCTAACGGATACACCACGGTATATGCCCATTTAAAAAAATTTTCACCTGAAATTGAAGCCTATATCAAGAAAAGGCAATATGCAAATGAAACATATGAAATAGAACTTTTTCCCGAAGCCGGGGAACTACCGATAGAAGCCAATGAACTTGTAGCTTTTAGCGGAAACACAGGTGGCAGCGGTGGCCCTCACCTCCATTTTGAAATTAGAGATGGCAGTCAGCGGCCTATGAATCCAAAACTTTTCGGAATAAATATTAATGATAGCCGCGCCCCGATTATAGATGGATTGTATGCCTATCCGCTGGATGCAGAAGCACACGTAAATAATTCACGGGAGCGACAAAAAATTAATCTTACCCCTCTAGAGGACGGAAGTTATATTGCCAGTGAAATAGATGCTTGTGGAAATATTGGTTTTGGGGTTTCATCGGTAGATCAGCAAGATGGAGCACCAAACAGAAATGGAGTCTATCAAATTGAAGCTGAGCTAAATGGCGACCGTGTATTCACTTTACCCTTTAAGCGGTTTTCTTTTGCTGAAAGTCGTCATCTTAATCAGCTTATCGATTATGAATATTACAGTAAAAACAGAAAACGTATTCAAAAACTTTTTGTTGAAAATGGGAATCCGCTAAGCCTCTATGAAGATGTGCTGAATAAAGGTGAACTTAATATTCAGGATAGTCTCAATTATAATTATACGATTAAAGTGAGCGACTTTGCCGGAAACGAGCGCGTAATAAGAATTCCTATCCAGGGAATGCAGCGAAGTGATATTCCTCCTAAAAAAGAAGAAAAAACTGATTATTTTGCTCAGGCGAACCAGCCTTTTGCTGCGGAAGCCAATGGAATGGACGTTTATATACCAACAGGAAGTCTTTACAAAGACACTTATCTTGATATTGAATTTGGAGAAGATAAAGTGAAAGTTCATAACGATCACACCCCACTTCATAAAAATATAACTATAGGATTTGATGTAAGCGAATATTCTCCTGAAGAAAAAGAAAAGCTTTTTATCGCCAGATTGCGTTATGGTAAACCGAATTATTCTTCTACCTATAAAAAAGCTAACCGTTTTACTACCGCCACAAGAACTTTCGGGGAATACACGTTGGCATCAGATGTTACTCCGCCAAAAATATGGCCTACGAACTTCAGCGATGGACAGTGGATTTCCAGCAACAGCACTTTACAGGTGAAAATAAGCGATGATCTCTCCGGAATTAAAAGTTACCGGGCAACGGTAAATGGAAAGTTTATTCTGATGGAATATGAATATAAAAATAACACGCTAACCCATGATTTTAGCGATGGTGTTGTAACTGAAACCGAAAATCAGCTGAAAGTAATTGTAACCGACAATGTTGGTAACAGTAATACCTATGAAGCTACATTTTTCAGGAAAACTGCTTAATTTGTAAGGACGAATAAAGTTTTGTAATATCTTAATTTAATTGATATGGGTTTTGGAGGAAGTTCAAGCGGTGCCAATGTGATTTTTAAAAACAATCGTCGAGAAAGAAAATCTAAGACTGAAAAGTTTCAAAAATCTACCGGCTCAGGAATTCAGGGAATTAAATCAAAAGAAGTAGATCCAGCTGAAATTTTGGAAATAAGAAAGAAAATAAGACTGGAGAATAAAAAAAGACAGCGAAAAATATTAATATTCTCCGCTGTCTTTATGTTGATTTTTATAATATTCTTTTGGATTATAATGTTTTAATCAAAAAATCTAACACTAACCTCTCCTCCACTTACTGGTTTCTTCAAAAACGTGTTCCAGTATTTTTTTGTCTTCTTCTGAAAATTCAATATTTCGACGTTTCATCACGATTTCAGCTACTTCAAAGGCTTTTTGGGTTTTATAAGTTGTCATCCCCGCGCTGCCGCCCCAACTGAAACTAGGTACAAAATTCCGTGGAAATCCTGCGCCAAAGATATTTGCACTTACCCCCACTACGGTTCCTGTGTTAAACATCGTATTTATTCCGCATTTACTATGGTCGCCCATCATTAATCCGCAAAACTGCAGTCCGGTTTTAGCGAAACCTTCGGTTTCATAATCCCAGATACGGACTTCAGCATAATTATTTTTCAGGTTAGAATTATTAGTATCGGCACCAAGATTGCACCATGCTCCTAAAACCGAATTTCCTAAATAACCGTCATGACCTTTATTAGAATTCTCGAACATCACAGCGTTGTTTATCTCGCCTCCACCGCGACATCCGGGGCCTAAGGTGGTGGGACCGTAAATTTTCGCACCCATTTTCACCAAAGCACCTTCACAAACCGTGAGAGCACCTTTAATAAGACTTCCTTCCAGCACTTTTGCATTTCTCCCAATGTAAATTGGCCCGGTGGAAGCGTTTAATGAGCAATTCTCTACTTCGGCACCTTCTTCAAGGAAAATTCGTTCGGGATTTTTTACGTAATTAGATTCGTGAATAGGTTGTGATTGTCGATCCCTTGTTAATAGTTCAAAATCGGCTTCTATTGCTTCCCCATTTTTAGAAAAAATATCCCAGGAATTATTTATTTGAATTACTCCTTCGGCCAATTCTATTTGTTCATAATCATCTAAAGCTACTTCCTGATCTTCGTAAGCGTGAAAAGCGACAATATCTTCTTGATTAAAAATCGCCTGGTTGGGTTTCAGGTTTTTTATTTGCTGTAAAAATTCAGAATTCGGTAAAAAGGAAGCATTAATCATCACATTTTCTTCCAGCTCTACCATAGGCCATTTTTCGGCTAAATAATCTTCTGTAACTGTAGAAGTGGTAGATTTTAAAAGTAATTCCCATTTTTCCCGAATTGTAAGAATTCCAACTCTAATATCGGCTACTGGCCGTGTAAAGGTAAAAGGCAGTAAGCGGTTCCTGGTAGAACCGTCAAATAATATATAATTCATCCGCACAAATTTAGGGATCAAAAATACAAATAAACTGCCTTGAAGCAAGTTTACCGGACTTTAAGTTGAAAATAGAAGACAATTTTAGAACGTTAAGAAAGCTTAACTCAAAACTCCTAATTGAATTTTTAAAAAATTGCACAAAAAAAAGTCGCCTTAAAAAAGACGACTTTTTGATATTATATAAACCAAAAAAATTATTTTGCAAATTTCTTGTACTTGTTTTTAAACTTGTCAATACGACCAGCGCTATCAACCAATTTGGTTTGCCCGGTGTAGTATGGGTGAGAAGTTCTTGAGATCTCCAACTTGATAAGTGGATACTCTGTACCTTCTACTTCAATAGTTTCTTTAGTGTTCGCGGTAGATTTGGTAATAAATACATCTTCGTTAGACATATCTTTAAATGCTACCAATCTATAATTTTCCGGATGGATTCCCTGCTTCATCGCTTTAGTTCTTTTAATTTTCGAGGTGCAAATTTAAGCAATTCAATTATAAAAACAAGGGATAGACATAATTATTTTTAATTCTTATGCAATGTAACGTTTTCTTATATTTGCTTACTAATCGGTGTAAATAAACAATCTTAAATTATGGAAAACTCTACCTCAATCAAATCGGTTGCCTATCCTTATGGGATAGTTCTTGCAATTTATTCTATCTTAGTCCTTGTTCTTATTTATGCTTTTAGTGTAGCTCAGGATAATTGGATAGTTGGAGTTTTAAATGCTCTTGTCTCAATAGCTATATTTGTCTTAGCGATTAAAAAATTCAAAGAAAACAACAATGGTTTTTTAAGTCTTAAGGAAGCTCTGAAGGTTGGTTTAGCGGTAGCTGTAATAAGCGGAGTAATTGCTGCAATTTATTCATTCATTCATTATAACTTTGTTTACCCTGAGTTTTCAGAAATGATGTACGATAAAGCAGTTTTACAAATGAGCGAACAAGGAGTCCCTGAATCTCAGCAATCCCAGGCTCTGGAAATGACAAAAATGTTCACTAGCCCCTGGTTTTTCGCCACTATGGCGCTGGTAGGAAGTTTATTCTTCGGGTTTATAATATCATTAATTACCGGGTTAATTCTAAAAAGAGAAAATCCCGCACATCAATAGAAATATAAATAATGCAGATTTCCGTTGTTATCCCTCTTTTAAACGAGGAACAATCTTTAACCGAATTATATAATTGGATCGCAAAAGTAATGCGATCCAATTCCTTTTCATACGAGATCATTTTTATTGATGACGGAAGTACTGATGATTCCTGGAAAACCATTGAAGCCCTGGTAGAGAATGACCAGGCGGTTAAGGGAATTAAATTCAATAGAAACTACGGAAAATCCCAGGCGCTCCATGCCGGTTTCCTTAGAGCCCAGGGCGATGTGATCATCACGATGGATGCCGATCTACAGGACAATCCTGAAGAAATCCCAGATCTCTATAAAATGATTACCGAAGAAGGCTACGACCTGGTTTCAGGTTGGAAAAAGAAACGCTATGACTCTGTGGTTTCCAAGAATATTCCATCAAAGATCTTCAACGCCGCTGCGAGAAAAACTTCAGGCGTAAAATTAAACGATTTCAACTGCGGTTTAAAGGCTTACCGAAAAGCAGTAGTAAAGAATATCGATGTATATGGCGAAATGCACCGCTATATCCCAGTTCTGGCAAAAAACTCAGGCTTCACTAAAATCACCGAAAAAGAAGTGCAGCATCAGGCCCGTAAATACGGAAAAACAAAGTTTGGTGCCGAAAGATTTATCAACGGCTTCCTGGACCTTATCAGTATCTGGTTTCTTTCCAAGTTTGGACGCAGACCTATGCACCTATTTGGCGCCCTGGGAGTGTTGATGTTTATTTTTGGTTTTCTTTCCGCAGGCTGGATTGGTGTCTCCAAACTTTACAAACTATATAATGGTTTACCCAACGTTTTGGTGACCTCAAACCCCTGGTTTTATATCGCCCTGGCAGTAATGATTATTGGTACGCAACTTTTCCTTGCCGGTTTTTTGGGCGAGCTCATTTTACGCTCTAAACGCGAAAAGGAACGCTACCTCATCAATAAAACCACCCCTAATTTATAATGCTGTTAAGGCATTAATCCTTATTTTTGTTTATCTAAAATCATAATTATGGCTAAAAATAAACCAGAAATCCTGGCTAAGGCTCAAGCCTGGCTAAGCGATATATTTGACGAAAACACGCAGAAGGAAATCAACAGCCTTATAGAAAACAACCCTAAAGAGCTGGAGGAATCTTTCTACAAGAACGCCGCTTTTGGAACCGGTGGCATGCGCGGCATTATGGGAGTTGGCACAAACCGAATCAACAAATATACTCTCGGAAAAAACACGCAGGGACTTTCAAATTTGCTGAAAAGTGAATTTAAGGGTGAAAAGCTTAAAGTTGCCATCGCTTACGATTGCAGGAATAACTCCAAAGAATTAGCGCAAATGGTGGCTGAAGTGTTTTCGGCAAACGATATTGAGGTTTATTTGTTTTCAGAATTAAGGCCGACACCAGAGCTTTCTTTCGCGGTGAAATATTTGGATTGCCATGCAGGAATTGTGCTTACCGCAAGTCATAATCCACCGGAATATAATGGATACAAAGTGTATTGGCAGGATGGTGGCCAATTGGTTCCGCCGCAAGACAGCAAACTTGTAGATATCATCAATAATCTGGAATACGACGAAATTAATTTCAAGGCTCAGCCGGATTTAATTCACAGTATAGATAAAGAAGTTGATGAAGCATTTCAGGAAGCTTCAGTAGAAAACGGGAGTTTTAAAACTTCAACTTCAGCAAAAGATGCATTAAAAATCGTTTTTACTTCCCTGCACGGGACCGCTTCTACTACCAATCCTCAGATTTTAGAAAAAGCAGGTTATAAAAATGTTTTTCTGGTTGAAGAACAAAAAGAGCCTAATGGAAATTTCCCAACGGTAAAATCACCAAATCCTGAAGAACCGGAAGCACTAAAAATGGCGCTTAAGATTGCCGAAGAAAAAAATGCCGACATCGTAATTGGCACGGATCCAGATGGGGACCGTTTAGGTGTTGCCGTTCGTGATTTAAATGGAAAAATGATTCTCCTTAATGGAAATCAGACTATGCTGGTAATGACCTGGTTCTTATTGGAACAGCATAAAAAACAGAATAACCTTTCAGATAATTCTTTTGTGGCTTCCACGATTGTTTCTACACCGATGCTTAAAAACATAACCGAGGATTTTGGTGCTCAGTATCACGAAGTCTTAACTGGTTTTAAATGGATTGCTAAATTGATAAAAGACAATCCTTGGTTGGATTTTGTGGGTGGTGGTGAAGAAAGTTTTGGCTATATGGTTGGTGATTTCGTGCGTGATAAAGATGCGGCAACCGCTACCCTATTAGCCTGCGAGATCGCAGCACAAATGAAAGCCGAAGGAAGTTCTTTTTACGAGCAACTTTTAAAACTTTATACTGAATACGGCCTTTATCGCGAAGAACTTATTTCTTTAGTGAAGAAGGGCATTGAAGGTGAAGCTGAAATTAAGCAAATGCTTATCGATCTTCGGGAAAACCCCTGGAAAGAAATTGACGGGGAAAAAGTTGTTTTAATTGAAGATTATCATACTTCTAAAGCAAACAACCTTCAGGATAAAATTGAGGAGGAGATCAAAATTCCAAAATCTAACGTACTGATTTATTACACCGAAAACGGAACTAAAATCGCTGCAAGGCCAAGTGGTACCGAGCCTAAGATCAAGTTTTACATCAGTGTGAATTCAGATTTGGATAAAGTGGAAAACTTTGATGCTGAAAATGCAAAGCTTGCCGACAAGATCCAGCGTATTAAAAATGAACTACAACTGGGCTAAACGCTCAATTTTATGACCTATTTAAAGAAGATTCTTCAGTTTGCAAAACCATACAAGCGTTTTGCAATACTTAATATTATTAGTAATATTTTTTATGCACTTTTTAGCACCCTGGCATTTATTTCATTCATTCCAATGCTTAGGGTGCTTTTTCAGGAAGAAGAGCCTATTAGTACCAGGCCGGTGTGGAATGGAGAATTTAGTGGCTTAAAAGATTTCGCCAACGATTATTCCAACTTTTTCTTAAATCAGCAGGTAGAAGAGCACGGACAACTAGCGGCGTTGGTGAGCATTTGTATCACGGTAATTGTACTTTTCTTTTTAAAGAACCTTTTTAATTATTTGGCGTTATATTTTATTGCCAACCTTCGAAATGGAATGCTTAAAGACATTCGAAACCGTATTTACGATAAAATTGTAGAATTGCCGGTTTCCTTTTTTTCTGAAAAAAGAAAGGGAGATTTTATTTCCCGAATCACCAGTGATGTCCAGGAAATTCAGACCTCATTTTTAAGTATGCTGGAGCTTTTTGTAAAAGAGCCACTTACTCTGATTTTCACCTTAACAGCCATGATCGCGCTTAGCCCTAAACTAACGCTTTTTGTATTAGTCTTTCTTCCTTTAGCCGGTTTGCTGATTTCTACCATCGGAAAAAAACTGAAATCGCAATCTACCCAGGCGCAACAGGAAAATGCAAATTTTCTCACTATTGTAGAAGAATCTTTGTCGAGCTTAAAAATTATTAAAGGCTTTAATGCTGAAGAAAAATTTAAAGGAAAGTTCTACGACAGTACTAGCCGTTTAAACCGAATTCTAAACACGCTTTTGCATCGCCAAAATTTAGCTTCGCCTATGAGTGAATTTTTAGGTGTAGTTGTAATCACCATAATCTTATGGTTTGGAGGAAGAATGGTTTTGATAGACAATACTATGGATGCCTCTACTTTTATAGGTTTCCTGGTATTAACCTATAATATCTTAACTCCGGCGAAAGCCATTTCAAAAGCTACTTATTCTATTCAGAAAGGTAATGCCAGTGCCGAGCGAATCCTGGAAATCCTGGAGACAGAGTCTACGATTAAGAACGATAAAAATGCGATAAAGAAGGAAACCTTCGATAGTAATATTGAAGTAGAAAACATCAACTTTAGATACGAAAAGGAAAACGTGCTGAAGAATTTTTCTATGAAGGTAGAAAAGGGAAAAATGATTGCACTTGTCGGTCAATCCGGTAGTGGAAAGTCTACCATTGCAAACCTGATAACCCGTTTTTATGATGTTAATGAAGGCGTTATTAAACTTGACGGACACAATATTAAAGGGCTTACCAAAAAATCCCTTCGGAATTTGATGGGACTCGTAACCCAGGACTCAATACTTTTCAACGATACGGTAAAAAATAATATTGCTTTAGGAAAAGATAATGCTACCGAAGAGGAAATCATTGAAGCATTAAAAGTAGCTAATGCATGGGAGTTTGTAAGAGAGCTTCCTAAAGGCCTTGAAACTAATATTGGGGATAGTGGCAACAAATTGAGTGGCGGACAAAAACAGCGTCTCTCTATTGCCCGTGCGGTGCTTAAAAACCCGCCGATTATGATTCTTGATGAAGCTACTTCTGCCCTGGATACCGAAAGCGAAAAACTGGTACAGACAGCCCTTGAGAATATGATGAAGAACAGAACCTCTATAGTCATTGCCCATCGACTGTCTACAATTCAAAATGCCGATAAGATTATTGTGCTGCATCGAGGTGAAATTGTAGAACAGGGAAAACACCTAGAGTTGCTTTCTAAAAAAGGAACTTACCAGAAACTGGTAGAAATGCAGTCTTTTGAATAAAATCCTTTAAAAAACTAACGTAAAATTACCAAAACAGAAACCTCCTTAATTAAAAATGCCTTTACAAACGGATTCTTCCGCAGTAAAGGCATTTTCAATTATAGCACTCAAAAGGTCTATTCTTCTACAATAAATTTACCGTTCATTACAGAATAGTGACCTGGGAAACTACAAATAAAATCATATTCACCTGCTTCGGGAGCTTCAAATTCTATGGTCACCTCTTCTCCGCCACCAATCATTCTGGTGTGTGCGATAACAGCATTCGTCCCTTCAGGAATATAATCGTTATCCTTGGCCTGCACCGCTTTTTGTCCAAATTCGTTAATTACAGTACCCTGAGTTAACAACACCCAGTTGTGACCCATAACGCTTTTATCCATCTCACCCACGTGCTTTAAAGTAAGCCTAACGGTTTGCCCAGCTTTTACTTTAATCTCGTCTTTGTTAAAACGCATCTGATCGTTGCCTTCAATGGTTACCTCCACTACATCTTCATCGGCAGAAGTACTGCTAACAGAAGATTTTTCGGTGGTAGTTTGCGATTGTGGGCTGGCGCCATCACCAATCGTGATTTTATCTTCTTTTTCTTCTTTTTTATCTCCGCAGGCAATCATTGCCACGGCTCCTAAGATCAAAACAGATTTACTTAAAAATTTCATTCTTAATTATTTAAAGTTCGTATTTAGTTTTTATGCTTTATCAAAGATAAATTAATTTTACTTGTTAAAAGATTTTAGTAAAGTTTTTTCATAAAAGTGCAATAATCAAAAAGCCTATTATACCCTCATTTTGCCAAAATCCCTTACCTTCATAGATTGAAAACAAAACCACACTTTATGAAAAATAAATTTACAAAAAGTCTTGGTGTACTTGCACTTATAACTATTATGCAAAGCAATGCCCAGGAACAAACCGAAGACTTAAAAACTATGGATAATATTTTACTTGCCGAATGGACAGGGCCTTATGCCGGAGTTCCCGCTTTTGATAAAATGAAAGTGGATTTAGTGAAACCGGCAATGCTTAATGCGATGGAAATGCACCTCGCTGAAATTGACAAAATCACCGCTAATACCGAACCGGCAACTTTTGAAAACACAATCATACCTTTTGAAGATGCGGGCGATCAATTAAATCGGGTATTTACGTACTACGGAATCTTTAGCAGCAATATTTCCAGTCCTGAATTTAGGGAAGTTCAACGCGAACTTTCTCCTGAAATTTCTGAATACAGCTCTAAAATTTCACAGAATTCAGAACTTTTTGAAAGGATTAAAACAGTTTTCGAAAATTCACAGGAAAATCCTTTACCGGCACCCGAGCAACGTGTTATCGACCTTATTTATGAAGAATTCGCCATGGAAGGTGCCAATCTTAATGAAGCAGATAAAAAGCGCTATGCCGAAATCAATAAGGAGCTTTCTGAATTATATACCAAATTCTCCAATAATGTCCTGGCGGAAGAAGAAAACTACATTGTTTATTTAACCGAAGATCAGCTTAGCGGGCTTCCGGAATCTTATGTGAAGTCAGCCGCCAGCACTGCTGAAGCCAACGGTGAAGCCGGAAAATATGCGGTAACTAACACCCGTTCATCTATGGATCCTTTTTTAACCTATTCAGATGAAAGGGAACTTCGTGAAAAAGTTTGGAACAACTACTATTCCCGTGGTGATAATGATGATGAGTTTGATAATAATGAAGTGATTAAAAAGATCCTGAAACTTCGCGATGAACGTGTAGAATTACTGGGTTACGATAACTTCGCCCAGTGGCGTTTACAAAACCGAATGGCCAAGAATCCTGAAAACGCCATGGAACTTATGGAAGCTGTCTGGCCGGCCGCACTTGCCCGGGTTGAAGAAGAAGTAAAAGATATGCAGGCTGTAGCCGATAGTGAAGGCGCTAATATTGAAATTAAGCCCTGGGATTATCGCTATTACGCCGAAAAAGTAAGAAAAGAAAAATACGATCTTGATAGTGAAGAGGTGAAACAATATTTAGAACTTGGGAATCTAACCCAGGCGCTTTTTTATACGGCCGGAGAACTTTTTAATTTCTCATTTAAACCGGTAGAAGAAGGTAGCGTTCCTGTTTTTCACGAAGATGTAAAAGTCTGGGAAGTAAACGATAAAGATTCCGGGGAACTTATCGGCCTGTGGTATTTAGATCCTTTTGCCCGCCAGGGAAAACGTTCCGGTGCCTGGGCTACTACCTATAGAAGTTATTCTGAATTAGAAGGCGCTAAACCTGTTTTAGCTTCTAATAATTCCAATTTTATTAAACCCGCGCCGGGAGAACCCGTTTTGGTTTCCTGGGACGATGCTACAACATTCTTCCACGAATTTGGACATGCTTTACACTTCCTGGCTGCCGATATTAAATATCCAACCCTAAATAGCGGTGTTCGCGATTATACCGAATTCCAGTCACAACTATTGGAGCGTTGGTTATCTACAGACGAGGTTATAAACCGTTACCTAAAACACCACGAAACCGGTGAGGTAATTCCTAAAGAATTAGTAGCTAAAATTAAAAAAGCTTCTACTTTTAATCAGGGTTTTGAAACCACCGAGTTTCTTGCTTCTGCATTAATGGATATGAAATATCACACTACAGATCCTGATAAAATTGAACCCAGAGAGTTTGAAAAAGAAACCCTGGACGAACTTGGAATGCCCGATGAAATTGTGATGCGTCACCGTTCACCTCACTTCGGACATGTATTTTCAGGTGAAGGGTATGCTACGGGATACTACGGTTATTTGTGGGCAGATGTATTAACCTCTGATGCTGCGGAAGCATTTGCTGAATCTCCCGGCGGATTTTACGATGAGAATATGGCAGAAAAACTGGTGAAATACCTTTTCGCGCCAAGAAATGCTATGGATCCAGCTGAAGCCTATCGTAAATTTAGAGGGCGTGATGCTGAAATTGATGCGCTAATGCGCGATCGCGGTTTCCCGATACCTGAAGAAAAAGAATAGATTTAAAATAAATTGAACAAAACCTGCTTGAAAGAAATTCTTCCAGGCAGGTTTTTTTATATCCAGAACCTGATAATACCTCAAGTTATTCAATGGCCGTAGCTACGAGTTTATTTGGTCCCCTGGAAAATCCGTAAAGGGTTAAATTATCCTCGGTTAATTCTTCAATAGGAACAGCAGTAATCGCATTTCCATACCTGTAAATAACAAGAAAGTAAGTCTGATCTATTTTCTTCAAATAGGAATGCATAATTTTACTATCGGGATGATTTTGAAAATCTATCTCGAAACTTTTCCCACCCCGTTCTAAATTGTATTTAATCTGTTTAATTTCTTCAACGTTTAAATCAGTTTTAGTGGGAACTAATCTTATATAATCTATAGGTTGTTCTAATCTTTCCGAAGAAATACTTAATCGGTTAGGATTTTTAAAACTGAAGTCGGCGAAAGCTAGGGTATCTATTTTCAGCTTATTATTTTCAGTATTATAGGACGTTTTGGTGATGAACTGATCGAAGTTATAATGCAACAAAGAATCCACGCCCACCTGCATCAGGTGTATTCCCGGAAACGCGCCAAAACTCTTATTTCCGGAGACAATCCATTTGCATTCCAATTCCTGGGCAGTAATTGATGTGCTTAATAACAATACCATAAAAACTAACCTTCCTACTATACACTTCATATTTCTTGCTTTTTTAATTTCAATAAAAATTTAAGAAGAAGCTCTTAAAAAAACTTATTTATTCGATGCTATTCAAATTAAATTAGATGAACAACGAAAAATTAATTTTGTAGGACAATATATTAGTCTCATAAAGGCAAAAAAAAACCATCAGCGATTAACTGATGGTTTTTAATATAAAATAAAAATCTGCTTAGAACATCTCTCTTCCAGAGAAATGAAAAGCAGCTTCGATCTGTGCATTTTCGTCGCTATCACTTCCGTGTACGGCGTTTTCACCTACAGATTTTGCGTATTTCTTTCTAATAGTTCCTTCAGCAGCATCTTCAGGGTTTGTTGCTCCAATTAAAGCTCTGAAATCTTCTACAGCATTGTCTTTCTCCAAAACAGCCGACACGATTGGCCCGCGAGTCATAAACTCTACCAACTCACCAAAAAATGGACGTTCTTTGTGTACTGCATAAAATTCTTCAGCATCAGCGGTAGTCATTTGAGTCATTTTCAAAGCTACAATTCTAAATCCTGAAACGGTAATCTGGTCTAATATCCCACCTACATTCCCTGCTTCTACAGCATCGGGCTTTATCATGGTGAATGTTCTTTTTCCTGCCATTGTTTGGTTTTTTAAATTTCGGCAAAAATAATTAAATAAGCTGCAAATACAAGCTCCTTTAAGTTTTATATGAATTTAGCTTTCAGGCAGCTGCAATATTAAAGTCTGCAACTCACTAATCTTTATACTCTATTGTATATTCCTGCTGAAGCTTATTGCCTACCCCGCGCATTTCCATCTTTACTTTTCCTGAATCAAAATCGAATTTCAGCAAACCAAAACTCAAATCGCTTACCACCTCACCTATCCTATATTGATTGGGTTCTCCGGTATAATCTGAGTAAGAATGCGTCATCCCGCTGGACGTGAAATCAACCAATGGATAATTCAAACCTTCCATTTTCTTTTCTGAAAATTCTGAAATATGGCGATCGCCGCTAAGGATAATTACATTTTTTGCTTCGGAAGTTTGTAAAAGCTTTTCCAGTTTTTCTACTTCTGAAGGAAAATTTCCCCAGGTTTCAAAGCCGTGTTCTGCTGAGAGTACCTGGATTGAGCTTAAGATCAAATTATAATCGGCTTTGCTGTTTTTTAATTCATTTTCAAACCAATTCCATTGCTGAGCTCCTAAAACTGTACCCGAAGTATCTGGTTCGTACCTTTTGTTGGCGTCTTTACTTTTTTGTAGATCTGATCTAAAATATCGCGTATCTAAGACAATTACTTTTATGGTTTTCCCACCTTCTTCAAAATCTGCTGAATGGTAAATACCTTCCCTTTCACGGCGTGAGTCATCTTCTGAAACATCAAAGAAATCGAGAAACAACTGCTGACTTTCATCTTTGTATTCCCAGTCTTTTCCGGTATCATTCTTACCATAATCGTGATCGTCCCAGGTTCCTAAAACTGGCGTAGTTTGCAATAACTTTTTATAATCGGGATGGTTTTTCTGCGTTTCATAATCGGTTTCCAGTTCGGCCATATCATCGGTATCGGCATAAATATTGTCACCGCCCCAAAGAAAAAGATCGGGCTTTTCTTCTATAATCGCGTCCCATAATGGCTGGGCTTCATCCTGCCGGTTACAACTGCCGAAGGCGATTACGTAATCATAAGTTTCCGAAGAATTTTTGGTTTCATTTTGAGGAGCGTTTCGATTACTTCCGCAGGAAATAAATAGAAAAAAGCTTAAAAAGAGCGATAAAATTACCTTCATTTTTTGTTGATTTGTTGAATACAAAAATACAGATTGGTTTATTAACCGGGTATTATTAAATTGTATCTTTACTCACTACCCGCTTAGCGGGTTTAAAATTGTCTAAGCTTTGTAAAAAAGATGTTAGGACTATTAAAAAAATAAAGCCTTAGCTTAACCTAAGGTGAAGTGAGATTTGGAATGTTCAGCCTTAACGCAGTAATGTTTCATTTTTTCAACTTAATACCTTGAGAATTTATTCCAGGGTGTTTTACATTAAAATATGATAGAACAAGCAATTTTAGAGATCACCGCCGAACTTTCTCAGGCTAAAAATATAGTAATTGTACCCCATAAAGGACCCGATGGTGATGCCATGGGTTCTACTTTAGGTCTAATGCATTTTTTAAAGGATAAAGGTCACAAAGTAAATGTGATTGCACCAAATGATTATCCTAGATTTCTAAAATGGTTGCCGGGAAATGATGAGGTCATTATTTATGAAAAAGATAAAACAATTGCCGATAGCTTCATAAATGAAGCCGATCTTGTCTTTGCGCTAGATTTTAATCATTTAGACCGTTCGGGTGATATGCAGGAGATTTTAACAGCTTCTGATGCGGTTTTTATCATGATAGACCATCACCGCGAACCATCAGACTTTGCGAATTATACTTATAGCGATGCCGAAATGAGTTCAACCTGCGAAATGGTGTACCATTTTATAGATAAACTTCGCTCCGTACCAAAAATTAGCCCTGAAATCGCAACCTGTCTCTATGTAGGGATTATGACCGATACCGGATCTTTTAGGTTTAGCGCCACCAGCGCCGAAACCCACCGCGTGATTGCCGATCTTATTGATAAAGGCGCTGTTAATCACGAGATTCATAATAATATTTTTGATACGTTCAATGAAAACCGGTTGCAACTTTTGGGAACCGCTTTACAAAATTTAAGGGTGAAACCAGAATTTAAAACGGCTTACATCAGTTTAACCCAGGAAGAACTGGATAAACACAATTTTCAAAAAGGAGATACCGAAGGTTTTGTAAATTACGGGCTGTCTATAGAAGGTGTGGTTTTTGCTGTTATTTTTATTGAAAATAAACAGGAAGACATTATTAAAATCTCATTCAGGTCTAAAGGTGATTTTAATGTAAACGAATTTGCCAGGGCCCATTTTGGAGGTGGAGGCCATAACAATGCAGCCGGCGGAAAAAGCGATCTTTCTATGGAAAATACCATAGTAAAATTCAACAGTATTCTTCCAGAATATAAGGAGTTACAAAAATGAAAAGATATTTAATCTTTATTGCAATTATTACATTAGGAGCCTGTAAATCTCCTGAGGCCCGTTATCCCATAACCCAAAAATCGGGTTCGCACATCAGTGAATCTATAGTTAAAAATCAGGAGCTACTGGAGAAAGAAATGGATCTTATCGAGAGAGTAATGAGCGAAGATTCTACAAGTGAATACCAATCTTCGCAAGATGGTTTTTGGTATACTTACAACAAAAAAAGCGAAGATACTTCTAACGCAATCACTCCTGAATTTGGGGACATTGTAGAATTCGATTACAGTATTTCTACCTTAGACGATCAGGTTATTTATGCTGAAGGTGAAAAAGCGACAAAAACTTATGCCATAGACCAGGAACAACTTTTTAGCGGCCTGAGACAGGGCGTGAAATTAATGAAGGAAGGCGAAACGGTTACCTTTCTATTCCCTTCTTATAAAGCTTATGGATATTATGGTGATAAAAATAAAATAGGCACTAACTGGCCTATAAAAACCAAAGTCACGCTTAATAAGATTACAGAAAAGGAAGAAATACAAAATCAACAATAAGTTAAACCCAGGTCCATAAAGGGCCTTTTAATTTTTATACTAAATGAGAACCAGTAAATTTCTACTACTTTTTGCCATGGTATTTACCATGATTTCGTGTAATGACGAATATCCCGATTTAGAAGATGGGATGTATGCTGAATTTAAAACCAATTACGGAACATTTGTAGCCGAGCTCTATCATGAGCAAACCCCAATTACCGTAGCCAGTTTTGTTTCCCTTGCCGAAGGAACCAACAAAATGGCAGACAGTACCCACAAAGGAAAAAATTACTACGACGGACTTACCTTCCACAGAATTATTGACGGTTTTGTAATTCAGGGAGGCGATCCTACCGGTACTGGTAGCGGTGGCCCGGGATACAAATTCCCCGATGAAATTGTAGACAGTTTAAGTCACGATTCTAAAGGAATTCTTTCAATGGCTAATGCCGGTCCCGGCACAAACGGAAGTCAGTTTTTTGTAACCCTTGCTCCGACCCAAAATCTTGATGGAAGGCATACTGTTTTCGGTAAGGTTGTAGAAGGACAGGAAGTTGTAGATTCAATTGGTAAAGTGGAAACCGGTCCTCGGGATAAGCCCGTAAAAACGGTCACCATGGAAGAGGTAAACATCATCAGAAAAGGAAAAGCTGCCAAGGATTTTGAGGCGCCAACGGTTTTTGAAGCTGAATTACAAGCAATAAAAGATAAGGAAGATGCTGAAGCTAAAAAACGCCAGGAAGCTAAAACTGCTATGGCTGAAGTGTTTGAAAGTCATGAAGATCAAGCTGAAAGCTTAGACAGCGGATTAAAAATTTATTACGAAGAGGAAGGTGACGGCGAAAAGCCAAGAACCGGCCAAATGGTAGAGGTTCTTTATGAAGGCTATTTTAGCGATGGCGATATATTCGACACAAATAAAGAAGAATTAGCTAAAGACATGGGCTTGTTTAATGAAGGTAGAAAAAGCCAGGGCGGTTATGGTCCAATGACTGTAGTTTACGGCCCGGATGCACCTATGATCCCAGGTTTTAAAGAAGGTATTCAACAACTTAAAGTTGGTGATAAGGCACTCCTATACATACCAAGTCATTTAGGTTATGGTGAAAGAGGCGCCGGCGGCGTAATTCCTCCAAATACTGATCTCGTTTTTAGAGTTGAGTTGGTAGGTATTCAGGAGTAATAAAACCCTGATTAAAATAAAAAAGGCTGTTTGAATTATTTTCTTTTTCGTCATCCTGAATTAATTTCAGGATCTAGTTTCAATTGAACTTAGAAGCTGAAATTAATTCAGCTTGACGTCGGAAAATAAGAATTCAAACAGCCTTTTTACATTTAAAATATTCCGAATTATTTCTTCGGAATATTCTTTAAAACTTCAATTAAGAATTTCCAGTATTTCTGGGCTGAAGTAATGCTCGCTCGTTCATCGGGTGAATGTGCTCCCCTAATTGTTGGTCCAAAAGAAATCATATCCATCTCCGGATAATGATTTCCAATTATTCCACATTCAAGTCCTGCGTGACAGGCAGCAATATCTGCTTTTTCATTATGCAGATTTTGATACAATTCATCTACCACTTTTAATATAGCCGAATTAGGATTTGGAGCCCAACCTGGATATTCTCCAGATAATTTTACTTTAAACTTCGCCAGTTCAAAAGTTGCCTCCAAACTATTGGCTAAATCATCTTTAGAAGATTCTACCGATGATCTTGTAAGACAATTGATTTTCACTTTCCCATCTCCTACTTTTACACTAGCTATATTATTGGAAGCTTCAACCAAACCTTCAATATCAGGACTCATTCTATAAACACCGTTATGAGCCGAAGAAATGGCCTTAACCACTTCCTGCTGGTCTTCCACCTTCATCACCTTATTAGGTACTTCGGTTTCAGAAATTTCAATATCCATATTGGGTTCAAGAGAAGCAAATTCAGCTTTAATCTCCCGAACCTGCTGAATAATTTCAGTTAAAAAAGTTTCGGTATTCGATTTATCTACAACTACGATAGCCTCACTTTCACGCGGAATAGCATTTCGTAATCCACCTCCATTAATGCTGGAAACGCGCAAGCCAAAATCACGATTAGAATCGAAAAGCACACGGGCCATGATTTTATTTGCATTGGCCAGGCCTTTTATAATATCCATTCCGGAATGCCCGCCTTGCAAACCTTTCACTTTTATCTGGTAACCCACCGAATTATCGGGTGTATGTTCTTCTTCATAGTCCCTAACTGCAGTAATATCAACGCCACCTGCACACCCAATACCTATTTCATCATCTTCTTCGGTATCAAGGTTTAAGAGAATTTCTCCTTCAAGTAAATTGGAATCTAAACCTTTAGCACCGGTCATTCCGGTTTCTTCGTCTATAGTAAATAAAGCTTCCAGAGCTGGATGCTCAATATCTTTGCTCTCTAATATCGCCATCATACTGGCAACGCCCAGGCCGTTATCGGCTCCCAGGGTTGTTCCTTTAGCCCTTACCCAATCGCCATCTACATACATATTGATCCCGCTAGTTTCAAAATCAAAATCGGTATCGTTATTTTTTTGGTGCACCATATCTAAATGGGCCTGCAACACAATTGGTTTTCTATCTTTCATCCCTGCAGTAGCCGGTTTTTTTATTATCACATTTCCGGTTTCGTCTACCAGGGTCTCGAGGTTAAGATCGTTCCCAAACTTTTTCATAAACTCAATTACCCGCTCTTCTTTTTTAGAAGGTCGTGGTACTTCATTTAGATCGGTAAATTTATTCCATAAAATTTTCGGCTCTAATTCCCTTATTTCTTCGTTCATTGTTTTATATTTTGGTCTTTCACAAAGGTATTGGTAATAAACAAAGAAGGAAAATTTATAAGCTTTTTAAAACTTATTTAACCAAATTGAGAACAGTTATTTAAAATTTTAAGTCGTGTTTTGCTAATAATTGTATTTTTAAAAAGTGAAGAAAAAAGGACTATATATTTTAGCATTTCTGCTACCTGTGCAGATCGTTTTTATCATTTTACTGGCCAGATATCCCGAGCTTGTTGAAAACTGGTACAGCCGACTCCTATATCCTGAAATATCAAAATTAATGCGCTACGGGCACGGTTTTCTGCCGTTTTCACTTGGTGACCTTTTATATACTTTCTTCGGAATTTTAACTATTCGCTGGTTAATAAGGCGTATAAAACAGAAATTTAGAAACCCCAGGTACTGGTTGATAGACAGCCTTGCCGTCTTATCTGTACTATATGCCTGTTTTCATATTTTCTGGGGATTTAATTATTACCGTTTACCACTTCATGAAGCTTTGGAGATTGAAAACGATTATACCACCGAGGAACTCTATCAACTATCTGAAATATTAGTTACTGAATCCAACAAACTCCATAATCAGCTGACAGAAAACGATTCGGTTAGCGTGAGGATCCCCTATTCTAAAAATGAAATCTTTGAAAAAACCATCACCGGTTATGCCAATATTAGCAAGGATTATCCTGAACTCATTTATAAAGGTGAATCGCTAAAACGTTCTTTATATAGTATTCCACTTTCCTATATGGGTTTTAATGGTTACCTCAACCCGCTTACCGGCGAGGCCCAGGTAAACACGCAAATTGTATCTTATAAAATTCCGACAACAGCCAGTCACGAAATTGGACATCAACTGGGGTTTGCTAAAGAAAACGAAGCTAATTTTATTGCCTGCCTTAGCACCATGAACCATCCCGATGCTTATTTCCGGTATTCAGGCTATACTTTTGCTTTACGCTATTGTCTTAATGAATTATACCGAAGAGAGCCTGAAAAGTTTGAAACCTTAAAAACCAAGCTTAATCCCGGAATTTTGGAAAACTATCGTGAAGTAAAAGACTTCTGGGTGGCTCATCAAAATCCTTTTGAACCCATGTTTCAGGCATTTTATAATCGATTTTTAATAGTAAACAACCAGGCTGGTGGAATGAAAAGTTATAGTTATGTAGTTGCACTATTGGTTAACTATTTTTCCGAAGAAAAGAATAGACTAGAATAATAATATTGAATATAGATATAGGAAAAATAAAATCTCACTTAGTTTAGAATCCAATTTCCGCTTTCTTATAATTTTCTTAATTTACCGACCTTTAGAAAGAAACCACATTTAATTCAACGAAAACTTTATGAAAGTAAGACTTTTACTATGTCTTGTGTTCCTGGTCAGTTTACAGGCAAAAGCCCAGGAGTACTTCCCTAAAAACGACGGGGTAAAAAATCCCCAAACTAACTACACGGTATTTAAGAACGCAAAAATTCACGTAAGCCCGCAGGAAACTATTGAAAGCGGAATGTTCGTGGTAAAAGATGGCAAGATCACCGCTATAGGCAAATCGGTTAACGAGCCTGCAAACAGCGTGGTCATAGATCTGGAAGGCAAAGAAGTTTATCCATCGTTCATTGATCTTTACAGCAGTTTTGGAATAAAAGAACCTGAAGAAGCAGGAAACGGAAACGGCCAGCCGCAATATGAAGCGAGCCGCGAAGGTTATTACTGGAACGACCATATTAGACCCGAAACCGATGCTGTACAAACTTTTAATTATGATAAAAAAGCTGCGTCTTCACTTCATAAGGCCGGATTTGGTGCAGTAAACACACACGTTCCAGACGGAATTATCCGTGGAACCGGAATGCTTGTGGCTTTAAATCCTGAAGGGACCGAAGGCGATCGCATTTTAAAAGATCGCTCGGCACAGTACCTTTCTTTTGATAAAAGCAAACAATCCCGGCAATCTTACCCCACCTCAACTATGGGGGCAATGGCTTTAATTCGCCAGGCTTACCTGGATGCTGAATGGTACAGTAAAGGAAAATCAGAAAACAAAGATTTAGCTTTAGAAGCTTTAAACCGAAATAAAAACCTCACTCAAATTTTTGCTACAGATAATCTATTGAATGCATTAAGAGCTGGAAAAATAGGAAACGAATTGAACATAAATTATGTGATCCTGGGAGATGGAAAAGAATACGAACGTTTACAGGAAATAAAAGAAACGGGAAGCACTTTTATCGTTCCGCTTAATTTTCCCGATGCTTTTGATGTGGAAAATCCTTTTATGGCCGAACATTTGACTCTGGCGGAAATGAAGGCCTGGAACCAGGCGCCGGCCAATCTTAAAATGCTGGCCGAAAATGGAATTCCATTTACAATCACTACCCACGGACTTGAAGACGATAAAAATTTCAGGGATAATTTAATTAAAGTCGTTAATTATGGTTTAAGTAAAGAAGTTGCGCTTGCGGCTTTAACTACTACTCCAGCACAAATACTTGGTGAAGGAAATCGTTTGGGAACTTTAAAAGAAGGAGCCTGGGCGAATTTCATCATAACTTCAGGAGATTATTTTGATAAGGATACTAGTGTTTTCGAAAACTGGATCCAGGGTAAAAGAACCGTGATCAATAAAATGAATACTACTGATATCACTGGAACCTATGATCTTAATTTAGAGGGCACTAATTATGAGTTAAAAATTTCAGGGAAACCCGAAGCGCCGAAAGCAAGCGTAAAATCTGGCGATACAAAACTGGGTGCCAAACTTAGTTTTTCTGATAACTGGATAAATTTATTGCTTTCTCCGGCCGATACCACAAAAACTGGTTTTACTCGTTTAGTGGCCAAAACCGATGAAAGTACAGATGACATTTCGGGCACTGCCTATTTAAGTAATGGTTCAGAAACCACTTTCAGCGCGACTAAGAAAACTTTAACTGAAACTGCTGAGGCAGAAGAAGACGAAGAAGAAAATGGAGAAGATGAAGAAGAAGAAATTCACGAAATTATGCCGGTGAGTTTTCCGAATAAAGCTTACGGATTTTCAGAAATGCCAGAAGAAGAAAGCATTCTTTTTCAAAATGCCACGGTTTGGACCAATGAAGAAGAAGGAATTTTAGAAAACACCGATGTATTGGTGAGAAACGGGAAGATTTCCAGGATTGGAGAAAACCTTAACGCAGGAAATGCACGGGTGGTTGATGCCACAGGAAAACACCTTACTTCTGGAATTATAGATGAACACTCCCATATTGCTGCTTCAGCCATTAACGAGGCGGGACATAATTCAACCGCCGAAGTAACTATGGAAGATGTGGTAGATCCTACTGATACGGATATCTACCGAAACCTGGCTGGCGGGGTAACCACCGTTCAACTTTTACACGGTTCGGCAAATCCTATTGGCGGACAATCAGCTATTTTAAGGTTAAAATGGGGGGAAAACGCTGAGGATATGATCTTTGAAAATTCCCCGAAATTTATAAAATTCGCATTGGGAGAAAATGTGAAGCAATCTAACTGGGGAAGCCGTTCCAGGTTTCCGCAAACCAGGATGGGTGTAGAACAGGTTTTTACCGATTATTTCACCAGGGCAAAGGAATATGAAAAAGCTAGAGAAAACGATGAAGACTTCAGAAGAGACTTGGAAATGGAAACCCTTTTGGAGATCATTAATAGCGAACGTTTTGTTTCAGCTCACTCTTATGTTCAAAGTGAAATTAATATGTTGATGAAAGTTGCGGAGAATTTTGATTTCCGTATTAATACTTTCACGCATATTTTAGAAGGCTACAAAGTTGCCGATAAAATGAAAGAACACGGGGCCGGCGGTTCCACTTTTTCTGACTGGTGGGCCTATAAATATGAGGTGAACGATGCAATCCCTTTTAACGCGCCAATTATGCACAGCCAGGGAATTGTAACCGCAATTAACAGTGACGATGCCGAGATGAGTAGAAGATTAAACCAGGAAGCTGCAAAATCTGTTAAATATGGAGGTGTATCTGAAGAAGATGCCTGGAAATTCGTAACATTGAATCCGGCAAAATTATTGCATATAGACGATCGTGTTGGAAGCGTGAAAACAGGAAAAGACGCCGATTTGGTATTGTGGTCAGATAATCCATTATCGATTTACGCCAAGGCGGAAAAAACCTTAATTCAGGGAAAAGTTTTCTTTGATATAGAACGAGATAAAGAGTTGCGTGAAGAAATCCAGCAGCAAAGAAGTGAACTCATTACCCAAATGTTAGAGGCTAAGAATAAAGGCCTAAAAACACAACCGGTAACGAAGGAAGAAGAACAACATATCCATTGTAACACCTTGGAGGAAATTAAATAAAAAGGAAAAATGAAGATGAAATATTTAGTAATACTCACACTATTTAGCTGCATAGGAAATTCTTTTGCTCAGCAAACCCCGGCTTCAAAGCAATCTGAAGCGATAACTATTGTTGGTGCCACTGCCCACCTTGGGAACGGTGAAGTTATCGAAAACAGCCTGATTATTTTTGAAGACGGTAAAATCACCCAGGTGATGGATGCAACCGCTACAAAAATGCAATACCGCGGCCGAATTATTGAAGCCGAAGGGAAACACGTTTATCCCGGATTTATCGCTCCAAACGCTACTTTAGGTTTGGTAGAGATTGATGCGGTTCGTGCTACAGACGATGAAGATGAAATTGGATCAATGCTTCCACATATTAGAAGTGTAATTGCTTATAATGCCGAAAGCAAAATTGTAGAAAGTATGAGACCAAACGGAGTTCTCATGGGACAAATTGTGCCTCGCGGTGGCAGAATTTCAGGAACATCTTCTATTGTGCAGTTTGACGCCTGGAATTGGGAAGACGCGACAATTAAAGAAGACGATGGTTTACATATTAACTGGCCAAGTAGTTTTACAAGAGGCCGCTGGTGGGACGGTGAAGATCCCAGTGTAAAACCAAGCGAAGATTACAAGGAAGACCTTTTAAAACTTGAGGAATTTTTCGTCGCAGCTAAGGCTTATTTAAAAGGAGGTCACGACAAAACCAACCTGGCTTATGATGCGATGAAAAACGTTTTTACCGGTAATAAGCGTGTTTATGTTCACGTAGATGGCAAAAAAGAAATCCTGGATGTTATCGATTTTAAAAAAGACCACGATCTGGAACATTTGGTAATTGTTGGCGGTTATGAGGCACATAAAGCCATTGAAGATCTAAAAAAGAATAATATCCCGGTTTTGGTTCAACGTCCACATGACCGCCCAGAAAGTGAAGATCACGATTATGATTTCCCTTATAAATTAGCAGGGATTTTACATAACAAAGGGGTTCTAGTGGCTCTGGAAGGTAGTGGTAGTATGGAACGCATGAACACCAGAAACCTGCCTTTTTATGCAGGAACTACCGGGGCCTACGGTTTGGGTAAAGAAGAAGCACTAAAACTTATCACTTCCAATACCGCTAAAATTCTTGGGATAGATGATATGGTTGGTACTTTGGAAAAAGGAAAAGTAGCCACCTTATTTGTAAGTGAAGGTGATGCGCTAGACATGCGAGGAAACATTCTAAGCCACGCGTTTATTCAGGGACGTGAAGTAAGTTTGGAAACCCACCAAACCGAACTTTATAAGCGCTATATGGAGAAATACGATTCCGCAAGTAAGTAGAAATAATTTCAAGGAATTTAAAGAGGTTAGCATTTTACCGAAGTTGGTATTTTGTTAACCCCTTTTCTTTGCAATAGGTTTAAACTCCCTATTTTTACACTTATGGTCAAGCAAATTAGCAGTACACAAAACAAGGAAGTAAAACACCTGCTCCAACTGCAGGAAAAATCGCGGCAACGCCGGAAAGAAGGTGTTTTTCTGGTTGAAGGACAACGGGAAATTCAATTGGCTTTAAAGGGGGGATTAGGGCTACAAGTTGTTTATTTTTGCCCGGATTTGGTTAATTTTGAAGAATTAGAAACATTAATTTCAGAAGAAATTCAAATCACTCAAATTTCTTCCGAAGTTTATGGAAAACTAGCATACAGAAGTAGTACTGAAGGTGTTTTAGCGATTTTTAAAACTAAAGAAAACAGCCTTGAAACTATTAAATTTCAAACTAAAAATCCTTTAATTCTTATTGCTGAAGCTCCCGAAAAACCGGGAAATATAGGCGCGATTTTAAGAACTGCCGATGCCGCAAAAGTAGATGCCGTTTTTATCGCCAATCCCAAAACCGATCTTTACAACCCAAATATTATCCGCTCCAGCGTTGGTTGTGTGTTTACCAATCAAATTGCCACCGGGAGTACTTCAGAAATTATTGATTTTTTGAAAGAAAATAATATTTCAATATATGCTGCTGCCTTGCAAGCTTCAAAACCATATCACGAGATAGATTTTACCCAGGCTGCAGCTATTGTAGTTGGAACTGAAGCTATCGGTTTAAGCGAAGAATGGCGACAAAACTCAACCCAAAATATTATTATTCCTATGAACGGCGAAATTGACTCCATGAATGTTTCAGTTGCAGCGGGAATACTTATTTTTGAAGCGAAAAGACAGCGCGGTTTTTAACTAAAAACACCATATTTAATAAGTATAATTCAGTAAAAATATCAGCATTTGAATCCCGAAACCCTATTTTATATCATAATTGCCATTATTGTAATCGATTTTATAATCGATAAGATTCTGGATACTTTAAACGCGAAACATTTTGATGACCCTGTTCCGCCAGAACTCAATGATGTTTACGATAAGGAAGAATATGAAAAGTCCCAGCGCTATAAAAAGGAACGTTATCGGTTTGGGATAATTACTTCCATTTTTTCAGTTTTGCTCACCCTCGGTTTTATCATTTTTGACGGATTTGCCTGGGTAGATGATATCGCGAGAAACATCACTGAGAACGCCATTTTGGTCGCCCTTATTTTCTTCGGAATAATAATGATTGGCAGCGATATCCTTACCACACCATTTTCCTGGTACAGCACTTTTGTGATTGAGGAAAAATATGGCTTCAATAAAACTACGAAAAAAACCTTTTTTTTAGATAAAATAAAAGGTTTGCTAATGATGGCGATCCTTGGTGGCGGAATTTTAGCACTTATCGTTTGGTTCTATCAGTTTGCCGGCAACGATTTCTGGTGGTACGCCTGGATACTGGTTGCGGTTTTTTCCATATTTCTCAATATGTTTTATGCAAAACTCATCGTGCCTTTATTCAATAAGCAAAGTCCGCTGGAAGAAGGTTCCCTGCGTACCAAGATTGAATCTTATGCCGAAAGTGTAGGCTTCACCCTCGATAATATTTTTATCATAGACGGTTCTAAAAGGAGTACAAAAGCGAATGCTTATTTTTCAGGATTTGGAAAGGAAAAACGCATTACCCTTTATGACACTTTGGTAAAAGATCTAGAAGAAGAGGAAATCGTCGCTGTACTGGCACACGAGGTTGGGCATTATAAAAAGAACCACATCATAGTAAATTTAACTGCTTCAGTCTTAACAACGGGTTTCACATTGTGGCTTCTTTCTTTATTTGTAGGCAGCCCTACCCTATCACAAGCTTTGGGAGTAGAAGAACCCAGTTTTCATATCGGCTTGATTGCATTCGGAATTTTATACAGTCCAATTTCAGAAATTACAGGATTATTAATGAACTATTTATCCCGAAAATTTGAATATCAGGCAGATAACTATGCTAAAAATACTTACGGTTCCGAACCTTTAATTTCAAGTTTAAAAAAGCTTACCAAAAACAGTCTAAGCAACCTTACGCCGCATAAAGCTTATGTTTTTATACATTATTCTCATCCAACACTTTTACAAAGATTCAGGAACTTAAAGCGCGGCTTGTAGTTGTTTCTTTATAATCTTAATTGTACTTTTAAATTATGACAGAAGCCGATATAGAGAAAGAAAACAAGCAAATTGCAAGGCAATATAAAGAACTCCTGCGCATAAGTTACCGCAGCTTAAGTGATGAGGATAAAAAGCGAATTAGAAAGGCTTTTGATACCGCTGTAGATGCCCATAAAGACCAACGTAGAAAATCTGGCGAAGCTTATATTTTTCACCCAATCGCTGTGGCGAAAATCGTAGCTTCAGAAATTGGTTTGGATGCAACTTCTATAATTGCCGCGCTTTTACACGACGTGGTTGAAGACACGATTTATACGCTTCAGGACATCGAAAAAATGTTTGGGGAAACCGTGGCGACTATCGTTGACGGACTTACAAAAATTTCCAGTTTAAAGAAAGATAAAGATGTTTCGCTTCAGGCCGAGAATTTCCGGAAAATGCTGCTTACTTTAAATGATGATATTCGGGTAATCATTATCAAAATTGCAGACAGGTTGCACAATATGCAAACTATGGATGTTATGCGCCGCGATAAGCAGGAAAAGATCGCTTCAGAAACACTTTATATATATGCTCCACTTGCCCACAGAATTGGGCTTTACAATATTAAAACCGAACTTGAAGATCTTGGCCTAAAATATACTGAACCCGAAGTTTTCCATGAGATCCATACCAAAATAAAAGAAAGCAAGGAGGAACAGGATGCCTACATTAAAGAATTCTCCAGGATTATTGAAGACTCCCTGAATCAGGAAGATCTTAAATACGATATTAAAGGAAGGCCAAAATCCATCTATTCCATACATCGGAAGATGAAAGCTCAGAATGTGAGCTTTGATGAAGTTTACGACAAATTTGCAATTCGAATTATTTATAAAAGCGACCAAGCCAACGAAAAATTTCTAGCCTGGAAAATCTATTCTATAGTTACAGACCACTTTAGACCCAACCCTACCCGACTTCGGGATTGGATTTCTTCGCCTAAATCTACCGGTTACGAAGCTTTGCATATTACCGTAATGGGGCCAAAAGGTCGTTGGGTAGAAGTTCAAATTCGCAGTCAGCGAATGAATGAAATTGCTGAAAAAGGCTATGCGGCACATTATAAATACAAACAAGGTGATGCCCAGGAAGACCGCGGTATTGAAGAATGGCTAAACAGGCTTCAGGAAGCGCTTGAAAATCCTGATGTGAATGCTGTAGATTTTGTGGAGCAGTTTAAGCTGAACCTCTATTCAAAAGAGATCTTTATTTTTACGCCACAGGGGGATTTAAAGTCCCTGCCAAAAGGCTCTACGCCTCTAGACTTTGCTTTTAGTATTCATACCGAAATTGGTTTAAAAACTCGTGGTGCCCGTGTAAACAATAAACTGGTACCATTAAGCCACGAGTTGAAGAGCGGAGATCAGGTTGAAATAATAACTTCAGAAAATGCTCACCCTAATGTAAACTGGCTGGATTATGCCACAACTGCACGTGCACGTGCCAAGATAAAATCTTCTTTAAAGGACGAAAAACGGGAAATAGCCGAAGAAGGCAAGGCAATCCTTACCCGAAAGTTACGCGCTCAAAAAATTCCTTTTAATGAAAAGGTGATCAATGAATTGGTCGTTCACTTTAGCCTAAAAACCAGCCTGGATCTATTTTACCGTGTTGGAATTGGCAAAATTGACAATACAAAACTTAAAGAATTCGCTGCCTCCAGAAGTAATGCCCTGGTTAGTTATATTAAGCGTAAGATCACTAAACCGGTTATAGCTGAAGATCTTAATAAAGATGAAATTACTTCTAAATACGATCAGCTTGTTTTTGGAAGGGATGAAGATGAAACCTTAGAGTATAAACTAGCTAATTGCTGTAATCCAATTCCCGGAGACCAGGTTTTTGGTTTTGTAACGGTAAACGATGGAATTAAAGTTCATAAGAAAAATTGTCCGAATGCGGTTCAGCTTCAAAGCAATTATGCTTACAGGATTATTCCTGCAAAATGGATAGATTCTTCACAGCAGGACTTTAAAGCGGTGGTGAAATTAACCGGTATTGACAACTTAGGACTTGTAAGCGAAATCACTAAAGAGATATCCAGCAACTTAAACGTGAATATGCAAAAGGTTAATTTTGAAAGTGTAGATGGCGTCTTTATTGGAGAAATAACACTTCGGGTAAAAAACAATGCTATACTTACAAAAATCATTAACCGACTCAAAAAAATTAACGGCATCGATAAGGTTAGCCGTGAATAATCCAATACCTTTGTAAGGTACAAAGCACTATGAGCAAAAAAGTTGTAAATAAGAACGATCAGGCAGTAGTTAAAAACGTTTTTACCAAATATTTGGAAGAAAAAGGGCACAGAAAAACCCCAGAACGTTTTGCGATACTTCAGGAAATCTACAATAACGACGATCATTTTGATATAGAATCACTCTACATTAAGATGAAAAACAAGAAATACCGGGTAAGTCGTGCCACCCTCTATAATACCATAGAATTATTACTGGAATGCGGACTTGTTAGAAAGCATCAATTTGGGCAAAACCAGGCACAATATGAGAAATCATATTTTGACAGGCAGCATGACCATGTTATTCTTACCGATACCGGCGAAGTGATAGAATTTTGCGACCCGCGTATTCAATCTATTAAAAAAACAATCGAAGAAGTGTTTGATATAGAAATTACCAAACATTCTTTATACTTTTACGGCAACAAAAAAACAACCAATTAACTTAAATTTCAATGGCGGTAGATTTACTACTCGGTCTCCAATGGGGTGACGAAGGCAAAGGAAAAATTGTTGATGTACTTACCTCGAAATACGATATTATTGCGAGATTTCAGGGCGGACCAAACGCAGGACACACCCTCGAATTCGATGGACAAAAACACGTACTCCACACCATCCCCTCAGGAATTTTTCACGATGAAACCATTAACCTTGTAGGAAATGGTGTAGTGATAGACCCTGTTATCTTTAAAAAAGAACTGGATAACCTCAGCAAGCACAATATAGATTATATATCGAAACTGCTTATCTCCCGAAAAGCACATTTGATTCTGCCTACACACAGGCTTTTAGATGCTGCTTCTGAAGCTTCTAAAGGAAAGGCTAAAATTGGCTCAACCCTTAAAGGTATTGGACCAACTTATATGGACAAAACCGGAAGAAACGGAATTCGTGTCGGGGATCTGGAACTGGAAAACTGGAAAGAAAAATACAGAACTCTGGCCGATAAGCACGAAAAGATGATCAAATTCTACGACGTAGATGTTCAATATGATCTGGCCGAGCTGGAAAAAGAATTTTTTAATGCGGTAAAAACCCTTAAGTCACTGACTTTTATAGATAGTGAAGCTTATTTGCACCAAGCTCAAAAAGAAGGGAAAACTATTTTGGCAGAAGGCGCTCAGGGATCTTTACTGGATATAGATTTTGGAACTTATCCCTTTGTAACTTCATCCACCACTACGGCTGCAGGAGCCTGTACAGGCCTCGGTATTGCGCCGAATAAAATTGGTGAAGCCTACGGAATTTTTAAAGCATATACTACTCGTGTTGGAAGTGGCCCCTTCCCTACCGAACTTTTTGACGAAGACGGCGAAACTATGGGACGTGTTGGTAACGAATTTGGCGCTACCACTGGCCGTTCGCGTAGATGTGGCTGGCTGGATTTAGTAGCATTAAAATATGCAGTTCAGGTAAACGGAATTACCCAGTTAATTATGATGAAAGGCGATGTGCTTAGTGGATTTAAAACCCTAAAAGTGTGTACTGCTTATAATTATAAAGGAAAAGAAATTCACCATTTACCCTATAATATTGAACCGGAAAATGTAACTCCTGTCTATACCGAAATTAAAGGTTGGGCAGCAGATCTCACCGGAATGACAAGTTCAGATGAACTTCCGAAGGAATTCAATGAGTATGTAGAGTTTTTAGAAAAAGAACTTGAAATACCAATTAAAGTGGTTTCAGTAGGCCCTGACAGAAAACAAACTATAGAACGCTAATTAAAAGCGTACCAAGATAAAAATCAAAAAGCCGTTTCAGTTGAAACGGCTTTTTTCATAACAAAATTCTTTATAACAAAAACCTAGAATTGAGTTAGTTATCTTTATGAAGCGATAAACAGTCCTGCAATTTGCTGGGCTACTTCCCCGCTCATTGGTTCATCATAAGATTGCGATACGGCTTCGGCGCTAAATCCTGTAGCATCTACCAGGTTTACTCCTCCCTGTACTACATTCTCTTCACCATCGTAAACAGCCTGCGTTGCTTCCGGCATTCCCGGTCCGCGGTTGTTTAATGTTATCCAACCAAGCGCGTTCTCATTAATGTTTTCATTTAAAACATCAGCTCTCAATCTTCTTATTTCTGAAGCATGCCTTGCTTCTACAGAATGTATTTGCAATGCAGGGGTAAGAAATTCGGTTCCCATAAGGTTTCCGGCTTGTCCTTTGTAGGCTCTAACCCCGGTATCTTCAAATGCCTGGGCTAATGCCAATAATTGAGCATAAGCCATATCGTTATTTGGGTTGAAAGGATCAAAAGCTCCTCCTGCCGTAAAATCGAATGCCGGAGAATCTACTGAATTATCTCCTAAACCTGTTTGTAGAAATGTAACATGAGCAGTTTCGTGTTTGGAAATCTGATTATACACCGCTTCAGCTCTTCCGCCACTTGGCAAAACACCGGAATCTAATGCTTTAATATAGAATTCAGCTTCAAGATATTCTAAAGTAAGCGCAAGTTGCAGTGCTCCAATAGCATTGTTTCCATTGTCCTGAGCAAAAGCTTTACTCGATGTTGAAGCAAGCCCAAAAGGAACAGCTACCATAGCCGCCTTCTTACCTAAATTCCCTAAGCTACCAAGCATTTCCCGCCTGGAAGAAGCCTTTTTAGTAAGACTTTCTGAAGTGAATTCGTCTAAAAATTTTATAATATCCATAATATTGTTTTTAAGTTGATTATATAATTATTGAGGCAAGTTATTAGCAGTAAATTCTGTAACTACAAAGCCGGTACTTCCAACTTCGCTTAGAATTGTTTGCGGATTTTTCGCAAGATCTAATCCGTTGTTATCAATAATATCATCTCCTGCAAAAGAGGTATCATCTTCTAGATAAATAGAGCGAATTGCTGCGGCGTGTCTTGCTTCAACAGAAACAATTTTTCCAGCGATTACCAGGAAATCCGGAGTTTGCAGTAATCTTCCTGCACCATTATATGCAGCCACACCGGTATCTTCCAGCACTCTGGCTGTCGCCAGTACAGAATCCCTATCGGCAAAATTCACACTGCTAAAATCAAATTCAAGTTCTGGCAATACCTGGCTAGCTTCCGCATTTGCACCAATTGCCGCCTTGAAAAATTCTCGGTGAATTACCTCGTGATCATATAGATCTTCTAAAATCTTTTTTTCTTCAGCATTAGCTCCGGCCCAATAAGAACCATCTAATACATTGGTATAAAAAGCAGCTTCAAGCTGTTCTAATGCGTATGCATAATTTAAAATTCCAACATCGCCGCTTCCAAGATCAAAAACCTCTCCTGGAGGCATAAGATCGGGGTTCATATCGTCATCGTCGCTACATCCATAAAGTAACAATCCAGAACCTGCCATGGCAAGTCCTCCCATTTTAAGAAATTTTCTTCGGGAATTACTGTTTTTTGAAGGCTTTGCAGTAACTGCATCTACCTTAATACGTGGTTTTTCCATAATTTGAGTTTTAGTTATTTAGTAAACTTACGGGGCGAGGTCCAAGGCGGTTTTATAAATGGCGTTAAAGTTTTCCAAAGAAAATTTTTCAAACCTTAAATTCTATTAATATTAACAATATTTTTAACTTTTTTGGGAATTATATATTTATTCCTCAATATTATTCAGGAAAAATAAAAGTTTATTCAACAAATAAGCTACTACATTTAAAATCCCATTCCCCTAAATTTTATTTACTTTTGAAAAAATTTTCAGCTTGAAAAAAATCATCCTTTTCTTAGTATTCGCAGTTTTGTCTTTTCCCTCTTTAATTCAGGCCCAGGAAGCTAAAGAGATTGACTATAGTGCTGATAGAAATATTCAGGATGAAAAATATCCGGGTGCCTTTGTGTTGAGTAAAGTAGAAAACCAGGTTTATTTTAAGCACGAAGGAATCGAGGTTTGGTGCGATCTCGCCATTCATTATAAAGAAGATAATTTCTTTAGGGCTTTTGGAAACGTTAGAATGCAACAGGGCGATACCGTTAAACTGAATAGTAACTATGCTGAATATAACGGGAATTCGCAGTTTGCCTTTGCCAGCGGAGATGTGGTGATGAAACGTCCGCAAACTACTTTAGAATCGGATAGTCTTTTCTTTGACAGGTTAAAACAGCAGGCATACTACAGAAGCGGCGGGAAGGTAATTGATACCGGCGGAGTGATTACCAGCAATATTGGCCGCTATTTTATGGAAGATGACAAATATTCCTTTGTCTCAGATGTGGTGCTCACCAATCCTGAATACATTATCAATTCGGAACAATTAGATTTTTACGGGGAAACCGGCCATGCCTATCTCTATGGTCCATCTACCATAGAGAGTGAAACCAGCACGGTCTATTGTGAACGCGGATTCTACGACACCCGCGGCGATACAGGTTATTTCGTCAAAAATTCAAAAATTGATTACAATAATAGAACGGTTAAAGGCGACAGCATGTATTTTAACCGGAATACCAATTTTGCTTCGGCCACCAATAATATTGAAGTTATAGACACCATCAATAAAAGTGTGGTCACCGGTCATTATGCTGAAGTTTTCAGGGAAAAAGATTCCGTTTTTATAACTAAAAGAGCCGTTGCCACAAGCGTACAGGATAATGATTCGCTGTTTATTCACGGAGACACAATAATGATCACCGGAAAACCGGAAAAACGAATTATCCGCGGCTTTTACGATGTTAGACTTTATAAGAGCGATATGAGCGGGAAAAGTGATTCTGTTCACATTAACCAGGCTACAGGGCTCACAAAAATGATCAATATGACCAGCGGGCCGGTTACATCTGTAGATAAAAAACGAAGCCCAGTACTTTGGAGTGGACTCAGCCAAATGACGGGAGATACCATTCATTTACAAAGCAACTCCAAAACCGAGCAACTGGATTCTATGCGGGTTTTTAATAATGCTTTTTTAATTCAGAAAGATACTATTGAAGGCTACAACCAGGTGAAAGGAATGGATCTCGTAGGCTTGTTCGAAGACAACGAGTTATACCAGGTAGACATTAATAAAAATACAGAAACCCTTTATTACAGCCGAAATAGCGAACAGGAACTAATAGGAATAAACAAAACGCTCTCTAGTTCTATTAGAATCCTTTTTGAGGAACAGCAAATTGAAGATATTTATTACTACCAGAATGTAGACGGAAATTTAACTCCAGAAGAAGATTTCCCTGTAAATGTTCGCGAGTTAATTGGATTTAACTGGCGTGGCGATGAAAGATTACTCACTAAGGAAGATTTATTTAAAGGCAAACCGGCTCCTGAACTGGTTAAAATTGAAGGAATTCCCTTACCTGAAGATGAGGAAGAGTTTTTTGATGAACGCGAAGAAGGGGATGATTTGCTGCTGAATGATAAGTCCAGATTAAAACCCGAAGATCTACAAAACAGGGCAAAAGATAGCATTCTGCAATTAGAACCACAGACCCTGATTAAAGCTACAGAAGAGAAAATCGAAAATGAAGAGAAAACTGAAGCTGAAGAAGATCAACCCGATGAATAAAGATTTTCTTAAATACCAGGCGCAAACTACTCCTCATCCTCTAGGACTTGAAGTAGAATCGGCCAAAGGTTCCTATATTTTCACTACCGATGGAAAAAAGCACCTGGATTTTGTAGCCGGGGTTTCGGCTTGCAGTTTAGGACATTGTCATCCTAAGGTGATAAACGCGATTAAAGAACAGGCTGAAAAATACCTGCACGTAATGGTATACGGAGAATACGCACAGCAACCAGCCGTTGAATTAACTAAATTACTGGCTAAACATTTCCCGAAACCAATAGAAAAGACCTACCTCACCAATTCGGGTACCGAAGCGATAGAAGGTGCTTTAAAACTGGCCAGGCGTTATACCGGTAGAGCTGAGATTATCGCCGCCCACAAGGCCTACCACGGTAATACGATGGGATCCTTGAGTTTAATGGATTATGAAGAACGCCAAAAGCCTTTCAGGCCACTTTTAGGCGGAATTTCCTTTATTCAATTTAACGAGGAAAAAGACCTGCAAAAGATCACTGAAAAAACCGCAGCCGTAATCCTGGAAAGTATTCAGGGAGGAGCGGGATTTATACTTCCGATGGACAACTATTTGCAAAAAGTTAAAATGCGTTGTAAGGAAGTAGGTGCTTTGATGATCTTAGATGAAATCCAGCCCGGCTTTGGACGAACAGGAAAACTCTTTGGATTTCAGAATTTTAATATGGTTCCCGATATCCTTGCCCTGGGAAAAGGAATGGGCGGCGGGATGCCAATTGGCGCTTTTTCTGCATCGGCAGAAATGATGGATACGCTTTCTGACAATCCAAAAATGGGACATATCACTACCTTTGGGGGAAATCCTGTAATTGCTGCTTCGGCTTTGGCTACTTTAAAAGAAATCACTAATTCTGGCTTAATGACAGAAAGTCTCGAAAAGGAAAAATTTTTTAGGAAATTACTGGTACATCCGCTAATTTCAGAAGTTAGAGGTTTGGGCTTAATGCTTGCTATCATTATGTCTTCAGAAGAAATAGCTAATCAGTTAATCTTAAAATGCAAAGAAAAAAATCTCATTCTTTTTTGGCTTTTATTTGAGAAAAAAGCAGTGCGAATTACCCCGCCACTTACCATTTCAGAGGAAGAAATAAAAGAAGGCTGTGGCATCATTATTGACGTATTGGAAAGTATAATGAAGCAACAGAGAACTGTTAATTAATTTGTTAACAACAATATTAATTTTTCAACTTTTCGTCCAAATTCATTTTTAATTTTAAAAAAGTAGAAATCCCGTAATAACCTACGTATGCAATTAAGCCATAACGACGAAAACAATTTCTCACTGTCCCGATTTGAATCTATGCTTAAAACAAATGATGTTTTATTCTTTGACTCTGCGGAATTTGAGGATATTATTAACTACTATTTAGAGAACGGGAAATTTGCATTGGCTAAAAAGGCCGTTAAACTGGGCCTGGCACAGCATCCTACTTCTACAAACTTAAAACTCTTCAAAATTGAGATTTTGGTTTTTGAAGACAAACTGGATGTTGCTGAAGCAATGCTTACCGAACTACAACAACTGGAATCTTCTAACGAAGAAATCTACATACAAAAAGCTCAAATTCTTTCTAAACGCGATCGCCACGCCAAAGCCATCCAGGTTTTAGAAATGGCTCTTGATATCACCCTTGATCCTGCTGAAGTTTATTCCCTTATCGGGATGGAACATTTATTTCTCGAAGATTTCGAAAATGCGAAGTTTAGCTTTATGAAATGTTTAGAAGCAGAAGAAGATGATTATTCGGCCCTATACAACATTATGTATTGTTTCGATTTTCTGGATCAAAAAACCGAAGCCATTGAATACCTAAATATGTACCTGGATAAAAATCCATACTGCGAAGTAGCCTGGCATCAGGTAGGAAGACAGTATTTTGACTTAAAAGATTACGAAAAAGCATTATCGGCTTTCGATTTTGCCATAATTAGTGACGATTATTTCATTGGCGCATACCTTGAAAAAGGAAAAGTACTTGAGAAATTAGGCCGTTATCACGAAGCCATAGAAAATTACCGTTTAACCCTGGAATTAGACGATCCTACCTCTTTTGCTTATTTGCGAATTGGTAAGTGTTTTGAAAAACTTGGCCTAAACGAGCTTGCGCTTAAACATTATAAAGATTGTGTTCACGAGGATCCGCTTTTAGACAAGGGCTGGATTGCAATCACCGATTTCTACATTAAAAAGAAGAATTACCAGAAAGCTCTTTATTATATCAATAAAGCGATAAATATAGACGAGGAAAATGTTTTATACTGGAAACGCTACGCCAAAATAAATAACCGCCTTAAGTTTTATGAAGAGGCAGAACGCGGTTATAAAAAAAGTCTTGATCTTGGAAACTACGAACTGGAAACCTGGATTAGACGCTGCGATATTCTAATAGATCTTGGAGAGTTTGACACAGCTATTCAAAACCTGAATCAGGCACTGGAATTTTATCCAGATACCGCCGAGATTGAATTTCGTTTGGCCGGACTTTATTTTAGCCATAATGAAGGAGAAAAAGCTTACTTTCACCTTAATAAAGGACTAAAGTTAGACGCCGAGTATTATATTGTAATCGAAGAATTATTTCCTCAAATCTTTAACCGAAAAAGCGTAAAGCAAATTATAGATTCCTTTATAAACCTCTCTTAGTTATTTTGCTAACTTTGAGCCGGAATTTTAATTTGTTCTCATGCGAAAAAGCTTTAAAGACTATTTCCCAGTAACTCTAAAAGGTATGGCGATGGGAGCGGCAGATGTTGTTCCCGGAGTATCGGGAGGTACTATTGCTTTTATTACGGGAATTTACGAAGAGTTAATCTCCACCATTAGTGGGGTAAATTTTTCACTGATTACTACCTGGAAGGAGAAAGGCTTCAAAGCGATGTGGTACCAACTTAACGGGCCTTTTATTTTAGCACTTTTCACAGGAATCCTTATCAGTTTTTTCTCCCTTATGCGGGGCGCTAAATATTTATTGGAGAATCACCCCATTATGATCTGGTCTTTCTTCTTTGGCCTTGTACTTGCCAGTATCTGGTATGTGGGTAAACAAATCCCCAGATGGAATTTTAAGATCGTCCTTGCCTTACTCATAGGTGCTGGAGTCGCGTTCTACATCGTTTCCCTCCCCCCAATGGCCGCAAAGGAAAGTAATTTATATATCTTTTTTTCCGGAGCTATCGCAATTTGCGCTATGATACTTCCTGGTATTTCGGGTGCATTTATTTTAGTGCTTTTAGGTGCTTATAAAAGGCTCACCGATGCCGTACATGATTTCGATTTTCAAACCCTGGGAATCTTTGCTGTAGGAGCCGTAATTGGCTTGCTTAGTTTTTCTAAGATACTGAAATGGCTTTTTGTGCATTACAGCAGTATCACCCTGGCAGTTCTTACCGGTTTTATTGCCGGTTCCCTGAATAAGATCTGGCCCTGGAAGCACGTTCTACAAACTGAAATGTACGGCGATAAGGAAGTTGTGTTAAAAGAAGCCTCGGTTTTACCCTGGAATTTTGATGGTGATCCCCAAACTGTATTTGCTATACTTTTAATGCTCGCCGGATTTTCATTAATTCTAGGCCTGGAAATTTTCGCCTCAAAAAGCTCAGAAAACGCCAATGCAGCAAACTAGAACCTTTACAGATAAAGTGCTTTTAGTACTTAAAGGTTTAGCCATGGGAGCAGCTAATAAAGTTCCCGGTGTGTCTGGTGGTGTTGTGGCCTTTGTGGCCGGTTTCTATGAAGAGTTTATATACTCCCTTCAAAAAATAAATTACAAAGCTTTTATATTACTTGTTAACGGGCGATTTAGAAGTTTATATCATTATACTAACGGGAAATTTCTGAGTTTACTCATCCTGGGGATGCTCATTAGTTATTTTAGCGTTTCCAAGCTTCTTGATTATTTAATCCTGGAGTATGAACTTTATGTTTGGGCTTCTTTCTTCGGAATGATAGTAGGTTCTATCTATTACATTAGTAAAGATTTTGACGAATGGAGCAAACGCTCCCTGGTTTTCGTTTTCCTGGGAATAATTGCCGGCGTGGCTATTAGTTTTCTTGAACCCGCAAAAGAAAATGATAACCTCTGGTTTGTATTTTTTTGTGGAATGGTAGGTGTTTCAGGAATGACGTTGCCCGGGCTTTCGGGATCTTTTATACTTATTTTAATGGGAAATTATGTTCTGCTCTTGGTAGATTCTGTCAATGCCCTGTATGATACTATAGCCGATTTGATGGTTCTGGATTTCAGCTTTATGAACAATCCAGATCGAATTCGCTTACTACAGGTAATTCTGGTCTTTGGCGCTGGATCCCTAGCTGGTTTAGTGACCATTTCTCACTTTCTTGGCTATGTTCTAAAACATTACAAAAAAGACACCTTTGCCGCGATTATTGGCTTTATTACCGGTTCCCTTGGTGTGGTTTGGCCTTGGAAAGAAAAGATTTTTAAATTAAATTCCAATGGAGAGATTATTCTTGATAGTCAGGGAAATGGCGTGATTGACTATTACGACAGGTATTTCCCAACTTTCACTTCTCCAGAAAACTGGCTCGCAATTTTCTTTATCTTTGTAGGTATACTCATTGTACTTGGACTCGCCTGGTACGAAAAGAAAAACCTAAAACCCGCAAAGCGATGAAAAATTTTGGCTTAATCGGAAAAAATATCAGCTACTCGTTTTCCCGTAAATATTTTAATGAAAAATTCGAAAAAGAAAATATTGAGGCTGAATATAATAATTTCGACCTGAAAAATTTAAAGCAATTTCGGGACGTGATAAAGGAAACCCCTAACCTAAGCGGACTAAACGTTACCATTCCTTACAAACAGAAGATTATTCCATTTCTAGACGATTTAGCTCCAGAAGCTAAAGAAATTGGAGCGGTTAATACCATTAAGGTAGACGGCAATAAACTTAGTGGTTACAATACTGATTATATCGGGTTTTCTGAATCTTTAAAACCATTTCTAAAACCTCATCATAAAAAAGCCCTTATTCTGGGTACCGGTGGCGCTTCAAAGGCTGTTGCCCACGCCTTGAAAAAATTAGACATCGATTATAAATTTGTTTCAAGATCTTCAGGAGAAAATAGGTTGGGTTATAATGATCTTTCAGAAGAAATAATGCAACAATACACGGTCATTATTAACACCACTCCTGTAGGCACTTATCCAGAAGTAGAAAAAAATCCACAGCTTCCTTTTCAATATTTAAACGAAAAACACCTGGTTTACGACCTTATTTACAATCCAGAGATAACCCAATTGATGGCTCGTGCAAAAGAGCAGGGAGCAAGTGTTACCAATGGCCTAAAAATGTTACAATTACAGGCCGAAAGCGCCTGGAAGATCTGGAATAAATAGCCGCAACGTTTTCCGTTTTAACTTTACAAAAAAAGCGAATTGTTTGCCCAATTTTAGTGGAGTTACTATCTTTCAGCCTAATTAATTCACAAGAACCTTAACATTGAAAGATATGTCTCAGCAAGAAAATGATAAAAGTAAAGAGGAGTTTTCGAACGAATCAACTAATAATCCTGAAAAAACTCAGGCTGATAAAAAGTTGACCGAAGAAAACAAGGAGGCTAATGCAGAGGGAAATTCATTTTCTCAAAAGTCTGAAACCGAAAAAGCTTCAAAAGAGAAAGATGCTGTTATAGAACCGGCAGAAACCGCCTCTGAAGTTAAATCGGAAGAAGACAGGCTGGAAGATGCGATGATTGCTGAAGCCGGAGATAAAAAGAATACTTCAGAAGAAAATAAAGCGAGCAAGGAGGAGGACGACGATGATGATGCTATTCTCCAGGAAAGCCGCAAGAAAACCCGCCCGAACGAAGAAAAAACTCAGGTAGAAACCGGAGCTAAAGCTGAAGATGAGTCAGATAAAGATCAGGATGAGGATGATGCTATTCTTGAAGAAGGCCAAAAGAACACCCGGCCGGAAGAAGAAAAGATTCAGGCAGAAACTGGAGTTAAAGCTGAAGATAATTCAGATGAAGATGATGATGATGAAACTTCTGAAGAAGAAGGAAGAACTTCTAAACATCACCAGGATCATATAGACGATTCTGTTGCTGAAGACAGCGAAGACGAAACCAAGGCTGAGCGTCACGATATTGCAAAGAAAGATTATCACGCGATGAACAAAGAGCAGTTGGTAGATGAATTTGAATCACTGCTGAAAAAGGAAAAAGTACAGGCCATTAAAGATCACGTGATTGAAATTCGTGCTGAATTCAATGCTAAATTTAATGAAGAGGAAGAGGAGAAAAAAGAGGAATTCCTTGCCGATGGTGGAAATATTATAGACTTCCACTACTCTACCCCGCTTAAAAAACGTTTTAATTCCCTTTACTTCGATTACAGGGAAAAACGCAATAATTACTACAAGCAACTTAAACAGGACCTTAATAAAAACCTGGCTAAACGCCTGGAAATCATTGAAGAACTAAAAGGCCTTATTGATGTTGAAGAAAATATAAACACTACTTATAAGCATTTTAAAGAGCTTCAGGATCGCTGGCGTGTTGCAGGACCAATTCCGCGGGAAAAATATAACGATGTATGGAATACCTACCATCACCATGTAGAGAACTTTTACGATTTTCTTCATTTAAATCGTGAATTCCGTGATCTGGATTTTAAACACAACCTGGATCAAAAACTAAAGGTGATTGATCGTGCGGAAGAATTAGTACAGGAAGATGATATAAACCGAGCTTTCAGGGAATTACAGATGCTCCACAAGATGTGGAAAGAAGAACTCGGCCCAGTAGCAAAAGAGTTTCGAGAAGATATCTGGAGCCGCTTTAGCAGCGCCACCAAACAAATTCACGATAAACGCCAGGAGTTCTTCAATACGATGGATGAGCGGTACGAGGAGAATTGGAAAGCCAAGCAGGTGATTATCGAGAAAATTAGGATAATTGCAGACGAAGAGTATACGAGCCATAATAAATGGCAGCAGAAAATTAAGGAAATTGAAGCCCTTCGGGAAGCATTTTTTAATGCCGGTAAAGTACCGCGCAGTAAAAATGAAGAAACCTGGACCGATTTTAAACAAACTGTTCGACGGTTTAACCGAAATAAAAATGCGTTCTATAAAAACCTGAAAAAGCAGCAATACGATAACCTTGAAAAGAAAAAGGAGCTTATTCAAATTGCTGAAGACAATAAGGACAGCGATGATTTCAAAACCGTTACGCCCTTAATGAAGAAAATCCAGGCCGACTGGAAAAAGATTGGTCACGTACCTAGAAAAGACAGCGATAAGGTTTGGAAACAGTTTAAAGCGGCCTGCAATCATTATTTTGAGCGCATGCACGAAACTCGTGACGACGAAAATAAAGAGGAATTTGAAGCTTTTGACAAGAAAAAAGAATTGCTGGAACAGGTAAAATCCTTAGAGCTTAGTGGCGATAAAAAAGAAGATCTTCCTAAAATCAAACAATTTATAGAAGACTGGAAGAATCTTGGTAAGGTACCTTATAATAAACGCTTTATTGAAGGGAAATTCAACAAGGCTTTAGATCAACTTTTTAACAAGCTGGATGTAGATCACACTAAAGCTGAAATGTTGAAATACGAAAACAAGGTACAGGCTTTAAACGATGCCGATGATGATAAAAAGCTTCGTAACGAGCATTATTTCCTCACCAAGAAAGTAGAAGAAACAAAGGCTGAAATTCGCCAACTGGAAAACAACTTGCAGTTCTTCTCTAACGTAGATGAAGATAATCCTTTAGTGAAGGACGTACATAAAAATATAGCCGACCAAAAGGAACAGCTGGAAGTTTGGAAAGAAAAATTGCGTAAAATCAAGTCGCTTTATTAAACAAAGCCGCGATGAAATGCATTCTTTGCGCAGGCAGTACAAAAGAATTTTGGAAAAGTAAAAACCGGGAATTTGTTGAATGCACCAATTGCGGTGGCATTCAACTTTTACCCGAATTTTATGTATCTGAAAATATAGAAAAAAAGCGATACCTTTCCCATAACAACGATGTTGAAGATCCCAGGTACCAAAATTTTGTAAGCCCAATTACTTCTAGGATTATAAAAGATTTTTCTCCCGCAGAAAAAGGTCTGGATTACGGTTGTGGTACCGGACCTGTAGCTACCACCGAACTGCAAAAAGAAGGCTATACTATTGCGCTTTATGACCCTTACTTCCATCCCAATACTGAAGTTTTAAACGCTAAATACGATTTTATAATTTGCTGCGAAGTGATGGAGCATTTCTACGAGCCAAAACGGGAATTCAGTGAATTGGCGGTACGACTGCACCCCGGAGGAAAACTTTATTGCAAAACCTCTCTATATTCTGAAGAAATTGATTTTGATAAGTGGTATTATAAAAACGATCCTACCCACGTTTTTTTCTACACCGAAAAAAGCCTGGAATGGATAAAAGACAACCTGGGGTTTTCTGCATTGGAGATATATCCTAAAGTGATTGTTTTTGATAAGTAATAATTACAACAACTTAGCTTCGTTCCAAAAAACATCCATTTCAGCTAAGGTCATATCTTTTAAGGCTTTATTTTGCCCTTTAGCTTTACCTTCTAAATACTGAAATCGGGTGATAAACTTTTTATTGGTACGTTCTAAAGCGTTTTCCGGATTTATACCAAGGAAACGGGCATAATTGATCATAGAAAACATTACATCGCCGAATTCAGCTTCTATTTTATCTTTATTTTCAGTATTTATTTCGTGCTGTAATTCTCCTAATTCTTCCTGTAATTTCTCAAAAACCTGCTCCGGCTTCTCCCAGTCAAAACCAACCCCGGCTACTTTCTCCTGAATCCTGCTTGCCTTTACTACAGCCGGCAAGGAACGTGGCACCCCTTCTAAGACACTTTTCTTTCCTTCTTTCAGCTTCAGGTTTTCCCAGTTCTTCTTTACTTCTTCTTCATCGGCAACCTCAACATCTCCGTAGATATGCGGGTGACGGTCTATCAACTTATCACAAATTCCGTTAGCAACATCGGCGATGTCGAAATCTTTCGTCTCGCTACCTATTTTTGCATAAAAAACCAGGTGAAGTAAGAGATCGCCTAGTTCCTTTCGCACTTCTTCCTGGTCTTTATCTAAAATCGCATCGCCAAGCTCGTAAGTTTCTTCAATGGTAAGATGCCGCAAAGATTCCATGGTTTGTTTTCTATCCCAGGGGCATTGTTCCCTAAGCTCATCCATTATAGTCAATAATCGATCAAATGCTTTTAGTTGCTCTTTTCTGGAGTTCATAGTAGAAATTTTGATGTCGTAAAAATAAGGATTGATTTTAGGCTTTTGAAAGCTTGAAGGATCATTCTCAAAAGTTGTGTGTGAATTGAAATATTATTTTGATTTTTGTTTTCTAAACAGGAAGCATTGGACCCATATATAGACCTACTCAAGATTTTATTACCAGAATTATTAATTACCCATTT